>Ga0316583_10000160_pt1 | contig 16564 bp, 19 predicted proteins | sample J_170502JBrBrA_D_FD_204513 | JGI IMG/M metagenome (GOLD analysis project Ga0316583, IMG submission 204513) | Rhizosphere microbial communities from salt marsh grasses in Alabama, United States - J_170502JBrBrA | ecosystem: Host-associated > Plants > Roots > Rhizosphere | place: USA: Alabama... | reverse complement strand
GGTGGGAAGATGCACGCGTGTCTTGGTGCCCTTGGCGGCATCGGGCAGGCTGATGGTGAGCGACGCCAGCAGATCTTGGCCCGTGGTCGGGCCGAAGTCCTCCGGCTCGAAGTGCGCGCCTGGGCCTGCGCCGCCGCGCGCCGCGCCGCCGAACATGCCACGCAGAATGTCCTCGAAACCGCCGCCCCCGCCGCGGAAACCGCCGGCGCCGCCGCGCTGGAAACCGTCGGGCCCGAAATGGAAGCTCTCGAAATGCGCCCCACCCGGCCCGCGCTGGAAGCCGCCTGCGCCCGGATGCGCGCCCGCGCCAAAGCCCTCAAAGCCTTGAAAGCGCGGCTTACCCTCGGCATCGATCTCGCCGCGGTCGAACGCCTTGCGCTTCTCATCGTCGCCCACGATCTCGTAGGCGGCGTTGAGTTCGGCAAAGCGGGTGGCCGCTTCGGGGTCGTGCTTGTTGGCGTCTGGGTGATGCTTCTTGGCGAGCTTGCGGTAGGCGCTTTTGATATCGCCCTCGCTCGCGCTCTTCGACACCCCCAGAACGTCGTAGGGGTCGCGCATTTGCTCTATTTCTCCGTGATGGGCCCCAGCCCCCAGTTTTAACCCGGAGACTTGCCATGTTCGGCCCTTAATGTGGGGTTTCGGCCGCCTTAATTCAATTCCGGGCCGTTCCGGAGGCTTGTTTTGTCTATTGCCGCGTTTCCGGACGGCAAACCGGTTGCCACGTCATCTGACAACGCTCAAGAGCTCTTCCAGGGCTTCATGGAGCGCACCTGCCAGCGCCCGGTGTGGTGCTTGCAGGCTTCGCCCTGCAGCCAGGACTGCAACCTGCCCTTGATGTAGCTCGCCAGGAAATCGCGGCAGGTCCGGCCGTCACCCGCCGCATAGGCGGAGGTGATCGGCGTGATGGTGCCGCGCGCGCCGGTCGTGGGGTTTTCCCAGGGCAGGCTTGCATATTTGCGCCCGAGCGCCAGCAGCCTGCTGACCGCCGCCCTGGCATAGGCGAGATCGTCATCGGGCGGCAGCTTGGCGGCGGCGATCTTGCTCTCCCGGCGCGGCGTGATCGAGCCCGTGATGTCGGACGTATCGGCCTTGTGGCTGCTGCCGAAAAGCGAGCCGAAGTCGTAGGAATGGAGCTGGTAGGACATGCTGCAGCCGCCGCTCGCCAGCGCCATGGCCATCAGGCCAACAACGGCGCTGGCCCGCCATAGGCGCAGGCTTCGGCATCCATTATATAGGCCGCAACGGAACTGACGGGTCGAACCCCAGGTCACGCGAGCACTCCAGAGCCAACGAATGTCGGACACGACTTCAATTGAACACCCAACTTGGTTAACGACTGGTGATTTCACCGCCGCCGACGAGCCATTTCGGCTGTTCGCGGCCTGGCTCAAGGACGCCACGGCCGCGGAACCGCGCGACCCCACCGCCATGACGCTCGCCACCGTGGATTCAAGCGGCATGCCCGACGCCCGTATGGTGCTGCTGAAGGGCTTCGATGAGCACGGATTCGTTTTCTACACCAACAAGGACAGCCAAAAGGGGCAGGAGTTGGACACTGAGGCGAAGGCGGCGCTGGTGTTCCACTGGAAGTCGTCGAATCGCCAGGTGCGCGTGCGCGGCCCCGTGGAGCATGTGAGCGAGGCGGAGGCTGATGAATATTTCGCCACGCGCGCCAAGCAGTCGCAGATCGGCGCCTGGGCGAGCCAGCAGTCACGGCCGCTTGAAAGCCGCCTCGCCTTCGAGAAGGCGATCGCCCTTTACGCGGCCAAATACGCCATCGGCACTGTGCCGCGACCGCCCTATTGGTCGGGCTATCGCGTCGTGCCGGTGAGAATCGAGTTTTGGCAGGAGCGGCCGTTCCGCCTGCACGATCGTATCGAATTCACCCGCGCGGGCGCAGGCGAAGCCTGGCGCAAGACGCGGCTTTATCCGTGACGTAATATGCGCATGATCCCGAAAAGTGGGGACCGGTTTTCGGAAGAGATCATGCGCAAACGAATGTGGCGCGCATAGCACCACGGGGACGATACGCAAACGACCATGCCGAACACACAGACCAACCAGCCGCGCCGAACCTTGCTGCTCACCGGCGCCAGCCGTGGCATCGGGCACGCCACCGTGAAGCGCTTTTCCGCCGCTGGCTGGCGCGTGATCACCTGTTCGCGCCATCCGTTTCCCGAAAACTGCCCGTGGGACGCGGGGCCGGAGGATCACATCCAGGTCGATCTCTCGGACGAAGCCAATACCGTGGAAGCGATCGAGGAGATCAAGCGGCGGCTCGACAACAACGAGCTGCATGCGCTGGTCAACAACGCGGCGATCTCGCCCAAGGGCGAAGGCGGCGGCCGCATGGGCTCGATCGGAACCGCCACCGAGGTGTGGCACCAGGTGTTCCAGGTCAATTTCTTCGCGCCCATCATGCTGGCGCGCGGGCTGATCGAGCAGTTGAAGGCGACCAAGGGCTCGGTGGTGAACGTGACCTCGATTGCCGGCTCGCGCGTGCACCCGTTCGCGGGCGCGGCTTATGCGACGTCGAAGGCGGCACTCGCCGCGCTCACGCGCGAGATGGCGTTCGACTTCGGCCGCCTCGGCATCCGCGTCAACGCCATCGCGCCGGGTGAGATCGACACCGCGATTCTATCGCCGGGCACAGAGAAGATCGTCGAGCAGATCCCGATGCAGCGCCTCGGCACGCCCGACGAGGTGGCCAAGATCATCTACGTGCTATGCACGGAGACTTCGTCGTATGTGAATGGCGCTGAGATTCACATCAACGGCGGGCAGCATGTGTGAGGCTCGCCTATTCCTCTCCTGAACGGAGAGGGATAAGAGACCGCGCCGCGCGGCTCACCTCACAACCACTTCTTCCACTTGAAATACATGTACGGCAGGATCGCCGCAGCCACCATCACGACGAGCACGATCGGATATGAGTAGTGCCAGTCGAGCTCCGGCATGTGCTTGAAATTCATGCCGTAGATCGAGGCGATCAGGGTCGGTGGCATCAGCACCACCGCGGCGACCGAAAAGATCTTGATGATGTTGTTCTGCTGGATATTGACCACGCCCAGCATGGCGTCGAGCAGGAAGGTCACCTTGTTGGTGATGTAGCTCGCGTGGTCGGTGAGCGAGGTGACGTCGCGCTGCATCGACTTCAACTGCGCGCGGATGTCCTTCGTCCATTTCAGACCTTCGGATTCGTTCGTCAGAAACAGGACCAGCCGGCCGACCGAGACCAGGCTCTCACGCACCTTGGAGGTAAGGTCGCCCTTGCGGCCGAGCTCCTTCAGCACCTCGTTGTAGGAGATTGGGCCGGCGCTATCTTCCGGCTCGAAAATCGCGTGCGAGATTTGATCGACCTCGGCGCCGATGCGCTCGAGAATGTCCGCGGCACGGTCAATCACCGCGTCGAGCAGGTCCATGAGCACGATCTCGCCGGTGATGTGCGGCGGACAGATGCGCGCCAGCTTGTGCGAGACGATGGCGAAGGGGCGTGGCTCGTCGTAGCGCACGGTGGCGAGCCGGTGGCCGGCGAGGATGAAGGTGACCGGCGTCGCCTTCGGCGTCGTGGTGTCGGAGTGGCTCATCAGCATCGCGGTCATGAAGCGCGCGCCGTTCTCGATGTAGAGCCGGCTGGAGACCTCGATCTCCTGCATCTCTTCGCGGGTCGGCAGCTCGATGCCGAGCGACTGGGTGACGGTGTGGTCTTCCTGCGCAGTCGGACGGACGAGGTCGAGCCATACGGTGCCGTCGGGCAGCGCCTCGCCGGATTCGACCGTGACGCGTTCGAGGCTGGTGCCGCGCGGGATGTAGACCGAAAGCATGGGGCCCGACCGATTCTGAAGACGACCAAGCCTGTCATGGCTCGGCCGCGCGGCCAAGCGCCCGGTCGCCCCGGTTTGATCAGGGTTTTACGGAAAGGAGAGAGGTCCGCCGCTTAAGCGAGCCTGCGCTGCGGCACGGACCTAGGCCGCGCGCGCGAAATGCAATCAATCAGTCGGAGTCGGGCTGAACGTTGCGCCGCCGAGGCGCGTCGGTCTCGCGCCGTCCACCCTTGTGGCCCACCGCGCCGGCCACCGCCGAAATGCCGATCCTGCCGTAGCGCTGGTCGAGATCGCCGAACTGATGTTGGGGCTCTTGGCTCTGACCCTGCTGACGCTGCCCTTGCGCCTTGACTACCTTCATCATCTTCCGTCTCCAGACTTCCTTGGGGTTTTCCCGGCGCCTCGTTGAACGCTGCCCCGGTACGCTTGGGCGCGCCATCTTGTGAAGAACTGCGGCGGAATTGCGCGCCCTTTCCCGCCTTTGAGTGATATTTTGCGCGCGGCCCACAGACAGTGCCTTGATATTGATCATGATTCCGTCGGCTATGGTAAACGGTCCGCTAAGATATTGGCGGCACTCTCCTTTTCGTATCGGAAAACGGACGGTCGGAGGGCGACCTGAAAACCGGCTGAAACCGGTGCGGCATTCGTGCAACAGGTCCACAGCCGCTTAGCGCGGACCCAACAGATTCCGTGGCGCCGTCGCAGCCTTTTCGGTTAATTGCTGAACCGGTGGTTTCGCAGGCGGGCTCGGCGCCCCCGGGCTAAAGAGGAAGTCAAAGATGGCAAGGCGGGGTTTACTCGTCGTTCTCGTTGGCGTTGGCATGTTGCTTGGCGGTTGCATGCAGGCGACGTTGTCGCCAGTCACTGATGCCCATTTCTCAACGCGCGACAAAAAACTACTAGCGGCCGCGCCCTACGCCAAAGTCGAAATCCCGCAGGCCTACCAGCGCCACATCGTCACCTTCCAGCGCAAGGAACAGCCGGGCACCATCGTCGTCGATACCGACCACCGCTTCCTTTACTACGTACTGCCGCACGGCAAGGCGATCCGCTACGGCGTCGCCGTTGGCCAGCAAGGTATGGACTGGTCGGGCGTGGCGCGAGTCGAGCGCATGACCGAATGGCCGTCTTGGACGCCGACGCCGGGCGAAATCGCGCGTTTGAACGTGCCGACCTATGTCGGCCCGGGCCCGCAGAACCCCATGGGCGCGCGCGCGATGTACCTCTTCCAGGGCAACAAGGACACGCTGTTCCGCATCCACGGTACCAACCAGCCTGAATACATCGGCCAGGCGATCTCCTCGGGCTGCATCCGCATGACCAACGAGGACGTCATCGACCTCTACAAGCACGTCAAGCTGGGCACGGTCGTGGTGGTGCTGAAGTCGCACAAGGGCTACTCGCCCTTCGCCGTCGCGTCGCGCGGAGGCGTGGGAAATTACTAGCCGCCCTTAGCCTGCATGGCATTTTCGAACGGCGCCCGCGCAAGCAGGCGCCGTTTTTGATTCCGGGGGTCGGAGACGGTCAAGCGCCGAGCGTCACGCGCACGATTTCCGGCGGCACACCGAGGCGCAACGGCACCTTGGAGCAACCGAGCCCGCCTGAGACGATCATGTGCCGGTCGCGCTCGACGATGTGCCCATAGGCGAAGCGGGCGCCGTAACGCGACGGCACCCAGGTCGGCGCCATCAAGGGAAAGCGGATCTGGCCGCCATGGGTATGGCCGGCGAGCGTAAGCGACACGCGTTCCGGCACATCGACGAAAATATCCGGCTCGTGCACCAGCAGGATCGCCGGGTCATCGGTGGTGAGACGGGCCAGCGTGCCCGGCAGATCGTCGACACCGCGGAAGACACCAGGACTTATGTAATGGGCCAGCTGATCCCCCAGCCCGGCGAGCCAGACGCGGCCGCCGGGCGCGTCGAGCAAAACCGCTTCGTTCTGCATCGCCGGGATGCCAACGTTGTGCAGTGCGTTGCGCACGCCAGTGATGTCGTACCACCAATCGTGATTGCCGTAGATGGCGTAGGTGCCGAGCGACGCCTTCAAGCGCTTGAGCTCGCCAGCCCAAGCGGCCGACGCGACATGCTCAGTGACAAAGCGATGTGTGGCGAAGAAGTCGCCCAGCAGCACGACGAGGTCGCTCTTCAGCGCATTGCCAGCGTCGACCACCTGGCCCACCCGCGCGAGGCCCATGTTGGGGCCGCCAGCATGCAGATCGGCGATGACCGTGATCGTCAGCTTCTGACCCTTGCGCCAGCCGGGTGGGGTCAACCGATAGTCGGTGACCGCGAGCTGATCGGCCGCCTCGACCGCCGCATAGGTGACAGTGCCAGGCAGCGCCAGCCCCGCGACGCCGGCCGCACTCAGACCGCCCGTGATCAGGCGGCGGCGGGTGATGCCGCGGGTCGGCGCGCGCTCGGGGCTGGCGGGCGCGAAAGAGCTAGCCGCATCGATGCTCATGACGCGCGAGCCATACCGCACAACCGTGAACGGAGGGTGGAGCCGACTTCAGAAAGTCGGGTCCTTTCCGGCGGATTTCGCACGGGAAGGACTTGCGCGGGCAGCCCAAAGGCGCGTGCCGGCCGCGGCAAAGGGACGGGAACGCCGCCGGTGGCCAGCACCGGCCCAGCACTTATCACAATTGCGAAAAGGAGGAGAACGAGCCTCATTGACGACGTTTCCGGCCAGATTGCGGCATTTCTGGATACAGGATGGGCCGGAAGCCTTTGCACTCGGCGGCGTGGACGATAACCTTGGCGGCAACACCGGCTCTGGCGAGGGGCCAGCCAACAACGACCCGCGCCCTGCCAAGGGGCCCACGGGCGAGTAAGCCTAGAGAGGGAATAAGAAATGCTCGGACTGATGCAGGATTGGCCCCTGCTTTGCCATCGCATCATCGACCACGCCGGCAACTTCCACGCCGACCGCAAGGTGATCAGCCGCTCGGTGGAAGGCCCGATCGTCGAGACCACTTACGCCGAGATTCGCACCCGCGCGCTCAAAGTCGCCAAGCGCCTGGAGAAGGACGGCATCAAGCTCGGCGACCGCGTCGCCACCATGGCCTGGAACACAGCGCGACACCTGGAGACCTGGTACGGCATCCTCGGCATCGGCGCGATCTACCACACGGTGAACCCGCGGCTGTTCCCCGACCAGATCGCCTGGATCATCAATCATGCGGAAGACCGCATGATGATCACCGACCTCACCTTCGTACCACTTCTGGAAAAGCTCGCCGATAAGCTGCCGACCATTGAGCGGTATGTCATCCTCACCGACGGCACACACATGCCGCAGACCAGCCTGAAGAACGCGGTCGCCTACGAGGACTGGCTGGCGGAAGTCGACGACGACTTCACCTGGAAGGAGTTCGACGAGAATACCGCCGCCGGCATGTGCTACACGAGCGGCACGACCGGCAACCCCAAGGGCGTGCTCTATTCGCACCGCTCCAACGTGCTGCACGCTTTCATCGCCGCGCTGCCCGACTCCAAGGGCATCTCGTCGCGCGACGTTGCGCTACCGGTGGTGCCGCTCTTCCACGCCAACGGCTGGGGGCTCGCTTTCACCGCGCCCATGGTGGGCTGCAGCCTGGTGATGCCGGGCGCGAAGATGGACGGCGCCTCGATCTACGAGCTTCTCAATACCTACAAGGTCACCTTCACCGCCGCGGTGCCGACGGTGTGGCTGATGCTGCTGCAGGACCTTGAAAAGACCGGCGAGAAGCTGCCCTACCTGAAACGCGTGGTGATCGGCGGCTCGGCCTGCCCGCGCGCGATGTCGAAGACCTTCGAGGAGCAATACGGTGTCGAGGTGATCCATGCCTGGGGCATGACCGAGATGAGCCCGCTCGGCTCGCTATGCAGCATGAAGCCGGAATACGCGGGACTGACCGGCGATGCACGCCTCGACATCCAGCAGAAGCAGGGCCACCCGCCATTCGGCGTCGAGATGAAGATCACCGACGACGCCAACCACGAGCTGCCGTGGGACGGCAAGACCTTCGGCCGCCTGAAGGTGCGCGGACCGGCGGTGGCTAAGGCGTATTACAAGGGTGAAGGCGCGGAAGCTTTCGATCAAGACGGCTGGTTCGACACTGGCGACGTCGCGACCATGGACCAGTATGGCTACATGCAGATCACCGACCGCGCCAAGGACGTCATCAAGTCCGGCGGCGAATGGATTTCGTCCATTGATCTCGAAAATCTGGCCGTGGGCCATCCGAAGGTCGCCGAAGCCGCCGTCATCGGAGTGGCACATCCGAAATGGGACGAGCGGCCGCTCTTGGTGATCGTGTTGAAGAAAGGCGAGACCGCGACCAAGGAGGACATCCTCGCCTTCATGGAAGGCAAGATCGCCAAATGGTGGATGCCTGATGATGTCGTGTTCGTCGACGAAATCCCGCATACGGCGACGGGGAAGATCCAGAAGCTCACTTTGAGGAAGCAGTTCGAGGAATATCGATTGCCGGGGGTGCAGGCGGCAGAGTGAGCGGAGCAATTCTATCGGATCTATCGGAAGAAGATTCGATCGATGAAGATCGCATTCTGCTTCCTGACGCGCGCGAACCTTCACCAACCGCGCCTGTGGGAAAGCTTCTTTTTAAAGTCGAACGGCCGACACACCATCTATTGCCATCCCAAATTTCGAGAGGATGTGACAGATGAATTGCTGGTTGATCGAATTATAAAAAATATCGTGCCCACTACCTATGCTCATGTTTCCGGAGTGGCGGCATCGATAAGCATGTTCCTGACCGCCTACGCGGACTGCCCCGACAATGAATATTTTGTTCTCGTCTCCGAGAGCACGATTCCCATAGTGCCGTTCGATTCAGTCTATCAACAGCTACGACAAGCCAACGGGCGCTCACTCATTCAGTATTATGCGCCGGCGCCAGGGACCGAGCTTTATGATCGACTTCGTGAACGCTTGTCTATGATTGAGCCCCCATCGTTGTTTCCTTCTCCAATATACGCGCATGCGACATGGCTCGTGCTTCATCGACGTCACGTTGCCTTACTATATGACTATCCTGTGATTGAAGCCTTCATGAGAGTGAACGGGGCTGACGAACACTATTTCATGAACACGCTGATACATTTAAAGCACTGTCCCGTTGGGGAGTTCATCAACAAGGCAACAACGTTCGCCAATTTCAGGGAGCTGGAAGTCGCTCGGCATTTCGAACGAAATGTTAAACAGGAATTGGTGACGGTAGAGACCTATCGACCAAAGACCTACGAGCATATTTCGGCTGACGATTTGACGGAGGTGAGAGCAGCTGGCTCGTGATTTTTCCGCAAGGTCACGGAGCAATGCGACTGCTCGATTGTTGAACCGCATCTCGAGGACATACGGCTCTAATCGCAGGCGCGGCCCGGATTTAGCCCTCAGGTCGCGCCCCGTGTGCCCAAGAACAAACTCTGCGAATTTCGGGGCCCGTTGCGACACGGCTCGACCGCCCCCAGGCTTCGCTGACGCTCAACCCGGGATACGGCCTCGACGACATCGCTGATGTGAGGAGCCTGCCTTCGCTCACACGCCGCCCGACTGGACGCTCGCGACTTGCGAGGGCTGCGCGACGTCGTGGACGCTACGCACGACGATGAGCTGCTTGAACTTGCCGTCCTCGTAAGCCTTGAGGAACTTGTCGTAATCCTTCACCGACACGCAGCCATTCGACTGGCCGTCGGCGCCCAGCATGTAGGAATGGGCCAGCATCCCGTCGCGCCCGTACATCTTGCCGTCGCCGACCGGCGTCAGGCGCAGCGCGCGCACACCGTGGAACAGCTTCTCGCGGAACGAGACCGCGTAGACGTTGGGCGGCGTCACGCCCATGTTCTTGCGCTCGACCGAGTCCGGATCGTCGAGCCACTCGCCGTAGCCGGAATGCGCCTCCAGCTTTTCACCGTCCGGCAGATAGACGACGCGCTTCTCGATGTCGTAGATCGCCGTCTTCGGATTGGCGGCAAGCAGCGCGTCGGCGGCGTGGTCCGGGTTACCGAACAGCTTGCGGAAGAAACCGAAATAGCCAGGCTCGGGCTCCTGCGGCGGCAGCGAGGCGACCTGCGGATCGATCTTGACCGGCTTGCCGCGGGCGACGGCCCGATGCTTGGCGCCGCCCGCGCGCGCGACCGGAGGTGCCGGCGGCATCGGCACGATCTTTTCGTTGTCGGCCGCTTGCGTGTCGGTGACGACGGGGAGACGATCCGCCAGCAGCATCGAAAGGCCGCCAGCCGGCGCCCAGGCATTGCGCCAGGCGCCGCGCGCGTCGGGATTGGTCGCGGCATAGAGCAGCGCGCGTTCGGCGGCCCAGGCCTTTGCGACATCGAAACCGGCGGTGCGCGGCGGCGCGGTGTGCGCGGGAGCAGGCGGCGTTTCGGCCGCATGAATTACAGAGGCAACGATTGCGGGAGCGGTGCCGACGGCAGGAGCGGTCGCACGCTCCGCGGGCGGCGCGGACGAACTCGCTGGCCCCGACAGCACGGCGCAGATGACGAGTGACGCGGCCGCGCTCGCGAGCACGGCAAGACCGATGCCAAGAGTCCGCTCGCCCACCGGCGGCCATGCAAAGCCCGCCATGCCGGTGAAGCCGTTCAACGCGCCCTTTTCGGGAGCCGCGGCCAAATCGGTCATTTCACAACCCAGACGAACACTTCCTGTCTAACGGGCGGCGATCTTGTTATCGCAATCGCCGCGGCAAGTGCGCGGCCGGTCTTGTCGATCCCCGCGCCGGTGGCTCCGGGAGCCCCCAGCGCCACCATCATAATCCGGATGGCACCCGCTTGGGAATTCCATACCCGCCTACCCCTATCCACTTGCAAATATTGGAGAAATTGTGACGGCCCGACCGATTGTGCACAAGCGGGTGCGACTCGGGGCGGCTCACGCCCCCTGTGGACGGCCGCCCGGGCGCGAGCGGGACTCGCGCTATAACGGTCGCGGCGCGGCGCGTGCCGCAACGGCCGCATGAGGACCCCCAATGCTGAACATTGCTGCGCTGAAGAAGGACTGGAAGACCCTCACCTCGCATGAGCGCTTCGAACAGGTGGTCTCCCGCATCATCATGCTCTTCATCGCGGTGGTGATCGTCTATTCGCTGGTGCTGGTCGGCATAGAACTCGTCAAGGACTTCATCGACAGCCCCGACTTCATGGGCGTTGAGGTGCTGCAGGACGTGTTCGGCTCGCTGCTGACGGTGCTGATCCTGCTCGAGTTCAACCACTCAATCGCCACCTCGCTCGGCAACAGGTCGGGCATCCTGCAGGCGCGCGTGGTGGTGCTGATCGCCATTCTGGTGGTGGCGCGAAAGATCATCCTGCTCGACTTCAAGACGGCGACGCTGGAAAGCTTCGCCGGCATCGCCGGCATGGCGCTCGCCCTCGGCGTGCTCTACTGGCTCTTGAGCGTCAACGGCAGCGCGGCGCCGGCGGCGAAAGCGGCGCCGAGTTCCGACGAAACTTGAACCGACAAATCGGGGCGTCGGCGTGCCCGATCGCCCCTTCCATACGCATTCAATTATTGATATGTGACTGCGACCCGTGAACCGACGGCGCGCGCCGCCGCCGCAGATTTGCAACGTCAGGAAAGCAACCAACATGACCACGAGCGTGAAAGACATGCTGGCGGCCGCCAACGCGGCGGTGCCGCGCATCACCTTCGCCGAGGCGCAGGACATGATGGCCAAGCCCGGCACGCTCGTCGTCGACGTGCGCGACGCGCCGGAGGTGGAGAAGACCGGCAAGGTCGCCGGCGCCCTGCACGTCTCGCGCGGCATGCTGGAGTTCCGCGCCGATCCGGCCTCGCCCTACCACGACAAGAGCTTCGCCAAAGACAAGACCATCATCCTCTATTGCGCCTCCGGCGGGCGTTCGGCGCTCGGCGCCAAGACGCTGAAGGACCTGGGCTTCGCGCACGTCTACAATCTCGGCGCCTTCAAGGACTGGGCTGAAAGCGGCGGCGCCGTTGAGCATCCGATCGACAGCGGCATGTGAGCGGCCTCGCGCGGGCGCGCGCCCGCCGCTCGCGTGACGGCCCATGGCCCGCGCCGAAAATGCCGGGCCGCCAAGCGTTTTACCTTGATCAGGCACGGTCGCCGCCCTGCCCTCTTGAAATTTTTCGCCCCTTGCCTAATTCATCTTTTCGCCGGGGCCCGATCGGCCCGGCGCGGGCGCACGTGCTGTCCGTACGCCCGCTCATATTCCATGTTGCTCACTGGAGGATGTGGCTATGAGAACCGTGAACCTCGACCCCTTCTGGCGGACCAGCATCGGCTTCGACCGCCTGTTCGACTTGATGAACCAGAGCCTCCGCGTCGAGCCGGAGGACAACTACCCACCCTTCAATATCGTCCGGACGGCCGAAAACCATTACCGCATCTCGCTAGCGGTCGCCGGCTTCGCGCCCGACCAGCTCAAGCTCACTGTCGACCAGAATGTGCTGATCGTTACCGGTGACGCCGGCGCGACGTCGGACGCGGGCGAATATCTCCATCGCGGGATCGCCGCGCGCTCCTTCGAGCGCCGCTTCAACCTCGCCGACTATGTGCAGGTGAAGAACGCGTCGCTTGCGCAAGGCCTGCTGACCGTTGAGCTCGAGCGCGAACTGCCGGAGGCCATGAAGCCGCGCCGAATCGCGATCCAGACCGGCGCGGCGCTCGGCGCCGACGACAAGGTGCGCAGCATCGAGCATTCGAGGGCGGCCTAACCAGAACCCGAGAAAGCCAGTCGGGGCGGCTCCGCTCGATAGGCCGGGCCGCCTCCCTTCAAGGCGTGGAGGAATGGCCATGGAGAAGCACAGGAACAAACTGAACGACGCGAATTGCGCGACGGATGCGGACAGCAAGCTCGACATCGACGCACTGCTGCATCCCGCCAACGCGTTCTCGCACCCGATCGACGTGGTGCGCGACCGCGATCTGACACTGAACGAAAAGCGCGCGCTGCTGGCGGCCTGGGCATCGGACGCCTGCGCCATCGAAGCCGCGCCCGAGTTGCGCATCAACGGTGCCGGCAATGTGGTGCGTTTCGACGACATCATGGACGCGCTGCGCCTGCTCGACCGCGAGGCCGCCAAAGCGCATGTGAATGTCGAAACGCTGCGACGCGCCCGGCGACGGCTGCCGCGCAGAGGTGGCGGCTTCGACCACGGCGCTCAGCTCACCTGAGGAGGCGCGCCATGGGCACACGCCTCACGTTCCCGCAGTTCGTGAATTGGAGCGGCTTCATCCTGAGCAGCCTCTTCATCCTCGGGCTGCTCTTTGGGCCGCTGGCTTGACTTGGGAGGGCCAGCTCATGAAACGCGCGGACATCCGATGGCGCTCGCTCTCGGATCGGATGCGGCCAGACCTCAGACCGGCAAACGACAACGATCCACCCGAGCCACCGCCCGCCGCGAGCCAACACCAACGACGCCTTGCGCCCTTGATGGCCGCCATCGCGGCGCTTGGTACAACCCGACTCGTTCACGCCGCCGAGGCGGCGTGAACGAAACAAGCGCGGGGTTTAAAACATTGACCTCCTGGCTTAAGGAGGGCGCGAGGGCGCCACCTCACCGCGAGCCGAGAGGAAGCCGACACCATGAAAAGTTGCATTAAGGAGCTGGTCCAGGACTACGGCTGGATCCACACCACGATCGGCGCGATCGGCAACTTCATTTTCTTCATCGGCAGCATCTTCTTCCTGCCGAGCTTCCACGGCTGGATAACGACGGGCGTGTGGCTGTTCATCTCCGGCTCGCTGCTGATGATGTTCGGCGCAATCGGGGACATATTCGTGAGGGTCTACGAGGCGGAAGAGCGCAAGGCGGCGCGCGAGGGCGCCGGCCAGATGGGCGCCTGAGGCGCCAACCGGTCGCCGCGGAGTGACGACGCCGGCGGCGCGCGAGGCTGGTAGCAGCCGAGAAGGATTTTCTTCGCCTGAGGCACGCGACGAACAGCTTATTCGATTCCCGTCTCAAAACTTGGAATTCTAGTGTTATTTTCTCCAACCGCTTGCGATTTGGCCTTCAAAACGCACTTCTAGCGTCCGGACAGCACTTTTCTTCCCCCCTGTCCGGCCCGGTCCGCCGGGTCGTTTGGACGCCACAGTCATGCCCACGGCCATTTCCAAGATCATTCAGCTCGAGGCGGATATCGCGGCGGCGCCGCAGCTCGTCGAAGCCGACTTCGCCGAGGTCGCCGCGCGTGGCTTCCGCTCGGTGGTCAATATCCGTCCCGACGGCGAAGCACCCGACCAGCTTCCCAACGGCGAGGCCGGGCGCGCGGCGGAGCGGAATGGCCTCACCTATCGCCATCTGCCGGTGATGAGCCTCAACGCCACCGACGATGACGTGGTCGACGATTTCGCCCGGCTGATGGATGCCCTGCCCGGGCCGATCCTGTTCTATTGCGGCAGCGCCACCCGCTGCACCACGCTGTGGACGCAAGCCGCGGCCCCACGCATCGGCGTCGATGCGGCGCTCGCGGTCGCGCGTGAAGCCGGCCACGATCTCGACTTCCTGCGCGAGACCATCGAAGAGCGCATCGACTGGCGCGCCGCCACGCCGACGCGCGCACCGGAAGCCGCGGCACCGAGCGCCGCCGGTTAGCGCATCGGGTAACCGCGCCGGCGACGGAAGCGCCGGATCGTCACTGGCAACAGCACTGCAAATCCCAACGCCAGCAGTCCGCCAATGAATTGCGGCGTTACCGCCATCCAGATGCTGAACGCGAGCTTGCAGTCGCTGCCGCCGGCCGCGAGACAGGCGCGATAGCGCGCGATCTCCGCACCGAGCGCGCTGTCGAGACCAGCGCCAAAGAACGCGATCGCCAGCGTCATCGGCCCGATGCCGACAAAGGTGGCGGCGACGAACGGCAAAAGCCGCATGCCGCTCAGGGCCGGCAACAGGTTGCCGAGAGTGAACGGAAAGATCGGCACCAGCCGCATGAACAAGAGATAGTTGAACGCGCCGCCACGGAAGCCGGCGGCAAAGCGGCGCACCTGCGGGCCGAGCCGGCGCATCGCCGCCCGCCGCAGCAGCGTCTTGCCGATCACGAACACCGCGGTCGCACCCGCAGTGGCGCCCGCCATGGCGGCAAGCCCGCCGACGAGACCGCCGAACACGGCGCCACCGCCAATGGTGAGAAAGACCACGCCCGGCAGCGCCATGCCTGAAGCCAGCGCGTAGATGACGACGAAGCAGGCCAGCGCCGTGAGGGGATGGTCGGCGACCAGCGCGATCAGCATGGCGCGGTGGCGCACGAGGGATTCGAGCGAGACCTGATCGCGCCAGCCGAACGCCAGCAGGACGACAATGACCGCCAGCACGGCGACGATGACCGTGCCCGCGCGCCAGAGCATGCGATTCGACGCAGTGCTGACGGCCGTTTCCGCGGCCTGGTCTTCGTCACGCAGCATGGCGGTCGAACGGTCGTTCTCGCGGCGTCTTAAGCCAGCTTCGGCCCTAACCGTACCATCCGGCAACCGGATTCGAAAACGCCGGCAGCCGCAGATGGCCTTGTCAAAAGCGCAATTGCCCCGCCCGCGGCTTCGGCCTATCCAGAAGCCCATGACCAGCCTGGAGGGCGAAGGTACCGCGACGGTCGGCGCCGTGCGGTTCCTGGGGGCGCGCCGAAGCTATTGGCGGCTGCTCGTGCGCGGCGCCGTACTGCTGATGCTGACGCTCGGCATTTATCGCTTCTGGCTGATGACCGACGTACGCCGCTTCCTGTGGACCAACACAGAAATCGCCGGCGAGAGCATGGAATATGCCGGCACGGCGCTGGAATTGCTGCTCGGCTTCCTGGTCGCAGTGGCGCTGCTGATCCCGCTTTATGCAGGCTTCTTCGTTGGCGCACTGGAACTCGGGCCGCTCGGGCAGCTCTTCGGGCTGATCGCCTTCCTGGCGCTGTTCGTGCTCGGGCAATACGCGATCTACCGCGCGCGGCGCTACCGGCTGACGCGCACCGTCTATCGCGGCCTACGTTTCCACCAGAGCGGTTCGGCCTGGGGCTATGCCTTCCGCGCCATCGGCTGGTGGGCGCTGACCATCCTCACCTGCGGGCTCGCCTATCCGTTCCAGCTTGCGAGCCTCGAGCGCTTCAAGATGGCGAACACCTGGTACGGCGATCTCGCCGGCCGCTTCGAGGGGCGCGGCATCGGGCTGCTGCTGCGCGGCTTGCCGATCTGGCTGCTGGTGGTCGGGCCGCTGCTGCTGGCAGTTTACACATTTGTCGACGCGGTCGACTGGAAGGCGCTGGCTGACACGCTGCATCAGGGTGGCGACGACATGATGGCGCGGCTGGAAGGCAGCAATTCCGCCTTCAGCACAGTCGTCGCCTTCGCCATGTTGATGGCGAGCGTGGCTGTGACCGCCGCCGCTGTGCTCTACCCGGCGTTCCAGGCGATCGTGCTGCGCTGGTGGTCGTCGGGCCTGCGCTTCGGCGACATCGAGTTGCGTTCGAAGCTGCGCATGCGCGACGTCTACGGCGCCTATGCGCGCTTTCTCGGCTATGCGCTGCTGTTCTCACTCATCATCGCCATCGCCGCGGTGCCGGCGTTGGCCACCATTGGCTGGCTGACCGAAGGCGGTCGCGGCACCGGCGGTGAGCTTGCCGCTACCGCTATCGTTCTCGTCGGCTACGTCATCATCGCGCTCGGCTTCTCGACCATCTACCGCGCCACCGTGCTGCTGTCGCTCTGGCAGCTCGGCATGGAATCGCTGCATCTTTCGGGCTTGGCAACGCTGGAGCG
>Ga0316583_10000159_pt1 | contig 16579 bp, 13 predicted proteins | sample J_170502JBrBrA_D_FD_204513 | JGI IMG/M metagenome (GOLD analysis project Ga0316583, IMG submission 204513) | Rhizosphere microbial communities from salt marsh grasses in Alabama, United States - J_170502JBrBrA | ecosystem: Host-associated > Plants > Roots > Rhizosphere | place: USA: Alabama... | reverse complement strand
CCCCTCATAGGAATGGTAAAGGGCATCGGCGCGTTCATCAGGGAGAACACCGGCATAGAGGAGCAACGGTTGAACGAGGAAAAGAACTACCGTCAGCTTCGAAAGTCCCGCGGCTCTTCGCTCAATTACAACCACAGCCGCCACCTCCGGATCCTTCAGCTCCCCGCGCCCCTTCACGGGCTTCGTAGACATGGCTCATGTATGCACTTGCGACCGGGTCCCTGTCACTGCTCATGATCGGATCCGCTAGATGGGCGCGTTCATAGGGTTGTACCCAAGGCTCAATGCCGCAGGCGGAGATTTGAGGGAACAGGATTAGCAGAAGGATGTATCTGATAATAATCTTGGTCATTCTCGGATCAACGCTCGTATTTGAGTCTGATATTCAGCCTCGACGCCCGGTTGGTAGCCCATGTGTATATAGCGGATATTGCCGTCTCGATCCACGAGGACGGTGCTGGGCATACCCTTGACGTCATACAACTTACTGATCTTGTTTTCCGTATCGAATAGTATCGGAAAGGTAACGGGGACATCCTTCAGCAAGGATTTTGCATCGTCGGAATTCTGCTCGACATTGACGCCTAAAACGGTGAAATCCAGTGAACGATAATGTCGATACAACTCATCAAGAACCGGCATTTCCTGACGACAGGGTCCGCACCAGGATGCCCAAAAATTGATCAGGATGACCTTGCCACGCAATTCACTTAGTTTAAGGTTGCCGTTATTTTGGCTTTTTAAAGTGAAGTCGGGAGCCGCGCCATGTGTGGTTTCCGCCAGCACGTTTCCTGAAAATCCCATATACAGGATCAATAGTATAAGGAAGCGGGTGATGGCGGCATACTTTGAAATTTTCATAGATTATCTCCTTCAGAAAAAAATCGTTGCCCCCAAGCTCATTTCTATATTATTAGTTATTTGATTGCTGCCGAATAGATCCATGTCAAATATAAAGTCGCGGAGATCACCGTGTATGGCTAACCAGTCCGTTGCCAGGAAGCGATAGCCGCTGCCGACGCTGAGCGTAAACCTGTCGTTGCCGGCAAAATGTGTGCTGCCGATACCGGCGATCAGATATAGGGCGGTATTGAAGGCATACTTACCTTTGATGAATACTTCACCGGGAAGCAGGTTGTAACCTAGCGATAGGTTGTAATAGCGTAGCAGGCGTTCGTCATTAGTGATCAATTCCGCCGCGCCGCTTAGGCGTTCATAGCTTGTTTTGGTGGTTTTCGTTTGGCCGACGGCGGCCTCAACGAAGAAATCTTCACTGATGTGATAGGCGGTGCGTATGCCGAAAACCGGATTGACGCCGAAATCTTCCACGCTCATCATGCCGCCGAAGACTCCGACTTCGAAATCTTCCGCATCGATCCGCGGCTCGCTAACGTTCGTACGCTTCACTTGCGGCTTGATGACTTGCTCGGTATCGATAGTCATGGGCTCCGCGGCTAAGGCGGCGGTAGTGAGCAATACGTTGCTACATACCAGTAGCAATGCGGCACCGCTTAGAGAAATATGGCGAACCCGGCCTTCCATTCGTAGATTTCCTCGTTAGTGTCGTGAGCATTGGTGGCGGAGAAGACGATGTGATCATTGTACTCAAGCCGGAATACGAATCTGCGCGCGATATAGGTTTGCACCCCTATACCCACGCTGGCAAATTGATCGGTGCGGTCCTGGGTTTGAACCAGGGTTGTACGCGGATGGGTGCTGACCACTCCGGTGCCGATAGCAAAGAACGGAGAAACTCGCCATTGAGTGAAAGGGTGTGCGAGAAGACTGGCCTTCGCCGCAAGGCTGCTGGAATAGCTCCCCAATGCCTGGGTAATGCCCAGTTCTGCGGAGAGATGCGCCGCGAAACGATGGCCTGCGTACAGGCTGATTTCGCGCGCGCCGCCGTAATCACCGCCGCTTACGCCTATTTGCCAACGATAGCGCTGAAAATCGCTGAGTGCGATTCCCGCGAATTGAGTTTTTTCGCCCGTCGGGCTCAGCGTCTGTTGTAGCTGCTTAAGATCGACCCAGCCTTCTTGATTTTCTTTGGTGCGGACTTTGAACCAGTCGGTTTTACGCTTCAATAAGGTGATGGTTTCACCTCGCTCCACGACTAAAAATACCGGGTAGCCGCGTCCCGCTCCGGTCCGTAGTTCAATGAACGGGTCGGCGATCTTAACCACCACCCGGTATTGTTCGGCTCCGTACGCCAGACCGCTCAGCAGGTATTGTGATATCAACAGTAACACTGCGATTCTCATGTTGCGAAATATAAATCCGGTTTCCACCATGCCTTTACGGCCTGTACCGCAGGGGCTTTACTCCGCCGCCCGCGGTGATCGAACACAGTTTGTTATAATGCACTAAAAGGCTTGCGGGCATTTCCTTGCCACTCAATTTATAGGGACGTCAAATGGATTGTTATAGTATTGCGCCCCGATATCCAGCCATTCCGATAGCAGGCGCAATTCCGCGGGTGTTAACCACCCGGAATGACTGCCGCCGCTCTTGAATACATTGAAGAAGCGGCTGGCATGGGCGCCGGCAACCGACATGGAAGGGCTGACCGGAACGGGTACCATGATCGGCTGTCCATCCGCATCCGTGCCGGGTACCAGGACATCTTGCAGCGTGCCGTTGACCAATTCCTGTTGATTATCAGTCAGCAATAATTCCCGGTAAGCTTTGAACTGGGTGGGTTCATCACTGGAAGGGCCGTCGCTGAGATCTAGCTGGGCGGCGGGAAGCTGCAGCGCACCCGCGCCATTCATCGAGTTATGGCAGGTGGTGCAGGTGTGATCGGCCAGGACGGTGACACCGTTACTGTCCAGTATCTGACGAGACTTGCCCCAGAGGGGATGAATATGCTGCTCATAATTGATAACGATGCGGCAATGCACATCCCATTTGGTTTGGCAGGCGCTCGTCGCCGGGGCCGGGGTATCGAGATCGGCGTAACGATAGGCGAAGCTCGGATCTTTGGCGCGGAGCGTCGTATCGGTCCAGGCATCGTCATAAACGACATCCACCTGCGGGATCAAAGCGGCACAGTCGGTCTGGCAGCTGATCCGGGCATGAGTCTGGGCCATGGTCTCGCCCATATCGCTCCATAGGTTGGGGTCGGTATTGGGGAAGGGCAGGCCGGTGGTGGTCGAGCCCGGATTGATTGAGGGCGGACCTTGGAGAGTGGCGTGGGGGATGCCGCTGCTATGGGAATGGCAGCCGTTGCACTCTTTGGTCTCTCCGGGGCGTACTTGAATCCAGTTTTGATGTTCGGCACTGATCCGCCTGCCGTCCTTATCGAGGACACTGATGGCTAAGGGCACATTGGCCGGTACTTTCACCATAACGGATCCGTCCGGTTCGATAGGGGCGTAGCCGATGATCTCGCGCATCAGGCGCTGTCTGCTGGCGCCGAAGGCGGTAGCGGGCAGACGCAAGACGTTGCGCTCCGGTATAGCAACCGCCTTGACGACACGCAGAAATCGGGCGGGCCGTAGATCGGCGGTTGTCTGCATGGGATCCGCCAGGGCGCCGATGCCGTTGGGCGAGGTGTCGATACCGTCAAGATCGTAGACGCTGCGAATCTGCAGGACGCCGGCACCTTCATTCAGGTTGCCGGAGTCCAAACCGAGTCCAGCGGTCTTATCAAAGATGATAGCGGGTAGGGTGGGGCGCGGCAGGGCAGCGACCGCTTCGGAGATCATCGTGCCTTCCTGAGGTATTACCACCGGCAACTGCGTATTGCGATCCATGTCGTAGATCCATGCGCCATATAGTGGCGGTGCTACTTGGGGATTCGCTGCGGAAAGCCGTTCGCTGGTGCACGGCACTACAGCGTTATTTTCAATCAGCCGGCATGGACTCCATGTCACTAAGGCGCGTGGTGTTCCGTCCCAAAGTGGATAGGCCGCATTAAAGCGACCACCGGGTGATGCTTGGTTATTGGTCCGCACGTCATTAGTCGTGGCGGGCGCTTGGCCTTCACCGCTGAGGATGCCGCGGCTGGACCAAACGGGTTGATCATGATCCAGATAATCGGCGGCATCGATAATGATCAGGTTGCCGCCGCCCTGAGAGCTGGCAGTCGGTTCAAGCAGGGCCATGATTTTGCCCGAGGGCATCTCCCGAGCTCGCATAAATTGAACCGTTGCCCCGTTGGTGCCGGTGGCATGGCTGTGGGCTCCGTAGTGTACCTGCAGTTCGGTTCCATCCGGATGGATGGTATAAAGACTGATGGCGGTGCGGCCGCCGGCGTTGTCCCAGCGACTGAACAGAATCTCGCCGTTGCTCAGTACCGTGGGATCGATATCATGACTTTGGTTGAATGAGATTTGATGAATATCGGTTCCGTCGGCATTCATTACGTGCAGTACCGCGGCCGGTTCACGCAGATCTTCATCCATCGCGGCGAATTGCGGTTTGCCTTCATCCAAGAGGATTGCACGGGATTGGCGCTGACGGGTGGAGGAGAAGACGATGCGCTTGTCGGGCAAGTAGTGAGGAGCGACATCATCACCGGCTTCCGCCGTAATATCGGAGGAAATTATCCGCCTAAGCTGATCGTTTTCGATATCGTACTCCCAGATATTCCAGGTCGGCTGGGGAACGGTAGTTGTGTCTTTGGGTATCGGGGCATGCAGAGCGAACAACAGACGCTTGCCATCGAAAGACACGTCTATATCCTTGACGTCACCCATTCCAGCGGTGATCCCTCCTGTAAGGTTTCGTTCCGCAGCGGTGGTTGAAGCGCGGTCGCGGATGTACAGATCACCACCCATATTGAAACTTAGAATCCGTCGCGTATCACTGCTGGCCGGATTGCCCTGATTATCAACAGGCAACGGCCGCTTTATATAGGCGATAGGAAAATCGGCAATCACCGGGTCGGGGCTTTGGCCGTTGCCGCTTATACTTCCGCCGCATGCAGTCAATAACAACATCGCGCCGCTCACTAGCGGGTATATGAAAGTTGCTCGGAAATATGACCAATGGCGTGATAGCCGGCCATTCACTGGAGTGCCATTGTCTCTCATCGGTGCCTTAGTATGCATAGTCCTTTACTTCTAGCAGGCCCGGTGCTTGGTCACTGCGTACTAAATCAATAAATGGAAGTTTGTCTTGCTAAACTAAGCGTTCATAAAGTTTAATTCAACGGAATTTATCGACATCAAGAGGCTTGTCGTTAATAAGATACATGCAGAGATAAATCGGTTTTATGCGCTGTATCACAGGATCACATGTCGATGCTGCAGACCGAATTAGCTTCCCTTAGCCCGATACGTGTCGCCCACAGGTGACACACTTGCTTGTAGAGAACAGGCATGATGGTGATGATTTACGGATCTGCCTTAACGGTTTTTAAGGTGGCCTGGCGAGGAAGGATTGAGAGTAAGGGCGATTCCAAGGATATTTACGGCGATGCAACTGGCTATTAATACCGCACCTAATGTGAAATAGCTCACATAGCGTCGCTATCAACCGATAAGGTGCGCTAAGCGCCAAGCCCTTTGATTTGCCATGGAGTGGATGCAGCGCTTTATAACAATTACATGTAACTTGGCGATTATGTGACTACCGGCAAGATATTTGCTTGTGAATAGTTGAAGAATTAGGGCGGCAGAATTTGAGTAGCGACGAGGGATACCGTGATGTGCGTTAATACAAGACCCAATTCATATTGTCTTTGGCCGCGAAGGATACGATCAATTGTAGCCTGTTGGCTGCTTGTCGCTTCCGTCGTCGCCGTTGCCGGGCCGAGGGAACAAGCTAAACGCATGCATGATCGCATAGCGGGTGTTCCTCCCACGGAAGCGGTGCTGACGCAGATGGCGGCGGATATCAGTGCGGGCAATCCGATTGCCGCCGCGTATAAGGCCATGGACAACAGTGCCTTCTATGACGTCACGCTGAAGAACTTCGTGGCGCCGTGGACCAATGAAGATCAGAGTGTGTTTGTGCCGCTCAACGACTACACGGCTACGGTGATAGGGATGATCCGTGACGACCTGGACTTTCGACAAGTACTGTATGGGGACATTCTTTATGTCGGCGCCGGCAATCTTGGTTTGCCCGCCTATGCTATGAATAACAACGATCACTATCAGGCGATGGAGGATCAAGGCATCGATCTTAAGACAAACCTGATCCGCACGACGCAGTCGGCGGTTACCGGCATTCCCGCCGAGGCTACCGCCGGGGTGATTACGACCCGCGCCGCCGCCCAGGCGTTCTTTATCGCGGGAACCAATCGCGCCATGTTCAGATTTACGCTGATCAACTATCTGTGTACCGACCTGGAACCGATCAAGGACATATCGCGTCCGCCCGACCGGATCCGCCAGGATGTTTCCCGCAGTCCCGGTGGGGACAGCCGCATTTTCCTTAATAAATGCATAGGCTGCCATGCGGGCATGGATCCAATGGCGCAGGCCTTTGCTTATTACGACTATGAATATAATGCGGATGCCGATCCCGATGGGGTCAACGGCAGGCTGGTATATAACAATGTGGGAACGATCGATCCGGACACGGGGAGCCGCGTCCAAGGCAAGTATCTAATCAACTCCGATAACTTCAAACCCGGCTATATCACTACCGACGATCATTGGGATAACTACTGGCGTCACGGCCCCAACACTTTGCTGGGCTGGGATACGGCACTCAGCGGCAGCGGGGCCGGGGCCAAATCACTGGGAATGGAGCTGGCCGATAGTGATGCCTTCGCCCAGTGCCAGGTGAAGAAGGTATTTAAAACCGTGTGCCTGCGCAATCCCACCGATAGCAATGATTTCAATAAAGTGGCTGCCATGGTGAGTTCGTTTAAGAGCAGCAATTACAAGATGAAACAGGTGTTTGCCGAAGCGGGCGCCTATTGCATGGGCGAGTGACGGCATTCCCGCGGGACTGTTTCTCTAGCATTCGTATATAAGTATTCGGAGAACTTCGGTGGAGAGATCAACCAAGGTAACGATAATGCAGACTAGTTCGCCGTTGGATACCTGTCTGCCACGGGGCAATCTCCGCTTGATGCTGTGGCTGTGGCTGGTGGTCATGGGACTCAGCGCCTGTGGCGGTGGTGCCAAGACCGAAGCATTGCCCGATACCCATGCCCCGGTGGTTGCCAGCTATTTGGGTCCGGCGCCTGCCACCAGCGATGTGCAGGCATTTAAATTGAACCTGTGGGAGAAGTTGACACCGGTCAATCGTTGCGGTGGCTGTCACGGCACCGGCGGACAATCACCGACCTTCGCCCATCAAGGCGATGTCAACATCGCCTATGCCGAGGCCGCCAAGGTGGTGAACCTGCAGTCGCCTTCGGAGTCGCGCATGGTGGCCAAGGTTGGCGGCGGGCATAATTGTTGGTTGGACAGCCCCACCGCTTGCGCCGACATTCTCACCGCCTACATCACCGCTTGGGCGGGAGGGGCGCAAGGGGACGGCAGTCGCCAGATCCAGTTGACCGCTCCGCCCGTCAAGATCGCCGGCGCCAGTAAAAATCTACCGCAGGACCCCAGCCTGTTCCAGAACACGGTCTATCCCTTATTGACCACGTATTGTTCGCGTTGCCATTCGCAAACCGCCGCCACCTCGCAATCGCCCTATTTCGCGAGTAACGATGTCAGTTTTGCCTATGACGCGGTCAAGCCCAAATTGGATCTGGATACTCCCGCCAATTCACGGCTGGTATTGCGTTTACGCAATGAGTTCCACAACTGCTGGAGCGATTGTACGAGCAATGCCGATGAGATGGAGGCGGCAATTACGAACATGGCTAATGGCGTGCCGGCCACGCAGGTAGACTCCAATCTGGTGCTGAGCAAGGCATTGAAGCTGGGTGATGGTATTACCGCCAGCGGCGGCAGCCGCTATGAAGCTAATGTCATCGCGCTGTGGGAATTCAAGGCCGGGCAGGGAAATATCGCCTATGACACCAGCGGTGTCGAACCTGCGCTTAATTTGTCCCTGAGCGGCGATGTCAGCTGGGTCAACGGCTGGGGTATTGAAGTTCACGATGGTAAGGCACAGGGGTCCACCGCCGCCAGCAAAAAAATTCATGACTTGATCGAGGCGACCGGCGAATATTCCATCGAGGCCTGGGTGGTGCCCGGTAATACCGCTCAGGACGGACCGGCGCGGATTGTGAGTTATTCCGGAGGCGACAAGGCGCGCAACTTTACCCTGGGTCAGGACAAATCCAGCTATGTATTCATGAATCGCAGCAGCGCCACCGATGCCAACGGTGAACCACTGCTGTCGACCGTGAATGACGATAAGCGCCTGCAGGCTACGCAACAGCATGTGGTTGTCACTTATGACCCGGTCAACGGCCGCCGCATCTACATCAATGGCAAATATAGCGGCGATCTGGATACTACCGCCGGAGGGGGCTTACAGGATTGGGATGACACCTTCGCCTTTGTCTTGGGTAACGAGGTATCCGGCGGGCGGTTATGGCAAGGGAAGGTGCGCTTGGTGGCCATTCATAATCGAGCCTTGACGCCGGAACAGATCACTCGCAATTTCGAGGCAGGAGTGGGGCAGAAATTCTATATGCTGTTCGGTATCGGCGACCTGATCGCTGTGCCGCAAAGCTATATATTATTCGAGGTCAGTCAGTTCGATAATTACAGCTACTTATTCAATCGGCCGATGTTTATCAGCCTCGACCCCAGTGTCAAGCCTGGCGATATTCCACTTAAAGGCATGCGCCTGGGGATTAATGGTAAAGAGGCCCATGTGGGGCAGGCCTATCAGAATCTCGATACAACCATAGGTGGTTCCGCTTATCAGTCGAACGGGCAGCTGTTATCGAGTCTCGGGACCGTGATTGCCAGTGAAAAGGGCGCGGATGCCGATGAATTTTTCCTGACCTTCGAAACATTGGCCGGGCACAGCAATGTGGTCATCGATGCTGCGCCCTTGACCCCCTTGCCGCCGGCCATAGGGGCGCCGGTCGCGGATATCGGTTTGCGTATTTTTGATGAGGTCAACGCCACTATGGCTGAGGTGACCGGCGTAAGCACGGCCAGCGCCAATATCAAGACCACTTTCGATACCATCAAACAGCAATTGCCCACGGTGGAAAATATCCAAGGGTTCCTTTCCGCCCATCAGGTAGCGGTGGCGCAGCTCGCCATCGATTATTGTAATGAACTGGTGGAGGATCCAACCCTGCGCACAAACTTTTTCGGCTCAGGAATCGACTTCAATGCGAATGTAGCCACTGCATTCGGTAGTGGTGATTCCGTGCAGAAGAATCAGCTCGTCGATGCACTATTCAATAATGTGGTGGGCAGCAGCCTGGGTACCCAGCCGTCGTCGAGCGATGTCAAAGGGGAGTTGATCGGTCCGACGGCGACGAACGCCAATAATCTATTCGATAGACTGACGGCGGCATGTCCGGCGGGTTGCGATGCAGTGCGCACCCGGACCATCGTCAAGGCGATGTGTACCGCGGTACTGGGTAGCAGTGCGATGTTGCTGCAATAAGCCGGCCGCAGAGAAATTTCAGGAGATAAATATGGCAAAGCTACCCAAAACCCATCCGCTGGATGCCCCCTTGTTTCATCCGGATCACGACCGACCCACCAGCCGCCGTGATTTTTTAGCAATGGGACTGCGAGCCGGCATGGGCGCGGTTCTGATGCCGTCGGTATTGAGTGCGCTGTTCAGCGCGCCGCGCCTGGCGCGCGCGGCCTTGTCGCCGGATATGGAGGCGCTTAAAACCTTGTGCGGCCTGGCGGTGCAGGGGGCAGGCAAGATCCCGTTTATCTGCTTTGACCTTGCCGGCGGGGCCAATATCGCCGGCTCAAATGTGCTGGTAGGTAAACAAGGCGGGCAGATGGATTTTCTGAGTAGTGCGGGCTACAGCAAACTCGGCCTGCCGGGTGATATGAATCCCGCCGCCGCCGGCAACTTCGTTAATTCGGAACTCGGTTTGGCGTTTCATTCAGACAGCGCATTTCTGCGCGGCATCCAGGAAAAAGTAAGTGTCGGCCATCGCGCCTTGGTCAACGGCGCGGTGATCCCGGCACTCTCGGACAACGATACCGCCAATAATCCTCATAACCCCATGTATGGTATCTACAAGGCCGGTGCCGACGGTGAGCTGCTTACCCTGATCGGCTCACGCAGTTCCGATTCCGGCGGTAATTCCATGGCGCCGGTAGCGATGATCGACGCCTCGGTACGGCCCACCAAGGTCGATCGACCCAGTGATGTCACCGGTTTAGTGGATACGGGGAAACTGGTCGGCCTCCTCAATCAAGCGGATGCGGTAGCGGTGATGGAATCCGTACAGCGCATCAGCGATATGAAACTGTCGCGGGTCAGCACCAAGCTAAGCGATGACGCCGCCATCAAGGAATTGGTGAGATGCGGTTACGTCAAGAGTGCCGATCTGGTTGATCGTTACGGCAATCCCGCAACCCTGAATCCCGATCTTGACGCTGATATCGTGGGGCCTAGCGGGATCTTCACCCAGGCGGAATACGACGGTGACGCCGAATTCCGCAAGACAGCCGCAGTGATGAAACTGGTGATCAACGGCTTTGCCGGCGCCGGCACTATCGCCATGGGAGGTTTCGACTACCATACCGGCAACCGTTCCACCGGCGAGTTGCGCGACTTGCGCGCCGGCCGCTGCATGGGTGCCTGCCTGGAATATGCGGCGAGGGTAGGCGTCCCGCTGATGCTCTATGTGTTTAGTGACGGCTCCCTGGCCAGCAACGGCAGTGTGGATAATTCAGTAGACGGCAGAGGCAAGGGCGTATGGACAGGGGATAATTCATCCACCGCAGCGTCATTTTTCCTTGTACTCAATCCCGGTGGTCGACCCCAGGCATTGACGCAGCAGATCGGTTATTTTCGCGCCGACGGTTCCGTGGAATCGGCTTCCAGCCCCGCCGCCAACAACGTCAACCTGCTGGTGCAAACGGTGATTCTGAATTATCTGGCCCTACATAACGAGCAGAATAAGTTTGCGACTTTGTTCCCCAATCATGGTCTGGGGAATGCCGCTTTAATGGATAGCTTGACCGCGTTTCCGCCTATTGTGAACGGGACAATTTGATGTGCCTTAGTCTTTTGATTCAGCGTCGCCTGAAGGCAGACTAAGGTTTGGGAGGGTGGGGTGGTTCCAATCCGGATGAATAATGAAGCTTGCCGCTGCTGTCGATGATGACCGCGTCTATGCCGGGAAGGGTTTTCAGTAGTTGCATGGCTTTCTCCCAGCCGAGAACGAAGAGGGTGGTCGACAAAGCGTCTGTGGTAGTGGCATCCGGTCCGATCACTGTGGCGCTGCGGGTGTCGTGCACCGATTTACCGGTTTTCGGATTGAGGATGTGGTGGTATCGTACTCCGTCGCGCATGAAATAGCGCTCGTAATCACCAGAGGTAGAGATCGCCGCATCGCTCAAGGGAATTACTACCACTGATTCTCCCTTCTTGCGCGGGTCGCGAATGCCCGTCATCCAGGGTTTGCCGTTTTTATCGCCCAAAATGCGGCTGTCCCCCCCGGCGGTAACCAATGCCTGGTGAAAGCCCATCTTGGACAGGATTGCAATGCTGTTATCCACAGCAAACCCCTTGGCGATACCGCCAAGATCGATGCGCATGCCCTTGCGCGCGAAGCGAATCGTCGATGCATTGCGGTCAAGGATCAGGTGACGATAATTTATGCCGGGTAGGGCCTGCTTGATCTCGGCCTCGGTAGGGGCTATGCCCTCGCGGTAATCATACATGTAGCCAACACTGGAAAAGGTGATGTCGAATGCTCCGTGGGAGATGCGCGAAAAATATAAAGAACGCTCGATCAGATTGAATAATTCGCGACTGATTTTTACCGGATGGTCAGCGGCTTCGCGATTCACCAGCGACAGTTCGCTGTCTTCCTTATACGGGCTCATGAGCTCGTCAATACGACGCATCTCCTGCATGACTGCCGCAATGCCTTTTTGCGCCTGATCGGCATCACTGCTCCACACCTCTGCGAGAATCGCTGTACCCATAATGGCACGTTCTTCCTTGTACCAGTCGGCGTGGCTCGCAGGCCCCCATGCCAGGGCGGCTATCGCAATTACCAGGGCGGCGATAATTCGGGATTTGAACATGGACGAATAACTTATGATCGATGGTGATTCGGAGACGGAAGCAGATGGCAAGATAACTTAAGTAGTATCGCCACGCAATACAGTGCCTTAGTGGTCGGTATAGATGAGGATATTATTGTGCACAGCTGCTGTGTTATTGCATGAAGAGCACTATTTCACAGTAATTTAATGCATGTTGATGTTTACCCTGAGCTTGCGAGTATGCCTTGCATTTCGCGCATCTCATCACGTGCCTCTTCCATGGCGGAGAAACTGTCCTCGGGCGTCATTCCGATCTTGGCAAAGGCGGGTACTTCCTCCCAATTGATCTTGGCGAGACGGTTTTGGGTGCCCAAATAGCTGTGCAGGTTCGCGACGATGATGACGTCGACATAGTCCACTTCACCGTCACGAGCTTGATAAATATCTTCGTGTTCCGCAGAGACGATAACCATATCACGGGAAAATCCCCATTCGTCCAGGACGGCGGGACCGATCATGGTGTGCAAACGCTGCATCACCTCGACCAGCTTCTCATCGTCCTCCAATAATTCCGGAAACAGGCTGGCGCGATTGAGAATAGGCAAGGTCCCGATATCATGGATAAGGCCCGCAAGCATGGCTTCATCGGGCTTCAGTTTGGTAAAGCGACTGGCAATGACATGACTGAGGGTCGCCACCCGGGTGCTGTGCAACCATAAATCCTTCAGGCGTTCTTTGATATTGTCAGTGGATGTGACCTGATAGAGCTGTTCCATCACCAGCCCGGTGGCCAAATTGCGAACCTGGTTAGTGCCCAATCTGGTGATGGCCATGCGCAGGTTGGTGATCGGTTCCGAACCGCGATAAGCGGGGCTGTTCACCACCTTGAGCAGCTTGGTCGACAAGGCTGGATCGCTATTAATAATCTTTTCTATCTTGGCGGTGGTGGCCTGCGGGTCGCCGACGGCATTGCGGACCTGCATAGCCACTTCCGGCAAGGTCGGCAGGACCACGCGGTTGGCATTGAGGTCGGTAAGAAAATCGGATAGAAATTTCTTTTCTAAATCCATGTGGAAAAATTCCAGCTTCCGGCTATGTGGTTATTTAGCGGCAGATTCCCGGAATTTTCCATAAGAACTACTTAATAGGTATTAATTAGCAGCCGTTTCCAGGCTGTACGGGAGGGGCTGCAGGCTGCAGAGCGGTCCGTCACCACTCCCCAGCCGCAATTCTCCCTGGATCGTGGCCTCGATTTGCAGTACCGCCAGCAGAGTGACTCCGCCCTCCGGAGCGGCTTGAGCCGCTACCACGCTGCCAGCGCTTTCATCGCTGCGTTGGGCAGTGTTGTAAATTGACGTGGCGGGGGTGGGCGGTGAATCGACGGGGCAATGCAAGCGGTACATGCGCCGCTTGAGCTTACCCAGGTAGTGGGTGCGTGCCACGATCTCCTGGCCGGTATAACAACCTTTATTGAAACTGATCCCGCCCAATACATCGAGATTGATCATTTGGGGAACGAAGGCATCTACAGTTTCGGGTTGTAGGTCCGGTATTCCGGCCAGGATATCCAGCAAGGCCCAAGGGGCCGTCCCTACAGCGGCGGCGTGTACATCGAGCTTGGTCCACAGAGCCTTGACGGCAGCGGCCGTGCCCAGCACCTCGAAGCGCGGGTGAGGGCCGGGGATACGTATGACAATAAGGCCATCGGAATGCGTAACATCATTGATCTCTTCGGGGATGGCGTGGACGGCATCGCGCAGATGGTGGACGCCTTTGGCGCTGGCGTAACCTATCTGCACCAGCTCGGTCTCCACTTCCAGGGAGACCTTGCTCATCAGGACGTATTTACGCAAGCGTTCCAGACTGGCTTCGAGGAGTGTTTCGGGTAAGGCTAAATAGATGGTATCCTCTCGCCGAAATATCCGGTAGCAGGCCAAGGCACGCCCTTTAGGGCTGCAATGGGCGCTGAGCTGGCTGCGGGCCTCGGTGACGGCGAGGATGTCGTTGGTCAGCTGGCCTTGCAGGTATTTCTCCGCATCGGCGCCGCGCACGGCGATCAGTGCGCGCTGAGATAAGTCGGCGATCACCTCGCCAGTGGTGACAATCTGGGTTTCCAGGGTCGGATTGCCGTAATGGGCGACGTGATCGTCGCTGATTAAGGCACCGTTATTTTCGAGAAAAGTCCGCCACTCTGAGAGCATCATTGTCGCTTCACCTTTAAATTTTGCCGTTGCAATCATCCGCGCAGGGCATAATACTAGAACAACTGGAGAAGTTGTCTACACATACGGATTGTATGCCAAAAAATAATAATCGACCGGTATTTTTGGATTTGGCGCGCATCCGCATGCCGATTACGGCGTTAATCTCTATAGCGCATAGGGTGGCGGGGGTGGTGTTGTTCCTTAGTATCCCCTTTGCGATCTATCTCTTGGATTTATCCCTGGGCAGCCAGCTGGGCTACAACCATGTGCAAGGCCTGCTCGGCCATGCGCCGATCAAGATAGTGGTTATCCTCATATTATGGGCTCTGGCCCATCATGTGTTTGCGGGTGTGCGGGTGTTGTTGATCGATTTCGGAGTAGGCGTGGAGCGGGATGAGGCGCGGCGCACGGCCTGGGTGATTGCCATAGGAAGCGCGGTGTCCTTGTTGATGATCGCCGGGATTTTGTTATGGTAATCACGCGCGCCCAAGGCCTGAAGACCTGGCTGGCACAGCGTTTTAGCGCCGTGTACATGACGGCGTATCTGCTCTTTTTTCTTTTCAGATTGAGTGTTCAGGCTCCCCATGGCTTTTCAGAGTGGCGAGGCTTCATGACTTCGCCGCTCATGAGCATTTCCACGCTGTTGTTGTTTGCCTTCCTGCTCATTCATGCCTGGGTGGGTATGCGCGACATCGCCATGGATTACCTGCATTCATTCAAAGTACGGCTCATGGTATTGAGTCTGATAGCGGTGGGCCTGATCGCCATGGGGGCGTGGTTGCTGCTGGTATTGGCGAGGGCAATTTAATGGCGGTGCACGATATTCCGCGACGGCGGTTCGATACCTTGGTAATCGGCGCGGGCGGCGGCGGACTACGTGCCGCCCTGCAATTGTCCCATGCCGAGGCTACGGTGGCAGTCGTCTCCAAGGTGTTTCCCACCCGTTCCCATACCGTGGCGGCCCAAGGGGGCATCAATGCCGCGCTGGGCAATGTTTCGCCCGACAATTGGCATTGGCATATGTACGATACCGTCAAGGGCAGCGATTATCTGGGTGACCAGGACGCCATCGAGTATATGTGCCGAGCGGCGTCTCGTCTGGTAGTGGAATTGGAGCATGCCGGCGTGCCCTTTTCGCGCCTAGACAACGGCAGGATCTATCAGCGACCCTTCGGCGGCCAGAGTCAGAACTTCGGTGGCGACCAGGCCGCGCGCACCTGCGCCGCGGCGGATCGCACCGGCCATGCCATCCTCCATTCCTTGTATCAACAAAACATCCGCGCCAAGACTCACTTTTTTGACGAGTACTTCGCCATCGATCTCATTAAAGACGACGAAGGCTATATCGTGGGTGCGGTAGTATTGGAGATTGAAACCGGAGAACCACTGGTCATCGAGGCCAAGACTACATTGCTCGCCACCGGTGGGGCGGGGCGCCTGTTCCGCACCAATACCAATGCCCGCATCAATACCGGCGATGGCATGGGGATGGTCTTGCGCGCCGGGATTCCGCTTGAAGATATGGAATTCTTTCAGTTCCATCCCACCGGGGTCGCTGGCAAGGGGATGCTGATTTCCGAAGGGGCGCGCGGCGAGGGCGCATACCTTATCAATAACGACGGCGAGCGTTTCATGGAACGCTATGCACCCCATGCCAAGGATCTCGCCAGCCGCGACGTGGTGAGCCGCGCCATCGCCACAGAGGTGCGCGAGGGCCGCGGTTGCGGCCCCCACGGTGATTATGTCCTGCTCAAGATGGATCATCTCGGTGCGGAGGTGATCAACAAGCGCTTACCGGGGATCCGCGATATTATCCAAACCTTTTTGCACATCGATCCCAGCAAAGTAGCCGTGCCGGTATTTCCCACCGCCCATTACACCATGGGTGGCATCCCCACCAATCGCTACGGGGAGGTAGTCACACCCGGATATGGCGGTGCGGAGGAGGCGGTGCCGGGACTGTTCGCCGTGGGCGAATGTGCCTGCGTTTCGGTACATGGGGCCAATCGTCTAGGCGGCAATTCCCTGCTGGACATCGTGGTATTCGGCCGTGCAGCCGGAAACCGCATCATCGATAGCCTGCGCGGCCAGCGTTATCATCGCGCGCTGCCCGAGCAGGGCATCGACTATGCCCTGTCACGCTTGGCGCGCTGGGACCAACGCGGAGAGGGTGAATCGGTGGCCGGTCTGCGCGATAGCCTGCAGCGCACCATGGAGCATTATTGCGGGGTATTCCGCAAGGAGGACGTCCTGCGCGAAGGCCTGGCGAAGGTGCGGGAGTTGGAGCAGCGCTTACAACAG
>Ga0316583_10000158_pt1 | contig 16588 bp, 13 predicted proteins | sample J_170502JBrBrA_D_FD_204513 | JGI IMG/M metagenome (GOLD analysis project Ga0316583, IMG submission 204513) | Rhizosphere microbial communities from salt marsh grasses in Alabama, United States - J_170502JBrBrA | ecosystem: Host-associated > Plants > Roots > Rhizosphere | place: USA: Alabama... | reverse complement strand
CGATGGCTATCAGTGTGACGGTGACGGTTACCTTGAAAGAGAGCGCCACACCGCGGGCGTTGAGGCCGACGAAGATCGCATAGCCGACCAGCCACCAGAGCGGCTGCAAGTCATTCGGCGTGCCCGCGATCTGCGTCATATAGGTGCCGATGAAATATACCACGACGGCTGGAGTGAGGACGTATTCGATGTTTTCGGCAATGCCCGTGATGAATCCGCCCCACGGCCCGAAGGCGGTACGCGCGAAAGAATAGGCGCCGCCGGTATGCGGCAGGGCAGGGCTCATCTCAGCGATCGAATAGGTCAGCCCCAGATACATGATGGAGATGACGATGGTGGCGACCAACATGCCACCCCAGCCGCCAACGGCGAAGCCGAGATTCCAGCCCGAAAAATCGCCGGAGATAACGGCGCCGACGCCAAGCGCCCAAAGCGAGAAGACGCCGGCGTGGCGTTTCAGAACGCGTTTGTCGAAATATTCCTGACCGGGGATGTGATAGGACACCCCTCCTTCGTGCTGCTTGCCTTCATTCGCCATTTTTCAATCCCCCTTTTGCCCCGGCTTCGAAAAATAACCTTGCCGTCTTGTCCTCGGAATTAACGTTCCAGCGGATTTAGTTTTGTGTCAATCTGGAATTGGCGTTCCAGAGCGGATTTTTTAGTCACGGTGGAAATTGAGGCATGAAGACACGGCGGCCCAGCTCACTGGTCGAAATCTTGCGCAACAACAGGGCGGTGCTGACCAAAAATGAGGCCCGTGCAGCCGAGGAATTGCTGTCGAATTATCCCATGGCGGGCCTGCAGCCGATTGCGCGCTTTGCGGCCGACGCTGGGGTCAGCGCCCAATGTGTGTTGCGGTTGATCGGCAAACTCGGCCTGGCGAACTACGGCGCGTTTCAGGATTGCCTGCGCGAGGAGCTGGCGACGCTGCTGCAGTCGCCGCGTGGCCGGCTTCTGGCCCATGAGGTGGGAGAGACGTCCGCGCCGGATTTCATGGTCGCCTTTCGCGACCGGCTCACGCGCAATATTGCCGAGACGCTCAATGCGGTTCAGCGAACGGAATTGAACAGGGCGGTTTCGTTGGTTGCCGACGACAAGAAGAATGTTTTTGTCGTCGGCGGAAGGCTGACGCAAAGCGCGGCTCTTCACCTGGCAACGCATCTTCACGCGATGCGGCCCCGCGTGACACTGATCGAAGGCCAGAGCGCGGCATGGCCGGATACCATTGTCGATATGGACCGCAAATCAATCCTTATCGCGTTCGACATAAGACGCTACCAAGACGATATCGTGCGGCTTTGCGACTTGGCTGCGGAACGTGGCGCCCGCGTGATCTTGGTCTGCGACAACAAAGATGCGCCGGCCGCTCGAAAGGCGGCGATGACTTTCGTCGTGCAGACGACGAGTGTTTCGGCCTGGGATTCGTTCGCCGCCTTGACCGTCTTGTCAGAGCTTCTGATCGCCAGGGTCAGCGATCAATTAGGTAAAACTTTGCGCGCCCGCATGGCTGTATCGGACTCGGTTCGCGAGGCGTTTTTTGACAATAGCACTCGAAACAAGCGTAAAAAGCCCTGACAAATGGCTGTATTGGAGCCTGTCGCGGCGGCGACTTCGGAACTCCACGCGGAAACGGAATGTCACGGATGACAAGAAACGGTTCCGGTGATAACCTTTGTTTCGGCTTAGACTGTAAACAGATTCGAACTGTCTATTGAGCCAATAGAGGAGTGCCGAGCACACCCAAACCCCTTGCGGGAGAGATCGGCTTTGCCGACGCCGAAGGAGCAACCGCCCCGGAAACTCTCAGGCAGAAGAACCGCAAGGGCATAAATTCTCTGGAGAGAGGCGCAACCGCGCCCGCCGATGGGATAACACTCTCAGGCATCAGGACAGAGGGGGCACCCGTTTCTCGGTCAGGTGGACCAGATAAAGGTGCCTCGCATGCTCGCAAAATCGTATCAGGTGATCTACCAGCATTGGCAATCGGTTAGCCGCGACGCAGCGGAAGCCGGTGGTGCGGTGCATCGATGAGGGAAACGCCCGCACCGGCCGTTTTGCAGCGCACGCCGTTGCATCGGCTTCACCTCGAGCTGAATGCGCGCATGGTGCCGTTCGCCGGCTACGAAATGCCGGTGCAATATTCGCGCGGCATCTTGAAAGAACATTTGCATGTGCGCGCCGCTGCCGGCCTGTTCGACATCTCACATATGGGACAGTTTGCTGTCCGAGCGCGCAGCGGTCACGGTGAAGACGCCGCCAGCGCGCTCGAAAGGGTGGTCCCCGTCAACCTCATTGGCCTTGCTGTCGACCGGCAACGCTATGCGCTGCTGACGAACGATGCGGGTGGAATTCGCGACGATCTGATGATCGCCAATCAACGCGATCGCTTTCTGATTATTGCGAACGCGGCCTGTAAGGATGCGGACGAGGTTTATTTGCGTGAGATGTTGTCGGCGCGATGCGAGATCGAGCGCCTCGACGATCGCGCCTTGCTTGCGCTGCAGGGCCCGCTTGCGGAATTGGTGCTGGCGCCGCTGGTTCCCCAGGTAACGGCCATGCGTTTCATGGACGTGCGTGCGGTCACGCTCCTCGGTGGCGACAGTGTCATCTCGCGCTCCGGTTATACGGGCGAGGACGGTTTCGAGATCAGCGTGCCGGCGGCGCTGGCCGAGCCTGTTGCGCGCGAGCTCCTGGCCGATGCTCGCGTCGAGATGATCGGCCTTGGCGCACGCGACAGCCTGCGGCTGGAGGCGGGCCTTTGCCTCTATGGGGCCGATCTGGACGAAACGACCACGCCGGTCGAGGCGGCGCTCGAATGGAGCATTCAGGCGAGTCGTCGCAAAGGCGGCAGCCGTGCCGGCGGCTTTCCTGGCGCCGACATTGTGCTCGACCAGCTCGAACGTGGCGCGCCGCGGCGGCGGGTCGGCCTGCGCCCTGACGGGCGGGCGCCGATCCGGCACGGCATGCGGCTGTTTGCCTACCGTCAAGCGCCCGATCCCATCGGTGTCGTGACCTCTGGCGGCTTCGGTCCGAGCGTCAATGCACCGGTCGCTATGGGTTATGTGACCGCCGCTGCCGCGGCATCGACCGCACCGCTTTGGGCTGAGCTCAGGGGCGAGCGCATTCCGGTACAGCTATCCAAGCTTCCTTTCGTTCCCTCGACTTACAAGCGCTGACATAAACCCGCGAGGCTTCTGATGCTTAAGTTCACGAACGACCACGAGTGGGTGCTGATCGAAGGCGATTTCGCCACCATCGGGATCACGCAATTCGCGCAGGAACAACTCGGCGATCTGGTCTTCGTCGATTTGCCGAAGCCCAGCTCGGCGCTTCAGGCCGGCGGTGCCGCGGCGGTCGTCGAATCGGTGAAGGCCGCCTCCGACGTTTACGCGCCGATCAGCGGCGAGGTCGTCGAGATCAATCAACGCGTGATCGACGACCCGACGCTGATCAATTCCGATCCGGCCGGGGCGGGCTGGCTGTTCAAGATGACGATCGCCGATCGGCCACAATTGGACAAACTGATGGATGAGGCAGCCTATCAGGCATTGATGGCGAGCAGTCAGCCGGCCTGATCGCGCGCGCAACATTTTCTGGACGATCCCGCCATGACAACGAATGCTGACGCTCCTTTGCCCTTCGCTTCGCGCCACACCGGTCCGTCACCCGCTGACGCAGCGGCGATGCTCCGGACGGTGGGCGCCGCCAGCATGGAGGACCTAATCGAGCAGGCGTTGCCGCACGATATTCGGCAGGCCCAGCCGCTCGACCTCGGGCCGGCACTGTCGGAAGTGGAGGCGCTGGCGAGAGCGTGCGCGATCGGCGCGCAGAATGTGACAATGACCTCGCTGATCGGGCAGGGCTATTACGGCACCGTCATGCCCGCGGTGATCCAGCGCAACATCCTGGAAAATCCAGCCTGGTACACCGCCTATACGCCCTATCAGCCGGAAATCAGCCAGGGCCGGCTGGAAGCCTTGCTGAACTTCCAGACCATGGTGGCGGATCTCACCGGGCTTGAGATCGCCAATGCCTCGCTGCTGGACGAAGGCACTGCCGCCGCCGAAGCCATGGCAATGGCGCACCGCATCACCAACAGCGAACGGAAGGTGTTCTTTGTCGATCGTGATTGCCACCCGCAGACGATTGCGGTCATGAAGACGCGCGCCGAGCCGCTGGGCTGGCACATCCGCGTCGGCGATCCGATGACCGAACTCGATGGCAGCGAGGTGTTCGGCGCAATCTTCCAATACCCCGGCACCTTTGGCGACATCCGCGATTTGCGCGAGCCCATCGCGCGTCTCAAGACCACCGATGCGATCGCGGTTGTGGCGGCCGACCCGCTCGCACTGACGCTGCTCACACCACCGGGAGAACTCGGTGCCGATATCGCGGTCGGGTCGATGCAGCGATTTGGCGTACCCATGGGGTATGGCGGACCGCATGCGGCCTATATCGCCACCCGGGACGCGCACAAGCGCGCGCTGCCCGGGCGCATCGTCGGTGTCTCGATCGACAGCCGCGGCAATCGCGCCTATCGGCTGGCGCTGCAGACGCGCGAGCAGCACATCCGTCGCGAGAAGGCCACGTCGAATATCTGCACCTCGCAGGTGCTGCTGGCCGTGCTGGCATCGATGTATGCGGTCTATCAGGGCCCCGAGGGGCTCACCGCCATTGCTGGCCGTATTTCGCGGCTGACAGCAATGCTTCGCGCTGGCCTGTCGGATCTTGGCTGGAATGTGCGGCCCGCATTGGCTTTCGACACGCTCGCCGTCGAGGTGGGGGAGCGCCGGGAAGAGATTCTGGCGAGCGCTCGCTCGCTCGGCATCAATCTCCGCGATATTCCGTCCTTGCACGGCGCGTCGTGCATCGGCATCAGTTGCGACGAGACGACGACGATCGGCATCGTTGAAAAGGCATGGTGCGCGTTTGGCGACGATCCGGCGTCGGCCGCCCAGCGTCGCACCGCGCTTGGGGGTATTGAAGCCGAAATCCCGCAAGAACTGCGGCGCACTAGTGCGTTCCTGCAGCATCCGGTGTTCCACCGCCATCGTTCGGAGATGGAAATGCTGCGCTACTTGCGCGCTCTCGCCGACCGCGATTTGGCGCTCGACCGCTGCATGATCCCGCTCGGCTCGTGCACCATGAAGCTGAACGCCACCGCGGAGATGATGCCGCTGACCTGGCCGGGATTTGCCAACCTGCATCCTTTCGCGCCCGAGGAGCAGGCGCAGGGCTACACGGCGATGATATCGGAGCTTGCGGCTATGTTACGCGAGATCACCGGCTACGACGCGATCTCGTTTCAGCCGAACTCCGGCGCGCAAGGTGAGTATTCCGGGCTGCTGGCCATTCGTGCCTGGCATCGTGCGCGCGGGCATGACGGCCGTACGGTGTGCCTGATACCTGCCTCGGCGCACGGCACCAATCCGGCGTCGGCCCACATGGCCGGAATGGAGGTGGTCGTCGTCCGCTGTACTGAAAGCGGTAATGTCGATATCGACGACTTGCGGGCGAAAGCGAGCGCCTATGCCGACCGCCTAGCGGCGATCATGCTCACCTATCCGTCGACGCATGGTGTGTTCGAGGAAGGCGTGCGCGAGATCTGCGATATCGTCCATGAACACGGCGGTCAGGTCTATCTCGACGGCGCCAATCTGAATGCGCAGGTCGGATTGACGCGGCCGGCCGATTACGGAGCCGATGTCGGTCATCTCAATTTGCACAAGACGTTCGCCATCCCGCATGGCGGCGGCGGGCCAGGGGCCGGTCCGATCGGCGTCAAGGCGCATTTGCAACCGTTCCTGCCGGGAAATCTTCTCCAGCCCGAAGCGCCGAACGCCGTGGGACCGGTCGCCGCCGCGCCTTACGGTTCCGCCTCGATCCTCGTCATTTCCTGGATGTACTGCCTCATGATGGGTGGCCGGGGTCTGACGGCGGCGACTGAATTCGCGCTCCTCAATGCCAATTACATCGCCAAACGGCTCGATCCGCATTACCCGCTATTATACAAGGGCCGCTCCGGGCGGGTCGCCCACGAGTGCATTATCGATCTGCGCCCGCTAAAGGTGTCCGCCGCGATCAGCGTCGATGACGTGGCCAAGCGGCTGATCGATTTCGGTTTCCATGCGCCGACCATGAGCTTCCCCGTGGCGGGCACCCTCATGATCGAGCCGACCGAATCCGAATCGAAAAGCGAACTCGATCGGTTCTGCGATGCGATGATCGCGATCCGAAATGAGATCCGTGCGGTTGAGCAGGGCGAGATGGCACGCGAGGACAATCCGCTCAAGAACGCACCGCATACGGTGCTCGACCTTGTGGACCCGCAGTGGGCCCACCCCTATTCGCGCGAGCAGGCCTGCTTGCCCGGGGGCGTTTCGGCGGCGCGAAAATACTGGTCGCCGGTCAACCGGATCGACAATGCCTATGGCGATCGCCACCTGATTTGTTCGTGCCCGCCGATCGAGGATTATTCGGAGGCGGCGGAATAAAGTTCTGATTTTAGTTTAGGATTTGCCCCAGGCGAGGCGGTTCATGTCAGTCCATAATGGCGGCGGCGTCTGACGATAATGGGAAGACCTGTTGTTTTGATGACGGGAGCGGTTGGGTAGGGCGTCATTGGCAATCAATCGCTTATAACATTCAAAAGGTTGGCGGTAGTATCGATGTCGTACCTCTGTTGACCTGGAAGGCGGCAGCATTCTTTCACGGTGGCCCGCCGCCTTGCGACGCCGGCCATGAGTGATCGGTTTGGCTGATCTCGACCGGCACAAAGCAAAAAATTAGTTGGGCATCGAATCGGTTAATTTTGGTCGTTTGCTTCAGCTTGAATTGGGCTGTATTAAGCCGAAATAAGCGCCCATCGGACGGTTTTTATCGTTTCGAGGCGGCCGCCCCGCAAGGAACGACTGAGAAAAGTGCGGCCCGAACCTCCGTGGAAGTGAGAGTCCAGCCGGGCCAAGCCTCTTACTCCGTTAACACTTGTGTAGGCGCGGACCAGGGCTTATCGGCCGTTGCCGCAAATGCTACAAATGCTAATTGTCATATGGGCCGAGCTCGGGGGCGCGACGGCCGAGGGGCTCTGCAGCCTTGCCGGCCATGCGAGGCAGAAATCGCCCGCTTCCGGGGGTGGCACGCAATGTATCATTTTCGACCAGCACCTGACCGCGCAACAATACCGTAATTGGCCAGCCTTTTACCGTGCGCCCCTTCCAGGGGGTATACCCACTGCGGTCCTTCACGATTTCGTCCGTGAAGGTGACGCTCTTGTCGGGATCCCAGATCGCGATGTCGGCATCGGAGCCAATCGCAAGCGTCCCTTTCTTCGGATGCAGGCCATAAATCTTTGCCGGCTCTGTGGTGGTCCACTGAACAAACTTGTTTACGTCGAAACGGCCCTTCGACACCATCTCGTCAAACAGCAAGGGCAGGCGCGCCCCCAAACCTGGCAAGCCATTCGGGATTTGTTTGAAGTGCGGCGTCTCGCCGGCAACGAGCTTGCCGCTTTGATCGAAGGCGTAAGGCGCATGGTCGGACGAGATCACCTGCAGATCGCCAAGCGCGAGCGCCTGCCACAGCGCCTCCTGATCGGATGTTTCGCGTGCGGGCGGAGAACAGATCCACTTGGCGCCTTCTGCGCCGGGCTTGTTCAGGTCATGCCTGGTCATGAAGAGGTATTGTGGGCAGGTTTCTGCGAATACCTTCAATCCCTGGCCGCGTGCTTGCCGAACAACAGCCGCGCCTTCGGCGGTTGAGACATGAAAAATCATGATGGGCTGGTCAATGAAGGCTGCGCACGATATCAGCCGCGTGAAGGCTTCCGGTTCACCGCTTCGCGGGTGTGAAAACGCATGAAATTTTGGTGCCGTATGGCCGCCCTTCAATAGCCGCTTACTCATCCAGCTGATCATGCCGTGGTTTTCGGCATGCACGCATACGAGGGCGTGATTGTCGCGCGCGGCTTGCAGCACGTTCAGAAGCTGTTCGTCGTCAACCTTGAGCTGGTCATACGTCATGAACACCTTGAGAGAGGCATGGCCATTTTTGACCAGTGGCGGCACCTCCTGCTCAAGCACATCCTCGCGCGGATCGGCGAGAATCATATGGAATGCGTAGTCGATTACCGCGCCACGTTCGGCGTATTGGTGATACTCATCCACGACGGTCTTCAGGCTCATGCCGACGTGCTGGGCGGCGAAAGAAATGACGGTGGTCGTGCCCCCGAAAGCGGCCGCTGTGGTTGCGCTTTCGAACGTGTCGGCATTCATCATGCCGGAGGCGGACAGCTGTTCGATATGGCTATGGCTATCGATGCCGCCGGGCAGCACCAGTTTGCCGCGCGCATCGATCTCGCGCTTGCCCGGATCGAGGTTTTCACCGATTGCAGCGACGGTCTCGCCGCGAATGCCGAGGTCAGCCTTCACAGTGTCGGTGGCGGTCGCCAATACGCCGCCGCGGATCACGACATCGAAAGGTTGCATTGTCTCTCCTTCACGCCGCACCGAGATGCCATGCTGGCAACCGGTCGGGTTTCCATGGCGTAAGATGTGGTCCTGTTATATGCTGACTCTTGCCGGTTCCAACCGACTGTAATCCGTGGCCCCCATGCCTCACCCCCGTGCGCGTATCAGCGTTATAAATCCCAATTCCAACGAAGCCGTGACCGGCGGTATCCGAGCCGCGCTCGAACCGTTGTGCTTCGGGGACGGGCCGGAGATCCTTTGTTCGACGCTCGCCGAAGGGCCGTTCGGTATTGAGACGCAAGCGGACGTCGAGAGCGTCACCATGCCGCTGCGGCGGCTGGTGGAAGCGGACAACGCCTCCGATGCGTTCGTCATTGCCTGTTACAGCGATCCCGGTCTGCAGGTGTGCCGGGAGGGGACCGCACGACCGGTGTTCGGCATCGCCGAGTGTGGCATTCTCACGGCGCTTGCGTGCGCGGAGCGTTTCGGAGTCATCGCTATTAAGCAGCGCTCGATCGCGCGGCATGTGCGCTACCTGCGTCAGTTGGGGCTGATGAATCGGCTCGCCGGCGAGCGGCCGCTGGAAATGTCGGTCGCAGAGACAGCGACCGGCGAAAAAACGCTCGACCGTATGATTGAGGTCGGGCGCGATCTGAAAGACCAGGACGGTGCCAGCGCCATCGTGATGGGCTGCGCAGGCATGGCGCGACATCGCGGCCCATTGGAGGACGCGCTCGGCGTTCCGGTGATCGATCCGACCCAGGCTGCCGTCACGATGGCTCTCGGCGTGGTGCAGTTTTCTCGCCGTTGACGTCACTTGCGGCGGCCCATTCCCCGTATGTTCGGTGCTTGTGGGTGAACGGCTGGCCCAATGACGCATAGAAATCGCCGTGGAGGCGGGCGAGCGGGCGATATTCGTTCATATCGACATACAGACGCTCAGGATCGACAATGCCCTCTCGCACATGCACGTACACGATCTCGCCGAGTGCAAGCCGACGTTCGCGGCTGACCTCCAGTGTGGTGTAGTGGCGGCATTCAAGCGCCGCCGGTGCTTCGGCGATGCGCGGCACCGGAATCTTGACGCTCGGAAGGCTAGTCAGGCCGGCGACGTGGATCTCGCTGATCTCAGGCGGAAAATCGACTGCACAGGTATTCATGCGCTCACCGAGCGCTTCGTCCACTAGGTTCACGACGAACGAACCGCGATCGCGAATGTGCGCGGCAGTGTCCTTCAGTGCCCCGTTCGGCTTGCTCTGCAGGCCGAGTACGATCAGCGGCGGTGCCTCGCTGAATAAATTGAAGAACGAGAATGGCGCCGCATTGAGGACGCCGCTAGGCCCGAGCGTGGTCACCAGTGCTATCGGCCTTGGAATGATGAGCCCGACAAGCTGCTTGTAGCGGTCGCGCTGCGCAAGGTCGGCGGGATCGATGGCAAGGGATGATTTCTTGATTTGAGGGCTCATGATGAATTATGGGCTTGCCGCGCCTTTTCAGCGGGGCCTGGTATGGTGCTGCCTCGCCGCGCTCATTCGGGTGGCAGGATGACGCCGGTCTGCCCGGTAATGCGGGCGTAGTGTTCGATGCGGCGGTGGCGCTTGAAATCGAAGATCGTCTCCTTGCCAAAGCGCGTCGTGTCGAGATCGCAATCGGCGACGACCAGTTCGTCCTCCTCTGTCTTAGCCTCCGCAATGATCTCGCCGTCGGGATTGACGATGCAAGTTCCACCAAACAACGGGTGGCCGTCTTCGGTGCCGCACTTGGCGGTCGCAACCACGAAGGTGGAATTCTGGTAGGCCCCCGCCTGCACCGAAAGGCGGTGGTGAAACATGCGTTTCTCGGGACCCTCGTCAGTCTTCTGCGAATTGACCGAAGGTGTATTGTAGCCGAGCGCTACGAGTTCGACACCCTGCAGTCCCATGACGCGAAAGGTCTCGGGCCAACGACGGTCATTGCAGATGCACATGCCTAAAATGCCGCCCATCGTGCGCCAGACCGGAAAACCAAAATTTCCGGTCTCGAAATAGCGTTTTTCCAGATGCTGGAATGCCCGTTCGGGGTCGAATTCGTCATGGCCGGGCAGGTGCACCTTGCGGTATTTGCCGACTACTCTGCCATCCCGGTCGACGAGGATTGACGTATTGTAATGCTGGCCCTCCGGCGTGAGTTCGGCATACCCGAGGTACATGCCGATCTTGTACTCGGCCGCCCTAACGAACAGCGGATGGGTAGCCGAGTTCGGAATCTCGCGCTCGAACCAACTGTCGACTTCCGCCTGTTCAGTCATGTACCAGCGCGGGAAGAAGGTGGTGAGCGCGAGTTCGGTGAAAACGACGAAATCGACGTTCTTCGACTTTGCCTGATCGAGCAGGTCGATCAGGCGCCTGACCACGGCCTGGCGGCTCTCGGCTTTTTGGATCGGGCCGGATTGGGCGGCGGCAACCCGAAGCACGCGGGTCATGTGTGTATCACCCCTTGATCTTGCCGCGCACCGCTTGGACGGCGTCGCGCCACGGCTGACGACCGATCATGACGCTATACGCCGATTGAGCCGGCTGACCAAGCGGTCGATCGGCTGTAACATGACCAAATGGATCGCGAATGAGGCAAGATCAAAGAAAAGGCAAAGGACACAAGTAGATGGTCAATATACGTGCAGAGGGCGTCTACGTGATTGCCGCCACACCGTTCACCGACGATGGACGGGTCGACAATGCGAGCATCGATCGCATGATTGATTTCTATTTGGATTGTGGTGTTACCGGGATCACGGTGCTCGGCATGATGGGAGAGGCGCCAAAACTCAGCCTGGCGGAGTCCATCGCGATAACGAAACAAGTCGTTCAACGTTCACGACTGCCGGTTATTGTTGGAGTTTCGGCGCCAGGATATGCCTCGATGGCCGCTCTTGCCAGGGCTGCGATGGATGCGGGCGCGCGCGGTGTCATGATTGCCCCGCCGTCTAGGGTTAGGACCGACGAGCAAATCATTGGATATTTCGCCGATGCAGTGGAAGCGATTGGTGAAGAAGTGCCGTTCGCGATCCAGGACTATCCTTATGCCTCCGGGGTGGTCATGGCGCCGAAAGTGCTCCGGCGTATCGTGCAGGACAATCCATCCTGCATGATGATTAAGCACGAGGACTGGCCGGGGCTCGATAAGATCAGCATTCTGCGCGGCTTTGTGGCGGATGGCAGCATGCGCGATGTCAGCATTTTGTGCGGCAATGGAGGGCTGTTCCTGCCGCACGAATTGGAGCGAGGTGCCGACGGCGCCAACACGGGCTATGCCTATCCCGAAATGCTTGTGCGGCTTGTGAAGCTCATCAAATGCGGCGAGCGCGCCGCAGCCCACGACATGTTCGATCGGCATCTGCCGCTATTGCGTTACGAACAGCAACCGGGCACGGGGCTTGCGGTGCGCAAATTTATCTTGAAGCGACGTGGTGCAATAACATCTGATGCGCAGCGCAAGCCGGCAACAAAACTCTCGAAAGAGTCCATCGCAGAGGTCGAATGGTTGGTCGCGCGGCTCGAACGGTGAAATCGATGCCGCACCGGTCTCCGCCCGTCTTGCCTCTACGCGGTCGGTGCTGGCGTAGTCTCGAACATCGGGCTGTGGGGTTCGCGGTTCGCGCACTTTTGCCGAGAGTTGGGGGTGGAGCTTATTGCGCTAGAGCAAGGAAACGTCGGCCCTTGGCAGTTGGCAGACGTTGTCTGCGCCGCCCACCTCGTCATTTGGCTGCGGTACGGCAATTCAATCGTCTTGGATTAAAGGCGACATCAGGCTGAGTTGTATGGTTACGCGCCTTAGTTGGGCGGTGCCAAACCTTATCTGCCCTGTGCATTCCGCCGATTAATATCAGCGGACGCCCCGTGTCCGCGGGCACAGACATGCCCAAATAGTATCAGGAGTGGTCCGGCGTCGTACTTGAAAGCCTCATGCGGTGTGGACGGGTTTTTCGCCGCTCCGGGACGGCGCTCGACGACCAGACCGGCCCATTTGCCCGATCTTGAAATGGGCGGTAATAAGCCGAAGATGGGCGCCTATCGGACAGTTTTCATCTATTTCGAGGGGGCTGCCCCGCAAGGAACGACCGACAAAGTGCTGCAAAGACGCTTCAGTATTGCGCCCATGATGGATTGGACCAACCGCCACTGTCGGTTCTTCCACCGCCTGCTCACGCGGCGCACGCTGCTCTACACCGAAATGCTGACGACGGGGGCGGTGCTCCATGGCGATAAGGAACGGCTCCTGGGCTTCGATCCGGCCGAGCATCCGGTTGCGCTGCAACTCGGCGGCTGCGACCCGGCTGCGCTCGCCCAGTCGGCGCGTATCGGCGAGGACTTCGGCTACGACGAGGTCAACCTCAACGTCGGCTGTCCCTCCGACCGCGTGCAGGAGGGCCGCTTCGGTGCCTGCCTGATGGCGGAGCCGGCGCTGGTCGCCGAGGGCGTCGCCGCCATGAAGGCGGCGGTCAAGGTGCCTGTGACCGTCAAGTGCCGCATCGGCATCGACGACCAGGATCCGGATACGTCTCTATTCTCCTTCACGGAGGCGGTGAAGGCGGCCGGCACCGACGCACTCATCGTGCACGCGCGCAAGGCCTGGCTGAAGGGGCTGTCGCCCAAGGAAAACCGCGACGTGCCGCCGCTCGATTACGCGCTGGTGCACCGGCTGAAGCGCGCGCACCCGGACCTCGAGATCGTCATCAACGGCGGCATCAAGAGCCTGGCGCAGGCCGAGGAGCAGCTCGCCCATGTCGACGGCGTCATGATGGGCCGTGCCGTCTACCAGGAGCCATGGCGGCTGTTGTCCGCGGACCCCCTTCTGTTCGGTGAGCCGGCGGATTTCACATCACCGAAGGAAGCGGGTCTGGCGCTCATCCCCTACATCGAGCGCGAACTCGCCAATGGCGCAAAGCTCTCCAATATTACCCGCCACGTGCTTGGCCTGTTCCGCGCCGTGCCGGGGGCGCGCGCCTTCCGCCGGCATCTTGCGACCGAAGCGGTCAAACCCGGCGCCGACGCTACAGTCATGGCTGATGCCCTGGCGCTGGTGGTGGACTCAAACCCCGATATGGCGCACATCGCGGCTTAAGATCATTCGGGGATAGCCTTTCGTGCTGGGACATTCGGTCGGCGAGATTGCATTGCTCGCCGCGTTGATCGCGGGCGCCGGCGCCCTGGTCGGCATCCTCGCCGGCCTGTTCGGCATCGGCGGCGGCGCCATCATCGTGCCGGTGCTCTACGAGGTGTTCCGCGTGCTCGGGGTGCCGGAAGACCTGCGCATGCAGCTCTGCATCGGGACCTCGTTGTCGATCATCGTCCCGACCACCGTACGATCCTATCTCGGCCATAAGAAGAAGGGCGCGGTGATACACCGGGTGGTGCGGGCATGGGCGCTGCCGTCGGTGGTCGGCGTGGCGATAGGCTCTGTCACCGCGGCCTATGCGCCATCATACGTGTTCAAGGGTGCGTTCGTCATCTTCGCCGGTTTCATCGCCGTGCGCATGCTGTTCGGCACCGAGCGATGGAGCTTGGGGACCGAAGTGCCCGGCCGCGGCTTGCTTTCTTTATTCGGCTTCATCACCGGCCTGTTTGCCTCGCTCGTCGGGGTGAGCGGCGGCGCCTTCTGCAACGCGACGCTCACGCTTTATGGCCAGCCCATGCAGCGCGCGGTCGCCACCTCTGCCGGCATTGGCGTGCCGATCACCATCGCCGGCGCCGTCGGCTACGTGCTGGCCGGCTGGCAATACAGGGGCGAGCTGCCGCCGCTGTCGATCGGCTTCGTTTCGCTTATCGGACTGGCGCTGATGGCGCCGGTGTCGAGCTTCACCGCGAGCTACGGCGTGCGGCTCGCGCATTGGCTGCCGCGCCGAAAGCTCGAGATCGCCTTCGGCATTTTCCTGGCGTTGGCATCGTTGAGGTTTTTGGTCAGCCTGCTTTAGATGGCGCGGGCGTTATGGCTGCCCACGCAACAGCAGGCGGTCGCCGCGCACTTCCCAGCTTTGCAGCCGGTTGAGGAAGGTCATGCCGAGCAGGTTGTTCTTGAGCCCACCGTCCCGCACCACCAACGCCGGCACGGCGCGTTCGATCAAGCCGCCGACCGCGACTTTGTCGAGGGTGACCGGCGCCGCGCGCGTGTGGCCGTTGGCGGTATCGACCGTCACCGAATAATCGAGCAACTCGATCGGCAGGTGCGCCGCCCGAGCCGCGCCTTGCGTCAGCACGACCGAGCTCGCGCCGGTGTCGAGCACCATCGGCACATGCGCGCCGTTGATATGGACGGTGAGGGCGAAGTCGCCGCCTTGCCCGCGCACTACTTCCACGTTGCGGCCATGGCCGGCGACGTGGCCCGGCATCAGCTCGGCGAGCACGCGGTCGGACACGTCGCGCAGCTCGAAACGGTAGCTGTAGCCGATCACCAGCAGCAGGCCGATCACGGCCCAGAACAGCATGGCCTCCAGTGCCTTCGCGAACCGCTCGCGGAACAGGGTCAGCACCAGGCCGCCGACGAACACCAGCAAGGCCAGCTTAACGACCAGCGAGCCCATGTCGTGGTGTAGGAGGTTGGTGATCGGGTCGGTGTCGGTGGTTGCGATCAGCACGGCGAGCGAGAGCGCCATACCGATGACCAGGGACCACGTCAGGCGGCGGCTCACGGGGCGTCACCCTGTCGCAGTCGCGTGGGTGGTCCGGCCGCCGGCGGCCAAGCGCGTTGGCAGCTCGGCCATGATCCGTCGGCGCTCGTCGGCGCTCATGGCGCCCCAGCCCGCGATCTCGTCGATGGTGCGGCCGCAGCCGAGGCAGAGCCCGGCGCGGGCATCGAGAGTACAGACCTTGACGCAGGGGGTCTCGATCATGGGAGCGAGCTCGGAAGAGGCGAAACGCGAGGTTTGAACATAAGCCCGGGGCGCGGGAAGGCAATCAGGGCGATTGGTCGCAACCTCAGGTGCCGGCACGGAACAAGGGCCGGCGGGCCAGCCGCTCGCGTTCCTCGGGCGAGAGGATGGGTTCGCCGGGCGCAATCGACGGCGCCTGCACCGTCGTCACCGGCGCCATGGCCGCCACCACGCGCTCGGGCGGGAAGGTGACGATCACCTCGGTGCCGATGCGCAGCTTAGACTTTAGGTTGAAGGTGCCGCCGTGCAGATCGATCAGGCTCTTGGCGATGGGCAGGCCGAGGCCGGCGCCCTGTTCGGCCGACTTGATCGAGTTCGAGCCCTGGCCGAAAGAGGCGAGCACCACGGGGATCTCGTCTTCCGGAATGCCGGGGCCGGTGTCCTGCACGCTCAGGTATTGCCCGCCGGATGCGGTCCAGCCCACCTTGAGCCAGATCTCGCCGCCTTGCGGGGTGAACTTGATAGCGTTCGATAGAAGGTTCAGGCAAATCTGCCGCACGGCGCGCTCGTCCGCCCATAGCCGCGGCAACTCCGGCTCGAACATGTCGTGGATGGTGATGCCGCGGTTGGTGGCGCGCAGCTTGAGCAGGTGGTGGCAGTCTTCCGTAATGCCGGCGAGCGAGATCGATTCCTCGTTGAGCTCGTAGCGGCCGGCTTCGATGCGTGACAGGTCGAGGATCTCGTTGATGAGCCCCAAGAGATGAACGCCCGAATTGTGGATGTCGGCCGAATACTCTTTGTAGGCCGGTACCGAGTGCTCGCCGAACACCTCTGACTTCATGACCTCGGAAAAGCCGAGGATGGCGTTGAGCGGCGTACGCAGCTCGTGGCTCATCTGCGCTAGGAAGCGCGATTTGGAGATGTTGGCGGCTTCCGCGCGCCGGCGCGCTTCGTCGGAGATCGCCTTGGCCTGCTCCAGTTCGCCGATCAGGGCATCCTTTTCGGCACGCGCTTCCAGCGTCGCCAGCGTGGTTGAATAAAGCCGGTAGGCAAGCGCCGCGAAGTAACCTTGCGCCGTGAGCGCCATGCCGGCGAGGATGTAGTTGCGCAGAGATCCCTGCAGCGTGAAGTCGAGCGCGATGGCCGCCGTGACGGGGATGGTGGCCGCGAAGACCGCGATCGGCAGGCTCGAAGCCAGCATGCTGGAGACTGCCACCACCAGCAGCATGACGAACAGCATGAAAGTGTTCGAGCTTTCGTCGAAACTGGTCGGATGGAT
>Ga0316583_10000156_pt1 | contig 16667 bp, 9 predicted proteins | sample J_170502JBrBrA_D_FD_204513 | JGI IMG/M metagenome (GOLD analysis project Ga0316583, IMG submission 204513) | Rhizosphere microbial communities from salt marsh grasses in Alabama, United States - J_170502JBrBrA | ecosystem: Host-associated > Plants > Roots > Rhizosphere | place: USA: Alabama... | reverse complement strand
CCCGCCCTTTGTCACGGATGCCGCGGATGTCGAGATGGGCTCAGTGGATCGTTCCGCCTCTCTCGAGCATCTCGCGCAAGCTTCCTTCGTCGAAGAAGGAGCTGCTTCCGGTGACGCCGGCCTCACGGTCCACCCTCAGGTACTGGGTGTAGGTCTTGTCGCCCACGGTGAGGGTCACCGTGTAGGCACCCGGTGCCGCCATGGCGCCACCCCCGAAGCCCCCTCGGCGGCCGCCGAGACGACGGAGTATCGCGTAGGGGCTCTCCCCGGGCATGATGAGCGCGCCGAGCTTCTGCATCTGCTCCATGTCGAAGCCCAGCGCAGCGGCGGTGCCGCCGCCGCGGCCACCCCGGCCACTGGCGCCCGCAGGCCTCGGCGGAGTCTCGCCCGGACGGGCCTGGAAGGCCTCCGGATTGCGCCCGGCACCGAAGCCACCGCCGAAGCGGCCGCCACCGAACGCGGCGAACAGCGCGGACAGATCGGTCTCGCCGGTGAAGATGCCCACCATGCGATGAAGAGGACCGGCCTCCCAGCCGGCCTTGATGAGGGAGTCGGCCACTTCCCTGGCGCGCGTCGCGGTCCTGATGCTGTCACGGCGCTCGGAGGGGGACAGGGCCGGTGACGGGCCGGGGTTGGGACGGAAGTTCCACGTCACCGTATGGATGCCTGCAGTGGCCGGGCCCTCCATGTTGCGGATGACGTTGCCGTCCGCGTCCTTGATGGTCAGGTGCACCTGGGGCCCACGCCGCATCATGCCGGGACCGCCGCGGCCACCGCGGCCGCCGCCCTGGCCCTGGGCCTGGGCCATGGCGCCACGGCCACCACCCTGGCCGCCCTCGGCTTCCGCCAGCGACTTGGCGGTCGCGTCGCCGATGTAATAGCTGATCTCCGCCTCCGAGCCCGGAGTCGGCCGGCTGAACCACGCCTGGCCGTAGGACTCGCCCCCGTGCAGCTCCTGCCCGAACTGGAACGCCGGTGCCGGATCGAAGAGCGCCGCGCCGTCGGCGACGACGTTGTCGTTGAGCTGCTCCAGCGGACCGATGGCCACGATCCAGATGGAGCGGCCGTGTGTCGCGGCGATGAGGTCGTGGTCCCTGGGCTGGATCTCCAGGTCACGGACCGGCACGCCCGGCATCCCCGTCATGAACCGCTGCCACGACTTTCCGGCGTTGGTGGAGACATAGGCGCCGATGTCCGTCCCCACGAAGAGCAGGTTCGGGTTGTGCGGATCCTCACGGATCACCCGCATGAAGTCCTGCGAGTTGTCGTTGGGGAGGTTGCTCGCGATGGAGGTGAACGACCTACCCCCATCGTTGGTGACGAACAGATACGGCTTCATGTCGTCGTTGCGGTGGTTCTCGACCGCCACGTAGAAGCGCTGGTCATCGAAGTGCGAGGGCTCGATGCCCGTCACGTACCCGCCCCGGGGCGCGCCCTTGATGTTGGCCGTGACCTCCGTCCAGTGGGCGCCGTCGTCCCGCGTGTACCAGGTGCGGCCGTCGTCGGTGCCGGCGTACAGCCAGCCCTGGTGGAGCGGGGACTCGGCCAGCGAAACCACCGTGGCGTACGTCTCGGCACCGGTGGCGTCGGTGGTGATGCCGCCGGTGGTCTCGGTGCTGATCTTCACCTTCTCGGGATCGGCGTACGACAGGTCGGGCGAGATGGGCTCCATGTGCAGCCCACCGTCGATGCTCTTCAGCACGCGATTGCCCGCCGCGTAGATGACCTGCCGGTCGAACTTCGACTGGAGAAGCGGCGTATCCCAGTTGTAGCGCATCTGATACGCCGCCGAGTCCGCCGTGGCCTTCCTCTGCAACGCCACGATCTGCGGATCACTGGCGGAGACGCCCTTGTTCTCCAGCACCACGATGGAGTCCTCGAGGGGACGCCACACGGTCTGCCAGTCGGGCTTCTGCACGCCCTGGCGCTCGCCGGTGCGGGTGTTCACGCGGCTCATGGCCCCACCCTGGGACTCCGCCCAGACGATGTCCGGGTCGCCCCAGTCCTGGGCGCTCTGGAAGCCGTCGCCGCCGGCCACAGTGTACCAGTAGTAGTTGTTGATCCCCTCCCGATCCGTGACCCGGCTGGGTCCGCACCAGGTGCCGTTGTCCTGGAGGCCGCCGCACACGCGGTACGGCGTGTCGTAGTTGAAGCTGACGTGGTAGAACTGACCGATGGCGATGTGGTTCAGGTAGGTCCAGTTCCCGCCCTTGTCGAACGTGATGGCGACGCCACCGTCGTTGCCCACGACCATGCGGTTCCCGTCGTTGGGGTCGATCCAGAGGGCGTGGTCGTCGACGTGGATGTCGTTGGTGGTGGTGCCGTATGTCTTGCCGCCGTCATCGGAATACTGGAGCGGCGTGGAGGAGAAGTAGATCCGGTTGGGGTCCTGCGGATCGACACGGACCTGCGAGTAGTAGAACGGCCGCGTGTCCACGTCGTTCATCTTGGTCCAGGTGGCCCCGCCGTCCTCGGAGCGATACAGGCCGGTTCCCCCGGACCCGTCGGCCTCTTTCTTGGCCTCCACCTCGCAGTACATGACGTTGGGGTTGGAGAGGCTGATGGCGATGCCGATGCGGCCCTTCTCGGCGGTGGGGAAGCCGTGTCCCTGCACCTCGGTCCAGGTGTCCCCACCGTCGGTGCTCTTCCACAGCCCGCTGCCGGGACCGCCGCTGTTGAGGAAGTACGGCCCGCGCACCCGCTGCCAGCTGGACGCCCACACCACGTTCGGGTCGCGGGGGTCCAGGGCCACGTCCACGAAGCCGGCTTTGTCGCTGATGAACTTCACCAGCTTCCACGTCTTGCCGCCGTCGGTGGTGCGGTAGAGCCCCCGGTCCTTGTTGGCACCCCAGATGTGCCCAAGCGCCGCCACGAACACGATGTTCGGGTTCGTCGGGTTCACCACGATGCGGCCGATGGCCTGCGACTCCTTCAGGCCCATGTACTGCCAGGTGTGCCCGCCGTCGGTTGACTTGTAGACGCCCGCGCCGGGAGAGATGGAATTGCGGGAATCCTCCTCACCCGTGCCGACCCAGACCTGGTTGGGGTCCGACGGCGCGATGCCGATGGCCCCCATGGACGACACGCTGTCCACGTTCCATACCGACTCGAACGTTGCGCCGTTGTTCGTGGTCTTCCAGACCCCGCCGGCAGCCGAGGCCACGTAGAAGGTGGTGGACGGGCTGGGCAGCCCCTGCACGTCGGTGACCCGGCCCATGATGTTGGCCGGTCCGATGGAGCGCCAACGGAAGGCCTCCATCATGTTGTTCGGGATGGGCTGGGACAGTTGCGCACCCAGCCCAGGGGCGACGAAAGCCAATGCCAACGCCGCCCCCAAGAGAGTCTTGCCTCGCATTGCAAAGCGTCCTGCCGTGAGGAATGGGGTGGTAGCCCGCCGGGAGGGGACGGGACGGGCTACAGATGTCGTGGCCGATCACCGGAGAAGACAAACGGACCCGGGCTAGCGTTGAGGGGAGGGCGGGCGATCACCCGGCCCATCCCGAACGCGCGCGCCCGTCCTCCGGAGCGCAACCGGGCTCTCCCCCGATCCGACCGCCCGGATCTAGAACCAGGCTGTCAGCCCGATCCTCAAGGTCCTCGGGGGCACCCGGTTCAGGACCGCCCCGAAGTACTGGTCGCTGGTGACGCCGGTCCACGGCTTGGCCAGATCCGGATAGTAGTCCATGCCGTTGTTCACCATGGTGTTCACCTGCGTGGCGGCCTTGTCACCGGTCACGTTGAACAGGTCCAGGGACACGGAGAGCTGACGGCCCCTGAGGTCGAACATCCGCTCCAGATGGAGATCCAGGTTCGCGCGGGCGGGGAGCTCCGGATACCCCCGCGGCCCCACGTAGACGTAGTTCCCCTCCACGGGCGTGAAGACCTGGTAACTCAATTCCTCCCCGTTGCTGGTGGTGGGAGGGGGCACGTAAGGTCCCTGGCCCGGGCGCCAGCCGGTTCCCCCCGTGAGGGCACCGGTGTGGACCCTGTAGGTGAAGATGCCCAGGGCGGTGAGACGGAACCTGGGCGAGTAGTGGTCGCCCGTGCGATATGTCCAGAACGCCCCGCCCCGCATTCCCCAGGGAAGGTCACCCCAGACGGAGACCTTCCCCTCGGCGTCGGCGTAGTTCTCCAGGAATCCGTACGCGTTCACTCCCTCGTTCACCCGGACGTACGGTCCGGCGTTGTAGGACAGGGGATCGGTATAGCCGGAGACGTTGTCCAGATTTCCCTTGAGCTTCGTGGAAACGAAGCTGAACGAGCCACCCCACGTCGGACGCGCCACCTCGATGGTGAACTGGAACTGCCCGAACGTCCGCTGCGCCCCCGGCGCCTTCGTAAGCGCGTAGTCCGGGTTCCACGTCAGCCCCAAGGTGTCGGCGGGCACCATGTCGGGGATGGAGCCCGCGTAGACCTCCGGGTAGAGCGCCCAGAGGACCAGCCGCTGGCGGAGGACGTTGTTGGGCAGGTAGACCTCCGGGAGCCACACGCTGCCGCCGCCGTACGCCACCGGCTGACCGCCCTGGAACACGCGCACGCCCTCGAACACCGTGTAGTTCGACGCGGCGTTCCTGTCCACCAGGGCCACCATATTGCGGTTGGTCCGCCGGGTGTAGAGCAGGTCCAGCTTCACCGAGCTCCCGACCTGCTTCTCCAGCCCTACCAGCCACTCGTCGATGTACGGCTGGTGGTAGCCCTCCACCGGGCCCGTCTCGTTCAGCGACTCCACGCTCTCCTTCGTGAACAGTCCCACTGCCGCCAGCGAGTCGCGCTGCTGGACCGTGAACGTCTGCGTGGGCGAGGTCGGCACACCGTGGTAATACCAGATCTCCTGGTTCGTGAACACGTCCGAGCCCGCCGCCCGGTCGAACATCTGTGTGATGAGGTCCTGGTGGTACCGACCCCAGTGCCCCTTGAGGACCAGCGTCTTGTCCCGCGTCAGGTTCACGGTGATCCCCACCCGCGGATCCAGCGCCTGGTCCTGCACGGCCTTGAACCGACTCCCGGTCACCGGGTTCAACCATCCTTCCCAGCGGCTCCACCGCACGCCCGGCGACAACACGATCCGCTGCCCCAGCTGAATCGATGATTGGGCGTACGCCGCGGTATTGGCCACTTCCGCGTCCAGGTTCACCTCCCCACCCCACTCCGTCGCGATCCAGTTCACGCTCTGCACGTGCCAGGTGCTGGGGTCGTCCGGCGTGAACGTCGCGATCTTGCTCGGCTCCCACGTCATGCCGCCGCTCCGGAGCCGCTGATTGATGAACCCACCCTTGGTGTACTGGACTCCCACCTTCAGCGTGTGCTCCCACGAGCCCGTGTGCAGCCGCAGCGAAAGCTCGGAGTTCGCCGAGGTGCTGCTCGGTGCGCTCCTCAGGAAGTACGGGTTGTTTCCGTACGCCGAGTACGGCGGCCACAGCGCGAACGTGCTGATCCCCGGCACGGTCATTCCCTCGTACGGCGTGTAGCGCTCATCCTGGGTGAAGCGGTTCACCCGGGTCTCCCACACTCCCCAGCTCCCAAGGGTCTCCGTCCACGAGCCGTTCACCAGCCACGTCGGCGACGTATAGCGCTGGGCCGCCCCCGGTTCCTCGTAGCCCGTGATCCCGTAGTTGTCCGCCCGCGTCCCCAGGTACGCCCCCGACACCTCCATCGTCTGGTGAGGCGTCGGCGTCCACGTCAGCTTGCCGAACGCCTTCTCCTGCTTCTGTCGCTCCTGCGCCGGCGAGTACTTGCCCTCCACGAGGGACAGGTGATTCAGCGCGTGGCTGGCCTGGCCCACGTACTTGCCGGAGACGTAGTAGAAGAGTCTGTCCCGGAGGATCGGCCCTCGTGCCTCCGCCTCGACGTCGCGACGGGCCACCACCTCGGTGCCGATCTGCGAGCCGACGAGGTTCGAGGCGTCCAGCGCCTGGTTCTCGTAGGACGTCTTGAAGAAGCCCTGGAAGTCGTTGGTGCCGCGCTTCGTGGTGATGTCGATGAGGCCGCCCTGGAAGCCTCCGTACTCCGCCCCGGCGCCCAGGCCCCGCACCTGCACCTTGTCGATCCAGTTGATGTTCGGCTGGATGGCCTCGCCGCCCATGCCCGGGTTGTTGGCCGACACCCCGTCCAGCGTGTAGGAGTCCGCCTGGAAGTTCGCTCCACCCCACACGTGCCCCGGGCGCGCCCCGGGGGTGAGGGCCACCAGGTTCTGCGCCTGGTACGTCACCGGCAGGAGGGCGATGGCCTTCTGCTCGATCTGTGTGCTGAACTCCGAGTTCTCGTGCTGGATCTGCACGCGTTCCGACTGCGCGACGATCCCCTCCAGCTCCACCGCCGACTCGCGTAGCCTCACGTCCAGCACCCGCACGCTGGCGTTCTCCACCCGCACGCCGGTCAGGGTGGAGGACTCGTAGCCCAGCACGCCCACGGTGACGTCGTAGCTGCCCGGAGCCACGCCGGTCATGCGGGCCGCGCCCTTGGCATCCGTGCCCACGGTGCGCATGAGCGTCCCCTGGTAGGTCACCTGCACCGTGGCGTTCTCCAGCGGCCGGCCTCCCGCTCCGGTGACCCGCACCAGCAGGATCCCCTGCGCGGACACGGTCCCTGGAAGGAGCCCCGTCAGCAGGGCCAGGGTGAGAGCCCACAGCGTCCACGACGCGATGCGGGGAATTCGAACGAAGGAGAGGCTCATATGCTCCGTCCCGTTCCGGATGACACCGTCACCTGCCGAAGAAACTACATCTGTATGACACCGGACGGGGCCTCTGTGCTCGTCGCTGCCGCCGGACATGCGTCGGCGCCGCGGCGGGGTGCCCCCACTCCTATGTGTGCGCCCTGCGCCGCCACCCCAGGAAGACGGGGACGCCCGCCCCGATGAGAAGCGTCCCGTACACGGCGTTACGGGGGTTGGACACCACCGAGCTGTAGACCACGAAGCAGGCGGCCGCCACGAAGAGCCCGGGAAGGAGCGGATACGCCGGAGCACGGAAGCGCGGAGCGGATCCGCCCACGCGGGCAGCGCCTGCCGCCGTGCCGTCGGGAGCTTCCCCAGCGGATGGCTCCCGCAGCGCCCGGCGGTCGCGGGTCCGGTAGACGAACACGGTGGCCACGATGGCGCCGAAGAAGATCCAGTCACCGAAGACCACCCAGTCCAGCAGCTTCCCGTACGTCCCAGACGCCGCCAGAACGACGGCCCACACCATCTGGATCCAGATTCCCACCACCGGCGTCCGGGTGCGCGGGCTGAGGCGGGCCACCGAGGCGAAGAAGCTCCCGTCCGCCGCCATGGCCTGATAGATCCGGGGCGTCGCCATGATGAAGACGTTCAGGATTCCGAACGTCGAGCACGCCACACCCACGTCGATGATCTCTCCACCCCTTTGACCGGCGACCGCCCTCAGGGCGGCGGCCGCCGGGGCGGTGCTTCTCGCCAGCCCCCCGGAGCCGAGGGCGGACAGATACGCCACGTTGGCCGATACGTACACCACCACGACGATGGCCACCCCCACCATCAGCGCCAACGGGAGACGCCGCTCGGGATCCCGGATCTCCTCCGCGATGTTGTTGGCGTGCTGCCAGCCGCCGTACGCGAAGAGCACCGGAACCAGCGCCGTGCCCATGGCCAGCACCAGCGGTCCGGGCGCCGTGTCGCCGGCTCCCGCGCCGGCAGGGTGGACGCCGCCGTGCGCCCACAGCCACACGCCTGCCCCCACCAGGAGGGCCAGCGCCCCCAGCTTGAGAAGCGTGAACGCGTTCTGCACCCACGAGCCGAAGCGCACGCCGGCGACGTTCACCGCGGACAGCAGCACGATGGCGCCCACCGCCAACGGCTTCACCCACGCCTGCCCGGCACCCGCCAGGTCCGCGGTGTAGCTGGCGAAGATGATGGCCACGGCGGCCACGCCGCCCGTGTTGATGACGAGGAGCTGCGTCCACCCGTACAGGAAGGCCGGCAGCGGGCCGAACGCGTCCCGCAGGTAGACGTAGCCGCCACCCGCTCGCGGCAGACGGGCTCCCAGCTCCGCAAAGGAGAGGGCGCCGACGACGGCGATGGCGCCGCCGAGCGCCCAGGCCGCGAGCACGGCCCCGGCGGTGCCGACACGCTGTGCCACGATGGCCGGGTTGAGGAAGATCCCGCCGCCGATGATGGCACCCACCACCACCATGGTGGCGTCGAAGGTGCCCAGCCTGCGGTCGTATCCCACGCCCTGCGTGACGCCGCCGCCGTCGTTAGGATTCGTCATGATCGCCGAACATCGCATGCTCCAGAGGCGTACGCGAGGCAACGATCACATCGTGGACCTGACCGCGGAGCTCCAGGATCTGGTGGCCTCCACCGGCGTCACCACCGGCCAGGCCGCGCTGCTGGTGCACGGGTCCACCGCGGCGCTCACGACCCTCGAGTTCGAGCCTGGATTGGCGGAGCACGACGTCGCCGCGGCCCTCGAGCGCGTGGCGCCCAGAAACGTCCGGTACGAGCACGAGGAGACCTGGCACGACGACAACGGCCACAGCCACGTGCGCGCCTCCGTGGTGGGGCCGTCGCTGGCGCTGCCCATCGTCGAGGGGCGCATCCCCCTGGGGACGTGGCAACAGGTCGTGCTGGTGGATTTCGACACACGCTCCCGGAGCCGGACGGTACACGTGAGCGTGGTGGGGATCTGAGAGGCCGCAGCACTCCACATGCCCCTGATCTCCCTGTCCGGCGTCGCCGTCGAGTTCGGCGGAACCCCCGTCCTCCAGGACGTGAGCTTCTCCGTCTCCAGGGGCGAGCGGTGGGGCATCGTCGGACGCAACGGGAGCGGCAAGACCACCCTGCTCAACGTGGTCGCCGGCAGGCTCGACCCCGCGAGGGGAGCGGTCGCCCGGGAAGGCGGCCTGCGCTTCACGATCCTCGACCAGCAGCGGGACTTCGGCAGGGCGGCCACCGTCTGGGAGGCGGCGGCCTCCCCCTTCGCCCACCTCCTCGAGCTCGAGGTCGCCCTGCAGAGTCACGCCGACGGCCTGGCGCGTGCCGGTGACGACGCCACCCCCGAGATGCTCGCCCGCTACGACCGTGATCTGGAGCGCTTCGCACGGGAAGGCGGCTACGAGATGGAGGCGAGGGTGGACGCCGTGCTGGACGGCCTGGGCTTCGACCACGGCGCGGCCCGCACGCAGCGCGTCGAGCACCTGAGCGGCGGTGAGGCGGGGCGCGTGGGACTCGCCTGCCAGCTCGTCGCCCCCGCCGACGTGGTCCTCCTCGACGAGCCCACCAACCACCTGGACCTGGAGACCACCCGCTGGCTGGAGGCCTGGCTCCAGGGCCTCGACGCCACCGTGCTGGTCATCAGCCACGACCGTGCGTTCCTGGAGGCCGTGGTGGATCACACCGTCCACGTGGACCAGGGCACCGCCACGCCATACGCCGGCAGCTACAGCGCCTTCGTCACGCAGCACGCCGAGCGGGGGCTGGCCTACGAGCGGGCGTACGCGGCGCAGCGGCGCAGGGTCGAGAAGGAGGAGGAGTTCATCCGCAGGAACATCGCCGGTCAGAACAGCCGGCAGGCGAAGGGGCGGCGCACGCGGCTGGCGCGGCTGCCCCGCTTGAGCCCCCCGCCCACCGACGAGGACGTCATGGCTCTTCGTCTGGAGCCCGAGGAGCGAGGCGGTAACCAGGTGCTGGTGCTCGCCGACGTCCGCCTGGCGGCGGGCGGGCGGACGCTCCTGGACGGCTTCTCGGCCCGCATCCACCGGGGCGAGGTGGTGGGGCTCGTGGGGGCCAACGGCTCTGGAAAGTCCACGCTTCTGGACGCCATCGTCGGCGCGCGGCCCGCCGACGGGGGCGAGATCCGACCGGGGGCATCCATCCAGGTGGCGTACCATCGCCAGGACATGGAGCAGATCCCCGAAGGAAAGACCCTCTTCGACATCGTCAGCGACATGCGGCCGAGCTGGGACAGGGGCCAGGTGCAGGGCCACCTCGGGCGCTTCGGCTTCCCCGGCAAGACGGTACAGCGCACGGCGGACAGCCTGTCCGGCGGCGAGCGAGCGCGTGTGGCGCTGGCCCTCCTCATGCTTTCCCGCGCGAACTTCATCCTCCTGGACGAGCCCACCAACCACCTGGACGTCGAGTCCGTCGAGGCGCTGGAAGACGCCCTGGAGGGATACGGCGGCACGGTGCTCCTGGTGAGCCACGACCGGGCGCTCCTGCGGGGGCTCACCACCCGGATCTGGTCCCTGGAGGCCGGCGTCATCGAAGACTATCCCGGGAGCTTCGGCGAGTGGGAAGAGGTCCGGGGCCGGCGTGCGGAGGAGGCGCGCCGGGAGGCGGCGGCATCCGCGGGGGCCCGCAAGGAGCGCGAGGCCCGCGCGAGCCGGAAGGAACGTGAGCGCGAGAAGGAGGAGCGCGCCCGGGCCCGTGCGCTCCGGAGGCGCGTCGAGGCTGCGGAGGCGGAGGTCCATCGGCTGGAAGCACGGGCCATCGAGCTCCGCGCCGCGCTGGCCGACACCTCCCTCTACGGCGACGCGGAAGGGGTGCAGCGAGCCGTGGCGCTCAAGGCTGAGCTCGCCGGCGTGGAGCGGGAGCTCTCCTCGGCGCTGGACACCTGGGCCGAAGCCGAGGAGGCGACGCAGACCGGGGGATAGAGGGGACGGGACCTCGACGGCTGTGCGGGCGACTCCGGCGCCGCGGCTCTGTCAGGAGGCTCGTCCGCCGGACCGCGTTGCTAAGCGAGGAACTCCACCACCGCCTCCACCCAGGCGTGCGGACGCTCCAGGTGCACCGCGTGCCCCGCTCCCGGGACCACCACCAGGCGGCCGGCGGGCATCCGCTCCTGCATGCGGCGACCGATCTCCACGTACGCGGTGTCCAGCTCCCCGGTGACGAGGAGCGTGGGCACGCGACACGTCGCCAGGGCACTCCAATACGACGGCAGCGCTCCCGTCCCCAGGCCCCGCAGAGCCGCCGCCAGCGACCTGGCATCGTTGCGGAGGCGCCCTGCCCGATGGGCGGTGCGCACCTCCGACGGGAGGGCCTTCTGGCTCTCGAAGAGTGGGTGGGCCTCCCAGTGGTCCACGAATGCCTCGATGCCCTCGGTCTCCAAACGCTCCGCGAGCTCCTCGTCGGATGCGCGCCGGGCGGCACGTTCGTCGTCGGTCTCCAACCCGGGCGACGCGGATTCCAGCACGAGGCGGCGTACGCGCTCCGGATAGGTCATGGCGAAGCCCAGCGCCAACCGGCCGCCCATGGAGTATCCCACGAGGTCGACGGGGTCGTGGTGCGCGTGTCGCCAGATCTCGGCGGTGATGGCCTCGGGGGTGAAGCGCCACGGAGCCACGTCCCCGGCGTGACGGCCGTGCCCGGGCAGATCCACCAGCACCGGTGCCCCTCTTGCGGAGGCGAGGGCATCCACCACGGCGGGGCTCCACGCAGTCGAGGACCCCGTGAACCCATGGAGGAGGATCAGGTCGGTCATGGACATCGGAGGGCTATGGGCAGTCGAACGTCCAAGATGGACAACCGGCGCGGCTCGGGGAAGGATCCCAGGGACGTTACCGTAGTACCACGTCACCAGAACCGCACCTCCGGAGGGACGCCAGCCGTGAGCCAGCTCGCCGCCGCCGATCAGCAGTACGATATCCTATCCGCCTTGCGGCGCCTCAAGGGCAAGGCCACCGCGGGCGACGTGGTGGCCGCGACGGGCCTCGCCACCGACCAGGTGGACCAGGGGCTCAAGACGCTCCTGGAGAGCCATCGTGGACACCTGGCCGTATCCGACTCCGGCGAGCTTCTCTACGAGTTCGACCCCCACCTCATCGAGCGGGGCTCCGAGCCGCTGTGGGCACGCTTCAAGCGCAGGTTCAGCGCGCTCTTCACGAAGGCGTTCAAGGCATGGATCGTCATCATGCTCGTCGCCTACTTCGTGCTCTTCGTGGTCCTGGTGATCCTGGCGCTCTTCGCCAACCGGGACGACCGGGGCTTCGGAGGCGGGGGGAGGCGACGCGGCGGAGCAGTCCGCGGCGGCGGCCTGCCCTTCCCCGACCTCTGGTTCTGGTACTGGATCTGGGGTCCACGGTGGTACGTGGGACGCCCCTACTACGGGCGCCGGTGGGAGCGGACGCTGGACAAGGAGGACAAGGTCCCCTTCTACAAGAAGGTGTTCGCCTTCGTCTTCGGGCCGGACAAGCCCAAGCCCACGCGGCAGCAGCTGGACCGGAGCACCCTGCGCCTCGTCCGCGCCCGGCGGGGCGTGATCACCACCGCGGACCTGGTGGAGCACACCGGCCTTTCCTGGGAGGAGGCCGAGGACGAGATGGGCCGGCTGGTGGGCGCCTATCAGGGTGAGGCCATGGTGTCGCCCCGGGGCGAGCTGGCCTACGCGTTCCCCGAGCTCATGATGAGCGCCCACGGCCACGTCAGCGACCGGGCACCGAATCCGACTTGGATGCGCCTGGAGTACGACCAGGAGCTCACCGGCAACACCGCCGGCGCCAACGCCGGCGTGATGGGCATCAACCTGTTCAACCTGGTGGCGGCGACGACGGCTCCCTGGTTCATCTTCCCGCGCTTGCACCTCGGCGGCGAGATGGCGTGGGTCTTCCTCGTCTACGTGCCGGTGGTCTTCAGCTTCTCGCTCTTCGCCGGGCCAGCGGCGCGCATGTGGGGTGTAGTGCGCGAGAACAAGCGACGCCGCCGCCGGAACATCCGCCGGGTTCTCCTGGGCTACGTCTACAAGGAGACGCTGGAGGAGGATCAGGGCGTGCGCCTGGCCGAGGCCGTGAAGCACGTGCAGTCGCTCCTGCGCGAGCAGGCGCCCTCCGCGGGCGCCGTGGAGAAAGAGCTCCAACGGCTGGCCGCGGAGCTGAACGCCGACGTGAATCCGGATGCCGACGGCCAGCTCGTCTTCACCTTCCCCGAGCTGCGCCAGCAGGTCGCCGAAGGCGAGGCCGTGCGCCGCAAGCTGGCGCTGGATCAGCGGCAGATGGGCGACATCGTCTACTCGACCAAGGACGACTCGGTGGCCGAGGGCAAGCGCGAGATGGCGGCCTTCGACAAGGAGCTGGGAATCACCCCCGAGGAGGTGGCCGCCGCGGAGCAGCACCTGGGCGGTTACCTGCCCCCGGTGAACGAGATCGGCTTCGAGGACGAGTTCGAGCTGGTGGCCTTCGACGAGCAGATGGCTCAGCGGGAGCGGCAGAGGCAGAAGGTCCGGGTGTTCTGAGCCTCACCCTTTCAGCTTCGCCTTCAGCTCCGGGAGCCAGTTCCGCACCAGAATCGTCCTGCCCGCCGTGACGGCCACGCCCTGGCCGGAGGCCACGGGCCGAAGCATCAGGAAGGTGCGGCTGTCCGGTGTCACGGCCCAGTAGTGGCTGTCGTCGTTGGCGGCGTAGTCCCGGGCGTTGAAGAGGACCTGGTGCGCCCCGGCGGTGAACGTGGGCGTGCCGCTGACGTCCACCGCGATGGCCTGGCCCGAGGCGTTTCGGTAGAAGAGCTCTTTACCGTCATGGGACCACAGGGCCTCCGACCCGCCGTCGGTGGAGACCTGCCAGTGCCCGTCCTGCGCGTCCGGGAAGGGGACGACATACACCTCCTTGCGTCCGGTCACGTTGGAGGCATAGGCGAGCCAGCGTCCATCGGGTGAGAGCGCCGGTCCCGTCTCCTCGGCCGGCGTGGCCACCAGCGGCACCGGCGTCGTGTCCCCGCCGGTGCGCACGGCCAGGATGTCCCCGCTCCCCGCCGCCACGTCGTCGGTGCGGTAGACGAGCCACTTCCCGTCGGGGGACCAGAGCCCCTCCCAAACGCCCCGTGCTTCCGACACGACCCGCACCGGCCGGCCACTTCCGTCGGCGTGCCGGGCCCACAGCTCCATCTTCCCACTGGTGCTCGACGCATCGGACGTGTAGAGGATTGTCTTGCCGTCGGAAGACCACGCCGGGCGGATGTTCTGCGTCCCCGCGAAGGTCAGCCGCGTCGCGGGGCCGTCCGGAAGGCGCAGGACCGTGATGTCCGCACGATTCCCGGTGGTGTCGGCCACGCTGAGGGCGACCCGGGAGCCGTCGGGCGACAGCGCGAGGCCCCCGTTGACCGCGATAGGTGCGCTCCAGGTGCTGTCCACGCGGTGCTCACGGCTCCCATCACGGGAGAGCGCCACCAGCTCGAGGCTGGTGCCCGCCACCGCGGCGGCTCCCTGCGCGTAGAACATCGTCCCGTCCGCCCCCATCGCGATGTCGGGAGAGGCGCCCGCGACGCGTACGCTGTCGAGGACGGACACCGGGGCGCCTTCGGCCTCCAGCTTACGCGCGTCGAAGCGGGCCGCGAACAGGGACCCGTTCGTCTGCACGTAGGCGATGTCACCGCCCGGCACGACCCATGCGGCCAGGGCGTTCCGCGCGATCTCGTGGATCGAGTGTGTGGACAGGTCGAAGGCGATCACCCGGGGCACGGCTGCGGCGATACTCACCAGAACGGCGTTCGCGCCCGGGACGGGAGCCACACGGTTGATCAGCCCACCGGCCGAGTCCGTCGTGAGCACTCGCGTCGTCGCCCCCCCGTCCGCGGTGGTGCGGAAGAGTCGGTCCCCATTCCTGCCGGGGAAGACGATGGTGCCGTCGTCCAGCCACGCGCCCCCGCCGTTCGAAGCCGAGTCCGACACGATGACCGGGGCTCCGCCGTCGCGCGCCACCCGCTTGAGCGGGCCGTCGGAGTACAGGATCCAGTGCCCGTCCGGTGAGAATGAGGGGCCGGGAGCCGTGCCGCCCGACTTGTCCGTCATCGCAGCGAGGACCCGACTGTTCAGCTCGCCGCGCTCCTTGATCCAGAGCTTCAAGCCCCCGACGGTGTCGCCGTATACGATGGCGGAGCCGTCCGGGGCGACGGCCGCCGCGGCACCGATGGAGCCGGGCACCCCCGACGGCCCCAGGACGACGGTCTCCCGGCTGAGCGGCAGCGCCGGCTGGGGGCGGAGCCAGCCCCAGAGGGCGGCGGCGGCCAGGGCCAGGAAGCCGGCTGCCGCAACGGCGCCCACGGGACGGGACACCCTGAATCCCGCGTCGCGTTGGGCGTCTGTTGCGGGGGCGCCGCGGACCACACGAGTCGTCACCCCGCCTCGCCCTTCCAACGCCTCCCCGAAGTCCGCCGCGGTGGCGAACCGGTCCGCCGGCAGGCGCTGGAGCGCCGTGAGCACCGCCGCCTCCACGTGGGGAGGGACCGTCTTGCGCTGGCTGGCGAGGGGCCGGGGGTCCTCGGTGACCAGCCGCGCGATGATGGCCTGCGCCGTCGGCCCGGTGAACGGCGGCTCCCCCACCAGCGCCTCGTAGAGCGTCGCCCCCAGGGCGTACACGTCGCTCCGCGCCGTCACGTCGTGGCCCCCCATCGCCTGCTCGGGGCTCATGTACGCCGGCGTTCCCACCGACATCCCGGTCTCGGTCATGCGGTTGGCGCCGGCCGTGGACACCGCCAGGGCGATCCCGAAGTCCGCCACCAGCGCACGGCCGTCGTGCAGGAGGATGTTCTCCGGCTTGATGTCCCGGTGGATGACCCCCTGCCGGTGCGCGTAGTCCAGCGCGCTGGCCACTTCCGCGCCCAGGCGCACCACGTCGTCCACCGGGAGCTGCTTCTCCCGGGTGATGCGATCCCGGAGCGTCTCGCCCTCCGTGTACGGCATCACGTAGAAGAGCTGGCCGTCGGCGTCCCCCGAGTCGAAGAGGGGGAGGATGTTGGGGTGTTGGAGGTTCGCCGTCGTCTTGATCTCGGCCAGGAAACGCTCGGCGCCGATGACGGCCGCCAACTCCGGCCTCAGCACCTTCAGGGCGACCTTCCGGTCGTGCTTCAGGTCGTGGGCCAGATAGACCGTGGCCATGCCGCCCTCACCGAGATGGCGCTCGATGCGGTAGCGGTCCGCCACGGCGGTGGACAGGCGTTCGGTGGGGGAGGGCATTGTGGGAGGGTACAAGGAGGGTCTGCGGGAGGGCAATGATGTCGATCCCGGTGCGCCCACGCTCGGGATGACCGGCGGTCCCTGCCCCGACGATAGTTGGCCCCGGTCTATCTCCCCTTCAGCTTCGCCTGGATCTCGGGTAGCCAGTTCTCCACCTCGACCACGCGCGCGTCGGGGGTCGTCCGGCCCGCCGGGTACGTCAGCATCATGAAGTGCCGATCGTCAGGGGTGACCGCGTAGAGGTGGCCGAAGCAGCACGTCCTGTACGCTCCCACGTCGAACAGCGGCTCGGGCGCGCCCACGGCGAACGTGGGAGATGTCGTGACGGAGACGGCCATCATCTCGTTGTCGACGCCGAGAGACAGATAGAACAGCTCGGACCCGTCGTGCGACCACTCTGGAAGCAGACCGTGAGCGGTCACCTGCCACATGCTGCCGGACTTCGTATACGGGAAGGGCCGCACGAACACCTCGTCCCGGCCGTTCACCTCCTTCGAGTACGCCAGCCAGCGACCGTCCGGCGAGAGCGCGGGCGCGAACTCGGGTGCAGGGGTTGCCACCAAGGGGACGTGCGTGGTGTCGCTCCCTACGCGCACACCGATGATGTCGCCATTGCCCGCCGTCCCTCGATCGGTGGCGTAAACGATCCACTTGCCGTCCGGAGACCACAAACCGGTTGCGGCGGAGCGGGAGTCGGACGCGACGAGGGTCGCGGGCTCGGTGCCGTCCGCTCGCTTGGCCCAGAGTCGCATCCTTCCCCCCCTGCCC
>Ga0316583_10000155_pt1 | contig 16689 bp, 12 predicted proteins | sample J_170502JBrBrA_D_FD_204513 | JGI IMG/M metagenome (GOLD analysis project Ga0316583, IMG submission 204513) | Rhizosphere microbial communities from salt marsh grasses in Alabama, United States - J_170502JBrBrA | ecosystem: Host-associated > Plants > Roots > Rhizosphere | place: USA: Alabama... | reverse complement strand
GTGGCTGCCGGTTTCGACGATGCGGCCGCGATTGAGCACGATGATCCGGTCGGCATGTCGTACCGTCGACAAACGGTGGGCCACGATGACCGAGGTCCGCCCGCTCATCAGTTTTTCCATGGCGTCCTGGATCTTGAGTTCGGTCTCGGTGTCGATATAGGAGGTGGCCTCGTCGAAAAGGATCAGTTGCGGGTTGCGGGCAAAGGCCCGGGCAATCGAGATAAGCTGCCTCTCGCCGCTTGAAATCGAGGCGCCGCCCTCGGAGAGGACCGTTTCGGGTCCGTCCGGCAGTTTGTCGATCAGGGCCTCGCAGTTGGACATCTTAAGAATGGTGTCCATCTCGGCAGATGTCATGCGCCCATCGGTCCGGAAGATGTTTTTTTTAACCGTTTCCGAAAACAGAAACGGATCTTGCATCACGAGGGCCATTTTGGAACGGAAGGCCTGCGGATCGTAGTCACGCAGATCTCTGCCGTTGAGACGCACCTGTCCGCTGGTTGGGTCATAAAAGCGGGTCAGGAGGTTGACCAGTGAGGTCTTACCGGACCCGGTGGGGCCGACCACGCCGAGTGTCTCACCGGCGTTTATGGTCAAGTCGATTGCCTGCAGCACGGGTTCACCGGCAACGTAATGGAAGGATGCGTCGTTAAGGTCTATGGTCTCGATCTTTGCGAGGTGATGCTCCCGTTCGCCGGGAACCGGAAGCGGCAGACGGCTCTGGCTGTCCAGGATCAGAAAGATGCGTTCGGCCGAGGCCATTGCGTTTTGGAGGATGTTGTATTTTTCGGCCAGGTCTCGAATAGGCCGGAAGAACATTTTCATATAGGATATAAACGCTACCAGAGAGCCGAGACTCAGCGCGCCCGCCAGCGTCTCACCACCGCCGTAATAGATGACGATGGCCGAGGCCATAAGCCCCAGGACTTCGACGGCCGGCAGAAAAAGGCCCAGGACGCGGATCTGGCGCATCCCGGCCAAGTAGTTTTCGTGGTTCAGTTTTTCAAATTGCCGGTAATTGTCGGTCTCGTTGCGGAAGAGTTGAATGACCTTGATACCGCCGATGGTTTCGGCAAAGCGCGTGTTGATTTCGGCGATCTTGATGCGCAGGGTCCTGAAAATGTCCCGCGCCTTGACGGAGAAAACCGCGGTGGCCACAAACACGATCGGCATCACCGCGAAGGTCGCCAGAGCCAGCTTCCAATTCAGGACGATGAGAACCACCCCGATACCGAACAATAAGAACAAGTCCTTGAATATAAATGTGATCACCGATGTGAACAATTCGTCCATGTTCTGCACGTCATTGGTGACGCGGGTGACCAGCCGGCCGACCGGGTTGCGGGTGAAAAACGCCACCGAGAGGCTCTGGATATGCGTGAACAGGTGCATCCGCAGGTTGTGCATGATCATCTGGCCGGTATACTGCATGATCAGTTTCTGAAAGAAATTAAATATGAAGTCGAGAACGATGATGGCCAGAAAGAGTGCGGAGATGTACCCAAGGCCCCTGATGTCATTTTGACGGATGACGGCGATCTCCCGTTTGTCCAGACGGTCGAGATCGGCCAACGTGATGAGCGCTTGTGAGCCTTTAAGCTCGAACAGATCGGGGTATTTGCCGACCACGGCGCGGACAGAGGCCCGATCGAGGTCGGCTGTAATCCAGCGGGTATTCGTCTTCGGTCCGGCCGGCAAATTTTCGGCCGCCGTTTCGGTCTTCGGGACGATATAGCGGTCGATGGCCACTTTGGTTGCATACGGCAGCGCGAGGTCGAGCAGGGTGATGCACACCACCAGCATCACAGACCAGAAGATCGGTTTGGCGAACGGGCGAATGAAGGGAACCATACGCTTGAGAAGTTTTGCGTCGTAGGTTTTTCCGAGCTGTCCCTCCTCGAAGTAGCCGATGTCAGTTTGCATACCGGTCCTCTTCGATTTCCTGCAGGCGGTAGGTCCTGGCGTAGTAGCGATTGTTTTGCATCAGCTCCCGGTGCGTGCCGCGTTCAATGATGCGCCCATTCTCAAGCGCAATGATCGTGTCGGCGAACCGGATGGCGGAAAGACGGTGCGAGGCGATCAAAATGGTCCGTTCGCCGGCCATGGCGCGGAAAGTGCCCACCATCCGGTTGCCGGTATCCAGGTCGACCTGGCTGATCGGATCGTCGAGGACAAGGACCCGGGCGGTATGAAGCAGGGCACGGGCCAGGGCGATACGTTGTTTCTGACCTCCGGAGAGGATGATGCCCTTTTCACCGACGATCGTGTCGTAACCGTTGGGAAAGGCGGTGATCGTGTTGTGGACCGCGGCCTGATCAGCAGCCGAAATCAGCGCCCGATCGTCGAACTCGGGGTAGCCGAGGGTAATGTTCTGGCGGATACTGCCGGCAAACAGGAAGGGTTCCTGCGGTACAAAGGCCAATTGGGCTCTGAGATCGCGAAGTTTGAGTGCTCGGATGTCTTCCCCGTCCAGTAGAATCCGCCCTCCTGAGACGTCGTATAGCCTTGGAATCAGGTTCAACAGGCTGGTCTTACCGCTGCCGGGCGGTCCGACGATGCCCAGAACGCTTCCCGGCTGGATATCGAGATCGATGCCGGTTAGAACCGGTTGACTGTTGCCGCCTTTGCCTGCGGCATAGGTGAACCGAACATTTTCAAATGCGACGGCACCCCGTGTCCGGCCGATCGCCTTTGCTCCGGGGTTATCGACGATTTCCGGCCGGGTCGTCATAATGCGGGTCAAGCGGTCGAGAGAGGCCTTGCCGCGCTGAATCAGGTTTGTCACCCAGCCGAGTGCCATCATCGGCCAGGTCAGCAGGCCGAGATAACTGATGAAGGCGACGAAATCGCCCGGGGTGATCGTCTGGGTGATGGTCTGACGGCCGCCGACAAAGATGACAATGGTCAGGCTCAGATTGGTCAAAAATCCCATCATCGGGAAGAAAGCACCGGTGATCTTCACCAGATCGATATTCTCCTTGATGTAAGCGCGGGAGATGTCGTTGACGCGCCCGGCCTCGTGCTTCTCCCAACCATTGGATTTGATGACCCGAATTCCGGCAAAACGCTCCCTGACCGCCTCGGTCAGATCGGCGAAGGCACCCTGAACTTCCTGGTACCGCCGGTGCATTTTTCGACTAAAGAACCGTGTACCGATAACCAGCAGCGGCATGGGGATCAGTGCCAGCAATGTCAGCTTTAGATTGATGTAGGCCATGAACCCGATGGATGCGGCCCCCATGACGAGCGCATCATTGAAGGCCACCAGGCCCATTCCCACTGCCATGCGCACCTGTTGGATGTCGTTGGTGGCATGGGCCATCAAGTCGCCGGTCTTCACCCGGTCGAAATAGGATGGCGACAGAGTTTGGATGTGTGACAGAAGCTCGTTGCGCAGGCCTTCCTCCACCCGTCGTGAGGTTCCGAGCAGACAATGACGCCAGACAAATCGGAAGATCCCGATCAAGACGGCAATGCCCACTATCTGGAGTGCATAGCGCATCAGCCCGGACGGATCGATCTGTACGGCCGTCAGATCGTCGACCGCCCATTTGATGACCCTTGGAATGAAGAGTTGCAGGAAGTCGACAATGATCAAGCTGACCATGCCGGCGGCGATTAATCGTCGGTTTTCCGAGAAGTATGGTTTGATGAGTTCAGTTGGCTTCATCTAAAAAGTCGGGCGAAAGCGAGATGTGAACCGTTCTTTTGATTTTTCGGCCACCTTTTCCGAAGAAAAAGTTAAAGGATTTGAGAACTCAAGGATTCGTTGGTTGAGGTTATTGTGCGAAAAACAATAACATTCTAATATAGTAACGAGCGGCCGTATCTGCAACATGGCCTATTTTAACTTGGGATGTTTGAAAAAACCCCGTCCGTTGTGCCTTAGGAGCGCAGTTCCGTCTCGTTGTTCGGATCGATTCCGTCTTTAACAATTGAACAACAGGCTGCCTGTATAGAGGGTCGCCAAGAACCGCTGGGCGGGCCGGAGACGAATTGACTTTCAAAACTTCGGTTGTTAGTATCACCCGGTATGGAAACGGGTTGCATAGTCGAATACATCGATCGCCAGAAAATCGTGTGTGCGGTCGTCATGGAGGTCAAGGACAAACGACTACGCGTGCTGAACGAACTCAACCGCGAGGTGAACCTGTCGGCCAACCGGCTGTCCCACAGCTCGAAAGATCGCCTCGACCCGGTCCTGGGACGAGAAAAAATGGTCGAAGAATTGAAACGCGTGGCGGTCCGCCGTGAGAACCTGAGCGGCCAGGTCGACATCGGTGAGCTGTGGGAAGTAGTGAACGGCGAGCAGGAGTGGGTCGACCTTGCGACCATGACCGAATTATGGTTTCCGGACACCCCCTCCCCTGATCACGAGTCGGCCGTGGTCAGGGCGTTTTTTAAGGACCGATTGTATTTCAAATTCAGTACGGATCAGTTTTTCCCGCACACTCAGGAGCAGGTTGACCGCATCAAGGCCCAGCAGGAGGAGACCGAGCGCAAGAACCGGCTGGTTGCCGAGGGTGCGATGTGGCTCAAGGGTTTGCTGAACGGCGAACCGACAGTCGTCGGGTCCTTGTCGGATCGAGATCGAAATTTGATCGACATCTTCAAGTCGCTCTACCTCTACGGAAAGGAAAGCCCGCATTACGCGGTGGGTGCGAAAATCCTGGAGGGTGCCGGTCTCAAAGCTCCCGAAGCGCTTTTTCCGGTACTGGTCAAGCTGGGCGTCTGGGAAGAGAACGAGAATATCGACCTGATTACTTACGACATTGCAACCGAGTTTCCGCCGGAAGTCGTGGATGAGGCCGAGGCGTTGATGCAAACCGCGACCCAAGAGTCCGTCGAGGTGTCGTCTGCTTCTGCTCGCCGCGACCTGACACAGCTTGCGTTGATGACCATCGACGGCCAGTCGACCCTCGATTACGACGATGCCCTCAGCCTGGAAACACTTGCGGATTCATATCGACTCGGTATTCACATCGTCGATGTGGGCCATCACGTTCAAAAGAACACGACCCTTGATCGCGAGGCCTTCAACCGCTGCAGCTCGATCTATATGCCCGACAGACGGCTTCCGATGCTGCCGTCCTGTCTGGCGGAAGACCTGTGCAGTCTAAAGGCCGGCCAACTACGACCAGCCATCAGCACGCTGGTGACCCTCAGTCCATCTCTCGATATGGTGTCGGTCGAGATCGTGCCCTCCCTGGTCAAGGTCGAGCAGCAATTAACCTATTACGACGTGAACCTTTTGGCCGAAGAGAATAAAACGTACGGCATCCTGAGAGACGTGGCCGCCCGGTTTCATGATTTCCGTTTACAGGCCGGGGCCGTGCAGATCACCCTGCCGGAGGTTCACGTTTGGATCGGCGAGGGGAGCGACGTTAATATCAACCGCATCAATCGCGAAAGCCCGGGACGGATGCTGGTCGCCGAGTTGATGATCCTGGCGAACTGGCTCATGGGGCGTTTCCTTAAGGAGCGCGGTTTGCCGGCCGTTTTCCGGTCGCAACCCGAAGCCAAAGAGCGCTTGTACCGGGGCGATTCGGATAGCCTGTTCCAAAACATCATGCAACGCCGGCTGCTGAATCGTTTCGTGCTGGGTCGCAAGCCGGACGCCCATGCCGGTCTGGGACTCGACACATATGTGACGGCCACTTCTCCCATCCGCAAGTACTGTGATCTCATCACCCAGCGGCAGATCCGCTCGGCATTCGAACTGGAAGCCCCCTATGCGGACGACGAAATCGAGGCGATCATCCGGCAACTCGAACTGCCGATGAGCCAGGTATCGCGCATCCAGCATCGTCGCGTCCGCTACTGGATCTTAAAGTACCTGGAAAAGCGTGTGGGCCAAAAAGAGGAAGCCATCGTGCTCTCCAAACGCCGCAGAAGCTATCAGATTCTCATTCCCGACTATATGATCGAGTGCGACATCCCGTTTACCAGCGGATTGGATCTCAAACCGGAGGATCTGATCCAGGTTGTCATCCAACGGGCCAACGCCCGCAGAGACATCCTCAATGTCTTCGTGGGCTGACTCGGCCAAAAGACGACCGCGCGATGCAGCGCGTTACGGGAACCACTTAATATTGCTTCCAGTTTGACGGGGAGATGCCTTCGTCTTAAAGTTAACCTCTTTCCCGCCCATTGGCGGGGCGGGGGACTGCCGTAAAGCAGTGGTTTGAGTGACGAGGGGGCAGAGGGCCGAGTAAACATCGGATTCATCGGGGTGAACATCATGCGCGTTCTCTTCTGGTACTGCACGCGTTTTGACTGGGTGCCGGCATCCAAAACGCTTGAAGATGCTCCGGAGGCGGTTGCCGCGCAAAACGCGAATGCGGTGGTGGCCTTCGTTCACGTGGAACCGGGCGATCCCGCGCCGAACAGTTCGGCGGAAACCAAACTCGTCAAGAATGCCAAATGGCTGGCACGCAAGTGGGATACACGACAGGTCGTCTTGCATTCCTTCACCCACCTGGGAGAAAAAAAAGCCGAGCCGCAGGAAGCGAAGTCGCTAATGGAAAAGGCCGCAAAGCGTCTGACAACGGCAGGCTACACCGTGATCCAGACGCCTTACGGCTATTTCAATGACCTATTGATTGAAGCGCCGGGACATGCGTTGGCCAGAATCTACAAGCAATTCTGATGACACGGCGGCATCTCAAACAACCGGGATGTCGCAGCGGTCGGCGCGGCTTTTTGCGGTGTTCGCAGACCGGCATTTCCATGTTGAGCCGTTTCATTTTGCGTCACAAGGCGGACGGATGGATTCCACAAAGACTGTGGAGATGGTTTCCTCATATCGTCAACAGTCGCCGTAATTTGGAATAAATACGGCGTTATTAAGGATCCTGGATTTCATCACGCTGACGGCCGGGTTTCTGATTCTCGAAATGCGCCGGTTTTCATCAACCGGCTCAAAGGGCCAGGCCGTGGCTTCGGATTCTTTTCTACCTCATTGAGCTGTCCAGCCTCCATCGATTGCAAGGGCGGCGCCGTTGATGGCAGCGGCTGCATCGCTTGCCAAAAAAATCGCCATTTGTGCCAAATCTTCTAACTTGACGAATTCCTTGTTGGGTTGCCGCTCCAGAATCACTTCACGAATAACAGCATCGCGGTCGATCTTGTGGGCCTTTGCCTGGTCCTCGATTTGATTTTCCACCAACGGGGTGAGCACATAGCCGGGGCAGATGGCGTTGCACGTGATATGGACCTCGGCGATTTCCAGGGCCACCACCTTTGCGAGGCCCACCATACCATGTTTTGCCGCGACATAGGCGGGCTTGTAGGGCGAGGCCACCAGCCCGTGAGCCGAAGCGATATTGATGATACGCCCCCATTTCTTGGCTTTCATACCCGGCAAGACGGCCCGGATCGTATGAAATGCAGCTGACAGATTGATCGCAATGATGGCGTCCCATTTTTCCACCGGGAACGCGTCGGTGTGTGCGACATGTTGAATGCCCGCGTTGTTGACCAAGATGTCCACGCTTCCGAGCTGCTGCTCCGTTTCATGGATCATGGCCGTGATCTCCTCCGGATTCATCATATTGGCCCCGGAAAACCGCATTTTCACCTGGTGTCGATTTTCCATCTCACGTCGAATCTTTTCAATCTCCGCCGCATCACCAAAGCCGTTCAACATGACATGCGAGCCTGCTTCCGCCAGGGCTTCCGCGATTGCTAATCCGATGCCGCTGGTGGAGCCGGTCACGACGCTCACTTTCCCTTTTAACATTTTGATTCCTTTCTTGTTTTGGGTTCGGGGTCCAGATGATTTATCCTCTGAAATTTTGAGTATGGGTATAACGAAAAAAGCCTCTTGGAAGACCGTGAACGGAGGATAATCCAAGCCTGATTTTTTTAGCAGACATAAAAAAGATTGACAAATGCAGTTGCGCCATACTAAACCTAACTAGCGTTTGTTAGGTTTATGGGGATCCACATCAAGCGATTCTTAGCACGAATGAAATATCACCGGAACGACCAAACGCGGCATCAGGACAAAAACCGAGGTTACGAAAGACAGGAAGATATGAAGAAAGGACCTCACAGACGGCTAGTCATCCTGCGGCAGGCAGCGAAGATATTTCATGAACGGGGGTACATGGCCTCCAGCCTTCGAGAACTTGCTCAACATTGTGGCATTCAGGGTGCCAGCATCTATCACCATTTCTCTTCAAAGCAGGAAATTCTGCACGAAATCATGGATTACACCATGACAACCCTGATCGAGCGGTTGAAGGAGACCATCGAGGGAGTGGAGAATCCCCTGGAGAAACTCGATCGCGCTATCCGATTCCATATCCAGTATCACATTAACAACCCTCATATAACCCATGTAACGGATACTGAACTTCGGAGTTTGAAAGCAGAATATTTGGAGCATGCCATAGGAAAGAGAGACGAATATGAAGGATTTTTTCACGGTATGCTTACCGAGGGCGTCGCCGCTGGATTGATCAAGGTGGATAGCATTCCCTTGACGCGCATGGCCATTTTGCAGATGTGCACAGCCGTTACCATATGGTTTCGCGAGGACGGACCCCTGGCGGTGGACCAAGTGGCGGAGGTGTATGCCCAATTCATTCGGCGGGCAGTCGCTGGCGGAGTTAAGGGTCCCGGGAAAAAATAATTTGACATCTGGCTTGTCTTTTGCCCCGTCTACTGCGTCACATCCACCGCCACGTATCTCGCGATATGGGCCGCTGGATGTGCCGCGCAGAGAAACCTCAATCCACCGCAATCTTGTGGAATTATTTCTTACCGCGACCCCAAGGAAGGCGGCAAACATTTGTCAAAAGCATTGAAGGCGTCATCAATTTTAGAACCGTAGAGGGAGGGAATCAAGAATGCAAAAAAAAGGAAATCGATACGGCGTCCACCGTGTCATTGAACCTGCGGGCGTCATGCCTCAACCGGCGTTACGGGTGAACAACGACTTTTCCGAAATTTATGACAATGAAATTCTGTGCGACGTCATCACATTGAATGTGGACTCGGCCTCTTTTACGGATATCACTGATCGAGCCGGAAAGGATCCTGAAAAGATCAAAGAGATCATGTTGGATATCGTGACAAAACACGGCAAGCATAAGAATCCCTGGACCGGTTCAGGCGGTATGTTCATCGGGACAGTGGCTCGCATCGGGGAGGCGCTGAAAGGAAAAATCGATTTATCCGAGGGGGATAAAATCGCCAGCCTGGTGAGTCTCTCCCTCACACCCCTGCGCATCGACGAGATCACCACCATCCACATGAACACGGATCAGGTGGATATCAAGGGCCAGGCGGTTCTGTTCGAGAGCGCCATTTGGGCCAAACTACCCGACGACATGCCGCAATCTCTGGCCCTGGCCGTTCTGGATGTGGCGGGCGCCCCCGCTCAGGTGGAACGGTTGGTCAAGCCGGGGAACTCTGTCGCCGTGATCGGCGCCAGAGGGAAATCGGGGATGCTGTGTTGCTACAAAGCCAAAGAAATGGCCGGTCCTAATGGACGCGTCATCGGAGTGGTCCATCGAGAAACGGGCATGGGCGAAGTGACGGATGCTCCCTTTGTGGATGAAGCCGTGGTGGGGCAGGCGGACAATGCTCTGGATCTTCTTGAAAAAATTGAAAAAGTGACCAACGGAAACTTGTGCGACGTGGTCATCAACTGTGTTTCCAGGGAAAATTGTGAAATGGGGGCGATCATGATCGCCAAGGATCTCGGCAAGGTCTATTTCTTCTCCATGGCCACCAGTTTCACCAAGGCGGCCCTTGGCGCGGAGGGGATCGGCAAGGACCTGGAAATGATTATCGGCAACGGCTATTGCCGGGGTCATGCCGATTTGGCCCTCGATATCATGCGAAAAAGCGATTATCTGAGGGCGCTTTATACTCGAAGATATTGTTGACATTTTGCCAGCCCTTGATCACCTTTTTGGCCCGTTTTACCCGCCTTCTTGAGAAGGGTTGGTGCTTCGGTCCCGACGATGTGCATCCACGCAGCCGGGAAATGTGGTTTCCGGTTGGGGCAATTACCGGACATGCGACGGCGAACGCTACAATCCTCTGGATGGTGTGGCCAGGCTGCTGGCGGGAGAAAAGGTGTGCCCCGCGCCTCACGGCCCGATACGCTGGAGGCGCGTGGAATGATTCATGAGTATTGGGAGCCCTTAAGACTTTTCATGGCGACATGATGGAAACCTTAGCTTTTATCGGATCCGACAAAAACGCCGGGAAAACAACGGTGTTCAATTTCGTCTATCAAAAAATGCATGCAGCCAACACCTTGGTATGTTTGACTTCCATCGGCATCAACGGGGAGCCCGTCGACACCTATGAAGGTCACCCTAAGCCCAAGATCACCGTTTACAAGCATAGTTTTTTTATCACCGCCGGTGAGCATTTAAAGCCTCACACGGGCAAATACGAAACCGTGCATCTTTTTTTGCCGCCCCGTTTCAGCAAACCGTACGTGCTGGCGAAATCTATCTTGGACTTGGATCTCGTCCTGGAAGGACCCAACACCCAACAAGACCTCATGGAAATGAAAGGGTTGATCGGGAAGGTCCTTCCATCCGGCCTTCTGTTGGTTGACGGTTCCATTGACCGGCAATTTTTGGCGCATCCCAGCGTGTGCGATGGGTTCTATTTTGCGGTGCTCGCATCCAGTCGAAAACAGCAATTTAGGAAGGCCAACGACTTTCTCACTGCCTTGGCCTTGCCTGTATGTCCGAAGGATTTACGAGGAGACATCGAAGAATTTCAAACGCAAGAGACCAAATCGCTCCTTTTGGGCGATTCCCCCGGGCCGATCTATCACGGCCGTCAGATTCCCTTTTTGGATGAAACATTGCGGGAGGCGGTGAAACGGCAGAAGGGTGAGGAATGCGTTTTGTATCTGAACGGAGCCTTATCCAAATCCCTGTTTTCGCTCTTATCCCCCTTTTCAACACTGACGGTGGTGCTCGACAATTTCACCCTCTACCAGAACGTTTCGGTGGATGCCGGATTGGGAAGGTCCTTTCGCCCGAGGCTTTTCCTCTTTCATCCCGTGAAAGTCAAAAGCATTTTTCTGAACGTGGAAGGGGAGGATCACCGGAGCCGGTTGGAAATTCCCCCCCACATTCCCGTCCACAATCTGTATCGTGAGGATCTCCATGAAATTGGAGTTTGAACAAAACGTGGTTTCAGAAGACCTGTTTCACGAGCTCGATTTCTCGAGCTACCTGTCTCGGTTTGACCTGGAGTTGCCCCTTCTGCCCAGCGTGGTGTTGCATCCCCTGTCTCGTGAACGGGGAATGGCTCATTTCGAGCGGTTGTCCCGCCTGGAACAAAAGATCGATGAAGGGAAACTTCCCCTGGATGAGCTCATGGCTCAAAGCCGTAAAATACCGTCTCCGGATTACATGCTCTCCTACTTCGAGAGCGGCGCTTTGGAACAGTTCCAACTATTGACCCTGGGGCAGTTCGTTTCTCGGGAGCTGGCCCTTCAGGAACTGGAGAAGGAATATCCTGTGGATGAGGCTTCCCGAGAGAGTCTGCTATCGATAGAGTCCAGTTTAAAAACGCATACCACCAAAGGATTTTCCAGGTTAAAGCCGGATGATGGAGAGGAACAATTATACAAAGATTGGCAAGTGATTGAAAAGGAACTGAAAACCAAGCTGAGTCAGTATGAGAGGGAAATTCAAGAACAGACTGGCCTCAAAATGATTTACCCTTATCCCAAAGAGATACTCGCCCCATCTTCTGAAGTGCTCTTCCGGATCCAGAAATGCCGTCTGGTATCGGCATACGAAACCAGCGGAGTGTTCCGCGTGGATTATCGTCTGAGCGAAGCAATTGAGAATCTTGACCGGGAAAAAAATCTCCTTGAGGAAGAGTTGGAAGAGCTCGTTGCACAAAAACTACAGAGGGTCAATGAGGAGCTTGAACCTTTTTTCCTTCCCTTCCGTTTGCAAGTGAAGAAGCGAAAACACCGAACCTTGGACTATGCCCTCATTTGGGTCAAACAGCAATACGGATTGTGTTTGCCTTCTTTTCACGGGGCTTGCCATCTGTCCCAAGCCGTCCTGCCGGTTTTGCACCGCCAGCAGAGAGAAAAGTACGTTCCATTGGACCTCGAACTTCGACGCGGCGCCAATGTGCTTCACGGGGCCAATATGACGGGCAAAACGACGGTTTTGAAGACCTTGTTTTTCCATCTGACAACCATACGAATGGGACTGCCCGTTCCCGCCGCTTCGGTTTCCATGACCTTTCCCGAGCAGGTGGAAATCCATCTCAAAACTGCGGGCAGCATCCGCCGGAACCTGTCAAGTTTTGGGGATGAGCTCCATTTTTTTACGAAAAAAATGGGTGAAAATGCCTACATTTTAGTGGATGAACTCTTTCAAACCACGGATCCGGTCAGTGGTGCGAAACTCTCAAGCATTTTTCTGGAAGAGTTCTCTCAAAAAAGCTGCTTTTTCTTTTGTACTTCCCATTATCCAGAGGTTCTAGATGTCCCCGGTATACGGCTTTTTAGGATGGCGGATGTGGCCATCCAACTGGAAACGGACCACGACATAACCGTTGCCGAGTGGCTGGAGAAAATGCCGTTTCGCATTGAGCCCATCGACCCGAGTCAGATTGGCGAAGCGTTACAAACGGAGGAGAAGCCCCTTTTGATTGCGCTTCACTTCCCCATTCCTGAATCCATCAAATTGAAGATTAGAGAAAGGATGATAAATGGCAGATATCCCCGTAAATCTGGAGCAGGTCGCTCGTCTGAAGAACACGGCAAAGGAAATTGTCGAAGAAACACAGAAATTCATTGAGAAACATTCCACCGTTTCCGTGGAGCGGACTTTGTTGAGGCTTTATGGAGTGGACGGAGTGGACGAGGAAGGCGTTCCTCTTCCCAATCGCCTGGTAGACATTTTGCGAGAGAAAAAAAAGCTCGATGGTGGCGTATCCCGAAGTTTTGCCGCGGCCGTGCTGGAATCGGGAAGAGACCCTCAGACGACGGCAGATCTCATTGCGCAGGAAAACATTTCCTTCGGAGACATGGATCGGTTTTCACCCGACCAGATAATGGAAAAGGAAAAAGAACTGACCCGGCAGGCTCTTTCCCTTCTTGACGGAAGTCGGGAACGAAAACGGGAGAAACAGGAAAAATATTCCAGGCCCAGGCAGCCCTGGCGATACATGATCGTGGCCACGGGCAACATTTACGAGGATCGAACCCAAGCCAAAGCCGCTGTTATGGCCGGCGCCGACGTTATCGCCGTCATTCGTTCCACCGCTCAGTCCCTGCTGGACTACGTTCCGTACGGCCCGACCACCGAAGGCTTCGGCGGCACTTACGCCACCCAGGCGAACTTCAAAATCATGCGCGAAGCGTTGGACGAAGCGTCGCAAAAAGAAGGGCGCTACATTCAGTTGGTGAATTACTCGTCGGGGCTTTGTATGGCGGAAATCGCTGCCTGCGCCGCCCACGCGGATCTCGACATGTTGCTCAATGACTCCATGTACGGGATTCTGTTCCGGGACATCAACATGAAACGCACCTTCGTCGACCAGTATTTCAGCCGATTGATCTGTTCACGGGCAAAAATCATCATCAACACCGGGGAGGACAACTACCTTACCACGTCCGATGCCGTCGACAGCGCCTTCACCGTCACGGCTTCTCAGCTCATCAACGAAGCCATGGGAAAGAGAGCCCTGCTCACGGATGATCTTCTGGGTCTGGGGCACGCTTTTGAAATAAACCCCGCCATTGAAAACGCCTTTCTGTATGAATTGGCCCAGGCACAACTGGCCCGGCAATTGTTTCCCGAGGCACCCATCAAGTATATGCCTCCCACCAAATACAAGAGCACGGATATTTTTTATTCCCACTGTTTGGATACTCTCTTCAATCTGGCCTCTATCACCACCAAACAGGGGATTCATCTAACAGGACTTCTTACAGAAGCCATTCACACACCCTTGATGCAGGACCGGTACAATTCTCTGTGCAGCGTTAATTACGTTTTCAATGTCGCCCGGCGGTTAGGAGACGAAATTTCCTTTAAACCCGATGGCTTTGTGGCTCGCAGAGCCCAGAAGGTATTGGATGAGGCGGAGGAATTTTTTAAGGACATAAAGCAGACCGGTTTCATGGAGGCCATCGCCCAAGGGCGATTCGCCGACGTCAAGCGGCCCGTGAATGGCGGCAAAGGGCTTTCAGGCGTTTTCCAAAAAGCGGCTGATTATTCCAACCCCGTGATGGAACGGATAGTAGAGGAGGGAATCATCCATGAGTAGAGAATTGATCAAACCTTACGGCGACACCCTCGATGACGGCGTGGTGCAACTCTCCTTTACACTTCCTGTGGAAAACGGGGCCAGAGCCATAAAGGCAGCGGAGATGTACGCTGAAAAACTCAATTTCCATACCGTCTCGGTGTCTCACGCCCACAAGATTGGAGAGGGCTTCACCTTCTTCGTGGTGTATGCTCGCTCAACAGCGACACTGGATTACTCCCGGGTGAAGGCGACGGAAGTGGAAGTCCACAGCATGGATTTTTACGAAATCAACGAAGTGATCAAAACCAAACTGAACCGGAAACTTGTGGCCGTGGGCGCCACCATCGGTACCGATGCGCATACCGTGGGCATCGACGCCATATTCAATATGAAAGGCTACAACATGGATTACGGTCTGGAGCGTTATCACGAGATAGAAGCCTATAACATGGGGTCACAGGTGAGTTGCGAGGATCTGCTGAAAATGGCCCTCAAAGTGAATGCCGATGCGATTCTTATCTCTCAGACAGTGACGCAAAAGGATGCTCACAAGCGCAATTTTACCGAGTTCATCGAGCTCCTGGAAGCCGAAAGGTTGAGGGACCGCTTTCTTTTGGTAGCCGGGGGCCCCCGCGTATCCAACGACCTGGCCGTTGAACTCGGCTATGAGGCGGGATTCGGGCCTGGAACGATTCCGTCCCAAGTGGCGTCTTTCATGACAATGAAGATTTTAGAAAAGGAGGGTAAGAGTCTGGATTATGGAATCGACACTGAAGCTTAGGATGAGTATGCACGATGCCCATTATGCCGGTAATCTGGTGGACGGGGCGAGACTGTTGAACCTTTTCGGAGATGTGGCCACGGAACTTCTCATCCGGCATGACGGTGACGAAGGGCTTTTCAGGGCCTACAGTTCCATCGAGTTTCTCGCACCGGTGTATGCCGGGGATTACATCGAGGCCAAAGGGAAAATCACCAAAATCGGGAATACTTCCCGGACGATGGAATTCGAGGCCTGGAAAGTCATCAGTCCGGCGCCGGAGCACGGAGAAACGGCGGCGAAGGTTTTGGAGGAGCCGGTACTGGTCTGCCGCGCTACCGGCACATGCGTCACGCCAAAGGACAAACAAAGGAAGAGGTGAACATGACACCATTGATCATTTCGTGTCCCGTTGTCGGGGCTGAATTGACGAAGGACGATTATCCGTATCTGCCGACGACGCCCGATGAGCTGGCTCGAGCGGCGAGCGATGCCGTGGCTGCGGGGGCAAGTATCGTTCACCTGCACGTTCGCGATGAACAGGGCCGTCCCTCCCAACGGAAGGATGTGTTTGAAACGGTTACCCGGAAGCTCCGAGAGCGTTGCGATTGTATTTTACAGTATTCCACCGGCGGCGCCGTGGGCACTCCCGTGGCCGAACGATGTGCCCCTCTTGGCCTTAGGCCTGAAATGGCCACACTGTCCATGGGCACCATGAATTTCGGCTCGGAGGTCTTTGAAAACACCGAAGGCATCATCCGAGCGATTGCCCACGAAATTGCGGAAAACGGCATCCTGCCCGAGTTGGAAATCTTTGACCTGGGTATGCTGGAATCTGTCGAGCGCTACTTGAATAGGGGATACATTCCCAAAAGATTCCATGTGGATTTTGTCTTGGGGGTTCCCGGTGGGGCGACGGGAGACCTTCGCAACCTGGTGTTCCTGGTGTCACGGCTCCCTGCGGGCCAGAGTTGGACGGTGGCCGGAGTGGGGAAATACCAGCTCCCGCTCTCGGTGCACGCCATTGCCATGGGGGGCCACGTTCGAGTGGGTATCGAAGACAACATTTATTACCACAAGGGTGAGGTGGCCACGTCCAATGCGCAACTGGTCGAGCGGGTCGTCCGTCTGGCAAAAGAAGTGGACCGTCCTGTTGCGGATGTCACGACGGCCAGGCAATTGTTGGGCCTGACATGAACGATTCTTATCGAGTCGTAAGGAGAAGGTGAGATGGCACATATAGATTGTATTTTCAGGGGTGGCGACATTGTAACGATGGATGCAAATAACCCTGTGGTCGAGGCCGTATCCGTAAGAAACGGTCGCATCGAGCAGGCGGGTCCCATGTCCGTCGTTCAATCGTCCATGGGACCGGAGACGCGGGTCTTCGAGCTTGGAGGTCGATGTATGGTTCCCGGGTTCTATGACAGCCACACCCATTTCGTGCAGACCGGTTTGGGTAAACTGGGTGTCGACTTCGGTCGGACCTCGTCCCATGAACAGATGTTGGAGCAGATCAGGGAAAAGACCCGTACGTTGCAGCCCAAAGAGTTGCTCCTGGGAGCCGGTTTGGACGAACTGAAACTGCGGGAGAAACGCTATCCCCCTCTGGAGGAATTGGATAAGGTAACTCCCGACAGGCCCGTTTGGATTAATCGGGTGGATTC
>Ga0316583_10000154_pt1 | contig 16761 bp, 9 predicted proteins | sample J_170502JBrBrA_D_FD_204513 | JGI IMG/M metagenome (GOLD analysis project Ga0316583, IMG submission 204513) | Rhizosphere microbial communities from salt marsh grasses in Alabama, United States - J_170502JBrBrA | ecosystem: Host-associated > Plants > Roots > Rhizosphere | place: USA: Alabama... | reverse complement strand
TGAGATCATTAAGCTTTAAATGATAAAATGGTCGATGAAAAGCATTTTTTTAAAAATCGCGAAAGATGTGTAAAATACTGTAAAATTAAGTAAAATACTGTCAAATTTAATCAAAAACAGATAGATTTCGGCGCATGTTTTGCAAAAAATAAATTTAAAAATTACATTTCCTTAAAATTATCCCTCAGTCGGCTTGTACGGGCCTATAAACATTTTGTTCCGGCGAACTGTCAAATGCTGTCAAATAGGGTAAAGTGTTGTAAACATTTGAAAATACGGCAATTTTTTCTTGAACCGACCATTGTTTTCTGGTAAGAGAGTTCAATCATGCCGGTCTGCACCGTTTTTGGCGAAACGAATTTTGTCTGAATGGAGTGATTAAGATGCAGGGCGGCATTTAAAGGGGGATAAGCTTTCCGGTTGGAGGAAGGTTTATTTTGGGAAGCCGACGCCTTAGATATATTTTGCTTTCTTTGCAATTGATGCTTTTGTCGTAATATCCAGGAAAGTTTATCCCCTTTCTTTTTCTCTATTTTCCTCAATATGATGCCAGTCTCCGATTTTTTCACCACCCAGGTACATCTCGCTTCTAATTGTCTTTTATTATCAGCTTGATCTCATCGGAATTGGCCTTGAGTTCCGGAGCATACATGGCGTGGGCCCTGGTGGGCAGGGCGCTGAATTTACCCGGGATCTCAGCCCGCAGCCGATAGCTGACGCTGTGTTTGCCGCGCGCCAGCCGGCGCACAAAGAAGGCCACCTTCTGATCGCGAAACTCCACGTACGCCCCCATTTCATTGCCGGTATAGCCGCTGCGCACCTCCACCGGCTCGAAACCGGCGGCTTTCATATCCTCAAATACCAGGTATTCGTAGTCGTTTTTGCTTTCAATCACCAGCTCCACTTCAACCAGATCGCCGCTTTTTAAAACAGCCATATTTTCAAGTGGTTCGCGCTCGTATTTTTCGACTTTGCGGTCCACCACCTGCCCGCGGGAACCGGCATCTTTAATCTTTTTATCGACTTCCTTTAACCTGAAAACCCGGCGCTGCACTTTGATCTCCAGACCCTCTTTTGTGATAAAGTCTTCCAGAGTAAAATAATCCAGGTAGGCATTAAAGTAGAGCGGACCCTTGCCGGATTTTTTAAGGGTGATCGTGTGGCTGCCGGTGGGAATTTGTTTGCCTCCCAGCACGAATTTGTTGTCAAAGGTAAACAGGTTTTCGGCATCGATCCGAACCGTTTTCATCTTTTTTTTGTTAAAAAAGATTTCCAGGGTCAGATCCGGAGCGGCCTCGCCGCTGGCGGCCAGGTAGTCGGCAAAGGCTTCCACGATCACGGCGGTATCGCGGGTGCTGTTCCAGTAGGTGGCATGTTTGCGGTTATTGAGCAGATACTTGACCAGGCCGGATGCTTTTTCACCCGACGGGTCGGTTTGCGCCAGCAGCTTCAGGTAGTAGGCATGGGCTTCATACTCGGAGCCGTACCAGTACCACCAGTAACCGGCGTTGGGAAGCTTCAGATAGGCGGTCTGGTTTTCATGATCGCGCACCAGAAACTGCTCGATGTTTTTGATGATCATGGCCAGTTTCTGGCGGTCTTCGGCTTTGACCAGGGCCATGCCGAACATGGCCTTGGCATAGACTGCCAGCGAATTTCGATCGCGGTACAGATAGTTGCGCATTTTTCCATTTTCAAAACCGTTATCGGTCAATACCATATAGACAAAGGCATCCAGATTATCGGCGTGGGATTTGCCTTCCTTTTGGGTGCGGTCCCAGAGAATCAGACGGTCAATTTCTGCGGCCTGATAATTTTTGAGCCACTGCACGCCCCTTTCAATCACAGCACCGGGTATTGCTACCCTGTTTTCACGGGCAATTTGCAGCCCATGGACGACCAGAGCGGTGGTATGGGGATAGGAATGCTCGCCGTAGCCGCTAAACCAGCCCCAGCCGCCGTCGGACAGCTGCATGGCAGCCAGGCGTCTGACGCCGGCGTTAACCATGGCCGCCACCTCGTCTTCGTCAAATACCGGGTTGTGATCATAGCGGCGCCATTGTGAGGCCCGTAGCTGATCGTCGCCGATTTCCTGCGCGTTTAAATTGGTACGCTTGTTCTCAATCTCTGCCAGATTGACACCCATGCGCCTTAAGGTTTGCTGGGTGATCACTGTGGGCAAAAACCGGTTCAGGGTCTGCTCGGTGCAGCCGTAGGGATAGCTGACCAGGTAAGGCAGCGCATCCACCATGGCGCCGGCCAGCGTCGGTGAATAACGCAGTTCCAGACGGGATTGCTCCACGCGCCGTGCCGCCGGAACCTTAAAATTGATTTCGGCCTGAGTCTGGTTGGCTCGTATGACGCCGGTTTTGGGGACCTGCTTGATCATGCCGTGAACGTAAACCGGAAAGCGCATCTGCATGGCATCGGATTCTTCATCGGTCAGGGCTTTCATGCGAACCACCGCTTCGCCTTCTTTTAATACCTTCACGCGCCAGTCCACCCGCTTTTCGCCGTTGCTGTCGATCAACACCGAGCGGGTCTGCTGTTGGCCCGGACCCAATGCCAGGCAGCCGCCGTCAAGCTCCAGCAGGACCCTGGTGGACTTGCGGCTTTTTAAGTAGTTATGAACGTTGGCAGAAAGCACGACCTCATCGGTTTCCACAAAAAACCGGGGTGCCTGAAGGCGCACGATCAAATCCTTGCGCGTGACCACATCGGCATGACCCTCGCCGACTCTGGTTCCATGGCCCATGGCCCAGACGTTTACCTTCCAGCCGGTCAGGTTTTCAGGCATATTAAATTCCACAACGGCTTTTCCTCCGGGGTCTGTGGTAATACTACCCGACCAGAATGCCGTGTCGGCAAACTCGGTGCGCACGCCGGGCTGGACCAGGTCTTCGGGCGCACCCGCCTGGCTTTCCCTGTCGCCGAACCGGTCGGCAGATTCTTTTTTGAGCTGAAATGCCGGGCCGGATTCATCGGCTGCGGCCGGTGCCGGGGCCCGAGCCATGCCGGCTTTGGCCGCAACCTGGGATCGGGCTTTTATCTCTTCTACGGCCGGTTCTCTGCCGGGAGCCGCCGGCATCATCAGATGCCCGAAGACCCCGATATTTTTCATGGGAATTTCGTTTTTCTTTAAGAGGTTAGAAAACCAGCGCGCCAGATTGGACTGCTGGTTGAGACGATGATGCCGCCGCCACTTCCAGAAAAAGCTTCGGATCTCCGGAACGTTGGAACCACCGGAAATATATTCCACTGCACGGTCATAGACACTGATGACCGTGGATCCCTGAAAGGGTTCCCCGTAAAAATCGGTCAGCTCCAGGGTGAGTTTGGCTTTCTGTCCGGGGCGATAGTCTGTTTTAGAGGGGGTGACCTTAACATTGAGCACCCGTTTTTCAGGCGGGACCACCACTTCGCGGATTTCGCTGTGCACCTTTCCTTCGTATACTGTGACCGCTTCCACAAAAAAATTGGGCATATCTTTTTTTGAAATCTGTATTTCCGCCAGCGCACTCTTCCCGTTCATGGGGAGTACTCTGGGCGGCAGGTAAACCCCGTTGACCGGGCGCACGAACAACAGCACCGCAGCGCCTCTGCGGTCGGTATTGACCTGCAGGCGCAGCGTGTCTCCGGGCGCATATTCGGCTTTATCGGTGATCAGCTCGATTTTGGCAAAACGGTATTCGGCGCCGTCATCGCCCTGTCCGCGCACGGTAAAAATGTAGCCGCCTTCAATGGAATGATTTTTGGCATCGGTGACGGTGTAGGAGAGCCGGTATTGTCCGGGCCGGGAAGCTTGGAGCTGCAACGCGGCGCTGCCTTCAGCATCCGTATCTAAAGGCCATCGAGCCACCTGCTTTTCCTGTGGTTTGTTATTTTGATAGGTGATGCGCATCAATTTCAGTTGACCCCGACCGCTCACCGGTTTTTGATCCAGCGTCTGCGCTTTGAAACTGGCCTTGACGGTATCGCCGACCCGGTAATAGCCTCTGTCCAGCCAGGTATAGACTTTAAATGGCTTGCGAGCTACCAGCACATTTCCCTGCCCGACAATAGTGCGCCGGGACTGATCGCGGACTTCAGCGGTGATGGTATAGCGGTGATCGCTATCGCCGTGGATCAGTTTGGCCAGCTCGGTGTCGATGGTGATGTTCACCGTGCCGTCTTTGCCGATTTTCACTTCGCCGTCGGCCACAATTTCAGGCTGCCGGCTCGGCCCCTGCTGCCACCAGGACCAGACAGGCCGCAGGCAGCCCCAGTTTTTCCAGCCCGGATACCAGGGATAGTCATAGGCATACCACCAGTAACCGGGACCGTAAAACCAGTCCCAGTAAAACGCCGGATACCAGCGGCTGTCGTGCTCGCGTCGCAGCACTTTATATTTCACCGTGGCCTCAGTCACCGGGGAGCCGAAATAATAATCGGCTTTAATCTTGGCCGCGATCTTTTCACCCAGCATGACCGGTTCCGCCGGTGCTTCCACGGTTACTTCAAATTCGGGCTTTTTGTATTCTTCCACCCGAAACGTCTGTCCGCCGTAAACGCTGCTCTGGCCATGGGAAATGCGATAGACCCCCAGCGCGGCATCGGCCGCCAGTTTAAACTCGCCCTGAATCCCGCCGTAATCATCGGCCGTCAATGTTTGGGAATATATCTGTTCATTTTTGGGGTTGTGTATGCGCACGCTAAAACGCCGGCCGGCGAAACTGGAGGTATCAGCGCTGTCATATTTGGCATGCCGCGCCCAGGCCTTAAACTTGACCGTCTGGGCCGGGCGATATACCGGTCGGTCCGTCATTACCAGGGTTTTGGTCTGGTTGTATTCTTCGTCATAATAGCTGGGGTACCAGACATTGGAAAAACCCAGAAAAGCCAGGCGGCCGTTATGATTTGCGATGGTGGCCAGCCAGGACATCTGCTGGGACATCTCGGCCGGATTGATCATCACCAGACCGTCTTTGCCGGTCTGTTTTTTTAAGCGCGAGTGAATGACACGATAGTTGTTGGTTCCTTTAATCTGCTGGGTGCGGTAGCCGAAAAAATTAATGTTCACCCCCGCAAGGGCTTTGCCGCTGACCGCATCGGCCGCATAGTAGAGCATTTGCTGTTTAAGCGGTTTTTTGACGATTACGGTATCGGCCACCCAGATGACAATGCGAGCGCTGTTGCCCTGCGGCATCCGGGCCACCACCAGATAAGCGCCGGCTGCTTTCAAGGCATCGGGAAATTGGACCGTCACGTGGCGGTCCCAGTGGCGTTTGTCGGGTTCAAGGGACATTTGCCAGGACACTACCTGCTTGCCGACATAACGACTTTGATTTTCATGCACGATGCGCCAGCCAATATTGTTCAGGTTTACTGTTTGCCAGTCCAGTCTGCGGGGTTGGGAGCGGATATAGGCTTTAACATCTTCAAGCAGCCGGCTGACCCGGATGCGGTAAGCGACAAATTCCACCCGGCGGCTGTTGCGGAATCGGTATTCAACGCTGGGAGCTGTGCCCGCAGGCTGAACACCGGCGGGTTCAAATACGCCCCAGTTTTTGGTGATCTGGTCAATTCGTTGCTGGGCGGCATCCCGATTGTGGGATTTATAAATTTCCCAGTATTTAATGGCCCGATCATATTGCCGGCGGTTTTCATAAATTTGCGCTATCTTTTGCGCGGCATTGCCGGCATAACCGCCCTTAGTGTTGTCAAGCAGCGCTTTGAACATCAGAATAAAGTTATATTCCGCGGGCAGGTCAAAACGCCGCACCCCCACTGCCAGTTTGGCGATGGTTTCCTGATCGGTCAAGGTATGCACCGCATAGGGGCTGCTTTGGTCTTTTTCTTTATCTTCTTTATCCGGCGAAAAGCCGCGGCCGTAAAGGGCGCCATAATCGACCAGCGTCTGGACGCCAAATTGTTGATGCAGAAAGGTTGCCCAGGTAAAGTCCACGTAGGTTTTCAGCGCTGAATCAAGCTGTGCAGCTCTTGCAAGAAGCCAGTGCCAGCGCTCCCCGTCTGATGCAGCGGTTTCGAAACTTTCTGGAATTTTATGATACACGGGTTGGCCCGTATCATCCACCGGTGCCCCCTGGGTGCGCTGGTCATATTCATAGCCGTATCCGGGCTCATAGTCCGGAAGCCGGGTGAGATCGGTCAGATACTGCAGCCGCCAGGCCTGATTGGCGCCGCGCCGCTGCTGAATAAGGCCGGCAAACTGCAAGTAAAATTGAGCGACCTCGGATTTTGCCGGATCCTCTTCTGCCGGTACCATGGCCTGCTGCATCAGCTGCAAAGCGCGGACCCGATCGCGGGCAATGGCGTTGACATATTTGCCGCCGCCGCGATGATGGCCGCGGTAGAATTTGCCGGCCACCATATATCCCCCGTGGTTGTTCTGGTTGTAGCTGCGGGCGATATCCTGCATCAGGCGCCAGTTGCCGGCGTGGCGCAGAATGACGTTTTCGCGGAATCCGTCCAGTTCATTTAATCGATTTAGCTGGCGCAGACATTGCCAGGCCTGGGTAAAATCTTTGCCGACCCGTTTGGGGTCGTTTTGCATCTCCAGACTCAGTTTGCGATAAAGGTCAAAAGCATCTTTCCAGTTGCCATTGTTGTAAGCCTTTTGCGCCTGTCTGCGAATTTGAAGGTGGACAGTATCTTCAGCCTCGGCAGATGCGGCCAGCAGTAAGATTGCGGCGATTAGAAAAATAAAAGTTTTTAATTTCATTGAATATGCCTCCAGCAGCAGCGCTGATCGTATGAACTTGGTAGAACCCATCTCAAATAGGTTTATGCTTAAATTTTATAAAGACCCATCCCGGCAGTCAAGATGGGCCGGGCACCTTTTACATAACTTTTACTTAAATTGTATTTGTCACTTGAATATTGGATATGGTTTTAGTATCAACTGAAACGCAGAATCATCTGATTGCTTTAACGGAAAAGCCATATTCATGAATACGGATCAATTAACTGAGAAAATAATATCTGCCGCCAAAGAGGTTCATCGCGCCTCCGGGCCGGGGCTGCATGAAGCTGAATATGAAGAATGCCTCTGTTATGAGCTTAATCAGCGGGAGTTGTCCTATGTGCGGCAGAAACCGCTGCCGGTGCAGCAAAATTATAAAGGCCGCATCCTGGATTGCGGCTACAAGCTGAATCTGGTGGTTGAGGATTCGGTGATAGTGGAATTAAAATACTGTGAAAAAATTGAATCCATACACAAATCACAGCTCCTGGCATTTCTAAAACTTTCAGGCCTAAACCGGGCGCTGCTGGTGAATTTTAATGTTCCGGATCTGCAGGATGGTATCGTGCAAATCGAGAACCATCATAAGAAATAATCCCTTTAGCTCACTTAATTTTAGATGAGTTGCTTGAGATAGGACCACAATTTAATGACCTTATCTTCCAGAATCGGCCAGAGCTGCCAGATGAGATAGCCCAATGATAGGAGCAGCAAAATGGTGACCAAAATCACTGTCAAGCGGCGGCTGCCGTTCTTTTTAGCTGCCGGTTGAACGGGAGTAGGCTCTTCTTCAAAATCCGGTCGAGGGTCAAATGTAAAGTGTGGCTCTGATTCCATTTTGAGAGGCGTAACCGGTTCGGCTGCCGGTTTTTCAGTCATATGAGGTATAAACACGGCCGTTGCGCCGAATTTTTGAAATGCTTCCAGAATCAATACGGCCTTTTCAGCCGCAATATCATTGCTGAGCGCGTAAGGGGTATTTCTGACCTTTTCAGTTAACTCCTCAACGGAAGCATTTTTTGCAAATTTTGAAAGCAGCAGAACGACTTTTTTTTCGACTTCTCCGGCCGGCACTTCTCTGAGAATCAGCTTTCCACGCTTTACGTTGCTCATTGCCAACAGCCTTTCTTTAGGTTGGTCGCTGGATTAACCTACTTACCCTATTCTATCCTTTTTTCTTTAAAGAAGTCAAACGCTTATAAGAAAAGATAGCAGGACAGATCGTTGGGTTGATCCATTACCGCAAATGGAGTTAGAACCGATCTCAAAAATAGTCTCAGGTTAGAATTCGATGCTGCTGGGCGTTCTCGGGAAAGGAATCACATCCCGGATGTTGCGGATGCCGGTGATCATCATCAAAAGGCGCTCAAAGCCCAAACCAAAGCCACTATGGGGTACGCTGCCGTAGCGGCGGGCGTCCAGATACCACCACAGGGGGGATTTGTCCATTTTCATTTCGTCAATGCGTGCTTCCAGCACCTCGAGGCGTTCTTCGCGCTGACTGCCGCCGATAATCTCACCGATACGCGGCACCAGGACATCCATGGCGGCAACTGTTTCTTCATCTTCATTGACCCGCATATAAAAAGGCTTAATGGTTTTGGGGTAGTCATAGACAATGACGGGCTTTTTAAAGTGGTCTTCGGTTAGAAAGCGTTCATGTTCGGTCTGCAGATCATTGCCGAAGCTGACCGGATACTCAAATTTTTTGCCGGACCGATTCAAGATATCCACCGTCTCGCGGTAAGGGAGACGGATGTAGTCGGATTGCGCGATGTTTTCCAGCGTGGCCATCAGGGTTTTATCCACCCATCTGGCAAACAGCTCCAGATCTTCGGCACACTCGTCCATGGCATAGGTGGTCAGCCCGCGAATGAGTGCTTCGCCCAGGTCCATATTGCCTTCGAGGTCACAGAAGGCCATCTCCGGTTCCACCATCCAGAATTCGGCGGCATGCCGGCGGGTATTTGAATTTTCTGCCCGGAAGGTGGGCCCGAAGGTGTAAACATCTCCCAGGGCCAGGGCAAACATCTCGGCCGACAATTGCCCAGAAACCGTCAGATTGGCTTCTTTGCCGAAAAAATCCTGCTGGTAATCCGCTTTTCCATCTTTTTGGGGTGGATGGTTCATGTCCAGGGTGGTCACGCGAAACAGCTCCCCGGCACCTTCACAATCCGAACCGGTCAGAATCGGCGAATGCAGATAGCGAAAGCCGCGGTCCCGGAAGAATTTATGAACCCCGTAGGCCATCTCGGAGCGGATGCGAAAGGCCGCACCGTATTTGTTGGTGCGGGGCCGCAGGTGGGCGATGGTTCTCAAAAATTCATCGGTATGGCGTTTTTTCTGCAATGGAAAGTCTTCCGGGGCCAGGTGAATGACCTCCACTCCGTCGGCCTGGAGCTCCCATTTCTGACCTGCCCCTTTGGATTCCACGAGCTGTCCAGCGACGGCCAGCGCCGAACCGGTCGTCAGTTTTTTGATGTCTTCATAATTGGGCAATTTTTCATCCGCAACAACCTGGATATTTTTCAGGCTGGACCCATCGTTGACTTCGATGAAGGAAAACCCCTTGGAATCCCGTCGGGTGCGCACCCATCCTTTTATCAGCACCTGATCCATGGCGCGGTCGGATTTTAAGAGTTTAAATATTTTTGTGCGTTCCATCGGAACTTCCCTTTTTAAGGTTCAATTCGCCACAGGCGGATTGCGCCGGCTTAAATCGGAATTTTTCTGTGGTAACCTGGTAATGGCTCACATGCCCGAGGATAGCATATTCTATTTATAACACCACCCATCCTATCCGGCAAGGTCGATATGGGGCAGATAAGAACTCCCGATGGACCAAGTGGGCTGAATAAAAACGATCAGGGATGAACGACGACCTTTATTGCACCTTCATGTCTTTCGGCAAAGGTCGTTAGGGCTTTATTCATTTCTTTCAAAGCAAATGTGTGGGTAATAAGAGCGTTTCCATCGATTTTTTTCTGAGACATCAGCGCAAGGGCGCGATGCACGCTCATTCGACCTTCGCCTCTCACCGTATATAGATTGATTCCATTTTTGACGGCCAATCCAATATCGGCCATTACCGGTTCATCAAAGTGCGCAAGGATCGTAATATTTCCGCCCCGGCGAGTCATTTTCAGCGCCTGCTGCAAGCTATCTTCACTGCCGGAGGTAATCAGAACCAGATCCGCCCCGATACCGCCCGTAATTTCTCTAATTTTTTCAACCGGTGAGCCATTTTTGACGTTGATTGCCCAGTCAGCGCCCAGTTTTTTTCCCAGCTCAAGTCGATCATCTCGTGTTCCGGTGAGAATAACCTTGCCAGCCCCAATAGCTTTACAGCATTGAACACTCATCAGGCCAATGGCTCCCGGCCCCAGGACGGCGATGGTATCTCCGGGGACATATCCCCCGGCCATGTCAATGCCATACAGTGAGGTTCCTGCGGTGGTAATTAAGGTGGCTTCATCAAATGATATACTGTCAGGTATCTTGCAAATCGTATTGACATGATTGACCGCGAATTCCGCAAAGCCGCCGTTTGTCGTAAAGCCGTTGGCCCGGTGTCCTTTGTCAAAGTTGCCATAATTAAGGCATACCGTGTATTTTCCCACCAGGCAATTTTTGCAACGACCGCAGCCTTTGTGTACTTCAACCGCAACACGATCACCAATTTTGAATTCATCAATTCCGTCCCCCAGGGCAACAATGGTTCCGGCGTATTCATGACCGATAATGAACTCGCCAAAAGGGGGCTGGTTTGGCATACCCTTTGTGATTATTTTGATATCTCCGCCGCAAACGCCGCACGCTTCAATCTTGATTAATGCTTCTTCCTGACCGGGAGTCGGAACCTCGCGGTCAACTATCCTGACATCATTCATTCCGTATAGCACCGCAGCCATCATCTTTGTCGGTAGATTCATTATGGGCCTCCTGAATAATGTTAAACACGGGTTATTTCCTTTTTAAAGATTCCGGGAAAAAAATCAATCAAAACCTGAAAAATTCGATTCCGGACTGAATATTTTGGGTTGACAAGCCCGATGAAGTATTAGCATTTAGATGGGCGATAATTCGCTCTGGAGGCCATAGATTATGCAGATTCCCAAAAAAATGAAGGCGGCGGTGCTGTTTGGATTTAATGACATTCAGGTTGTTGAGCGCGAGGTTCCGGTTCCCGGGCACGATGAGGCCCTGATTCGGGTCGAGGCCTGCGGAATCTGCGGAACCGATGTTAAGATTATTACCCACGGGATGCCGAACCAACCCCCTTTTGGCGAGTTCATTATCGGTCATGAGTACGCCGGAACCGTTGCTGCCGTTGGCGACACGGTCGATGAATTTAAGGTCGGTGATCGCATTGCAGTGGAGATTCACAAAGGGTGCATGCGCTGCAAGAACTGCCTGGTGGGAGAATATACGGCCTGTCTTAATTACGGCAATCTTAAAAAAGGGCATCGGGCAAATGGCTTTACCGCCAATGGCGGATTTGCGGAATATGCCGTTAACCACGTGAACACCCTCGCCAAGCTTCCGGACAACATCTCCTTTGACGAATCAACCATTATTACAACCGCAGGGTCAAGCATTTATGGAATTGACCAGGCCGGTGGCTACATCGTTGGAGATACAGTGGCGGTGCTCGGCCCCGGACCGATCGGACTGATGTGCGTCCAGGCCTGTAAGGCGCTCGGGGCGGGCACGGTCATATTAACGGGGACCCGAGAAGAGAGACTTGAATTGGGCAAGAAGCTTGGTGCCGATCATATTGTCAATGCCAACAGAGAAAATCCTGTCGATAAGGTTTTGGAACTCACCGATGGATTGGGAGCGGATCTGGTATTGGAGGCAGCCGGCGGAGAGAGTTCACTGCAGCAAGCGATTGAGATGACCCGCAAAGGTGGGAAAATCTCGATCCTTGCTTTTTATAAAAAGCCGATCACAGCCGATATCAGCACTGCGGTTCGCAATGGCATCAACCTGTATACCATTCGAGGCGAAGGACGCTTGAATGTGCATCGCGCACTTTCCCTAATGGCTCAAGGCAAGATGGTTGGCAAAGATCTTATTACGCACACCTTTCCCCTGGAACAAATCAATGAGGCCTTTCTGACATATATGGAGCGCCGGGGCGGGGCTTTAAAAGTTGTGGTGCATCCTTGATTCAAATTTAACGCATCAACATCACCGCTTTTTCATCAGATTGCGTCGTCGTTTCACTTCTCGCAATGACGCTGGCAAGTGAAAAATTATTGCAAATAATTTATGAGACACGACACTAGTGAGCCGTGCTTTTTTTCGAACGCAACAGGGGTAGGATAAAAGATGCAATGGCCACAAAAATAAAGACAAGGCTGATGGGGTGTTTAAAAAAAATCATGTAATCGCCCTGTGAAATGATCAGAGACATTCTGAGGTGTTCCTCAAGGTTGGGTCCCAGAATAATCGCCAAGAGCATCGGAACCACCGGAAAACCGTATTTTTTCATAAAGTAACCCAACAATCCGAAAGCAAACATGATGGCGGTATCAAAAAACGTGTTTCTTAAGGCATAAGTGCCGACAATGCACAGAATAACAATTATCGGAAGCAAAACGCGTTGAGGCACCTTGAGCACCTTGACCCAGAGTTTGATGGTCATGAATGTCAGGCACAAATTCATGATATTTGCCACAAAGAAAGCCCAAAAAACACTGTATACAAATTGAGCAGATTGCTGAAAAAGAAGAGGACCCGGAACCAATCCCTGTATCATCAACGCCCCCAGCAGAATCGCTGTTATCGGATCGCCGGGAATTCCCAGAGTCAGCATTGGAATGAGTGCCCCGCCGGCAACGGCGTTATTTGATGATTCCGGTGCGGCGACCCCGGCGGGCTCGCCCGTGCCAAATTTTTCCGAATTTCTGGATATTCTTCGCGCATAATCATAGCTGAGAAATACCGCAATCGGACCACCGGCGCCCGGTATCGCACCAATTCCGGTTCCAAATAAGGATCCCAGCAGCATGCTTTTTTTCAATTTATAAAGATCTTTGATTTTCGGGAGCACACCAGAAATTTTTTCACGATATTTTGGAATCACTCGCGTTTTGCCGGCGATACCAACTAAAATTTGGGGAATTGCAAACAGGCCGATCATGGCCGGCAAAAAGGAAATACCCGCCTGTAATTCCACCATACCAAATGTGAAGCGTGGGCTGCCCATCATCGGATCCAGGCCGACAGTCATTATCATCAGCCCCACGGTTCCGGAGATCAAGGCTTTAATCGGGGACTGTTGACCAAAGCTGCAGATCAGCGTCAACCCTAATAGCACAAGGGCAAAAAGTTCAGGGGCGCCGAATTTTAAGGCCGTTTTTGCGATGACAGGCGCGGCCAGCACCAGGCAGATCAAACCGAACATGCCGCCAAAAAACGATGAACTCACGGCAATTCCCAGCGCTTCGCCTGCCCGGCCCTTTTTGGTCATTTCATAGCCATCTATGGCCGTTGCCGAAGCTGAAGGTGTTCCGGGAATGTTCAATAAAATAGCGGATAAAGACCCGCCGGTCATGCCTGCGGCGTAAAGCCCGAGCAGCAAGCAAACAGAGGTCACCGCTGAAAGCTTAAAGGTGATCGGCAAAAGCAGCACCATGCCCAATGAAATCGTGAGACCGGGGGTCGAGCCAATAAACAGGCCGAAAATAACGCCGGCCATCGAGGCCATGATATTGTGAATTTGCAAAACATCTGCCAAAGCCGCAAAAATCGGTCCATTCATGAACTAACCTGTTAAAATATTTCTCCGCGGGGAAGAATAACCTGAAAAATTTTCTGGAATAAAAGGTAAATGCTGAAAGTTGCAAAGATGGAAACCATGACGATCTCTTTCCACTTCCTTGAGCCGGTGATCAGCATCAATAGGGCCAGGAAAATAGGTGTCGCCAGAACAAAGCCGATCAGAATCATTAATTTTACATAAGCAAAAACGCAAACGGTGAGAAAGATCACCCCGAAGCCTTCTTTTGGTGAAATACTGAAATCGAATTGCTCCGGAGTGCTCCCAAAGACGGTCTTGATAAGAAGTAGCAAAGAGAGGAGTAAGAGACAGCCCGCCAGAACCCACGGCATAAAATCACTGCCGAGGGTGTTGGGAAGGTTTCGATCGGGAAGATTAGCCGCTAAATAGGCATAGAAGATTCCAAGGCCAATCAAAAGCGCAGCCAATATAACATTAACCTTCTTCATTAAAAACCTAAAAAGATGGGGGCTTTTCAGTAATTTGAGCAGCCCCCATTCTCTGTTTATTTAACCAGACCACCCAGTTTCATACCCTCGGCTACATTGGTGTTTTGCACTTTTAAGTATGCTTCAAAGTCCTTGTTTCCCATGAAACTGATATTAAACCCCTTTTGTTTGGCAATTTTTTTAAAATTGGGGTCATCAGCGCCTTTTTGAAAGGCATCGGCAAGCTTTTTGATGATAGGATCCGGTGTTCCATGCGGCACGCTGATACCGCGGAAAAGTTCCATGACAACCGGATCTCCCAATTCTTTTAAGGTTGGAATATCGGAAAACATGGGATCTCTTTTTTCGGTGGTCATAACCAGCAGCCGCGCCTGTCCGCTTGCGACCTGAGGGGCGACTTCAGGCAACGGTACGCAGATGGCTTCAACTTCTCCGCCAAGCAGACTCGGAACCCGACGTTTTGCTCCCAGTGGAACATGCACAACCTTGATGCCCTCTTCTTTTTCTAACATCACGGCCGTCAGGTGGGTGCCGCTGCCCGTTCCGGCGTTTCCGATCTTTATTTTGCCCGGATTTTTTTTGGCATAATCCACAAATTCTTTGAAATTTTTCCAGGGCGCATCTTTACGCACGGCAATCGGCATGGCGGTAAACCCGATCCGGCATACATTATCAAACGCAGTGTATTTAAATGGAACATTGCCGATGTTGGTCGATGTCAGGATAGAGGTAGAATTCCAGCCGACCGTGTATCCATCCGGCTTGGCACCTTTTAGCGCGGTATACATAATGCCGCCGCCTGCACCCGGCTTATTGATCGGGACAATCGGCTGTCCGAGATAGGGTTCGGCGCCATTGGCCAAAGCCCTTCCCATTAAATCAGCAGATCCACCGGCACCAAAGGGAATTAAAAAATTGATCGGTTTGCTGGGGTAATCGTCACCCCAGGCCAAATTTAAACCGAATCCAACCGTTAACAAAAGCAAACATAAGACGGTTAATTTGTTTTTGCGCATTGTAAATCTCTCCTTTTTCATTTGTTTCGCTTTGCCAAGCGTCTGTCTGCAATTCTGGCTTAGCGCTCGATTGCCGGACAAAAGAATATCAATTTAAATATATAGGCTAGTTTATGATGTCAAGACCAAAACAATTGACAGTTTGATGAGAATGGCTGGCGCGGTGTTGATTACGATATGGGGACGGTAGGTTTCTCGTCAGAAAACAGAAGGCAGATCAGTAGCTTCGTCTTTCAGTTTTTACCATCTGTCTTCTGTCATCTGACTTCTAACCTCTGAACGCATAGCGACTATATTGATATATCCAGAAAAAGGCCGATCGGATCCGCTTGAAGATCGCTGTTGGTACCGGCTGCCGTCAGGGCGGAATGCAGCTGGTTGAACAGCCCGCCGGAGTCGATTCCAAAAAGCGCTTTTTGAACCGAAGCCGCGCTTTGCGGGGATGCCAGAGCAGCCTCAAATTGACCTCGCTCGGCCTGGGAGAATTTAAATACTTTCCCTTCGGTCTTTTCAAAATCAAAACCAATGCCAAAGTCGGTGTTGAATTGAGACCCTTCGGAATCAAACCATGACGCGACGGCATTGCGAACGTCATTTTGAAGCGCTTCGGTTCCGGTGCCTGACGAAGAGGTGATCTCCGAACCGTCGAACAGGGCATTCATGGAATCGGCAATGATATTGACCAGTTCGCCCAGCATTTTGGCGTCCGCGGAGGTAATGCCTGTTTCCGCGATTTGCTCATCCGTACCCGCTTCATTGGCCAGTTCGGTGGTGTAGGTTTCAGCATATTCAAGCGTAAGATCAGACGATTTTACCGTGTCAACACCGCCTGTCTGTACGTCTATGCTTTCGTTTACCGGTTCATAGGTGCCGTCTGATATTTCCACTTCCGGGAAAAAATTCGTCGACCCGCTGTCAAGGATGAGCTGACTTTCGGCGTCATTAGAACTCAGCGTGACCCGTTTAGTGTTGCCGTCGTAGCTTGCGGTGACATCGGCTTCCGAGGCGGTAATACGATCAAGGATATCGTTCAAAGAATCCGTATTGACGTCAATGTCGATGGAAACACCATTGACGCTGATGCTGCCGCTTTGCACCGCAGACAAGCTTTCCACTTCTGCCAGAGGCGTTGCCGGATCTTCGGTTACCGTGCCATCTTCTCCGGGGACTGCCACCGCGCTGTCCAGTTTTACGGCGGCGACAAATCCGGAAGTGTCGTTTGCAAACACAATATCCGGGGTCGAGCCGGGCGTGTCCTGGGTCAGCAAAACCGTTTCGGTAGCGGCGTCGAAGGTGGCAGTCACGCCGGCAGCGGAGTCATTGATTTTAGCGAGTACGCTGTTAATCGAATCATCGGCCGCAACATCGATGGTGGCCCCGTTGATTTCAAAGGATCCACTGGTTACATCAAGACCCGATTGAAGATTCGGGTCATCGGCGCCCGTCCCGTTGAAGGCCTTGGACGGATCCACCGCATTCTCCACGTTGTCATAAACCTCCAGCGTGAAGCTGTCATTTTTCACAATATCCCCTTCGCTGAAGGTTACCGTCAAACCGTTGGACAGGGCTTGTGGTGTATCGACACCGTCCTGTTTTTTGAAATTTAAACTGTCGATTTGATTATTGTTGGAATCGAAAACGTTGATCTGAATCAAATCTCCACCGGCGGTCCCCCCCTTTTTAACTTCAAACGTGAGCGTGTCGCTGCCGCTCGAGCCGTCATATTCGCCGCTGATCGTGGCCTGAGCGGTCGAGGCGCCACTCCAT
>Ga0316583_10000153_pt1 | contig 16789 bp, 10 predicted proteins | sample J_170502JBrBrA_D_FD_204513 | JGI IMG/M metagenome (GOLD analysis project Ga0316583, IMG submission 204513) | Rhizosphere microbial communities from salt marsh grasses in Alabama, United States - J_170502JBrBrA | ecosystem: Host-associated > Plants > Roots > Rhizosphere | place: USA: Alabama... | reverse complement strand
AGCCTCCGGACGCTCGAGGCGACGCCGATCCCCGGCACCGAGGGGGCACGTACGCCCTTCTTCTCGCCGGACGGCAGGGCGGTGGGGTTCCACCGGGGCACCCCGGCGAGCTCCAGCTCCCTGTCGACCGTATCCCTGGACGGCTCCCCGCCCGTCCAGCTCGTGGGCGGTGCAGGCACGGCGGCCGTCTGGCCCGGGGGGGCGTGGTCCCGGGACGGATTCATCTACCACGTCACCCGCCGGCACGCTCTCTATCGAGTACCCGCGGGTGGCGGGACCCCGGAGCTGATGGCCGACACGACCCAGGGGAGGTTCGTGTGGCCCACCGCCCTTCCCGGGGATGCGATCCTCGTTACGGTGAACGCCACCAAGTCGGGCGGGTTCGACGGCTTGGGCATATTCCATCCCGGGAGCCGCAGTCTCACCCGGCTCCTTCCCGACCTCACGGGAGATCAGCTCCCCTTGTTCGGGCGGTACGGTGGGGGATACCTGTTCTGGGTCAATGCGGCGCATACGCTGATGGCGGCGAGGTTCGACGCGGGCGCCGACAGGGTGGCCGGTCCCTCGTTCCCCATCCAGGCGAATGTCACGGACGCCGGAGGATCCTCGTTCCGTGTGGCCGTCGCCGGGGACGGGACCCTCCTCTACGGGTTCGACACCGGTCGCGGCGCCGGCGCCGGCATCGGTGGCGCGGAGTCGATGGGGTGGGCCGACCGCTCGGGTAACGTCTCGCCGGTGGCCGGCGACCTCAGCGCCGACGCCGGCGACTTCGATTTCCTCCGGCGCTCCCCGGACGGTCGCTACGTTGCCGCGGAGGTCCAGAGCGGCGCAGACCTCTCGCCGGACGAGCAGCACCAGATCTGGCTGTACGACCTCCAGCAGCGCACGTTCTCGCGCTTGACGGTGCGCGGCACCACGAACGCGGCGCCCGAATGGCTGGACGGAGAGACCGTGGCCTACCTCTCGAATCAGGGCGGAGCCCCCGGGGCGATCTGGGCGCAGCGCATCGACGGCTCGTCCCCTCACCTCGTCGTCCGGCTCGGCAGACCCATCGAGGAGTTCTCGGTGATCAGGCCGGGGGGGGGCTTCGTGGTCACGGTGGGAGGCGACACCACCGGCTTCCGGGATCTCCGCACCGTGCCGGCCGGGGACAGCGCGACGTCGCGCCCCCTGGTGACGACACCGTTCGACGAGTACGCCCCGGATGTCTCTCAGGACGGCCGCTGGTTGGCGTACGTGTCCACTGTCTCGGGCCATCCGGAGGTCTATGTCCGCCGCATCGACGGAACCGGGCGCGCGTGGCCCATCAGCACCGGTGGAGGGGACTCGCCCAGGTGGACGCCGGACGGCAAGAAGCTCTTCTACCGTGCTCTGCCCAACGAGATGACCATGGCCGAGATCGACCTGGGGCAGGAGCCGCGCGTACTTTCGAGGACCGCGCTCTTCCGGATGGAACCACGCTTCGAGGTCCATCTGGGGAGGCAGGAAGACGACGTCTCGGCGACAGGCGACACAATCCTCGCCGTGCTCGAGGCGGCAGGGACGGTCATGACATCGCACTGGGTCATGGCCTTCGACATTCTCGACGAGCTGAAGGATCGCGGGAAGGAAGCAAAGCGATGAGTGACCGTCCGAAGTTCTCGGAGATCGACTCCTGGGGAGCGACGCACGTCGGGAAGGTGCGCAAGGACAACCAGGACCACTTCTTCCTGGGCCCTCCGATTCAGGGTGTACTGGCGGAGGCGTCCAGCATCAGCGAGAAGGGGGAAGTCCTCCATCTGAAGCGCCTCGCTTCCCTGGCCGTCGTCGCCGACGGCGTCGGTGGCGTGGGCGGCGGCGAGGAGGCCGCACGCCGGGCGGTGGAGAGCCTCGTCGCTTCTGTCTCGAAGTCCTTCCACGAAGCCGAGCGCAGCGAGTCGAAGGACCCCGAGGTCTTCTCACGCCTCCTCAACGAGGCGGCACTGGCCGTGCACGACAGCCTTCTCAAGACGGCCGAGGAGGAAGGCGGGGGACGCCGATTCGCCACGACGCTCACCCTCTTTCTCGGCCTTTGGCCCCACGCGTACATCCTCCAGGTGGGCGACTCCCGCTGCTACGTGTACCGTGACGGCGAGCTCTCGCTGCTTACGCAGGACCAGACCATGGCCCAGGACCTCGTGAACGCCGGGGTGCTCACCCAGACCGCCGCGGAGCGGACCCGATGGGCACATATCCTCTCCAGCGCGGTGGGAGGGGAGCAGGCCGCTCCGGTGGTGACCAGGCTCGTGCGCGACTGGGGGACCGTGATCCTCCTGTGCAGCGACGGGCTGACGAAGCACGTCTCCGATGAACGCATCAAAGAGCGGCTGGCGTCCATGACCAGCGCCCGCCAGGTGGTGGAGCAGCTCATACAGGACGCCCTGGACGACGGTGGCACCGACAACGTCACCCTCATCGTGGGACGGACGGTGGATCCGCCGGCTACGAAGGTCGAAGGCGGCGCCTGAGCTCGACGGCGCACCGGGAGAGCCCCGGCGGGCATTTGCCCGGCCGGGGCCTTCCGGCGCCCTCACCCCACGAGACGCAAGCGTCTCGCGGGGGCCATGTCTTCGCGGGTCTACTTGATTCCCGCGGCCTCCTCGAGCATGGCCGTCGTCAGCGACTTGGGCCGTTCGATGGGATAGCCGAGCGCCCGGTCCCACACGACGTTGGCCAGGGTCCCGATGGCCCGGCCGATGCCGAACAGCACCGTGTAGAACGAGTACTCGGTGATCCCGTAGTACCACTGGATCACGCCGGACTGCGCGTCGACGTTGGGCCAGGGGTTCGCCGCCTTTCCGTGCTCCTTCAGCACGTCCGGCGCGACCTCATAGATCATGCTGATGACCTTGAAGAGTGGGTAGTCCGGCAGGTTCTTCAGGCAGAACTCCCGCTGCGACATGTAGCGCGGGTCCGTCTTCCTCAGCACGGCGTGTCCGTAGCCGGGGATCACCTGTCCGCTGTTCAGGGTGTCCCAGAGCGCCTCCCGGATCACCTCCTGGGTCGGCTCCTTCCCGCCCAGCTTCTCGATGAACGCCTGCGTCCAGCGCAGCACATTCTCGTTGGCGAGGCCGTGCAGCGGGCCCGCGAGCCCGTTGATCCCCGCCGACAAGGCGTAGTAGACATCGGACAGCGCCGAGGCCACCAGGTGGATGGTGTGCGCCGAGACGTTCCCGGACTCGTGGTCGGAGTGCAGGATGAAGTACATGCGTGCCACGTCATCGTACGGCGCATCGATGCCCATCATGTGGGCGAAGTTGCCGCCGAAGTCCAGCTTGGGATCCGGCGCGATGATGTCGCCCTTCTTGAACTTCAGCCGATAGATGTACGCTCCGATGGTCGGCAGCTTGGCCAGCAGGTTCGAGGCGTCCTCGTACATGGGGTCCCAGTAGTCCATCTTGCCGAGGCCCTCGTTGTACTTCTTCGCGAAGATCGACTCACGCTGCATCGCGACGATGGCGCTGGAGAACATCGCCATGGGATGGGAGTCTTCGGGCAGCGCGCGCAGGACGTCCCAGACGTACTGCGGGACCTGGGCGCGCTTCTTGAAGTCCTTCTCCACCTCCTGCGCCTGCTCCAGCGTGGGAATCTCACCGGTGAGGATGAAGTACCAGAACGCTTCCACGGAGGGGTAGTCGCGGCCGGCCTCCTTGGGCAGAGCTGCGAAGGTCTCCGGGATGGTCTTGCCCCGGAAGCGGATGCCCTCCATGGGGTCGAGATAGGAGGTATCCGTCACCAGGCACCTGACTCCGCGAGCTCCACCGATTGCCTGGCCGATGGTGACCTCGCCGAGCTTGACGTCGGAGTGTTCCTTGAGAAGCCTCGTGGTCCGGGGACGATGCTCCTCTATCTTCTGCCGCAGCGTTTCCTTGAGGCTGGACATTGCCATGTCTCCTTGGGCTTGTGTCCACTCGTCCGCGAGTCTCGGCCACAACGGCTCTGTCGTCGGCGGACAGGGGTAATGGGTTTCTGCACGGAAGAACCTTCTCTCATCACGAATCCCCTTCCGAAGTCAGCCGCTGTTTCGCCAGCAGGTCGAGCGGAAAAGGCTCGGTCTCCAGGAGTTCCGTGCTCTCCCGGAAGAACTTCTGCACATCTGTGAGATGCACGCCGATCTCGGTGGGCAGCCCTGTAGCGATCAGCTTGCGCGCTATGCGGACGTACTCGTCGTGGACCATGGTGACGAACCTGTCTGCGCCACGGTCCACTTCGGGAACCTCCCTGAGGTCGAAGTACTCCCGCACGCTCAGTGGTGCCTTGAGGATCAGGACCGGGGTCTTGTCTTCGTCTTCCTCGAGCCGCCCGCGCACGGTGGCCTCGAAGAGCATGGGTGAGAGATCCTCGTGCGTGATGTTCCACTCCCGCTCGTAGGGGCGGTGCGTGAACAAGTCGATCGCATCGTCCTCGCCAACGCCGATGGCGAAGATGCTGCCGGGAAACGGCGCCTCCGAGATCTTGTAGTCGGCGAAGATGATCTCGCCACACGTCGCGTTGCGATCGTCGGAGGAGGTCTCGCTCTTCTTCGCCCAGGCCGCCTTGCCGCTCGAGCGCACGTCTTCGAAGTCACGGAGGATCTCGAGCTTCTCGCACTCCAGGGGCCGGTCCGGGACGTCGGTCACCCCCTGGACGTGCGGAAGCGAGATCGTGATCGTCGTTCCCTTGTCCACTTCGCTCTCGATGGACACGTCGCCCGAGAAGTCGGCGACGGTCTGCCTCACGAACACGAAGCCCAGCGAGTGGAGCTCTCCATCGAGGCTCGTCCGATCCGTCAGGAGTTGCTGGATCTTCGCCTCGGACATTCCCGAGCCGTTGTCGCGCACCCTCAGCACGACCCGGTCGCCATCGACCGCCGCGCTGATGTTCAGAATGCCGACCTTCCGGTCCTTCATCCCGTCGACGGCGTTCATGACGAGATTGAAGAACATCCTGCGGAACCGATAGAGGTTGCCTTCCAGGACGGCGGAGTCCATGCGGTCGACCTGCATCTCCACTCTGGCGCCGCTCTTCTCGGCCACGTAGCCGCGGACGACGTGCCGGACGAAGTCCTGGATCTCGGCAGCTATGTCGAATTGCCGGGAGAGATCCTTGTCGCTCTTCTCGCCGTGGAAGTGCTGGATCCGGGCGTGGACGGCGCAGATCCAGCGGATGCAGTTCATGTAGTGGGAATGGGACCGCCCGCTGCGCGAATCCGGCGGCAAGAACGACAGCACCTTGTGGCTCCGACCCCAGCGGGGATCCAGGATCAGGTCGCAGATGTCGTAAACCGTGTCGATGTAGTCCCTGCCCAGCGCCAGAATCGTCTTGTCCGGCGAGAAGCTCTTCACGGCGTTGGAGTACTCCCGAAGCTTCTTGCGCTGCTTCTGCGCCCGGGTCTTGAGCTCCTGCAGATCCTCTGCGTGAATGGCCTGCGCCTGGCTTGCGTTGTAGACCTCCAGATCCGTGTTGACCGTGACGTGATAGTGGATGACTTCGTTGATGAAGCTCTCCACGCGCAGGTCGTGGATCAGGAACTTGACCTCCGCGACGTCTCTCTTGATGCCTTCCAGATCTTCGCTCATCGCCCTGTCAACGCGGATTCGAGAGCCGCAGGGGGCGTCGCCGTGGGGACGGGAAATCCAATCGGCGTGTGGCCCTGAGGAAAATGGTAGAGGGCGGGTTCACGAAGGGCAACGAGGGGTGTCGGTAGGTGGATGAGGCGAGAGAAATGGGCGTACCCCGGTTCGGTGGACAGGGTGGTCGGTGCGGTCAGATCGGTCTGTCTCTCCTCCCTTCCGCCGACGGAGTCGGACGCTTCCGCTGCTGTTGCGGCGCGGTGGATCTCAGCGCATCCAGGGGCTCCGGATGATCGACTGAGATGTTGGGCAGGGGCAGAGATCCCGCGCGGCCTCCAGGCTGGTTCTCCGCCTCGAAGGTCGCTGGCGAGAGGCAACCCAACGCGCAGTGGCGCCCGGGGTTGTACCAACCCCTCAATGTAGCGGAACACGGCCATCCTCGCCTCCACCGGGGAGCGTTCCGCGGGCCTCCCGGCGATCCGCGCCGCCATCCGGAGGGGACGCCGCCATCGAGGCGCCGGGCGCCCTCTCATCATCTCCGTCGTTTCCGGGCATTCGTGGGGAAAAGCCTTACTGTTTCGAGGAGCCTTTCCCGATACGCTCGTCAGTGAACGACGGCGAGCTTGGAAACGGCGGTTCCTGCCTGCGCGGCAGTCCGTTGCCGCGGCCAGCCATCCATCATCGACAACACCGCACGGGGCTGCGGGGACCTCGGTGTCCCCGGCGACCCGTGCCTCAGGAGGCGCCTATGTCCACACTGAAAGAGGCCCTCGCGAAGCGTATCCCCGAATGGCGCAAGGAGATCGCCGACCTCCTCGCCGCGCACGGCGACACCGTGATCTCGCAGGTCACCATGAGGCAGGCGTACGGGGGGATGCGGGGCGTGAAGGGCCTTGTCTGCGATACGTCCCTCGTCGACCCCTACAAGGGGCTCACGATCCGTGGCACTCCCATCGACCAGCTGGCCGATCGGAGCGCCGAGGAGATCCTGTTCCTGCTCCTCGTGGGTGAGCTCCCGAACCAGGACGAGCTCAAGCACCTCAAGCAGAACCTCTTCGTCCGCTCCGAGGTGCCGGACTACGTGTGGAAGATCCTTCGGGACATGCCGCACACGGCCCACCCCATGGACATGCTCATCACCGCCATCACCACCCTCGAGGAGGAGTCCGTCTTCCGGCGGAAGTACGACGAGGGCATGAAGAAGGACGAGTACTGGGAGCCGGCACTGGAGGACAGCCTCAACCTGCTGGCCAAGCTCCCGGCCCTCGCCGCCGGAGTGTACCGGATCCGCTATGACAAGGGTGACCTGATCCTGCCGGATCCCAAGCTCGACTGGGCGGCGAACTACGCCCATATGCTCGGCAACGACACGGCGGACTTCCTCGATCTCATGCGCCTCTACATGGTCCTGCACAGCGACCACGAGGGCGGTAACGTCAGCGCGTTCACCGCACACGTGGTGGCCTCGGCGCTGTCGGACCCCTACTACGCCGTGGCCGCCGGCCTGGCGGGGCTCGCCGGGCCCCTGCACGGGCTGGCGAACCAGGAGTGCCTGAAGTTCGTCCTGGGCGTCATCGATCGTTTCGGTGGAGCGCCGACGCCCAAACAGATGGAGGAGTATACCTGGGAGGTGCTGAACAGCGGCCGCGTGGTGCCGGGATACGGGCACGCCGTGCTGCGGGCGACGGATCCGCGCTTCACCGCCTTCCATGCGTTCGGGAAGAAGCACTTCCCGGATGACCCGGCGTTCGAGACGGTGGCGGTGGGCTTCGAGGTCATCCCGAAGGTCCTACAGGAGCATGGGAAGGCCGCCAACCCGTGGCCGAACGTCGACGCGGGCTCCGGCGCCATCCTGCACCACTACGGGATCACCGAGATGCGCTACTACACGGTGCTCTTCAGCGTGAGCCGGGCCATGGGGATGTGCTCTCAGCTCGTCCTCAGCCGCGCCATGGGTGAGCCCATAACGCGGCCGAAGTCGGTGTCCACCGCCTGGATGAAGGACCAGGTCGCGCAGCCGGCGGGCGCATAGCCTCAGCGGCTTCGCCTGCACTCCTCACCGGCGTGAGGAAGGGCGGGGGAGCTCCGGCTCTCCCGCCCTTGGTGCATCCGGGAACGGGCCTCAGCCGCCCCGCCCCACCACGCTCCGGTGGAAGGCGTCGTTCATCTGCCCACTGATCACCAGTTCCCCCAGCCTATAGTGGCAGTACGTGCACAGGCCCGGCCGAGGCGCCCGACCCATGGACGGGGTCGGAGGGGCGGTCCTCCCCACCAGCCTGTAGGCGTCGGCCGCCTGACGGAGCGCGTCCCCGAACATGCGCTGGGCCAGCGGGATGTTGTGCTCTCCTCCCCCCGCGCTGAGCAGGGCCAGCGTGGCCCGCGCTCGTGCCACGGCCTCCGCCGCGGAGTCCGTGGGGGCACTTCCGGCCGTCACCCTTTCGGCACCCGCGACGTAGCGGTCCACCAGGCGCATGCGTTCGGCCAGGCCCTGTTGCCACCACTTCAACACGGTGGCGTACTCCGGGCGGTGGCAGTCCACGCACGCCTGGCTGGTGGTGACGTTTCCGGTTCCGGTGTCCGGGCGATGGCACGAGCGGCACGTGAGGCCGTTCATGAAGTGGTTCGAGGGAGTGGCGGCGACGCTGTCGGGAAGCAGGCCCAGGAGCATCCGCTGGGGATCCCGGTGCACGCCCCCATGGCAGGTGTTGCAGGTGCTCGGGCTTACGCTGTCCCGGGCTGTATCCGTGCCGTGGACGCCGGCATGGCAGTTCGCGCACCTCAGGTCCACGGCGGAGCTCATGGCCTCGATGCGGTGGTTGTCCGCTTCGTGACACGACGCGCAGGTGATGCCCGTGTGGCTGGGGTGGAGGTCCTCGCCGATGCCCTGGCGGGTCACCGCCTCCACGTTCTGGTGGCAGGCCGCGCACCGCGTCAGGGAGACCTCGTGCACCGGGTGGGTCACCTCGTAGTGACACCGTAGGCAGCCGCCCTCGATCCAGGGAAGGTCCTGGTGAGGGATCGGCACGCCCTGGCTCGTCATGCCGACCCAGTTGGGGTCCGAGTGGCACAGGCGACAATCGTCACCCCGAGCCTGCGACAGCTCCTTGGCGTGGCAGAGGCCGCACGTTTCCGCCCCTGCCGTCAGGGGCTGCCCGCCGGCCCGATGGGCATGGCACCCCGCACACCCGATGGCCACGGTACTGTCCGAGACGTGGCTCCGGTGGTTGAAGGTCACGGTGGCGAGCCTCACCGTGCCCACCACGTTGTCGTTGTGGCACCCCGAAGCGGTGCAAGCCCGCGAGGGTACGGCGGGCTCTCTGTGGTCGGCCAGACCGCCCTCGTGGCACTGGGCACACGCCAGCGACGCGTGCGGATCGGTGGTGCCGGTGGACCCAGCGGTGACGGACGACGCGGCGGACGCGGCGGACGCGGCGGACCCGGTCTCGGCTCGCGGCGTCGTTTCCCGCGCACACGAGGCGACAACCACGAGGGTCGCCAGCGCGAGCGTCAGTAGAGAATTACGGCCCATAGGATCATCCCGATCAGCGACAGACCCACCGCGAGGGCAATGAAGCCCAGGGCGGCGGCGGTGAGAGAGGCGGCCCGCGTCGGAGGGGGGGCGGGGGTGTCGGGGATCTGGTGCGGAGACGGCGCCTCCGATGCGTGACGCTCGACCTCCTCCATGATCCCGGGATGTTCCTCCTCCATGTAGGAACGTGTGGCCCGGCCCGTGAACATGACCGCGTCCAGGGGGAACTTCTCCGGCCTGAGGTGCACGTGGAAGAAGTGAATGGTGAAGATGAAGCCTGCCGCGAGGAGGGCTTCGTCCGAGTGCACGACGGTCGCGACGTTGAAGACCCAACCCGGCAGGAAATGGGAGAAGAACTCCGGGAACCAGAGCAGGAGCCCCGACCCACCGATGATGGCGACGCCCCAGAAGACGGCGAAGTAGTCGAACTTCTCCATGTAGCTCCAGCGGCCGAAGCGCGGCCGCGGTCCCCGGCCGAAGTACCACCGGGTCTGGTGCCAGAAGTCGACGATGTCCCGAGGCTGCGGCACCAGGGAATCCGGCCCCCAGAGGATCTTCATGGGGTCCGGCGACCTGACGAGCTTGCGCACCACGTAGAAGAGGTGGGCGCTGAAATAGAGGAACGTGATGACGGCCCCGGTACGGTGCAGGATACCGGCCATCTTGACCCCGCCCAGCAGCGACATGAGCGGCCCCGCCCAGAACGCATGGCTGAACCGGAGCGGAAGCCCCGTGATCACCAGGAGGAAGAACGAGACGATGACCGCCGCGTGGGTGATGCGGTGATACCGTTCGAACCGCCACACGAACGGGCCGTCACCGCGTTGGGCAGCATCGAGGTTGAGGGGCTGTTCGGGGATGTGGTCGGTCATCTCTCATTCTCCCGCGTTTTCGGCACGTCCGACGTGCCGCGCAGGGCGTCGAGGCCCAGGCGCGCCAGCCAGAGGAAGGTGTGCACGCCGAAGAGCGTGAACGTGCCGATGAGCAGAGCGGCCATGAGGTGGTAGGCCCAGTAGACGAACGGGTAGTGCGTGCGGTCGCTGGGGTTGGCATGGGGCTGGAAGAGCGCGAAGCTCGCCGTGGCCTGCGTATGGCACTTCTGACAGGTATTCAGGCGGTTCTCCGGGCTCACCGTGGAGCGGGGGTCGCTGGCCGGATAGATGCCGTGAGCGCCGTGGCAGTCGTGGCACGTGGCTACCGTCTGGGAGCCGAGCGTGGTGGCCTGCCCGTGATAGGAGTCGGCGAAGCTCTCCGCATAGGGCTCGTGGCAGTGCGCGCAGCGCTGCACCATCTGGGCCTGGAACCCCGGAGTCGACGGCGTCAGCATCCCGTGGGCGCCGTGACAAGCCGTGCACGCGGGAGGCTCGGCCCGGGAGACGCCACTGGGGATCCTGGCGCCGGGGACGGCGAGCGCAGCCACCGCGGTGCCGTGCACGTCGCTCTCCCAGGCCTTCGCTTCCTTCTGGTGACACGCGCCGCACGTGTTGCCCTGATTGACGACGTTCACGCGCGAGCGCTCGTCCTGGGGAGGCAGCGTCCGGTGCGGTGCGTGACACGCCGCGCACGACACGGAGTCCGCGTGGGGATCGCTGGCAGGCAAGGCGGCCTCGAAGTGGCACCTCGTGCACGCCTTCTGCGTCGCCCGGGCGCCGGCCGCCGTCTCCATGGAGGCCTTGGTGCGGACGTCGTGGACACCGTGGCAGTCCTGGCAGCGCGCGCCCTGATCCAGCGCGTGGACTCCGCCCCGCCAGGCGGTGTCCTGGGCCTCATGGCACGACGCGCACTCGGTGGTTGTGGTGGCGGTGGTGTCGTGGGGAAAGCTCCCGAACCCACGGTGACACCTCGTGCAGGCCATCCCCCCGTGCGCCGAGGCCCCGAGAACCTCGGGGAGCACCAGGAGCGCGCGCGCCCGCTGGAGGGTCGGCACCTGCTGGCGGAGGAACTCGAGCTCCCCGTGACAGCGTTCGCACCGGGGGCTCTGGGCCGTCGCGACAGCCGGCAGAAGCAGGAGGAGGGTCACCGCCAGCGCCCCCAACCGGGCGGCGGGGGGGCTCTTGGGGGGCTGGCCCCCCCTGCTGCAAGGGATCAAACGGATCACGGCTCGACTCCGTACTTCTTCAGTCGGTTGCGGATCTGATGGCGGCTCAGGCCGAGAAGGCGCCCGGCCTCCGTCCTGTTTCCTTCGGAGCGGCGAAGGGCTTCCATGAGGAGCTCGCGCTCCAGCTCCTCTAGATCGATTCCCGACGGACCCAGCGTGTAGGGTCCCAGGTTCTCGTCCTTCTCCGCCGCGCCGCGCACCTCGGGAGGCAGCGCCTCCACCCCGATCTCGCTGCCCTCGGTGAGCAGGACCGCGCGCTCCAGGACGTTGCTCAGCTCCCTGACGTTGCCCGGCCAGGGATAGGCATCCAGGAGAGCCAGGACCTCGGGGTCGAGCCCGTCGATGCGCTTGCCGAACTCCTGGTTGAAGCGCTGGACGAAGGTCTCGGCGAGAAGCGGGACGTCCGATCGCCTGTGGCGCAGCGGTGGGAGCTCGATGGGCAGCACCCGCAAGCGGTAGAAGAGGTCCTGCCGGAAGCGGCCCGCCGCCACCTCGTCCTCCAGGCGCCGGTTCGTGGCCGCGATGACACGGACGTCGGCCTTGAGGTCGTCGGTGCCTCCGACGCGGCGGAAGGTCCTGTCCTCGATGAACCCGAGGAGCTTGCTCTGCAGCCCCAGGGAGAGCTCGCCGATCTCGTCCAGGAAGAGCGTGCCGCCGGCCGCTACCTCCACGAGCCCGCGCTTCAAGGTGCGGGCATCGGTGAAGGCGCCCTTCTCGTGTCCGAAGAGCTCCGACTCCATGAGCGTCTCCGCAAGCGCCGAGCAGGTCACCGACACGAAGGGACGCTCCGCCCGAGGGCTGAGGTCGTGGATGAGGCGCGCCATGACCCCCTTGCCGGTGCCGGTCTCTCCCAGCAGGAGCACCGTGGCGGTCTCCGCCGGGGCCACCCTCTCCACCAGGTCCAGGACCTCACGCATGGCGGGGCTCGCGCCGATGACCCCTCCACGGACGCCGCTGGCCTTGCGCAGCGCCCGCACCTCCCGGCGCAGCTTGGTGCGCTCCAGCGTCGCCGCGAGGGTGGCCTCGAGGCGATCCAGGGAGAACGGCTTCTCCAGGTAGTCCTCTGCCCCCTTCTTCAGAGCTTCCACCGCCGATTCGATGGTGGCGTGCGCCGTGATCATCACGCAGGGCACGTCGCCCTCGCCGGTGAGCTCCTCCAGGAGCTCGGTGCCGTCTCCGTCCGGCAGGCGGATGTCCAGAAGAGCGGCGTCCGGCTGCGTGCCCTTCAAGGACGCCCGGGCCTCGGCCAGGGAACGCGCTGTGCAGACCTCGTAGCCCCGACGCTTCAGCCGCTCCGCCACCACGGTCCGGATCAGATCGTCGTCGTCCACGAGCAGGATGCGTTCCGACATGGTCAGACTCCCGCGTCGCCCGCCGGGGCGGTCAGGGGAAGCGTGATGCGCACCGTCGTGCCGCGATGCGGCCGGCTCTCGATGGCCAGCCCGCCGCGGTGAGCCGACACGATGCGCGCCACCAGAGGCAGGCCGAGCCCGGTGCCCAGTGGCTTCGTCGAGTAGAAGGGGCGCAGCGCCCGCTCCACCTCTTCGGGCTCCAGGCCGTGACCCGTGTCGGTGACAGCGATCTCCACGGATGCCCCCGAGGTGCGCACCACGTTCACGTTGATGTGGCCGCCCTCAGGCATCGCCTCGACGGCGTTGGCGAGAACGTTGAGGAACACCTGACGCAGCCGCCTGCCGTCCCCGCGGACACGCATCCCCTCGTGGGCATAGGTACGGTGCACCTCCACGCGCTCGATGCCGGGTACGCCCGCCAACTCGGCCATGGCCTCGTCCAGCACCTCGGCCACGTCCACGGCCGCGTCCTCGAGGACCACGGGCTTGGCCAGGGAAAAGAGGTCCTGCATGGTCTCGTGGAGGCGCTCGAGCTGGACGTCCACGGCCTCGAGGACCTCACGGCCCCGCTCGTTCAGGTCGTACTCCTGCTGCACCACCGACACGGCAGTGCGGATGGAGGCCAGGGGGCGCTTGAACTCGTGGGCCATCTCGGCCGCGAGCTCACCGACCTGCGCGAGTCCCTCCTGGTCCGCGAGACGACGGTCCTGGTCCGCCGCCCGGGCTTCGTCGGCCCGCTCCCTCTCGAGGAGCTCGGTCACGGAGCGCTCCAGGTGCCGGAACTCGTCACGGGTGTGCGTGCCGTTCGCTTCTCTGGTCCCCGAGCGGAGCAGCACGTCGATGCGGTGCAGGGGAGCCACCACTTCCCGCTCGAACATCGTCACCACCACGATCCCCACGGCGAGCAGGGAGACCGCCATGAGGCCCATTCCCAGCCGTGCGCCGCGCTCGGCGGCCGCCATGGTGGGCGCCACCGAGAGGTCCACTTCCAGGACCGCCGGTTCCGGGAGGGAGACGGGGATGTAGGCCCGGACCTCGCCACGGGACTCCGACGGCTTCACCAGACCGGAGCGGGGGAGCTGCGTGGCATCGGGGATGAACACGGAGGGCTGGCGGATGCCCTCCTCCATGGGATCCGCCGACAGCAACACGGTGCCGTCCGGCCCGTACACGCGGGCCGCCGTGACGTGACCGTCGGCACGCAGCCGGGCCAGGGCCTGCTGGGCCGGTGCCCGACGCCCGAGGCGAATCGCCGACTCGATGCTGGCCTGCGTCGACGCGGCCGCCAGCAGCGCATCGCGCTGCGCCTGAGCCAGGGCCTCGTTCTCCCAATACCTGTAGGACAGGTACGTGGAAATACCCAGGGCGACGATGACGGCGCCCAGGACGGTGAGGAGCAGCTTTCCTCGCACCGGGAGGGATCGAACCCTGCGAACCCAGGTCATGTGGGGCCGCCTCCACGGCGGCGACCACGCGAGGAAGTGGTCGTACGAGATCCGTCCGTAAAATAACGGAGGGCAAGGCGGTGACACAGTGGGTATTGCGCATCTTCGCGCGGCCTCGTGGGGCATCCGCGCGGAACGGGCCGGCGCCCCGTTCCGGGGTGCCGACCCGCCTTTCCGCCGTGCGCGCTGCGGGGGCCCCGGCGTCCGCTGGGGCCCCCGCACCAGAGGGAGGAGGTGCGCACCTTTACGCGAGGAGCGCGAGAACGGCCAGTGCGACGACGTCCGCCACCAGGGCCGAGGCGAAGCCACGCCGCCAGAAGAGCAGCCCGAAGACCGCCGCGGGGATCGCCGCCACCACCAGGAGGAAGAGCACCGTGCCCGTCCAGCTCGCGAAGCCCACCGCCAGAGCGCCAGGGGTGTAGAGGGCCACCTGCACCACGGTTGCCGTGACCACTGCACCGATGAGGGCCCGGTTGGCCGGAACGCGCTCCCAGCGGAGGAGGAGCCAGGCCACCGCGGTCACCAGGATCAGGCGGAGCAGAACCTCGTTCACCAGCGACTGGCTCACGCCCATCACCACCGTGCCCATCGCGGCGGGCGTGACCCCGGGGGCCGCGAAGGGAACCGCGAGGAGCCCCACCACCGCCCCGGCCACCAGGCCGATGAGGAGGTCCTGGAAGCCCTTGCCGCTGCGCGTCGTGCCCAGCCCGGCGAGGGCCCTGGGGAAGGGCACCTGACGTGCCAGCCGCAGCGCCAGCGTCACCATGGGACCGGCGACCCACACCGCGAGAATCGCGGCGAGCAGGACGGCCCCGTTCTCGGTCAGCCGCAGGCGAAGTCCCCAGATCTCGGGCCGGTTGGCCAGGAAGATGAGGAGCAGGGCCGCGAACGACGCTGCCGTCAGGAGCGTCCCCGCCCTGCGCTCCGGCCAGCGTGCGTAGGCGTTCTTGAGCGCCTTGAACGCGTGCAGCGCGGCGACGGCGAGAATGATCCCGGCGGCGACCCATCCCACGGACACGGCGATGAGGGCACCGATCCGCCCGGTGTAGGCCGCGACGAGGGTCATGGCCACCCAGATCGTGGCCAGCCAGGCCACCGCCAGTCCGGGAACGGCGAACAGGGCCGCTCGGCCCATGTCTCCCCGGACCCGCTGCGGCGTCACGGCCGTCGGACGGCCCAGGTAACCCAGCACCACTCCGTGAAGAAGCCCCAGGATCGCCCCGATGATGAAGAGACCCGTGGCATTCATGAAGAGGGCGTGCGCGGACAGGCGTCCGTTCAACGTCAGGTAGGCCACCAGCACGCCGCCGAGGGCGACGCCGCCGGCCATGCCCGACAGGACCGCGACCCTTCCGTGGAGGCCGATGGATCTCGGCACACCGTTGCCGAGGACTTGCTGCGTTTCGTTCGTGGGGGTGTTCATCCTCTCCTCCTCTGGCTTCGAAGGCCTCTCGCCTCCGTTTGCCCGGAAGAAGGTACAAGGCCCGTGCCCCGACGTGCGTAGACGGGGTTAACGCATATGAATCATTGACTTATAGCTGTACACATGATGTTGATTCTATGTGGAGACGTCCGGTGGACGCGCGGGATCGCGCACCCTTGACGCGCGGTTTCGCGCGCGCTTCGACATGCGGCGGCGTAGGGGTACGGGGCCGTCGGGGCGGGCTTCTCGAGAAAGGCCTGGGCTCCCGGGCCGTCACGCTCCTCGGCGTCGATGCCGTCGTCGTCGTCGGCATCGTCACAGCGACGATGGACCGTGCGCGTCCCGAGGCGGGCGCGCCGCCGAAGCTGACCAGGGCACACGGGGCCGGAGATGATCGATGAAGGGGGACCCGTCCGGCCTTTACACGCTCCGCGGGCCCCCGTACGTTGCGCCGACCTCGCCGCCGGCGCGCCCTCCGCGTGCCTTGGGGGACGAGGCCAGACCGAGGCTCGGCCCGGCGAGCCGCTCCGGGACGGCCGGTGCCCGCCACCGACACGGAGGTACCTCTGCTCCCCAAGCTGTTTCTAAGGAAGCCGATCCCCGAGCGGGTGGAAGACGCCCTCGCCACGAACCTCAAGCGCACGCTGGGCAAGTGGCAGCTGACCGCGCTGGGTGTCGGCGCCATCATCGGGGCGGGCATCTTCTCGGCCGCGGGCACCGCGATCGCGGGAGGCGCCGACCACGTGGGCGCGGGTCCGGCGCTCGTCCTCTCCTACATCGGCGTCGCCATCGCGTGCGGGTTCGCCGCCCTGTGCTACGCCGAGTTCGCGGCCATGATTCCGGAGTCCGGAAGCGCCTACACCTACGCCTACTCGACCCTGGGCGAGGTCGTGGCGTGGATCATCGGCTGGGACCTCATCATCGAGTACGCGGTGGGGAACATCGCCGTGGCGGTGAGCTGGTCGGGTTACTTCCAGCAGTTCCTGAGCGGCTTCGGGCTCGCGCTGCCCGAGTGGATGGTCACCGACCCGATCACGGCCACCAAGGCCGTGCACACGGTGGCACAAGCGACCAGCGCGGGAACGCTCTCCTCGGTGGCTCCCTACGTGGTCCAGGCGGCCAACGCCCTCTCGGAGGCCCCGCACCTGTTCGGGATCCCGATCGTCGTCAACATCCCCGCGGTGCTCATCGTGGCGCTCATCACGTGGATCCTGGTCGTCGGCATCCGGGAGAGCTCCTGGTTCAACGTCGCCATGGTGGTCATCAAGCTCGGGATCCTCGGCTTCTTCATCGTGGCGGGCGCCCTGTACGTGCGTCCGGCCAACTGGACCCCCTTCGCCCCCAACGGCATCAAGGGGATCTGGACCGGGGC
>Ga0316583_10000152_pt1 | contig 16804 bp, 13 predicted proteins | sample J_170502JBrBrA_D_FD_204513 | JGI IMG/M metagenome (GOLD analysis project Ga0316583, IMG submission 204513) | Rhizosphere microbial communities from salt marsh grasses in Alabama, United States - J_170502JBrBrA | ecosystem: Host-associated > Plants > Roots > Rhizosphere | place: USA: Alabama... | reverse complement strand
GATTTGCTCTCCTGGTGGGATACCGGGAGATAGTTCCACGAAATGCCCAGGTTGTAACCTCTCGGTATCACCAGCATTTTGCACCTCAACTGTACCCTTGAAATTTCCGGCAATAGTTAAATCGCTATCAGGATCATGGACAATAAAAAACTCGGTTCCGAGGATGGTAATTTTCGCATCGCCCGGCGTTGTGAATACTGCTTGCCCATCGGTATCGCCCAAACGACCGGTCAAACCGCCTTCAACCAGAAACATCTGTACATCAAGTGGAATTCCATTCACCAACTCAGCGCGGATCTCTTTGAGCGTGGAATTGTTAAACACACGCAACAGCATTCCATCACCAAAATCGAGACGGCCGGCTCCACCATCATGTACTGAGAGCCAATCCCCGGACAACAGATCGGAACTGCCGAATAATTGGAGTAAGGATTCCTCATCCCTGCCATGTTCGATAACATCTAATTCTCGAGAAACAATCCCGGCGCGATCAATTTCTGGTTCTGTAATAACGGGAAGCTCTGTCTCAGGTTCTTTGGCGGTAGGCGTCTCTGCCTCCAGATTTTCAACAATAGGGGTCTCTATCTCCTCAGTAACTTCGACAGGAAGTTGCGCTTCCTCAACGACTGGAGGCGAAACTCCACAGCCACAGAGAATCAAAATCAACATAAGGATTAGAATTAGCTGCTCAATTTTATTCATTGTCTTTACCTCAATTCTTACAAAAATACCGGCGGCTGATATGCGAGCTCAACCAACGGCACCGGAACTCTTCAACTATGTAAATGTCGCAATAACGTTTCTTCGTCGTAACAGTAAAGCCGTTGCAAGGAGAGATAATGAGAGTACTGCTCCAGCCATGATGGCTGTTAAAGGTGGATTCGGGTGCGCAAACGCCCCGCCTAATTGATCTGCCAGCCAGAACACCAATCCACAGGTGAATATTACAATAAAGGTCTTGTATATCAGATGGTCAGTGGCACGCAATGCCCAGACGATACCCACACCACAGACAGCTCCCCACAGCCCACCCTGAAGTGCACCTTGAAGCGTAATCAGGACCATGTCCTCACGGGGGGAACGCAAAAGGGCATGGAAGCCAAATGCGATGGCAAAAGATATCGCTCCGGCAAGCCCACCTATAATCCAGGTCATGCCTTGGCGACGGTAGCGGTAACCGCAGAATCCTACGTCAATGCAGAGGATAAGAAGAAGACCGGCAAGTCCACCCGGCACAGTACGCAAGACAGTTATGTAACCTAATAAATAAGTTTCCTCGATCTTGTTAGCGAAAATGATCAAAAATGCCAGTGAAAAACCAAGAGCGCCGGCTACCAGTCCACGCAGAGCAGAGTCGCGGACCCGCTTCAACTGGCGGATGGTTTCCTGGCGAGCATGCTCTATCGTCGCCTGTTCAGCGCGCCACTGTCTGATTCGAGGTGAGAATTTTTCATTTGTAAGTTGATAAGTAGTTCCCATACGTCGTACCAAATAACTTTTCTCCAGCACAACCAACAGACGACGGCACTCGTCATTATTCGTTCCACTTGCATTCAAGCGTGACTCCAATCGGACAATTGTTGCTTTTGCCGGGCCTAGATCATCAACGGCATCAAGGACTTTCCATCCCTTATCACGATCTTCTTCGACCAAGTTATGTTCAAGAATCAGGTCAAGATAGTTCCGAAGGATGCCTCCAGCCCGACCAGCCTCGGTATAGTGCTGAAGTGTCAGCTTTTACTCCTCATCAGGCAGCAATTCAACTAGGGTGTGGCACACAATCTGTAAGCTTACCGGTTCGATAATCTCACCACCTAGATCGTCCAGTAATACTTCGCTCAGTTCGGTTTCAACAGAAAACCCGGCATCCTGAGCCGGCTTATTTACTGCCTGTCGTGCATCATTTCGCGCCAATGGACCTAATACGGCCGAATTTGTGGAAGGCTGTCTGTCGATTTGTTGAAAAACGCTAAGATAGCCCAATCGTGAGGAGCGAACGCAAATTAATCAGCTCGTCCCTGTAGTAGGATCGTTTAGACAATCGTCTAACTCTTTCAAAAATTCAGAGCGTTGCTCTTCTGAGGCATCAAAAAAGTGCTCGAACTGGTCTAGAAGAATAAATATACCCTTTTCTGGACCAAGGATCGTGGCAACCTGGCGGAGGAAACTCTGTAGCGATGCGTTTTTGAGATCGGTGGTTTCCGTGATCTCGGGAAACAAGCTTTTCATGATTGATTTAGTTAAGGAAGAGGTTGTGACCCGGACGAATAGCGGTAAATGTCCATTCGCTACCAGCAAAGGCATAACGCCAGCTCGCAGCAAACTAGTCTTTCCAAAACCCACTTCACCGTGTAGGACCACTAGCCAGCAGCGAGAATTGCTGCAGATCAAATTTGCCAAAAGTTGATCGCGAATTTCCTGCCGTCCATAGAATCGACCGGCATCGGAAATATCGTAATAGTCGATGTTTTTATAGGGATTACGCTCGCGAACTGCGAACGGCTTGGCCTGGCCTTCTAAACTTTGGGCCAGTTTCGCAACAGACCTGGCCAGCTGCGCCTGTTCAAGTTGCTTAAGCTCCTGTTTCTCTTCAGCGTAGGAAATCGCATTTTTAACGATGAGCCTGGCACCGCGACCAATCGCAGCATAGCCATCATTAATTTTTTCAACGATATATTTGTCACCTGCGACCTGATCGCCGGCATTTTCGATGATGTGATCTTTTTGAGCCAGCATGTTATTCCTGATTGTAAAATTACGGAACCCAAGGCATTGACCGATGAGAACCCATAATTTCGACACCAGATCCGTTGTGATCCGGAATAGATTCATAACTGATCATCAATTACCTCATTGTTAGGAACATAGAGGTCAAGATAGTCAGTCGTCTCAATCAAGATAACATTGGACCTTAGTACGCTATTAGGTTTTCAGGATAAAAAAGAAACCCTTCTTCGAAGTGTTGGCACTATGCAAATTACTAAATCATTATGTCAACTTTCAGAAAATTATATCTTACGACTGTAATATCACTATAAATAGGCGGTTTTCGCCTTGTCTATAAATTAATTTACTTATATTGTGTTAACTTATTAATAGAAGGGCTTTACGAAAAGGGAATTCTCCTACAAAAGTCCAGCAATTTATGCAGGAGAGCAGTGATCTTGAGCCAACTATCCAAGATTAAATTCCCCGGAAACCGGAAGTTTCCGGGGAGTCGTTTAACTGACCAGGGGTAGTTCCCCCTCTTCCCAGGATACCAGCAGGGGTGTGGCAATGAAAATCGAGCTGTAGGTACCGCTTAACAAACCAACCAGCAATACGGCGATGAACGATCTAATTGAAGGTCCGCCAAATAGCAGGATGGCGAACAGAATGAACATGGCGTTCATTTGCGTAGCCAGGGAACGGTTGATCGTCTCCAGAACGGAACGATCGACCAATCGCTCAAAATGAGCCATCGGCCGTTTGGCGATGTTTTCGCGAATACGGTCAAAGGTAACAATCGTATCTTGCAGAGAAAATCCGGTAACGGTGAGAACGGCCGTTAGGAACAAGGCATCTACTTCCCAACCGAGGAAAGCGCCGGTGAGCGCCGCAAACCCAAAGATGATCAAGAGATCGTGGATCATGGCGGCCACGGCCGAGGCGCCGTAACGAAAGGAATTTGGCACCTGGCGAAAAACATACATGATGTAGAAAAGAATCACAACCGCCGCGACGGCAATAGCCAGGAAGGCCGCCCGCGTCACTTCCTTCCCTACAGTGGGACTGACACTTTGCACATTAATTGTCCCAGGAACAAGTGGAGAGAGTTCACCTAACGCAGTCACGATCTGATCCGAATCCTCGGGCGTAGCGAATTCAGCGCGGATTTGCCAGGCATTCTGCAAGTTTTCGCCGCGCAAGGCGATTACGGAGGGATTATGGACACCGAAGTCTACAAAGACGTTACGGATTTGATCTTCCGTGACCGGCTCGGAGAATTGAACTTCATAGCGCGTGCCGCTGCGAAAGTCAACGCCAAGTTGGAATACAGATCCTGTTACTACATAGGAAACAATCATCGCCACAATGCCCAGGGAGATTAAGATTCCTGAAAAAATGTAATAAGTCCGGCGATGTTCAACCAGGTTGTAGAGAAAGTCAAAATCAAACATATCTTCCTCCTAATACCCCAGCAAGAATTTTTTGTCTTGCAGCCAACCGGACGATCGCCCCATAAATATACGTACAAAGGTGCGGGTTACGATAACGGCCGTAAACATACTGATCACCACACCGATAGCCAATGTATAGGCAAACCCCTGGACCGTGCTGGCTCCGAAGTTTCGAGCAAAAATCCATAAGATAAAACTAATCACCAGGGTCGCCACATTGGAATCGCGGATGGAAGTCCAGGCACGATCATAACCGGTGTTAATCGCTTCGCGCAGCGAATCACCGCGCCGCAGCTCTTCTTTCATGCGTTCAAAAGCCAGAATATTGGCATCCACGGCCATACCCGTAGACAACAAGAAACCGGTTATGGCCGGTAGGGTCAAGGTTACAGGAATGAACATGAACACGGCGATATTGAGAAGGGCGAAGATGATTAATGCGATATCGGCAAAGAAACCAAACATCCGGTAATAAATGAGCATAAACACCAGGACGATAACCAGACCGATCGCACCGGCGCGAATGCTGGCGTTTACCGACTGTTCGCCCAAGGTCGCTCCAATCTGGCGCGTGCTCTCAATAGCCAGGGGTACCGGTAGGCTGCCGAAGCGAAGCTGTAAAGCCAAATGTTGGGCCTCTTCCAGGGTGAAATTGCCGGTAATTGATCCCTGATCTGAAATGGCGGCGTTGATACGCGGGCTGGAAACAACTTGCTTATCGAGAACGATGGTCAAGAAATTGCCAATATTCTCGCGGGTATACTTTTCAAAAAGGTCCGCGGCTTCCGGCTGTAAGGCGAAGCTGACATAAAACTCACCGAAATTATTGGTCTGCGAACTGGCCTGGCGTAAGTCCGCTCCGGTGATGACTGTCTCAAAGGTCGGGGCCGGGTCCTCAACCTCGTCTGTCACTGCTTCACCCGGTCCAAACTCACAGCGAGATGGTCCTGTATTTAGCGAGGTGCGAATACACATCCCCTCGGGCAGCGACTGGCTGCCCGTATCTACGAACTCCAGCAGGGCCGTCTCCTGAATCAGCGAAATCGCTTCTTGAGGATCCGCGATGCCGGGAAGTTCGACGAGGATTCGCCGGTCGCCCTCCGTCTGCACAAGAGGTTCGGTAACGCCCAGAGCATTCACGCGCTGGTCGATGATTTGCCGGGCGGTGTTCATCTGATCAGACGTTACCTCCTGATCTTCCGGTACATCCGCACCCAACAAGACCTGCAAACCTCCTTGCAAATCCAGACCGCGATGAATTGTGTAATCTGGGCTAACAATAATATAGATAGCGGCGGCTACGATCAGAATAATGATCACCAGCCATATAAAGTCACGTTGTGTCATAAATTACTCTCACAGTTGCCTGGCGCATGAGTGACATGCCAAAAGCAAACAAGCGATTATATCAAGTGTGCTAAATCAAGCCACAAATTTAAAATTTGTCAGGGATGAAATTTGGCGAAGATCAGGGTATCGCGCAAAGCACCGGTGAGGTGATTGCGATCGTCTTTGCGCAGCGTAGCTTCATGCTCAAAGCCAGCTCGTCGGGCAACGGCGGCGCTGCGCTCATTGAGCTTATCACAGCGTATTTCTACGCGCTTCGCGCCGAGGACATTAAAGGCGAAGTCTGATATACCGTTAACAGCTTCCGTGATATAGCCCTGGCGCGCAAAGGAGTTACGCACCCAATACCCAATTTCGAATCTGGGCACTTCCCAATTGATGCGGTGTAAGCCGCTGGAACCAATAAGCGTATTAGACTCCTTGAGGAAAAGAAACATCCACAAATCTTCGCGGGCGAGGAATCTCAATCTCCCTTCACGAACGCGTTTTTCATAGCCAATTTCATCCAGTACATTCATGGCCCAGGGCATCCACGGACGTAGTTCGTCGATCGTTTCCAGCACCGCTTCATGAATCGCCTTCCCGTCTCCGGGTAACGGCCCGCGGATGAGCAGACGCTCGGTTTCAAACTGATAGGGGAATTCGATCAGAATTGGGTCGGTCATGACTTTAGCACTGTGCCTCCAGACAAATGACGCCATGCGGCCCCACGACTGCGCTGTGTACAACACCCTTTGGCAAATCGAGGCGATCTCCCGCATGAAGGGTCAGGTACTTACCAGATTCCGGCAAACCAAAGGTGATCGAACCGCTTACGACATAAAGAACTTTATTATAAGGGTGCATATGCGCCCGGTAAACATCATGCGGGCCGTTAGACCAACGATAGGGTTTCAGGTTTTCTTCGGCCAGGAGGCGCTGCAAGACATGCTCAGGTGGTTTTTGGTCATTGGGCCATGGCGTTACTAATATTCCTGGTTCATGCATAAAGCACCTTCAATCACAGGCAATTACACAAAAGAAAGCCTATGCAGATTATGGGTGAAACACCCCACTATAAAATTGGTGCTCCTCGCTTGAAATCGGCCGTATCAAGTCAAATCCTAAGTTTATATAGAGATACGAAATTGGTCCAGCGCCCAGAACTATTGATCAACTCGCGGTATCTCAAAACACCAGGCGCCGGACCAACAGTAAGCTGTTCTAAATAACGATATTGACCAGTTTACCCTTGACGACGATGACCTTGCGCGGTTCTCGGCCGTCCAGGAAACGCTGTACATTCTCGGATGCAAGAGCAGCCTCTTTGAGCGCTCCATCATCCGTATCCGCAGGCACTTCAATACGGTCGCGCACTTTGCCATTGACCTGCACGATGAGTGTGACCTGCTCTTCTCTGGCAATCTCCTCATCCCAGGTCGGCCATGGCTGCTGGTGAATGCTGTACGGTTTACCGCGCCTACTCCACAGCTCTTCGGTGATATGCGGGGCGATAGGCGCCAGGACAAGCAGCATTTTTTCAATCGCTTCTTGCCAGATGGCCACGCTTACATTTTTGTCGCGCTGCGCGGCCAGGAGGGCGTTGCGCAGTTCCATGATCGCAGCGACGGCCGTGTTAAAGGAAAAGCTTTCCATATCCTCGCCGACCTTGCGCACAACCTGGTGGGTCTTGCGCTGCAAGGCTCGATCAGCCTCTTTATCAACCTTTTGCGGCTCGTAATCAGCATTGGCCAGCATCCATACATCATTTAGCAAACGCTGTGGTCCTTTAATGCCGTCATAGTTCCAGGGACCACCCTGATCCCACTTGGCGAAAAACATCAGGTAAGTACGCACCGTATCCGCGCCATATTGGTCGACCAGGCTGTCAGGCGCGACAACATTACCGCGCGACTTGGACATCTTTTCACCATCTTCACCGAGTACCATGCCCTGGTTATAAAGCGCTTTCATCGGCTCATCGAAATTGACCAGGCCCATATCACGCATCGTTTTGGTAAAAAAGCGCGTATAAATCAGGTGCATAGTGGCGTGCTCAATGCCGCCGGTATACTGATCGACAGGCAGCCAGTATTCTCCTTCTTTGGGATCGAAGGGAGCCAGATCATAATCCGGGCTGAGATAGCGATACTGGTACCAGGAGGAACACATAAATGTGTCCATGGTATCTGTTTCGCGCAGCGACGGCCGTCCACAGATGGGGCATTCCGTATGCAGGAATCCATCGTGGAATTTCAACGGACTTTCGCCGGTAGGCATGAACTCCACATCATCGGGCAGCAAAACGGGCAGTTGATCATCGGGCACCGGGACAGCGCCATGCTCTGGGCAGTAGATAACAGGAATCGGCGCGCCCCAATAACGCTGGCGGCTGATCAACCAGTCACGCAGACGGTAGTTCACGGCCGCTTTGCCAATGCCCTGTTCTTCCAACCAGGCGGTGACTTTTTCAATCCCCTCAGTGACCGGAGTGCCGTTGAAGAAGTCGGAATTGATCATCACGCCTTCCGTCTTAGAGGTGGTGGCTTCGGTCATCGGTTCATTGACATCTCGCCCGGGCACGAGGATGACTTCGATTATTTCCAGGCCGTATTTCCTTGCGAACTCGAAGTCCCGTTCATCATGGGCGGGGACGGCCATAATCGCCCCTGAACCATAGCCCATCATGACATAGTCAGCGATCCAGATCGGGATGCGCGCCTTGTTCACGGGATTGATCGCGTAAGCGCCGGTGAAAACGCCTGTTTTTTCACGTTCGGCCGTTTCACGATCAATGTCACTCAGACGCGCCGCCTGCTCGCGGTACGCCTGCACGGCTTCAGCCTGCTCCGGCGTCGTGATCTGATCCACCAGCGGGTGCTCGGGAGCAAGGACCATGAAGGTCGCTCCCCACAAAGTATCCGGCCGCGTCGTGAATATCTCGATCGGCTCACCGCTTTCGCTGCGAAAAGTGACGTCAGCACCGGTAGAACGGCCGATCCAGTTCGTTTGCATGGTTATGACCCGTTCCGGCCAGTCGATTTGGCTGAAGTCCAGCAGTTCGTCGGCATAATCGGTGATTTTGAAAAACCATTGTTCGAGGTCTTTTTTAATAACCGGCGTGCCGCAGCGCTCGCAGTGGCGATCTTCACCCCACACCTGTTCGCGGGCCAGGGTAGTATTGCAGTGTGGGCAGAAGTCAACGGCCGACATCTTGCGATAGGCCAGCCCCATTTCCATCAACTTCTTAAAGAACCACTGCGACCAACGATAATAAGAGGGATCGGCGGAGATGGCCTCGCGCTGCCAGTCGATCATCGTGCCCATGGAGCGCAGCTGGGCGCGCATACGCTCAATGTTGGCATAGGTCCAGGTCTTGGGGTGCACATTCTGTTTGATGGCCGCGTTTTCGGCCGGGAGGCCAAAGGCATCAAAACCCATGGGAAACATCACGTTATAGCCCTTCATACGCAGATAGCGCGCGCGGGCATCGCTGGGAGCCATGGCATACCAATGACCGATGTGCAAATCACCGGAGGGATAGGGAAGCATAGTCATGGCGTAATACTTCGGTGTATTTTCGTCAATGACCTGGCGGTAAAGCGCCGTTTCATTCCAGGTATTTTGCCATCTCGGTTCTAGTTCTTGCGGCTTATATGTATCGTTCATCATTCTCCATCATTAGCTGGCAGGCACATTAAAAACGCCTGACCCCTATTTATTTAGCTAAGAAATCGATCGCCTTCGCTGCAAAATCGACGGCGTTCTTCTGGGCCGCGCTGTGGCCACCACTGGGATAAGCCACGAACTCGATATTGGGCACGGCCGAAATAAATGGTTCAGACATGGCGAAGGGGATCACGGGATCATCCTCCGCCCAGGTAAGCAAGACAGGTTGTTCTATGTGCGGCAGCTGGTCGAGATTGCGCAGTGCCGGAGCGGTCAGGATCAGCTTGCTGATCCGCTCGGGATGGGCAACGGCCGTTTTAATGGCCACACCGCCGCCCCAGCTTTTACCCATGAGAATGGCTGTGCTTTTCTGCAAGCCGTTCATGATATCGATGACCACCTGCACGGCGCGTGAGCCGCCTAAAGGCAGGTTATCGAGAGCGGGGCTGTCACCCCAGCCGGGCATGTCCACGGATACCACGCAGTAACCGGCCACAGCCAGCGGTTCCATCAGGGGTTCCCAGGTATGCCAGCCGTTGCGCTGGCTCCAACCATGGATAGCCAAGACCAGCGGCGCTGAGGGATCGCCTGCCAGCTTGCCATGCACCGTTGTCAATTCCAGCTTGATAAATACGTTATCCATAACGCGTTATCCATACCGCGCAACCCAAAACGTGACAAAAGAAACCCGGTTTTTCTCTTCCGGTTCGTGCGCCGGGAAGCATATTAGATAAAAACCGGGTTTCTAAAATTTACCAAAGAAAAAACCCCTTACGTTCAGAGACGAAAGGGGTTCCGCGGTACCACTCTGATTGATAGTTAATGCCGGGCCGGCCACCTGTTAATAAGGTGGACCCAAAGGGGCTCGAACCCTTGACCTCCACAATGCCATTGTGGCGCTCTCCCAACTGAGCTATGGGCCCATTGACTATCCACTCATACGCTTAACGTGCGCTACCCGGCGGCGGCTAGACCCTTTGGTGTTCACCGCCACGGCTCACAGGCGAGTTCGGTACTGGTTTGTTGTCCTTTCAGCCTACGGAACAACTCTCTTGGGCTTGGCATACCTACTACTCCTGATCGCAGCCTGTTATTTAATTGTTTCCCGGCCTAGCCACTCAGCCAGAATGGACCTGAGGAGACTCGAACTCCTGACCTCTACAGTGCGATTGTAGCGCTCTCCCAACTGAGCTACAGGCCCGGAAGCGAAGAGTATGTTAGCCCAGGCCAGAATGCTTGTCAAGATTTCACCTAAGTTGCTTAAGAGGTGGGTCGTTTTGTTTTTGGGACGCAGGCCGTGCTATACTTGACATATTATGCAGCTGCATGCGTTGACGGGTCAACTGTATATCGTCAACGGCGTTGAGCAGGATAGTTCTGATGTGCCCGGCCTGCTCTCAATGCCCGCGCCCTCAAGGGCTGCTCACGGCCGTCAAAACGAGGTTCTGTTTGTCCATTTAACCCTCAGCGGACCGGCCGAAGAGACGGCCGATTTGATGCGCACGCAGCTGCTGCGAATCAGCGATCTCTATTTCAAGAGCGTAGGAAGTGTAACCGCCGCCCTGCGCCAGGTCATTCAAGAAACCAATAACTGGCTCCTCAAACTCAATCTGGAAGGACAGGGCGTCGATCGGGAAGGAGCGATCACCTGCGCCGTCCAGCGCAACAACGAGCTTTTCATCGTGCAAGTTGGCGAATCCCTGGCTTTAATCGGCCGTAATTTCGGCGTCGAGCGCATGCCGGCCCGCCAACCCGATCACTTAACGCCATTGGGGCAGAGCGCAGGTATTGATTTCCGCTACTATCACCAACGCCTGGACTCGGGAGATATGCTGCTTCTGGCCGATCCACGGATAGCGCATCTGCCCAGCCATGCCCTGGCTCCGGCGCTGGTGGATACGGAATTGGACCTGGGGCTTGAGGAACTACGGGAAGCGGTCGACACGGCAACCGGCCGTTTACTGCTGGTCGAATTTACCGATGAGCCGGTAGGGCAGGCCGCGGCAACGATTAAACCACAAATCAAACGGAGCCGGATATCCCTACCCTTCGGCCTGGGTGCGCGCGCCGCCCGGGAAAATGTGACGATCCCCGCCCAGCCGGTACGGGATACAGGCAGCCGTGACACAGACCAGGAAAGTGATGCGTATGACGATGCGTATTATGAATACGACGATCTGTCAGAATCGGTAGGCACGACCGCCCGCCAGGCAGCTTCAAGCTCGGCGGCCGGCCTTTCGCGCGCTACCGGTTGGACGGCCGAAGCAATGGGTCGCATTCGGCCGGAGAAAACGGACGAACCTGAAGGGCCGCATTGGGCCGTCCCAACTCTTTTGGCGATTTTCATTCCAATCATCGTCGCCCTTGTCGTCAGCAGTGTCTACATGCAGCGCGGTCGTGTGCAGCAGGTAGCCGGCATCCGCCAGCAGATGTCGGACAGCCTGGCAGCCGCGCAGGAAGCGGCCGGTGATCCCGCCGTGGCGCGCGAGTATTACGAACAAATCGTCGCCCTGGCAGCACAGGCGGAGGAATTACGCCCAGGGGACGCGGGAGTCGCTGAAATCAAGCGCATATCCCTGGTAGCCCTGGATGAACTTAACGGCGTTTCACGACTTTCCGCCAAGTCCTTCTATACATTTGGCGAGGCGACTGAATTAAAATCGGTCGCCATTCGTGATGATTTTACAGGTGGGGTATTTGTCCTCGATAAGGCGAATAATGTTGTCTATAGCCTGGACACGGATGAAGCATACGAGGAAATGTTGTCCGAGCAGCCGGAAACGCTAGCCTTCGAAGGGCAGGCGATCGGCACCCACGTCATTCAAAACCCGGTCGATCTCATGTGGCGGCCAAGCGGTGCGGAAGTTGAGCGTGACGGCTTAGCCATCCTGGATTCCGCGGGCGCATTACTGACTTATTACCCAAACGGGGATGAGCTGCGCAGCTCCCCCTTAGGATTAAGCAGCGAATGGCAAACCCCCAACGCTATCGCCCAATTTTCTGAGCGTCTGTACATCCTCGATCCGCCCGCGGATTCGATCTGGAAATATTTTCCCCAGGCGGATGGATTTGTCGTCGACGAGGGAGAGAGGACGTTGTTCCTCAACGACGTTGACCTGAAAGCGGCTGCCGATCTGGACATCTATGGTGAGGACGGCAGCTTGTTATTAATCTATCCCGAAGGCCGTGTACGTTACATCGACACCGCCACCGGCCAGGTGCAGTGGGATGAAAACGATCTGCTGGAAAGCGGCCTTTCAGAACCCTTAAAGATGCCCGTGGCCGGAAAGTTTATCGGCCGTGGCTTAAACGCCTCGATTTTTATCCTCGATGCCGGGTCCGGTCGGGTCATCCAGACCAGCCGCCTCGGCAATGTATTAGCCCAATACCGCGCTTTAGACAGCCGGGGGCAGGATATCTTCAATGGGGCATCCGATCTAACTGTCGCTGAAACGCCCCTGCGCATCATAGTCGCTAACGGCAATCAGCTCTACGTGGCCGGACAATAAAGATTCGGCAAACACGCTCTCGCGGTCAGCAGCCGCCCCAAACATTCGTAGAAAAACACAACAGAATCGCAGATTCTTCATAGTATGATGTTGGTAAGCAAGGAGCTTGGGCCATGAATCATAGCTTGAAAGGAATCATTGTCGTTATGGCATTAGCAGCCATATTGGTAATTATTGGCTGCCAAGGAAGTTCGCAGCAGAGCGAACAGGCGCCGGCCGAAACAAGTGTTATTAGCGAGGCTACAGAGACGGCCGTCGCGACGGCAAGCCCTGCACCAACAGCCACGCCCGCGGCGACGGCAACCCCTACAGCCGCCACGAATCACGTATATTGAACGGGGGCGGGGATATTTCGACAAAAAAGAGTATGAATTGGCGCTGGTTGAATTCGCCACGGCGTTAGAACTAGACCCTTTGTCAGCCAATGCTTATGAGGGGCGAGGGGCAGTTTATGCACTCCTTGGAGACCTTCATCAGGCGCTGTCAGACTTTAATAAGGCAATTGACCTGGATCCGGATATGGCCCTGACCTATTCGGATCGCGGTATGACCTTTGTCGATCTTGGCCGTCTTGAGCAGGCGCTGCCGGATTTAAACCGCGCCATTGAACTGGACGGGGAATTATTGAACGCTTACTTTTACAGAGGTCTGGCTCATTATTACAGCGGTAATTGGGATGATTCCGAAGCAGATTTCACCCATATCATCGAACACGACCCCACCCGAGCTTCCGCATACAGTGCTCGTCGGCTGGTCTTTTTGGAGACCGAGGATTTCAGAAAAAGCCAAAGTGGATTTCGAACAAGCTATCGCGCTAGGGCCCAATGACCCGAGCTATCACAATAATCTCGGTATTGCTTTGGGAAGGTTGGGTTACCATGAAAAAGCACTGGAGAGTTTCGACCAGGCCATTTCCCTAGATGATCAGATCAGCGCACCGTACCTGGGAAAAGGAGAAGCCCTGACCAGCTGGATCGCAATATGGAAGCATTAGCGGCGATCGATCATGCTATCGAACTTGATCCGCAGAACATGGCGGCATTTGAGAAGCGGGGGGCAATCAATTTACTCATGGGACGTCTTGAAGAAGCGACATCTGACTTCAATACTGTATTGGAGTCCGACGAGGATAACGTTATTGCCCAAAAAGGGTTAGGCCTTTCACAGGCGATGTTTGAGGAATCGGAAGAAGCGTTAACGAGCTGTAACAGAGCTGTTGAGTTAAATACAACAGACGCCGAAATTTATAACATACGCGGAGCATTAAGGGCGGCTTTTGGGGATCGGGCAGGCGCTATTTCCGACGTTCAGAAAGCACTCGAACTTGGGCTGCCTGCTGATGTTGCCGTTGAGGTAGAGCAGCGGCTGCATGATTGGCAGCAAGCTGAATCATTAGTTGTCGAAGAGATGGATAGTTATATCGCTTATTCTTCCACGCGAAATGGGAATACTGATATCTACATTATCAAACCGGACGGAAGTGGACTTACACGACTAACAGAAGATGCTTTGGAAGATGTCTTTCCTGCGTGGTCTCCCGATGGGCAGAAGATTGTCTATGGCAACAGCAAGGTTCGAAATCACCTCTGGATAATGGACCCGGACGGCGGCAATAAAGAACAAATCACGTTTGGCGAAGCGGATGGTGCTTTTCCGGCGTGGTCGCCGGATGGCAGCCAGATTGCCTTCGATTATTCTGAAGGTGATCAATGGGACGTCTATCTATTGGCTCCGGACAGCGGAGAATTAACGAATATCAGTAATAATGAAGCGACACACGATATTTTCCCTTCCTGGGCACCGGACGGTTCAAAGATCGTCTTCTCGTCAAACCGGGATGGATATGACCAGATCTACATGATGAATGCTGATGGATCGGAACAGGTAAGGATGACCAGTCAACTGTCTAGCGATGGAGCCCCTGATTGGTCGCCCGATGGCGAGAAAATCTTATTTAGTTCGTTCCAGGGGGAAACATCCGATATTTATGTCATGAATGCGGACGGCAGGAATATTGTGCAGTTAACGAACCACCCGGCGAATGATTTATATCCGGAATGGTCTCCGGACCGCAGCTATATCGTGTTTGCTTCCGATCGCGAAGGGGGCTCCGACCTCTTCATCATGAATGCAGATGGGTCGGATCAACGGCAGTTAACCTCGAGGCCGGCCATAGATACGACTCCGTCCTGGCGACCGGTTCCAACTGAGTTTACAGTCGTGCCTCCAGGCGAACCGGCAGAAAACAGTGAAGAAGAGGATGGGTTACTGTTTGAAGACTATCTGAATGAGGGAATAGTTTATTTTCTACAAGATGAGTACGGTGAGGCGATCGATCTATTAAGCGAGGCAATCGCGCTGCAGCCCCTTTATGTGGATGCTTATCTACTTCGTGGCCAGGCCTATTACCTGATCGGACAATTTATGGAAGTCGCGGCGGATTTTGAAAAAGCGGTCGCTTTAAGCCCGGAGTACACCGATGCTTATTTATATCAAGGATTAGCACTTGCTTCTTCTGGACGGTTATATGAGGCCGTTGATGATTTCAATCAAGCGATTGAGCTCGATCCCAATTACGCGACGGCTTATTATTTTCGAGGAATGGCTCAAGGCGATTTGAACCGTCCGGATCAGATGCTGGCCGATCTTCAAAAAGCACGGGAATTGGGCCTAGATCCAGAATTCGATGCCGAGGCGGAGAGAATGATTGAGGCATTAACCCAATAGTATTGGGCTTACCTAATAACATTAGGCGTTAACCCAATAGTATTGGGCTGAGCTAAAAATAGAAAAGAGCCCGCGCCTCTCAGAGAAAAGCGCGAGCTCTTGATTTCCCATATCGATTAAAGAGTTAATCAACAAAGAAGGAATCGTCTTCGTCGTCCTCTTCGTCGTCGAACCCCTCTTCAGCTTCTTCAAGCAGTAATTCATAGGGCACAGACACCCATAGGGTGAGCAGTTCCCCTTCCTCAACCTCGGAAAGGCGCATGGCTACCACGTCTAACTGCTGGCGCATGCCCCATTCATCAGGATAGTCGAGGCGCACGGGACGGCCGTCTGACCAGGCATTTTCACAGCGCGCCTTGATATCTTCTCCGGTAGCCGTCCGCAGCTGGCACATCGCTACCTCTGCAACCTCAGGGCCTTCATAGAGAGATTGCAACCAGGTTTGGGCAGTCGAACGGAATTCCGGCGTTGGTCCTTCGATTATTTCAATTAGTTCTGGTTCAATCACCTGTACACTCTTATCAAATAAAATTTATTGCGCAATATGCGCAACATGATTGTGCTATGTTACTTTCAGTGCCCCGGAATGGCAAGCGATCTAACACATTATATACGCGTTCCCGGCCACGAATTCTCACGATCAAACCAGCGTCAAGGTCAGATTTTCCAACTCTGCCAGCTGCCCCCGAGAGCCGAGGATGATAATTTTATCCCCCTCCTCAAAAATCGTGTCCGCATCGGGAATAATATTGGTGCCGTTCTGCGCGCGATAAATGGCTACGAGCGTTACCCCGGTCCGGCGGCGAAGCTCCGACTCGACAACCGTTTTGCCGATGAGAGAACAGTCAGGCTCCAAGATTTGTTCTTCGATCCAAATCTCCTGGCCGCCGGGGAAAGTGAAGTAATCAAAGAAATCAGTGACATGCGGGCGGATCACGATATTGCCCATGTGCTGGCCGCCGATTTCATAGGGTGAAACGGTGCGATCGGCCCCGGCGCGCAGCAATTTTTCGCTGTTGGCAGAGATGTTGGCCCGGGCAATAATGAGCAGATCAGGGTTTAAGGTTCGGGCGGACAAAACAATGAAGAGATTCAAAGAATCATCGCCCGTACTGACGATGATATAGGCGGCGTTTTCGATACCCGCCAGTTTCAATACTTCGTCATCGGTAGCATCCCCCTCAATCGCCGCCAGGTCGTCTACAATCGCGGCATTTACACGTTCAGGATTGATATCGACGACTACGATTTCCTCACCGCTGTCCTTTAAAGGAGCGGCCGCGCTTTTGCCGACCTGGCCATAACCACAGATAATGACTTGTCCTTTCATTTTCTTCACCATATTGATAGACCGCATTTTATTCCATTCTAGTTCCATGTTCATTGACACAATATACTCGGCCATCCTGCTGA
>Ga0316583_10000150_pt1 | contig 16816 bp, 11 predicted proteins | sample J_170502JBrBrA_D_FD_204513 | JGI IMG/M metagenome (GOLD analysis project Ga0316583, IMG submission 204513) | Rhizosphere microbial communities from salt marsh grasses in Alabama, United States - J_170502JBrBrA | ecosystem: Host-associated > Plants > Roots > Rhizosphere | place: USA: Alabama... | reverse complement strand
CTGGTGCGGCGCGGCATCATGACACTCGTCTCGTCGCTGTCGCGCCATCTCGAAAGCGGTGCGCTGCAGGAACTGACGCTCACCACCAATGGATCGCAGCTCGCCCGCTACGCCAGCGAGTTGAAGGCGCACGGCGTGGAGCGCGTCAACGTATCGCTCGACACGCTCGACGCGGACAAGTTTCGCGCCATCACGCGCTGGGGCGATCTCGATAAGGTTTTGGCTGGCATCGACGCGGCGCAGGCGGCGGGGCTGCAGGTAAAGATCAACGCCGTCGCGCTGAAAGGCGTCAACGACGACGAACTCGCCGACATGGTGGCCTGGGCGCATGGCCGCGGCATGGATTTGACTGTGATCGAAGTCATGCCGCTCGGCGACGTCGACGAAGCCCGCCTCGACCAGTATCTGCCGCTGTCGATGGTGCGCGCGCAGCTTGCCGAGCGCTTTACGCTCGACGACATCGACTACCGCACCGGCGGCCCGGCGCGCTACGTGCGCATCAAGGAGACCGGCGGGCGGCTCGGCTTCATCACGCCGCTCACCCATAATTTCTGCGAGTCGTGCAACCGCGTGCGCATCACCTGCACCGGCACGCTGTTCATGTGCCTGGGCCAGGAGGACGCAGCCGACCTACGCGCGCCGTTGCGCGCCTCGAAGGACGACGAGCTCCTGCACACGGCCATCGACGAGGCGATCACGCGCAAGCCCAAGGGTCATGACTTCGTGATCGACCGCCGCCACGAGGGCCCTGCCCTATCGCGCCACATGAGCGTGACGGGAGGCTGACCGCGCGCCTCAAGCTGCCTGATGCTCGGGCGCGGTCACCAGATTACGCAGCTCCTCCAGCCGCAACCGTGACGGCTTGAACTCAACACCGAGATTGTCGCCGCCGTCGCGCACGATCTCACCGGTGATCGTATTGGTGTCGGGAAAAGTCAGGCTCACCGCCTCACCGACGGCCAGCCTGTTGGTGTGTTCGATGCGCGCGCCGCCCTCGCTGATATCTTGCACCACCACATCGAACACTTCGTCACCGCGTTGCAGGCGTGCGGCGAAGCTGACTTGGTAGCGCGGGAATTCGCGCAAGTCCGCCTTCACCGCCGCGCGCACGAGCTCGGGAATTTCCTGGCGGAGGGCCTGTGAGGCGAATTGAATGTCACCCGCGACTGCGGATACCTGCTGCGCGGCCGCATGCGAGTCCATCACCATGGTCAGGATGCCGCCGAGACGATCGGCAAGGTCGGACACCAGCCCACCGGTCTCGCGTGCGCTGGAGGCGAAGTTCTCGGTCGCGGCGCGCTGCTGCTCGACCGCCGCCGACATTGACTGGCTGACACCGGAGAGCTCGCCGATCGACTCTGTGACGCTGGCGAGCGCGCTCACCGCGTCACGGGCGATGGATTGGATCTCGGCTACCTTACCACCGATCTGCTCGGTCGAGCGGCCGGTCTGCATCGCCAGGTTCTTGACCTCGGATGCGACCACCGAAAAGCCGCGCCCGGCCTCGCCGGCGCGCGCGGCTTCAATGGTGGCATTGAGCGCGAGCAGATTGGTCTGCGCCGCGATCTGGCTGATGACGGTGACGATGTCGCCGATCTGATCGGCGGCTTTGGCGAGCGCGTCGATGGTGACGCGCGAGGCATTGGCCCGCGCCACCGCCTCGCGGCCGATGCCGCTGCCGCGCGCGACCTGCGCGGAGATTTCGGCGATGGCCTGCACCACCTGCTCGGACAACTGATCGGCGGCCGCGTTGACCGCCCGCGAGCTTTCGGCCGCGCGCGTCGTGTCGTCGAACGCGGCCCGCACAACCTCGAGCCCCGATACCATCTTGTTGGCCTTGAACCTCAGCAAAACCGCGCCGTCGACGACCGGCTTGATGCCGGCTTCGGTGGCAGTCTCTACGTTCTGCGCCAGGCCCGAGAGATTGCCGCGCCGCAGCGCCTGCCAGTTCCGATCGAGGTCGTTATGGATCAAGTCACGGCGCTGGCGTTCTCCGATCGCCTCGGCCAGCCGGTTGCCCGCCGCCAACAGCGCAGCCAGTTCGTCGCGCTGCGGCGGCAGCGGCGCAACCGAAGCAAGCTCCGCGTGCGCGATGGCGTCGAGCGTGTCGATCGCCTCCGTCAGGGACCGGCGCAGCGAACGCCGCACCGCCAGCGCGATCACGGCGCAGGCGCCGGCCGCAACCAGCACGACCGCGATCTGGACGAGGATGGCGCCACCGCCCTTGAGAGACGCCGGCAAGAGCTGCCAGAGGGCGGGCTCCACAATCAGCAGGGCGATCGGCGGCAGCGTGACCGCGGCCAAACACTCGACGATGGATAAATGCCGCATGCGGTATTCCTCACGCGCCCAGTCCAAGAACTAGGCCGCCGCAGAGCCGGACGAGACCGGCGATCCAGGGGGCAGTGCCGCCCACCTTTCTACCCCCAGTAGAGTTAACCGGGGGTTTTGGCACGGCCCGTTAGGGGGTCCGACAATGCCCCCAAACGAGCCGATCCCCCCGTCGGCCAGCGGCCGCGGCGAGTGTGCCAATAACCATTCGAACCACTCGTTGCGGCCCCGGAAGGCCCCTGGCGTCGATACAAATGGTCGGCAGGCCCCCCTTTGGAGGCCCTAAGTTTTCATTGACGCCCAATGCCGCCATCGGCTTAAGGTGGTGCGCTTGGTGGGGGCGCCAGGCGTGAGGGCTGAGGCAAAAACAAGAATTAGGAACAGCCGGCGCGGTCGGCATGCCGCCGGCGGTTCAGACCGGGAGGGTTTTCGTTGGGCGCCCTAGACGCAGTCCTGAAGGCGTTGCTTCCGGCAACGCGCGCGATCGATGCCGTCACGACCTGGATCGGCAAGCGCGTCGCGTGGCTGATACTTGCCGCCGTGCTGGTTTCGGCGGTCAATGCGACCGTGCGCAAGGTGTTCGACACCTCGTCAAACGTCTGGCTGGAGTTGCAGTGGGTGCTGTTCAGCGCCGTGTTTCTGCTGTGTTCGCCGTGGACGCTCCTGGCCAATGAGCATATCCGTATCGACATCCTGAACAATCTGCTGCCGCAGCGGGTGCGCAATATTATCGATGTCGTCGGGCACGCCTTCTTTCTGTTGCCGCTCGCTACCATCATGGTGATCACCGGCGCGCCCTTCTTCTATGCCTCGTATTCCATCAACGAACAGTCCTCGAATGCCGGCGGACTGCCGCAGTGGCCGGCAAAATCGCTCATCATGCTCGGCTTTGGGCTGCTGCTGATTCAGGGCCTATCCGAACTGATCAAGCGGATCGCCGTCATGCGCGATCTCATCCCGGATCCATACGTGCGCCAGAAAAGCTCCCTCGAACTCGAAGCCGAGGAAGTGATCGAGGCGATGGAAAAAACCAAGAGCTAATCTGGACCCGCGAAACCGAGATCCCGCATGGAAGCGTTTTTCATCGACAATATGGCTCCGATCATGTTCGGAGCCCTGGTCATCGTACTCTTGCTCGGCTATCCGGCGGCCTTTTCGCTCGGTGCCGTCGGCCTGGTCTTTGCGCTGATCGGCATTGAGCTCGGCCAGTTTTCACCCAACTTTCTACAGGCCCTGCCCGACCGTATCTACGGCGTCATGAGCAACGAAACGTTGCTCGCGATTCCGTTCTTTACTTTCATGGGGTTGATACTCGAACGATCCGGCATGGCGGAGGACTTGCTCGACACGATCGGGCAATTGTTCGGCACGGTGCGCGGAGGGCTTGCCTACGCGGTCGTGTTCGTCGGCGCACTGCTCGCGGCCACCACCGGCGTGGTGGCGGCCTCGGTCATATCCATGGGCCTGATCTCGCTGCCCATCATGTTGCGCTACGGATACGACCGGCGCGTGGCCACCGGCATTATTGCCGCCGCCGGCACGCTGGCGCAGATCATCCCGCCCTCGATCGTGCTCATCGTGATGGCCGACCAGCTCGGCCGCTCGGTCGGCGATATGTACGAGGCCGCCTTCATTCCCGGACTGGTGCTGTCGGGCATTTATGCCGGCTATATTTTCCTCATCACGCTCGTCTATCCGAAGGCAACGCCCGGCCTGCCGCCCGAGGCGGTTGGCTTTCGCGAGGAGAACGGGAGCCGCGGCCTGACATCGCTCGGCGTGCTGACGCTTGTGAGCGCCGTTTTCTCGTGGCTCCTCATGCGGCACGCAAAGGCCGAAGGCGCGGACTACGTGGTGCTCTATCTGTTCTTCGGAATCCTGTTCGCCTTCGGCGTCACTTGCGTGAACTGGGTCATCGATAAATTCACCGGCTTCCGCTTCCTCTCGAAGATGGCTCAGCAGACGACCTTCGTGATGGTCCCACCGCTGTTCCTGATCTTCCTGGTGCTCGGCACGATCTTCATCGGCGTTGCGACGCCGACCGAAGGCGGTGCCATGGGCGCCACCGGGGCTCTCATACTCGGTTTCGCCAAGCGGCGGCTGAACTGGACCCTAATCCGCCAGGCCACGGAGTCGACGGCCAAGCTCGCCGCCTTCGTGCTGTTCATCCTGGTCGGCGCGCGCGTGTTTTCGCTCACGTTCTTCGGCGTGAACGGCAACATCTGGGTCGAGAACATGCTGGTGTCGCTGCCCGGCGGTCAGGTCGGCTTCCTTATTTTCGTCAACGCATTCGTGTTCGTGCTGGCGTTCTTCCTCGATTTCTTCGAGCTCGCCTTCATCGTGATCCCGCTGCTCGGGCCGGCCGCCCAGCACGTCGGTATCGACCTGGTCTGGCTCGGCGTCATTCTCAGCGTCAACATGCAGACATCGTTCCTGCATCCGCCGTTCGGCTTCGCGCTGTTCTACCTGCGCTCGGTGTCGCCGCGCGAACCGTATATTGACCGCGTCACCGGCAAGCGCATGGAACCCGTCACCACCGGCCAGATCTATTGGGGCGCGATCCCGTTCGTGTTCATTCAGGTCGCCATGGTCCTGCTGGTGATCTTCGTTCCCTCCATGGTGATGCACTACAAGAGCAACGAACCCAAGGTCGACATCAACAAGGTAAAGATCCAGGTTCCAACGATTTCCCTGCCCCCGATCCAGTTCGGCACGCCGCCGGCGGGCAAATAGCGATAGTCGCCCTAATTCTCGACCCATAAAAAATTCCCCGGAGCCGAAGCTCCGGGGATCGGCATTCAGGATAACGCGGTTCAGCCGCGCGAGTGCTGAGCCATGAATGCGTTGTAGTTCAACTCCGCAACCTGCCACCATTGATAGCCGTTGTTCTCGAAGGCGGTCTGCGACTCATAGACCTTCTTGAAGCTCTCGTTCTTCTTGGAGATTTCGGCGTGCAGCTCTTTCGCCGACTTGTAGCAGGCTTCCATGATGGCGGGCGAGAAAGCCCGCAGCTTGGCGCCGGCGCCGAGCAGCTTGCGCAGATACACTGGATTGAGCTCGTCGTACTTCGCTGTCATCCAGTCGTTCGCGTAGGCCGCAGCGTTCGTCAGAATGGCCTGGTAGCTCTTCGGCAACGCATTCCACTTGTTGAGGTTGATGAAGGCGTTGATCATCGAGCCACCTTCCCACCAGCCGGGATAGTAGTAGTAGGGGGCAACCTTGTAGAAGCCGAGCTTGTAGTCGTCGTACGGGCCAACCCATTCGGCGGCGTCGATAGTGCCCTTCTCCAGCGACGGATAGATATCGCCGGCGGCGATCTGTTGCGGCACCGCACCGAGCCTGGCCAACACCTCGCCCGGGAAACCGCCGATGCGCAGCTTCAGGCCCTTGAGGTCGGCAACGGTCTTGATCTCCTTGCGGTACCAACCGCCCATCTGGCAGGTGGTGTTTCCCGCGACCAGCATGGTCACGTTGTACTTCTTGTAGAAGTCGTTGAGCACTTCCTTGCCGCCGCCGGTGTAGTACCAGCCCTGGTTCAGCCGCGCGTTGGGGCCGAAGGCGACCGAGGTGCCGAACGCAAAGGTCGGATCCTTGCCAAAGTAGTAGTACGACGCGGTGTGCCCCATCTCCACGGTGCCGTTGGACGTGGCGTCCAGCGCCTGCAGACCGGGGACGATCTCGCCGCCGGCGAAGACCTGAATTTCGAAGTTGTTGTCGGTAGCCTCAGCAACCGCCTTGGACAGCACCACGGCGCCGCCGTAGAGCGTGTCGAGCGACTTGGGCCAGCTCGCGGTCATACGCCACTTAATTTTCGGCATCGACTGCGCGATGGCAGGGGCAGCAACTGCTGTCGCGGCAGCGGCCCCAAGGCCGGTCGCCTTCAAGAACTCACGACGCTTCATCTCAATTTCCTCCCGTAAGAGTCTCAATGTTGGCGTTTCACAACGGAGGCCCCCACTCCGCATTTTCGCAAGCGCATTCCCACTTCCCGCCGCACCGATACGCCCCCTACGGGTCGCGGGTGGGCCGTTAAGCGGACTCGCCAGCTCATCTACTTTGCACCGGTTCGACGAAACTTGTAAGTAGATCAATGGGCGAGAATAAAAGTCGCGCGACCTCGCCGAGGCTGCGACAATTTGTAAATAACATATATATTTCAGTTATTTATGAGGACGCTCACCGGCCTCCAGGCCGGCGCGGCAAGAGCCATCCGAGCAGCCACCGTCAAAACGCCTGTCGTATCTGTAGGCACGTAGTAAGAAGCCCGATCGACCTGAGTATATTCTAGGCATCCACTCAATTACGCCGCACTGAAAAATATTTGGATTGCCGCTTCTACCATGTTAAGGGGCACGATACCGCTTGGTCGTACGCGACTGACTGCGGTTCCTCAACGGAGATCTACACACCGCTCGGAGAGCGGAATGACAGTGCGCAAATTTTAAAACAATGGAGGGGCGAATGCGCAAAACTGAAAAGATGGATCGTAGATCCTTTATCAAGACCAGCGGCCTCGTCGCTGGCGCGGCCGCGGCCACGACCCTGTCGGCGCCGGCGATCGCTCAAAAGCGAACCGAGATGGTCATCGTATCCACGTGGCCGCGCGACTTTCCGGGCCTCGGCCTCAGCGCGCAGCGTCTCGCCAAGCGCATCGGTGAACTCACCAACGGTGCCATCCACGTAACGTATTACGCGGCTGGCGAGCGCGTTAAAGCCTTCGGCTCGTTCGATGCAGTCGCTTCCGGCAACGCCCAGGCCTACATCGCATCGGAGTATTATTGGAAGGGCAAACATCCTGCCTTTACCTTCTTCACCACCGTTCCGATGGGCCTGCTCTACACGGAGATGGACGCTTGGATTAAGTACGGCGGCGGCCAGGATCTGTGGGATGAGGTATCCGGCAAATTCGGCCTCAAGGCCTTTGCCGCCGGCAATACCGGTGTGCAGATGGGCGGCTGGTTCAACAAAGAAATGAACACCGCGGCCGACTTCAAGGGCCTCAAGATGCGTATCCCGGGCCTCGGCGGCGACGTGCTCGCCAAGCTCGGCGCCTCGCCGGTGTCGCTGCCGGGCGGCCAGATCTACGAGAACCTCGTCTCCGGCGCCATCGACGCCACCGAGTGGGTCGGTCCGTACAATGACTACTTCATGAAGTTTTACGAGGCGGCCAAGTACTACTACTACCCGGGCTTCCACGAGCCCGGCTCGCAGGTTTCGCTTGGCATGAACAAGTCGTGGTGGAGCAAGCTGTCGAAGCTCGACCAGGCCATGATCCAGGCCGCCTGTAACGAGGAAAATGCCCGCCAGATGGCCGAGACCACCTGGAACAACGGCATCTATCTCCAAAAGCTGGTCACCGATCACGGCGTCAAGCTGAAGAAGTTCAGCGACGAGATCTACGACAGCTTCGGCAAGGCGACGAAGGCCGTGATGGAGGAAACGCGCGCGCATGACGCGCTGACGGCGAAAGTCTACGACTCGTACGTTGGCGCGCGTAAGAACGTCGGCACCTGGACGGGCTATTCCGACGCCCCCTACGCCGACGAGCGCAACCGCGTGGTCGGCATCTAAGCCGCTCCTGGATCACTGAGAGAAAATGGGACGGGGCAATGCCCCGTCCCTACTTGTGGGTGGGGGGCCTGCTTGAATGGCGGATGCTAGCCGTGCCGATGACGTGCGAATGCTCGCACCTTCGGACCACGAACCATTTATCATCGTTCTTTGCCGTTGCTTCGCGTGGTGCATGATCGCCACGGTCTCGGCATTCCTGCTGAACAATTACCTGAGCTACTGGCGCGGCTGGCCTGGCCCGAGTTCTGTCTTCGGCCATGTCACGGCGCCCGGCGCCATCCAGGCGGTGCTCTATGTCGTCGCATGGGTCATCGCCGTCGCGCACGTGCTGCGCACCCCCGGCCGTCCGTTGCGCGCCGAAAGCGAAACAATCTACGGCATCGTCCAGTTCATTTTACGCGCCGCATTCTGGGCGGTGCTGCTGATCGGGCTCGCGGACATCATCGTGTCGTTCCTTCGGGTCGAAGGCTTCCTGCCCGGCCTCGTCGGCGAGAAGATGGCGTTCGATTTGAGCCGGTCGAGCTTCCGCGGCACTTACGTACACTTCCCGATGATCATCATCGGCATCGGCATCGCGATTTCCCGGCCGCGCACGCTCGGCTTCACCTGGCTGGCGCTGCTGGTGGTGGTTGCCGAGCTGCTGATCGTGTTCAGCCGCTTCGTCTTTTCGTACGAGCAGGCCTTCATGGCCGACTTGGTGCGCTTCTGGTACGCCGCGCTGTTCCTGTTCTCCAGCGCTTACACCCTGATGGAAGAAGGACACGTCCGCGTCGACGTCTTCTATGCGGGCTTCAGCGAGCGCACAAAGGGGATCGTCAACGCAATCGGCTGTGTCGTGCTCGGCATGAGTCTGTGCTGGGTCATCATCCATTACGGGATGAATAACCGCGCGTCGGTCATCAACGGCCCGCTGCTCAGCTACGAGGTGACCCAAACCGGCTTCGGCCTCTACGTCAAATACTGGATGGCCGGCTTCCTCGCCATCTACGCTGTGACCATGCTGCTCCAGTTCAGCGGCTATTTCCTGGAATCAATCGCCGACTTCCGCGGCGATCCAGGCAAGCGAGTGCTGCAAACCGGCGTCGCCCACGAGACCTACGAGACCTGAGCAGGACCCATGGAAGTCTTCTTTATCGCCCTTCTGATCCTACTCATGATGGTCGCGCTCGGCTGGGGATTCCCGGTCGCCTTCGCCCTGCCCGGCTCGGCCATTATTGCCGTCGCCATCGCCTCATTGGCCGGATGGCTGACCCACGGCAACGTCGACACGTACTTCGTGCAGGATGGCCCGTCGCAGTGGCTGACCGCCGCCGTATCCAACTTCCGCAGCGTCTATTGGGACCCTGACCGCGACACGCTGATCGCCATTCCGTTGTTCGTGTTCATGGGGATCATGCTGCAGAAGTCTCGCATCGCCGAAGATCTGTTGGTCACCATGGCCCAGCTCTTCGGACCGGTCCGCGGAGGTCTCGGCATCTCGGTGGTGTTCGTCGGCGCCCTGCTTGCCGCCACCACCGGCATTGTCGGCGCGACCGTTGTGGCCATGGGCCTGATCTCGCTGCCGGCGATGATGCGTAGCAACTACTCGCATCCGCTGGCCACCGGCACCATCGCCGCCTCCGGCACGCTCGGCCAGATCATCCCGCCGTCGATCGTGCTGATCATTCTGGCCGACCAGCTCGGCGCCGCGACCGATCAGGCCGGCACCGCCCGCAAGCTGCTCTACAAGCTGACGACCGGCGAGCTGACCATGCCGTCGAGCTTCGACGTCACCTCGACCAGCGCCGGCGAAATGTTTCTCGGCGCGCTGGTGCCCGGTCTGCTGCTGGTGGCAGTCTACATTGCCTACATCTTGATCATCGCGGCGCTGCGGCCGAAGGCCGCGCCGGCGGTACCCTACGACGGAAAGTACGATCTGCGCTTTGCCGGCCGGGTCTTGATGGCGCTGGTGCCGCCGCTGGCGCTCATCTTCATCGTGCTCGGCTCCATCATCCTGGGCATCGCCACGGTGAACCAGGCCGGTGCTGTCGGCTCCGCCGGCGCAATGATCATGGCGGGCTACCAGCTCCACCAAGGCAAGCGCGGCGCCTATTGGCCGGCGATAATCGCCCTCATCTCGGTGGTGATTGTCATCTTCGGCGCGCACTATCATCCGATCAACGTCAAGAAGCTCTCGACCACCGCCGACTTCACCTGGCTGACGGTTTCCGCGATCTGCGTGATTACCTTGAGCGGGGCGTTGGTTTGGAGCGGCCTGCGAGCGCTCAGGATCGACAACACGTTGCAAAGCGTGATGGTGGAGACCGCTAAGACCTCCGCGCTGGTGTTCATCATTCTCATGGGCGCGGCCATGCTCACCGCCGTATTCCGCGGCTTCGGTGGCGAGGAATTGGTCAAGACCTTCCTGACCAGTCTGCCCGGCGGATTCTGGGGCCAATTCTGGACCGTCATGGGGGTGATCTTCATCCTCGGCTTCTTCATCGACTTCATCGAAATTTCGGTGGTCGTGGTGCCGATCGTGGCGCCGATCCTCCTCTCCGATCCGGGAGCCAACATCACGGCCGTGTGGCTGGGCGTGATGATCGGCATCAATATGCAGACCTCGTTCCTGACGCCGCCGTTCGGCTTTGCGCTGTTCTATTTGCGCGGCGTGGCGCCACCGATCGTCAAGACGATCTCGATGTACAAGGGCGTCATTCCCTTCATCCTGATGCAGATTCTCGTGCTTGTGGTGGTCGCCTTCTCGCCACGGTTGGTGAACTATCTGCCGCAACGTGTGACGCTCGGCGCGACGACTGCGCCGCCACCGATCAACCCGGGCCTGCAATACTGCGTCGAGGAATACGTGACCGGTCAGTTCAAGGAGAACGGCGCGGCCATCAAGGCGGCCATCGCCAAGGCCAAGGGGCTCGACCTCGCCAGCCTGCCCAAAGAGTTGCGTAACGACGTCGCCGGCAGCTTCGCCAAGGCGACCGCCGCCTTCACCCTGCTCGCCGACGTGAACAAGTCATCGGCCACGATCAACAAGCGCGCCGAGACCTACGCGCCGCTGCACCACCACGTGCGTGACCTGCAGGACGACATCCGGCGCAACCAGGCCGAGATCAAGAAGTTGAAGGACGAGCTCAATTTCTTGCCGGAAAATGCGCCGGACACCGCCAGCCGCAAGAAGGCATCCGACGCCGAGATGGCCCAGCTGACGGCCAACGACAAGACGATGAAGGCGTCGATTCCCGCCGATTGGGAGCCGCGGCATAAAGCCTTCCGGAAACTGCTGACGGCGGACCGGATCGCGCGGCTGAAGTACCGCCGCGGCGTGGACAACGCCTACGAACCGATCCGCAACGCGATCCGGACCATCGAGGGCGGTTCGGCGCTCGTGGCCTTGAAACCGGAGTTGCAGGACCTGCGCGGGGTCATCAACAGCCAGGAACCGAAGAAGGCCGCGGATACGATCGAGGCCACGATGACCAAGCTCAGCGGGATCGCTGGTGCCGACGAAGTGCGCTCCGAGCTCTACAAGGCCCGCCGTGCGCTCACAGCTAAGACGCCGGATAAGGCCGCAGCCCTGAAGGAGCTCGACAAGACGCTTGCCACCTTCGACAAGGAAGTGGCTTGGCGCCAAAAGGCGGCGCAGGACGTTTTGCCCGGGCTGAAGACATACGAAGCAGCGATCCGTCATACCATCGGCCTGCGCAAGCAGCCGAAGCTGCCGCAGGACATCGTGCCCAACATCGCCGCGTGCACGGCCTACCCGCGCGACATCTCGCTGTACTTCTAGTCGCAACACGATGACGGGCAGCGGTTCATCCGAGCCGCCGCCTGACACCAAAAACGAGCAAAAAGAAACCGAGCCGCGCAACCGCGGCTCGGTTTTTTTGTCGGCTCAGTCCGGAGGCACCGCCCCGTGAGCGAGCAATTCCTCTCAGCGTTGCTTATGCCTCGATGACGATCTTCGGCGGCGTGCGGCCAGCGGCCGGACCGCTCGTCAACTGATCTCGCACCTTGGTGGCGATGTCGCGGTAGATGCGCGCGTGCTCGCCCTCCGGCTCGGTGGCGACCACCGGCAATCCTGCGTCCGACTTCTCGCGGATGGTCATGTGCAGTGGGATCTCGCCCAGGAACGGCACGCCGAGACGGTCGGCTTCCTGGTGCGCCCCGCCATGACCAAAAATGTCCGAACGCTCCCCGCACTTCGGGCACAGGAAATAGCTCATGTTCTCGATCACGCCGAGTACCGGCACGTTGACGCGCTTGAACATGGCGATGCCGCGCCGGGCGTCGGCGAGCGCCAGGTCCTGCGGCGTCGAGACGATCACCGCGCCCTTCAGTGGCACCTGCTGCGCCATGGTGAGTTGGGCGTCACCCGTGCCCGGCGGCATGTCGACCACCATGACGTCGAGCTTGCCCCATTCGACCTCGCGCAGCATCTGGGTGATCGCCGACATCACCATGGGCCCGCGCCAGATCATCGGTGTTTCTTCGTCGATCAGGAAGCCGATCGACATGACGGTCAGGCCATAGCGGGTGATGGGCTTAAGCCGGTTGCCGCCGACCGTCTGCGGCTTCTCCTTGATGGCGAGCAGCTTGGGCAGCGAGGGGCCGTAGATATCGGCGTCGAGGATGCCGACCTTGAGGCCAAGATCGCGCAGGCCCAGTGCCAGGTTGACCGCGGTGGTCGACTTGCCGACCCCGCCCTTGCCCGACGCTACCGCGATCACGGCGGCGATCCCGGGAACACCGGCCGGCACATTGTCGGCCGGATGGGCCGCGCGCCTGGGCTGCCCGCCCTGTCCCGGCTGCTGCGGCGGACGCTGCCCGCCGCCGGCGCCGGCGGCGCGTTCGGCGGTCAGCGCGACCAGTGCCGACTGCACGCCCGGCACGGCCTTGACCGCGGCCTCCGCAGTTTCGCGCACGGGCTCCCATTGCTTGACGGCGGCGGCATCGACCGTGATCGAGAAGAACACCTTGCCGTCGTCGGTGACGACCACGTCCGAAAGCACGCGAGCGTCCGGCAGCGCGCCGCCGCCGGGGGCCTGCACCTTCGCCAGCGCCGCCAGAACCTGTTCCTTCGTCACCGCCATGATCGTCCATCCTTGAATTTCGGGCCGCCACCATAGGCACCATGGCGGCAGGGTCAATCTGGGCGCGCCGGCCCCAAAGGGGTGCAAAGGGGTAGTTGACGCGCACGCCGCCACAGGCGACCTATGGCACATAAGGGGCGACGGGAGGTCAGCCAAGGTGCCGACCTGGTACCAATCGAAGGCACTAACCGGATTTGATAGGGAGAAGGACGATGGCGAAGGTGGCGTTTCTGGGCTTGGGTGTCATGGGCTACCCCATGGCCGGACATCTCAAGAACAAGGGCGGACACGACGTCACCGTCTATAACCGCACCGCCGCCAAGGCCGAGAAATGGGTGAAGGAATACGGCGGCAAGTCCGCCCCCACCCCGAAGGCCGCCGCGGAAGGCCAGGATTTTGTTATGGCGTGCGTCGGCAACGACAACGACGTGCGGGAGGTGACCCTCGGTCATGACGGCGCCTTCCAGGCCATGGGCAAGGGCACCATCTTCGTCGACCACACCACGGCGTCGGCCGAGATCGCGCGCGAGCTGTACGCCGCGGCCAAGAAGGCCGGCTTCGACTTCATCGACGCGCCAGTGTCAGGCGGCCAAGCCGGCGCCGAGAACGGCGTCCTGACCGTCATGTGCGGCGGCGAAGCCGGCCCCTTCGCCAAGGCGGAGAAGGTGATCGCCGCTTACGCCCGCGCCTGCAACCTGATCGGCGATCCGGGCGCCGGCCAGCTCTGCAAGATGGTCAACCAGATCTGCATCGCCGGCCTGGTGCAGGCGCTGTCGGAAGGCATTCACTTTGCCAAGCGCGCCAACCTCGACGTCGAGAAGGTGATCGCCACCATCTCCAAGGGCGCGGCGCAGTCCTGGCAGATGGAGAACCGCTACAAGACCATGGTGGCGGATAAGTTCGACCACGGCTTCGCGATCGAATGGATGCGCAAGGACCTCGGCATCTGCCTCGACGAGGCGCGCAACAACAAGGCCCACCTGCCGATCACCGCGCTGGTCGATCAGTTCTATTCGGAAGTGCAGGCGATCGGCGGCAACCGCTGGGATACGTCCGGCCTGATCGCGCTATTGGAGCGGAAGTAGCGGCGAACCATCGCGTGGCAGGCCGAGAAGCCACATGGATCTCGCGCGCATATCGATCATCGGGAGCGGCATCGGCGGCTTGAGCGCCGCCCTCGCGCTGCAACACTACGGATTTCGCGTGTCCGTATTCGAGCAGGCGCGCGAGCTTCAGGAAGTTGGCGCGGGCGTCATCATCACGCCCAATGCGATGCATGCGCTCAACTTCCTGGGCGTCGGCGAGCGCATCGCCCAAGAGGCCGGCCCTTGCGAAGCGCTCGCGACGCGCCACTTTGAAACCGGCGAGGTGCTGAAACTCAGGCCCGCCGGAACCGACTATGCCGAGCGGTTCGGCGCCACTTACCATCAGGTCCACCGGGTCGATCTTCACACCGCACTGGCTGACGCGGTGCGGCAGAACGATCCCGATTGCGTTGTCCTCGGCCATCGTTTCGAGTCCCTGACGCAGGACGATAGTAAAGTCGTGGCGCGGTTCGCGAACGGCAAGACGCATGAAAGCGACGTCTTAATCGGTTGCGATGGCAACGCCTCGCGGGTGCGCGCCTGTGTTTTCGGCGAGGAAACGGTCAACTATACCGGCCAGGTCGCGTTTCGCGCGCTCGTGCCGATGGACAATGTGCCGGCAAGCATCCAGGAGCGTCCTTTTGGGATGTTCGTCGGCGCCAATCGGTACTTTCTCCATTATCCGTTGCGCCATCGCACCATCATGAATTTGATCGGAGTCGGTCGCGAGCCGCGCTGGCAAGAAGAAGGATGGCGGATTTCGGCGACCGTGGAAGAATTCGAAAACCTCTACAGCGATCTTTATCCGCCGGCCTTGGAGCTCATTCGCGCAATTTCCCCGGGGACGCTGTTCAAATGGGGGCTGCGTGACCGCGAGCCGTTGCCGCAATACGCCAAAGGGCGCGTTACGATGCTCGGCGATGCGGCCCATCCGATGACGCCCTTCCTGGGCCAGGGGGCGTGCATGGCGATCGAGGACGCCATGGTGCTCGGCCGCGCATTCGCCGCTGCGAACGCCCTCAACGAGGCGTTTCTCATGTACGAGATGACGCGACGGGAGCGCGCCAACGGCGTTCAGCTCGCTTCGCGCCGACAGGCCGACGAGATCCAGGGCGTCACGACGCGCGGCGCTAACCCCGGCAAGGATGCCCTGGAGCGGGGCCTCTATTCATATAATCCCGTTACAGTGCCGCTTGCTACGGCAGGCGATGTCGTTTCAGGCTAGACGCTTCCCTTCCCGCCGCATTGGAGTTTGATCCGCAGAGATCGAAGTATTCTCCGCTCATTCCCGCGCAAGCGGAAGCCCAGAGGCGAGCATCGCAGGCATTTGTTTGAAGCCCTGGGTCCCCGCTTTCGCGGGGACGAACGGAGAACGTGCACCGCTTTACAACTTACGCTTTCGCGCTCGGCCGTGCCGACACCGCCTCGCGCCAGCGCTGCAGGTTGGTGAGGCCTTCGGGCATGGCCACTCGCGCCGGCTTCATGAAATCGACGGCACAGAGCGCGGTGATGTCGGCGACCGTGTAATGCGCGCCAGCGATGAAGTCGTTGGCCTTGAGCTGGTCGTCGAGGATCTTGAGGAAGACAGCGATGCGCGGCCGGTTCGCTTCCGCCCATTGCGGCACCTGCGGAACCTCGAGTTCCTTCATGGCCGGATGGGTGTGGCGGAAAACGTGGGCAACGGCGAAAAACAGGTTGAGCTCGCAGCGCCGATTCCACATCTCCACCAGGGCAATTTCCTTCGCCCCGGTGCCGAACAGCGGCGGCTCTGGCTGCAGCACCTCGAAATAGCGGCAGATGGCGACCGACTCCGTGATCGCGGTACCATCGTCCAACACCAGCGCCGGCATGCGCTGCAACTGGTTGACCGCGGCATACTCCGTCGTCAGGTGCTCCTTGGCGTTGATGTCGACCTGCTCGGTCGGCACCGAGATGCCCTTTTCGGCCAGGAAAATGCGGGCCCGGCGCGGATTGGGCGCCATCTTGCTGTCGTAGAGCTTCATTCCATGTCCCTTGTCATGTCTCTTGCGTCCAGTTTCTTCCCCTTGCCGGCCAGCCGACCATGGCCGCCCGGACCTGTCAAAGGGCCATTCACCATTCGTTAACCGGCGGCTTTAGTGACCTCTTAAGCTTGCTCTTAAGGAATTTGAGCGAAGTTGAAGCGCATTTTTCAGGATAGCAAGCGTACCCGTTCCATGCCCGTACCAGGCGAACAGCCCGATCTCGCAGCGATCCCCTCGTTGAAGTCGCCCGTCAAGCGGCGGCTCGCCGCGCAATACGTGCGCGATGCACGCGACCGGCTGACCTCGTCGAGCGGCACCCGCCCCGCCTTCGACTACGAGTTGCTGCGCCAGTACGCGCAGAACCGCCTGTCCGCCTCGCTGGTCATACTGCTGCTGGTGGCGACCGTCGGCTTCCTGTCCAGCCTGTGGACCGGCGCGGTGGCGGCCGGTGCCTGGACCGCATCGGTACTGATCATCCACGCCGTCATCGTCACAAAGTGCAAGCAGTTTCTCGAGCTGCCGGCAGCGGAAGCGTCCTACAGCAAATGGCGCATGCGCTTCATCCTGCTCGACCTGTTCTACGGTCTGGCCTGGATGTTCATCCTGATCCATCCGACCGGTTTCGACGAAAGCTCGAACACTTTCATGCTGTTCGTCATGCTGCTGGTGGTGGCAGTCTCCAGCATGCTGGCTTCGAGCCTGCCGATCGCGGTCTTCGCGGCCACCATCCCCGTCACGGCGGCCA
>Ga0316583_10000149_pt1 | contig 16832 bp, 15 predicted proteins | sample J_170502JBrBrA_D_FD_204513 | JGI IMG/M metagenome (GOLD analysis project Ga0316583, IMG submission 204513) | Rhizosphere microbial communities from salt marsh grasses in Alabama, United States - J_170502JBrBrA | ecosystem: Host-associated > Plants > Roots > Rhizosphere | place: USA: Alabama... | reverse complement strand
CGTTTCGGGTCGAAGTCGCGGACGAAGCGGGCCACGATCTCCGCCACCAGCGCCTCGAACGTCTCGTCCCACCCGTACTCCTCCGCGTACAGCGAGGCGTGGCGCTGCACCACCCATCCCAGGTCCCCGGGGCTCGGATCCCGCAGGATGTAGGGTACACCGCCGGCCGGCGCCTCGCCCAGAAGCGCTCGCACCGTGGTCAGGGCGTCCACGAGCCGCGCTCGCTCGGGCTCGCTCAGGCGCTCGAGGAGCGCGCGGATCTCCGTGCGCGACGCCTCGTCGAGCGTGTGGAACGCATCCCGTCCCTTCTCGGTGAGGGTGAGCACCATCCTGCGCTTGTCCTCCTCCGAGCGCGTCCTCCGCACGATGCCTTTGCGCTGCAGATTCCTGAGCAGACGGCTCAGGTAGCCGCCGTCCAGGGAAAGCGCCGCGGCCAGCTCGGTGGCCGTCACGCCGTCGTGCTGAGCGACCTCGTAGATCACGCGCCCTTCCGGAAGCGAGAACGGCGTGTGCAGGAAGCCCTCTTCGAGAAGGCCGATCTCGCGGGTGTAGAAACGGCTGAAGCGGCGCACCGCTTCGACCTGGGCCGGCTTCGCGGGCATCTCCGGTTCCTCACCGTACGCGGGTGGCGGGGCATATTGTTGCCTAGATACATATAAGTACTTGTCTAGAGCAAGCATTTCTCGCTCCGCCCGCATCCCCGGGGCTTGTGCAACCGCCCCGCCTCGCGCCACCGTGCCTGCGCCATGACGCCACCGACCCTCCTCTGCCCATGATGCCCGCGCCGGTCCCGCCACCCCTGGAGTCGCTCCACGCGCTGCTGTCGGCCCCGGCGCAGGTGGCCGGAGCGCAGGGCGGTCTGAGCGCGTCCCTGTCGGGCCATCCGCTTCTGGCGCTGGCCACGCTCTTCGGCGCTGGAGTGGTCACGAGCCTGACGCCGTGCGTGTACCCGATGATCCCCATCACCGTGTCGGTCATCGCGGGGACGTCCAGGGAAGGGCAGGGACGGGGACGCACCGTGGCGCTCACGCTGACGTACGCGCTGGGCCTGGCTCTGGTCTACGCATTCCTCGGCGCGCTGGCGGGCGTCACCGGATCGCTCTTCGGCGGCGTGAGCGCGAGCCCGTGGGCGCGTCTGGCCGTGGCGAACCTCCTGGTCCTGTTCGCGCTCGTGATGCTCGACGTGCTCCCCGTGCCGGTGCCCCGCCGCCTCATGGCGTGGGCGGGCAGCCGGGGCGGCGGATCGTACGGCGCGTGCCTGCTCATGGGTGCCACGTCGGGGGTGGTGGCGGCGCCGTGCGGCGCCCCCGCCTTCGCCGTCGTCCTCACCTGGGTGACCGCCACCGGCGCCGGGCTCATGGGCTTCGTCTACCTCTTCGTGTTCTCGCTGGGGATGACCGCGCTGCTGGTGGCCGTGGGGCTCTTCTCGGGAACACTCGCGCTGCTCCCGCGTTCAGGTAGGTGGATGGTTTGGATCAAGCGCGCCGCCGCGGCGATCATGCTCGCGATGGCGGAATACTACCTGGTGATGGCGGGATACAATCTATGAATGACCGTTCTGCCCGACGGTCACGTGCGCTGACGCGACCGGTGCGGGCCTCCCACGGAAGGGTGCCGGCGGGTGCCCGACGCATACACGTATCATGGCCGCGGGCTCTCCTGGTGGCTGCCGGAGGCGCCGCCCCGGTGGCGGTCGCGGCTCTTCTCCTCGTGCCCACGGCTGCAGCGGCGCAATCCGCCGAAGGCGAGGTGGGGCCTCCCATCGGCTCCCCGGCGCCGGCGGCCACCCTGGAGGATCTGGACGGCCACCCGGTCCAGCTGCTGGACTACGTGAAGAAGGGAGAGCCGGCCCTCATCGAGTTCTGGGCCACCTGGTGTGAGAACTGCAAGGCCCTGCAGCCGCAGATGGACCGCATCGAGAAGACGTACGGGAAGCGCTTGAACGTGGTGGGCGTGGCGGTGGCGGTGGCGCAGACCCTGCGCCGCGTGAAGCGACACGTGGCACGGCACGATCCGGGGTATCCGTACCTGTGGGACGGAAACGGGTCGGCCGTACGTGCCTACAATGCGCCCACCACCTCGGTCGTGGTGATCGTCGGGGCCGACGGCAAGGTCGCCTACACCGGCGTCGGCCCCAAGCAGGATCTGGTGGGTGCCGTGAAGAAGGTGCTGGCCGCGGACTGACGGCAGCCGGGAGCGGACGGGCGGCGGCGGTCCGCGTGCTCTCTCGGAGCGACGCGCCGCCGTAGCCTGCCGACCGAAGCCCTGCGACGCCTAGTTGGCCGCCGGCGTCACCTTGTCGATGATGGCCGCGAGGTCCTTGTAGGCCTGGGGGTCCACCTGGTTGAACTTCGGGATCACCCCGGCCACACGGCCGTCGGGGCCCACCACGATCACCGTTCGGCTCTGCGGCATGCCGTTGCCGCGCACCGTGCCGCCGAACTTGGCGTAGGTGGCGCCGTGGTTGGCCTTGTCGCTGGCGAACACGAAGGGGAAGTCCGCGTCCTTGAGCCAGGATGCCTGGGACTCCGGCGAATCTTCGGAGATGCCGAGGACGACGACCTTGCGGCCATCGTGGAAGAGGCTTGCGTACTGATCACGGTACGCTGTCATCTGGACCGTTCAGCCAGGCGTCCTGACCTCGAAGAAGAATGCCAGGACGACGGTCTCTCCGCGGTAGTCGCTGAGCTTCACGGGGTTCTTGAGGACGCCGTACCGGGTCGCGCCGGGAAGCGTGAAGTCCGGCGCCATCTCGCCCACCGAGATGAGCTTGGAGGCGGTGTCCTGGGCGGTGGCCGGGGCCGCCGCGCCCGTGATCAGCGCTCCCGCGAGGAGAGCGATCGCGGCCATGCGGCGCATAGGTACTCCTGAGTGGCGGGAAGGTCGACCGACTCGGTCAATATTGAAGCTCGTCGCCGGCCGGACCAGGGGGGGCGGCGGAAGCCCCGGTGCGGCGCCCTTCATCCGCGGACGCAGGTGAGGGGACGGTTCCTGCGGAGGCCGGGCCCTCTGTCCTCCGGATCCCTTATCCCCTTCCCCCCTGAGGCGGGGTGATCATGATGTGCGCTCCGGGCGTCCCCGGGAACATGAGCCAGGGACCGCCCGCGCTGGGGGTGGTGGACAGCCCCGTGCTCTCCGGGGTGGCCCCCGGTGTGTAGATCGTCCAGCGCTCGTAGGGATCCGTGATGGTGCCCGTTCCGGGATCGAAGCCGCTCCCGGTGAGGATGCTGTTCACCGTCCCGAAGGGGATGGGTAGGGTGCCCGCCGCGTTCTCCTTCCATCGGGTCTGCACGACGTCGCTCTCCGCCATGCCCTGGGCCCTGAGCTCGCGTCCCCGGGCGAAGAACGCCTCGAGTCCCGCCTGATGGCACGACACCTCGAGCCGCTGCGCCTTCGGGTCGGGCGCCATGCAGATCAGCGGCTTGGTGCCCTCCCTGAGCGTGACGAAGGCCCCGGTGGAGTCGTATCCCTGCACGGTGGCGCCGTCACGGAGCTCCGTGGGCGCGGCCTGGAGGGCGAGGCGGATCTGCAGGGCGGGCGGCAGCCCGCTCCACGCTTCCTGGGCGACGACGGGCGTCGAGGACAGGGCGGCGATGAGGCCGAGGGTGGCGGCTGCCTGGAGCGGTACGTTCATGGAGCACCCCGGGGTTCGGACGGTACGGAGCGCCGGTGGCGGCGGCCCAGCAAAGTTGTGTGCGAGCGGGTGAGGCATACAAGGTCCGGTCGCCCGCGCTGTACAGCCACGACGGCGAAGCCCATGTTGGCGTCGTCCGCCCGGGCCACGAGTCACGTCGGTTTCCCACACCATGGATGTCATGAGCCCACGACCGTCGAAGTCCCGTGGTCCGCCGGCCGCGTGTGGCGTCCCGGGGAGGTGTGGGGGTTGACCCGCTCCGGGAAACGTGTCCGGGCCCTGGGGATGTGGACCGCTCTGGCGCTGGTGGTGGGGAACATGGTGGGGTCGGGCGCCTATCTGCTTCCCTCCTCCCTGGGGAGGTATGGGCCCATCAGCCTCCTGGGGTGGCTCGTCACCGCCGTGGGGGCGGTGTGCCTGGCGCTGGTGTTCGGGCGCCTGGGGCGCATCATGCCGGCTACCGGTGGGCCGTACACGTATACCCGGGTCACCCTGGGAGACACCTCCGCGTTCTTCGTGGCCTGGGGGTACTGGGTGTCGGTCTGGGTGGCCAACGCCGGCATCGCCACCGCATTCGTGGCGTACCTGACGCCTTTCTTCCCGGCGTTGAAGGCATCACCCGTACTCTCCGGCGCCGCGGCGGTGGGCACCATCTGGCTCCTCACGGCGGTGAACCTGAGAGGGGTGCGCGAGGCGGGCATCCTCCAGCTCGTGACCACGGTCCTGAAGGTGCTCCCCCTCGTCGTGGTGGGGACCCTGGGGCTCATGGCGATGAACGCGGCGAACCTGACCCCCTTCCATCCCGGGGGCGGCTCCGGCTTCTCCGCCATCACGGCGTCGGCCACGCTCACCCTGTGGGCGTTCCTGGGCCTCGAGTCCGCTACCATCCCCGCGGAGCAGGTGCGGGATCCCGAGCGCACGATCCCCCTTGCCACGGTCATGGGCACGGTGGTCACCGCGGCCATCTACCTGCTGAGCTCCCTGGCCGTCATGGGGGTGCTCAGCGCGCCGGAGCTGTCGGCATCCTCCGCTCCCTTCGCCGACGCCGCCACCCGGATATGGGGCTCGGCCGCAGGCAAGATCGTGGCCGCCGGCGCCGCGTTGGCGGCCTTCGGAGTCCTCAACGGTTGGGTGCTCGTGCAGGGTCAGATGCCGCTGGCACCGGCGCGGGACGGGCTGTTTCCCAGACCCTTCGCCCGGCTGTCACGGCGGGACACACCCGCCTTCGGCCTGGTGCTCTCCAGCGTTCTCGCCACCGTGCTGGTCGCGGCCAACTACACCCGGGGCCTCGTGGGCCTCTTCACGTTCACCGCGCTGCTGGGCACGGTGACCGCGCTCCTGGCCTATGTGGGCTCGTCGCTGGGGCAGATCCTCCTGATCCTCCGCGAGCCCGCACGCTTCGGTGGCAAGGGAGCGCGCCGCGCGGTGGTGATCTCCGCCGTGGCCTTCGTCTATTCGATATGGGCCATCGCCGGGGCGGGGTGGGACGTGGTGTTCTGGGGTGCGGTGTTGCTGGCGATGGGGATGCCCGTGTACCTGAGCAGCGAGTCCCGCCGGGCGAGCAGAGCGATGGACGCTTCCGCCACCGGCGCACCGGCTTCCGCACGCGAGTGAGACATCCGTGATCGCAGACTCCACGTACCAGTCCGACACCGCTCCCCTGCGGCGGGTTCTCCTCCGGCATGCCCGGGACGCCTTCGTGGACGCAGCGGCCGCGGCCGCCCAGTGGCGCGAGCTCGGGTACCTCGGCCCCCCCGACGTGGACGTCGCGTGCCGTGAATCCGATGCCTTCGCGGGGCTTCTCCAGGAGCTGGGCGTGGACGTGACGTGGGCCCCTCCCGGCGATCTCGGTCTGGACTCCATCTACGTGCGCGACGCGTCGGTGCTATGCGACGGCGGAGTCGTGCTCTGCTCCATGGGCAAGCGGGCGCGCAGGCGGGAGCCCGGGGCCCTGAGAGGCGTATACGATGCGCTCGGTGTCGGGCTTCTGGGTGCCGTGGAGGGAGAGGGCCGGCTGGAGGGAGGCGACGTGGCGTGGGTGCGTCCGGGGACGCTGGCCGTGGGGCGGGGATACAGGACCAACGACGAGGGGATCCGCCAGCTCCGCACGCTCGTGGGCGGGAGCGTGGAGGAAGTGCTCGTGGTGCCGCTCCCCCACTGGAAGGGTCCCGACGACGTTTTTCACCTGATGTCGATCTTCAGCCCGCTGGCCGACGACCTGGCCCTCGTCTACTCCCCTCTGATGCCCGTGACCTTTCGCGATGCGCTCCTGCGGCGCGGCCTCGCCCTCGTGGAGGTGCCGGACGAAGAGCTCGAGTCCATGGCGTGCAACGTCCTGGCCGTCCGCCCGCGGGTCGTCGTCGCCCTCGAGGGGAACCGGGAGACACGACGGCGTCTGGAAGCGGCGGGCGTCGAGGTGCACACCTATGCCGGAAGGGAGATCAGCGTGAAGGGGTCGGGCGGGCCCACCTGCCTGACCCGGCCGCTGGAGCGGGAGCGGACGTAGGAGGCGGGCCGGGAGATCCTCGGCCGCCCCTCTCTCATTTGACCCTGAGCAGCGCCCCCTCCGGGATGGGCCCGACGGGGCCTTCGCCCTTGCCCATCTCCAGCTTCAGGTCCTTGTCCCCTCCGCTCTGGTAGTAGAGCACCTGGATGGGGTGGAGCCCCTTCGCCAGGGCGACCTCGGCCTCCTTCGCCACGCTGGCGTGGGGGCCGTCGTTGTCCAGGACGGTCTCCCCTCCGAACCGGAGGACGGCGCCGTCGTCGGCCGTGAGGCGGAAGGTGTAGACCCCGTCCTCGGGCACCGAGAGGTATCCCTGGAAGCGGAGGGCGAAGGTGGTGTCGGGGGCCCATGCCGGAATGGCGACGCCGGCCACGGAATCCTGACGGACGACGTCACCCCGATCCAGGTCGGCGATCCTGCGGAAGCGGCCCTGGAGGAGCGCGACGCGGAGCCCAGGTGCCAGCGGGGCGTCCACCAACGCGGCGGGGCGGACGGTGACCCGCCGGAAGGTCGCGCTCCGCACGGGACCCTGGCGCCCGTCCGGGAGGATCATACGCGCGGTCAGCTTCACGGGCCCGTGCTCGACGTTCAGCTCCAGGGGTCCGGCATACGCTGCCGACGACGGACCCGGCTCCGAGCCGTCCAGCGTGTAGCGGATGGTCCCGGGGGCCGGCGCGATCAGCGAGGCCTTCACCTTCTTGTCCAGGGTGATCCGATCGTGCTCCAGGCCCACCACGTCGGGGATGCGGTAGTTGATGCCCATGGCGTCCAGGCGCTCCAGGTGCCATGGAAGGCGGCGGGCGAAGTCCTTGAAGCTCTTCTCCGAGGGGTTGGTCCAGTCCACCTCCGAGAGCGCCAGCAGGCGCGGCAGCAACATGTACTCCACGTGGCCGGGGGTGGCTATGTACTCGGTCCACAGGTTGCCCTGGGCACCCAGGACGTGGGTCGCCTGCTCCGGCGTGAGGCCCGGCGGTACCGGCTCGTAGGCGTAGACCTTCTCCAGCGGGTTGTAGCCTCCGATGGCCATGGGCTCCGTGCTGTCCGGGCCCTGGTAGTGGTCGAAGTAGAGAGGGCTGCCCGGCGTCATGATGACGTCGTGGCCTTGCTGCGCCGCGGCGATGCCGCCCTTGACCCCGCGCCACGACATGACCACGGCGTTGGGCGCCAGCCCTCCCTCCAGGATCTCGTCCCACCCGATGAAGGTCCTACCGTGCTCGTTGAGGAACTTGCCGATGCGCTGGATGAACCAGCTCTGCAGCTGGTCCTCGGTCTGGAGTCCTTCCCGCTTCATGACCTCCTGGGCGGTGTCGCTGTGCTGCCAGCGCACCTTGGGCACCTCGTCGCCGCCGATGTGGATGTACTTGCCGGGGAAGAGGTCCATGACCTCGGTGAGGACGTTCTCCAGGAAGGTGAACGTCGCCTCCTTGGGACAGTAGATGTCGCTGTAGACCCCCCAGTGCGTGCCCACATGGAAGGGCCCGGGCGTGCAGGCGAGCTCCGGGTAGGCGGCGAGGGCCGCCTCGGAGTGGCCCGGCATCTCGATCTCGGGGATGATGGTCACGTAGCGCTTCTTGGCGTACGCGACGATGTCCCGGATCTGGTCTTGCGTGTAATATCCGCCGTACGGCTTACCGTCGCCCACGTACGGGTCGAAGTTCTTGCCGACCTGCGTCTCCGCACGCACCGAGCCGATCTCCGTGAGCTTCGGATAGCGCTTGATCTGGATGCGCCACCCCTGGTCGTCGGTGAGGTGCCAGTGGAAGTAGCGGATCTTGTAGCGCGCCAGCAGGTCGATGTAGCGCTTCACGAACTCCGGCCCGAAGAAGTGCCGCACCACGTCCAGGTGCATGCCCCGGTACGGGAAGCGCGGGGCGTCGTCGATCTGCACCGACGGGACGTGCACCGGGCCGCTCCCGGTCCAGCGGGGGGGGAGCAGCTGGTTGAGGGTCTCCATGCCGTAGAACAGGCCGGCGTGGTCGTCGCCGGTGACGACGACCCGCTTGCCGTCCACCCCGAGGTGGTAGCCTTCGGCGGCACCCACGCGTCCCACCCCGAGGCAGATCTCGTGCTTCCTGCACTCACCGGACCGCACCGGGAGCGCCCATCCCGTGGCGGTGCGCACCGGCGCCGCCCAGAAGTTCGCGATCCGGCTGAGCTCGGGATCGGTGGTGTCGGCCACCACGATGCGCGTGGACGGACCCAGGGTGAACGAGCCCTTCTCCGGCGTCAGCGCTCGCGGCTTCGGAATGATGGGGTAGCTGGACGGGGGGTTCATGGTGGCGCAGCCCGCCAGGGCGGTGGCGAGCGCCAGGAAGGCCAGGGTGCGGAATCGGGACACGGGAATGGCTGCCGGCTCGGGAAGATGGAGACCCGGCGAAGTTGGCGCCGGCGGGGCACCTCGGGCAAGGCGGATCCGGCCTGGAGTCCGTCGCCGGAGCGGGTGGCGCGGCCGGGCGATTCCCGGCGCACGCCGCCTGGCGGGGACGCTCCTCTAGAGTCCTCCGCCGAGGTAGCGCACCAGGAGCACGTAGAGCACTCCGGCGATGAGCAGGACGATGGCGACCTTCAGGAGCTTCTTCAGGATCGCGAAGATCAGCACCGCCACCAGGAGCAGGAGGGGCACGAGCAGGATGGGCGTGTGCAGCAGGTACTCGAGGATGCCGTTCACGGGGTGATCCTGGTGGGGTTGCGCCGAATCGCCTCAATCAATAGGGGATGCGCGCCGGATGTAAAGCGCCTCGAGCGGCGCGCAGTCGCCTCGCCGTCTTCCCGGCGAGCTCCATGGAGCAGGCGTTTCGGTGAGGACGCCTCATTCGCTCCGCAGGACCACGGCGGGGTCCGTGCCTCCGGCCCGGAGCGCGGGCACCAGCGCGGCCAGCACTCCGGCGACGATGAGCACGCCCGCGGCGGCACCGAAGCTCACCAGGTCCGTGGGCGCGACGCCGAAGAGGAAGCGCGCCAGGAAGGACGAGGCCATCCACGACAGGCCGACCCCGCCCACGACGCCAAGGAGGACGGGGACCAGGCCGGCAGCCACGGTCTCACCCACGAGGCGCGCGGGGCGGGCGCCGAGCGCGAGGCGGACTCCCAGCTCGGCACGACGCCGCTGCACGCCGAACGACACCACTCCGTATACGCCCACCGTGCCCATGACCAGGCCCAGTACGCTGAACAGGCCGAGGAAGAAGCGCAGGCGCAGAGGCTCGGCCATGGCGGCGTCGAGGACGTCGTCCATGGTCTCCACGCGGCCCACCGTCATGCGCGGATCGACCTGCGTGACCAGCTTGCGGACCGTGGCCGCGAGGGCCGCGGGATCCGTCTCCGTCTTCGCTACGAGGATCCCGTATGAGGAGCCGTGCATGGTCTGGGCCCAGGGGTAGTAGACCGCCGGGGGCCTCTCGCCCACGAGCTTGTCCACGGCGATGTCGTGGACCACGCCCACCACCTCGATGGGCCCCTCGGTGAATCCGTTGTCCGTGATCGTGCGACCGACGGGGTTCCGGGTCCCCCAGAACCGTCGGGCGAACGCCTCGTTCACCACGGCGACCCTTCGGGAGTCGAGCCGGTCCGAGGGCAGGATGCCGCGGCCCCGGACGATATGCGCTCCCAGCGCCGCGAATGTCCCCGGCGTCACAGGGCGATAGTACGCATTGGGTCGCTGTCGGTCGGCGAGGTCGGGCCGGTCGGCGACGGCCACGGTGGCCTGCCATCCGCCGCCGCGCGCCGGAACGCGGTTGATGAGACCGGCGGCGCTCACTCCCGGGATCGCCCGGGCACGCTGCAACACGGAGTGGAGGAGTTGGTCACGCTCGACACTGTCGGTGCTCGCCTCGGGCAGAAGGAGGTCCACGGTGAGCACGCCCTTCGGGTCGAGTCCCGGGTCCACGTCGCGAAGCCGCTCCACGCTGCGCACGAGGAGGGCCGCGCCGGTAGTGAGGACGACGGCGAGGAGCACCTCGGCCACCACCAGGGACGTCCTGAGGCGGCCGGGGCCTCGGCGGGCCCCCGACTGGCGGCGTTCTCCCAGGGCGCTCCCCGAGAGATCGCCGGCCAGGAGGCTTCGCATGGGCGCCAGGGAGATCAGGCTCCCCGTGACCACCGCGAGGCCCATGGCGCCCGTGAGGGCGGTCCAGTCGAGGGACAGCGTGTCGGCGAAGCCGTTCTGCAGCGGCAGGCTCGCCACGAGGACATGGAAGAGCGCGGCCGCGAGACCCATCCCCAGTGCTCCGGCACCCGCACCGAGCATGACGGACTCGGTGAGGATCTGTCGGGCGAGGCGGGTACGGGAGGCACCCAGAGCGGTCCGCATGCTCATCTCGCCGGTCCGGTCGGTCGTGCGGGTGAGGATGAGGGCCGCGACGTTGGCGCACGCCATGAGGAGCACGAGGGCGACTGCCCCCAGAAGCAGGAGGAGCGCGGGCCGGACGCTTCCCAGGACGTACTCGCGCAACGGCGTGACGTGGGGGCTCCTGCTCTTGTCCCACGCGGCGGGGTAGCTCCAGCGCTGGCCCATGGCGTGGGCCAGCGCGGTGACGTCGTCGTGGACCTGAGCGCCGGTCACGCCTGGGCGGATCCGCCCCACGAGGACGAGCCATCCGTTGCTCTGGTAGGTCTGCGTGCTGGGGTCCAGGTCCAGGGGCACCCACGCCCTGGCCTCGGGTGTCGGGAAGTAGAAGCCCCTCGGCATGACACCGACGACGGTCGTGGACCGCCCGTCGACGCCGACGGTGCGGCCGATGACGGTGGGATCGCCAGCGAAGCGCTGCTGCCAGAGGCCGTAGCTCAGAACGATGACAGGGTCCGCGCCGGGGCGGTCCTCGCCGGACCGAAACGTCCTGCCGAGAAGGGGCTTCACCCCCAGCACGTCGAAGAGCTCGGCCGACCCGATGCAGGAGAGCACGAGAGACGAGCCGGTAGCCGTCCGCAGTGTAACCGCGTCCATGGAATATGCCGCCAGCGACGTGAACGCCTTCACCCGGTCCCTGGCGAAGTCGAACTCCACACCTCGCCAGTCGTAGTCCATCCAGAAGACCCGGAGACCGGCCTCATCGCGGACCGGCATGGGACGCAGCATGAGGCCGTCCACGACCGAGAAGAGCGCCACCGTGCCGCCGATGCCCAGGGCCAGGGTGAGCACCGCCAGGGTCGTGAACGCGGGGCGGCGCCGGAGCTGGCGGGCGGCGAAGCGGATGTCTCCTCCCATGTCCTGGAGCCAGCTCACGCCCCACGAGCGCCGGGACTGTTCCTTGAAGCGCTCCTCGCCGCCGAATCTCACCCGGGCCAGGCGGTGGGCCTCCTCCGCGCCCACGCCGCCGGCACGGTACTTCCGCTCTTCCATCTCCAGGTGGAACTCGATCTCGTCGGCCATGTCGCGCTCCATGCGCCGACGGTCCAGGAGAGCACGCAGACGAAACCGCAGGTTGCCGATCCAGCGTATCATGGCCGTCTTCCGGGATCCCGACGCTGCGAGGCAATGTCCATCTCCCGACGCGCGCTCGGTGGCATCGTGGCTCCCCTCCTCATCCCAGGGCCAGGATCCGGCCCACGGCCACCGACAGCCTCGTCCAGTGGTCGGTCTCCAGGCCGAGCTGCCGCTCCCCGGCACGCGTCAGGACGTAATAACGCGCCCGCCGGTTGTTCTCCGTCGTGCGCCACTCCGAGCGAATCCACCCCTGACGGGTGAGACGGTGCAGGGAGGGGTAGAGGGAGCCCTGGTTCACCTGGAGAGCGTCCGCGGAGACCTGCTGAATACGCTCGCCGATTCCCCAACCGTGCATGGGCTCGAGCGAGAGCACCTTGAGGATGAGCATGTCCAGCGTGCCGCGGATCATGTCGGGCTGGTTCTTCGACATCGGTGGTGACTCCCTCCTTTCTCTCGGAAAACGAGAGGAACACCTACCTAGACGAAACGAAGCCCCGAAAGGTTGCAGGGAGCTGGCGGACGCGTTTCGGCCGGGATCCGACACTGCTCCGCGGTCCGTCCCGGCGCCCTCGCCGGCGAGGGACGCCACGTGTCCCACCGGGGCGCCCATGCCGCCAACGCGAGGGCGCCGGATGCGGCGACCCTGCGCATGGTCGGCGCAGCGGAGGAGGGCCGGTCCTGGCGCCGGATGCGACCACGCGGCTATCCTTCCGTGACCCCTCCCGATGCCCGGAATGACCTCGCCCAGGCGTTCGTAGCGGCGGGCAGCGACGCCGAACTCCACCTCACCCAGTCACGGGAGATGCGAGCTTGAGCACCGAGACGGCCACCGCGAACGGGGGGCCCACCTTCTTCGGCCACCCGCGGGGTCTCGCGACCCTGTTCTTCACCGAGATGTGGGAGCGCTTCGCCTACTACGGCATGCGTGCGCTCCTGGTCCTCTTCATGACCGCGACCACCACCCACATGGTGGTGTCCGCGGAGGGGACGCCGCTGCGCCCCAACCCGGGACTGGGCTTCGACGTCGCCACCGCGACGGCGATCTATGGGCTCTACGTCGGCCTGGTGTACATCCTCAGCCTGCCGGGTGGCTGGGTGGCCGACAACCTGTGGGGCCAGCGCAAGGCGATCTTCGTCGGCGGCTGCTTCATCGCGGCGGGGCAGCTCAGCATGGCGCTCCCCTTCAAGGCCACGTTCTTCCTGGGCCTCTTCTTCATCATCATCGGTACGGGGCTGCTGAAGCCGAACGTGAGCACGGTGGTCGGAGAGCTGTACCCCGAAGGTGGCGCCCGTCGGGACGCGGGCTTCAGTGTCTTCTACATGGGCATCAACCTGGGTGCCCTCCTCGGCCCCGCCCTCACCGGTCTTTTCGGTGAGCAACACAACTGGCACTACGGCTTCGGCATCGGCGCCCTGGGCATGATCCTCGGGCTCACGCAGTACAAGCTGGGCGCCAAGTACCTCGGCGATCGGGGGTTCCTGAAGACCACCGACACCGCCGAGCAGCTCCGCGCGAAGACCCTGAAGTTCTACGGGATCTTCCTGGCGGTAGTGGCGGTGCTGGCCGCCTTCGGGTGGTCCGTGTGGGCCGGCGTCGTCCCCGTCACGCTGACCCAGATCGCCGAGCGGATGGTATACGTCGTCGTCGTCCTGGTGGTGCTGTACTTCATCTATCTGTGGGTGTTCGGCCACCATACCGCGGACGAGAACAAGCGGCTTTTCGTGATCTTCTGGCTCTTCATCCTCATCGCCATCTTCTGGTCGGGCTTCGAGCAGGCGGGCACGTCGTTCAACCTCTTCGCCCGGGACCTTACCAACCGGGACATCTTCGGGTGGAGGATGCCGGCCGCGTGGCTCCAGGACGTCAACCCCATCTTCATCATCATCGGCGCGCCGCTGTTCGGGTCGCTCTGGCTGTGGCTCGACAAGATCAAGGCGAACCCGTCGCTCCCCCTGAAGGCCGGCCTGGGCCTGCTCTTCCTGTCGGTGGGCTTCTTCGTCATCGCGTGGGGGGCCACGAACGCCACCAAGGAGCAGCCGGTGACGATGGCGTGGCTGGTGGTGACGTACTTCTTCCACACCGTCGGCGAGCTGTGCATCTCGCCCATCGGGCTGTCGGCCATGACGAAGCTGTCGCCCGCCAAGCGGGTGGGTCAGATGATGGGCATCTGGTTCGTGGGGGCGGCGCTGGGCAACGTCATCGCGGCTCTGGTGGCGGGGCGTCTCGAGAACCTGCCGCCCGCACCGGTCTTCCACCAGGTCGCCATGACCGTCGGCATCGTGGGGATCGTTGCCGTGCTGGTGAGCCCCGGAGTCAAGAAGCTCATGGCTGGCGTGAAGTAGCCGCCCGCATCACCTGCTGGACGAGGGAGGGCACCGAGGAGGCGTCCATCTTGTGCATGAGGCGCGCTCGATGGGCCTCCACGGTGCGCTGGCTGATGCCCAGGGCCCTGGCGATGTTCTTGTTGTGCTTGCCCTCCACGACGAGGGCCAGGACCTCCCGCTCCCTGGGTGTCAGGGAGTCCAGGTGTCCGCGGATCGCCTCCAGCCCGGCTCGCTCGCGACGCCGCCCGGCGTCGAGCTCCAGCGCCTGGTGGACCTTGTCCAGCAGCTTCTCGTCGGTGAAGGGCTTCTGGATGAAGTCCACCGCCCCGGCCTTCATCGCGGACACGGCGGTGGGGACGTCGCCATGGGCGGTGACGAAGATGACGGGGAGGTGGGAGTCCATGGACCGGAGACGGCTCTGCAGCTCGGCACCGCTCATCTCCGGCATCCTCAGGTCGAGGATGAGGCACCCGGACGCGTCGGGATCGTAGGCGTCGAGGAAGGCCGTGGCGGAGGCGAAGCCGCGGCTCCTCAGGCCGTCGGAGCGCAGGAGGAGTCCCAGCGAGTCCAATACTCCCGGGTCGTCGTCCACGACGAACACCGTGACCTCTCCGTCGCCTCGCATCGCCCTGGTCCCGATCACGGGTCGTGGTCCACGATCTCGTCGAGGACGGGCAGCGTGAAGAAGAAGGTGGATCCGCCCCCGGGCCTGCGCGCGAATCCGATACGCCCCTGGTGGGCGGTCACGATGGATCTGCTGATGGAGAGGCCCATCCCCATGCCCCTCTTCTTGGTGGTGAAGAAGGGGTGGAAGAGCTGGCGCTCGACCTCGGCCGGAACTCCGCCCCCCTCGTCCTCCACGCTCACGCGCAGCGTTCCGGGTCCGTCGGTACCTGTGCGCACGCTGACCTCGCGGCGCTCCGGATGGGCCTCCTCCACGGCGTCGATGCCGTTGCGGATGAGGTTGAGCACGACCTGCTGGATCTGGACGCCGTCGGCCAGCACCGGAGGCAGCCCGGAAGTGAGATCGAAAGACAGACGGACGGCGTGCTGGTGAGCGTCCACCGCCGCCAGCGGCGCCACGTCACGGACCAGCTCGTTGAGATCCGCTTCCCTCCAGCGGCTCTCCTGGCGTCGCACCATGTCCCTCAGGCGGTGGATGATGTCGCCGGCCCGGAGGGCTTCCCGGGCGATCCGCTCGAGGACGTCCTGCACGTCCGCGAGCCCCACCTCGCCGGCGTCGATGAGGCGGCGGCACGCCTGCGCGTACGTCGCCACCGCCGTGAGGGGCTGGTTCACCTCGTGGGCGATGCCCGAGGCCATCTCGCCCACGGTGCTGATCCGCGTCAGGTGCGTCAGGCGGTCACGGAGGTCCCGCTCGCTCGCCCGCAGACGCTCCTCGACCTCCTGGGCGCTCCGCCGCAGCTCCAGGGCGGCGCGGAGCCACTCGGTGACGTCCACGAGGACGACGGCGTGCCCGGTGATGGCGTCATCCGGGCCGCGGATGGGAGACGCGCGCAGGGAGACGGTCCGCGGCTCTCTCCCGCCCGGCCGCACGACGATCTCCACGGAGAGGTCGCCACCTCCGTCGCCGGACGCCCTCCACAGCCGGAGCACCGCGTCGCGATCGTCGGGTGAGAGGTCCCGCCGCCAGCCCTCGTCCCTGGCCTCGGCCTCCGACATTCCCAGGATCTCGCAGGCGCCGCGGTTGATGAAGACGCACCCTCCCCTGGCGTCGGTGCGCAGGATCCCCACGGGCAGACCCTCCACAGCGCCATCGAAGCCCGGGGAGATCGTCATCGTCGGACCGGCGGCCACCGGCCGGATGGAATTCTGACCGGTATGCCTGTGTGAAAGATCCGCCGCCGAGGCGGCAGGTCCAGGGGTCGCGGGGCCGCCCGTGCGTACAATCCACAATACCGCGCGGGCGCCCGGGAGCGGAGAATTCCAGGAAGAGCTCACCCGACGGCGGCATGCCGCCGGCGCAAGCCCGGTGGAGGACCCCGTGGAAGCTGCGCCCGATACCCTCGGCACCGACGGCGCGGGACGTCGCACGGTTGCCGTCGTGGACGGCGACGAGGCTGTCCGGCAGAGCCTCGAGCTGCTCCTCGGGAGCCTCCACCTCCGGGTGGAGACGTTCCCCACCGGCGAAGCCCTCCTGAACCACGTCGAGGAGCTTCATCCCGACTGCATCATCACCGAGGTGTTTCTCCCGGGCATGAGCGGCATCGAGCTTCTGCGGGAGCTGGCTGCGCGGCGCCGTACCGTACCCGCCATCGTGATGGCCACCCATGCGGACGTCCCCCTGGCTGTGGAGGCCATGCACCTCGGCGCCCTGGACTTCGTCGAGAAGCCGGTCATCGACCGGGTCATCGTCACACGCGTGAGGGAGGTGCTTCGAACCGATGAACACTCCTGACGAGGCTCGACCCGCCAGCGGCGGGACGGTCTTTCCCTGGCAGCACACGGACCCCAGGCGCTCAGGCTCGAAGACGCGGCTCCGCTGGAGCATGGTGATCGGGCTGCTCTTGGTCTCGGCCTTGCCCTTCGTCGTCATCGGCGGCGGCGCCTGGTTCGTGTTCCGGAACCTGGCCATGCAGGAGGCGCTGACGCTCTACCGCAACATGGCCCGAGCCCACGCGACGGCCGTGGACTCCTATCTCTCCGAGCAGTTCCGCACCCTGGAGACGCTCGCCCGCACGCACACCGTCGACGAGCTGCGGGATCCGAAGACCCTCGCACAGGTCTTCGCCACGTTGTCCGAGGTGCAGGGCAACAGCTTCGTGGACCTCGGGGTCATCGACGAGAACGGACGGCATCTGGCCTACGTGGGTCCGTACGATCTCATGGGGCGCAACTACGGGGACGCAGACTGGTTCCGCACCGTGATGAGCCAGGGCGTCGCCGTCAGCGATGCCTTCCTGGGCTTCCGGCAAAGTCCCCACAGC
>Ga0316583_10000148_pt1 | contig 16835 bp, 13 predicted proteins | sample J_170502JBrBrA_D_FD_204513 | JGI IMG/M metagenome (GOLD analysis project Ga0316583, IMG submission 204513) | Rhizosphere microbial communities from salt marsh grasses in Alabama, United States - J_170502JBrBrA | ecosystem: Host-associated > Plants > Roots > Rhizosphere | place: USA: Alabama... | reverse complement strand
GTGCTGTGCATGGCCGGCTTCGATCTCGTCATCAGATACGAAGCCGCGCTCCTTCAGCATGGTTTCCAGCGCCGAAAACCAGATCTGGTAGTAAGTCATATTGAGATATTCGGCCGGGTCGCGGTTCTCGCGCGCGAAGCGTGAGGCGTCGATGTTCCATTGTCCGGGCCTCGCCATGGCGAGCGTCAGCGCGAAGGCGCGCTTTTCCCATTCGCCGTGGAACACCGGCTCGTTCGGTTCCGGCTCAACCGGGCCGAAGCCGTGCATGCCGCCCATGTCGTGCGCGCCGTTCATTTGCTGATGTCCTTCGGCGATTTCGCCAGCCCCGTGCCGATCATACTGTCGCGCGTCACCAGCTCGGTAAGCTGTCGCTCGCTCCAGCCTTCGGTGCCTTCGGGACGCATGGGGATGACGAGATAGCGGATCTCAGAAGTCGAATCCCACACGCGGATTTCAGTGTCCGCCGGCAGCGTCACGCCAAAGTCCTTCAGCACGCCGCGCGGGTCGCTCACGACGCGTGAGCGGTAGGGCGCCGATTTGTACCAGACCGGCGGCAAGCCGAGCACCGGCCACGGATAACAGGAGCACAAGGTGCACACGACCATGTTGTGCGTCGTCGGGGTATTCTCCAGCGCGACGATGTGCTCGCCCTGGCGGCCAGCATAGCCGAGCTCGCCGATCGCGGGGGTGGCGTCCTGGAGCAGCCGCGCGCGATAGGAAGGGTCGGCCCAGGCCTTGGCAACGACGGCGGCGCCGTTACGTGGCCCGACCTTGGTCTCGTAGGTCTCGATCAGGAGATCGAGTGCCGCCGGGTCGACATAGCCCTTCTCGGTCAGCACCGTCTCCAGCGCGCGTACTCGCAGTTGCGTTTCCGACAGCTCGGAATGGTCGTGGTCGTGATGATGATGGTGGTCGTGCTCGTGGGTCATGGGGGGAATTTAGCGGAACGCCGCGCTTTGTGCCATCATCGCCGTATGGTTGTTTCCGCTGCCCTCACCACAATCGCCGACCGCATCGACCGCCTTAATTCGGCAATCGGCCGCGCCGCGGCCTGGCTGGCCCTCGCGATTGTGCTCGTTCAGTTCGCACTCGTGGTGGCCCGTTACGTCTTCTCCTATGGGTCGATCTGGCTCACGGAATCGGTCACATACGGGCACGCCACGCTGATCATGCTAGCAGCGGCCTGGACCTTGCGGGCCGGCGGCCATGTGCGGGTCGACGTGTTCTACGCCCACGCCAGCCAACGCACCCGTGCCGTCGTGGATCTCGCCGGCAGCCTTCTGCTGTTGCTGCCGTTCATGCTGCTGCTGCTGTGGCTGTCGGTGCCCTATACCGCGCGCTCCTGGGCCATTCTCGAACGCTCGCAGGAAGTCGGCGGCCTGCCATTGGTGTTTCTGCTGAAGACGCTGGTGCCGCTGTTTGCCTTGCTGATGGCTCTGCAAGGAATTTCTCAGGCAATCCGCGCGGCATGCGTGCTTACACAGCAAAGCGCGCGGGGGCAGGGGCTGAATGCCGCTCGCTGAAACTCTCGCCATCCTGCTGGTCGCCGCGGTCATTGCCGCGCTGATGGCCGGCTACCCGGTGGCGCTGACGCTCGCCGGCGTATCGCTCGCCTTCGCCGTGCTCGGTCATCTCGTCGGTGTCATGGGCTTCGGCATCCTCGGCGCGCTGCCAGACCGCATCTATGGCGTCATCACCAATCCTGTGCTGCTGGCGATCCCGCTGTTCGTGTTTATGGGCGTGATGCTGGAGCAGTCGCGCATTGCCGAGGATCTGCTCGAGCGCATGGGTCGGCTGTTCGGTTCATGGCGTGGCGGCCTTGGTTATTCCGCGGTCGTGGTCGGCGCATTGCTGGCGGCCTCAACCGGCATCGTCGGCGCCACCGCCGTGACCATGGGCCTGATCATGCTGCCGGCGATGCTGCGCCACGACTACGATCCACGGCTTGCCGCCGGCACGGTGGCGGCCTCGGCGACGCTGGCGCAGATCGTGCCGCCCTCGACCGTGCTGATCGTGCTCGGCGACCAGCTCAACAACGCCTATCAGGCGGCGCAACTGGCGCAAGGCAACTTCGCGCCCAACGCGTTGTCTGTAAGCGACCTGTTCGCCGGCGCGGTGGTGCCCGGCGCGCTGCTGGTCGGTCTTTATCTCGCTTACCTCATTGGCGTTGCATTCTGGCGCCCGGCGGCGTGTCCGGCGCTTGAAGTGAGCGAAAGCGAACAGACCAGCGGCCTGCTCGAAGCCTTGCTTGCTCCGCTCGCCCTTATCGCCGCGGTGCTCGGCTCCATATTGTTCGGCGTCGCCACGCCGACCGAAGCGGCTTCCGTCGGCGCTGTCGGCGCCATGCTGCTCGCCGCCCGCAAAGCGAATCTCGGCCAAGTGATGCGGCCGGTGGTCGAGAAGACGACGCAAATCACTGCCATGATCTTCGTCATTCTCATCGGTGCTACCGTGTTCAGCCTGGTGTTTCGCGCACTCGGTGGCGACGTGCTGGTGCATCAGGCGCTGACCAACCTGCCGGGCGGCGTCGCCGGCGCGCTCATTGCGGTGATGCTGGCAATCTTTCTGCTCGGCTTCGTCATGGACGCCTTCGAGATCATCTTCGTGGTGGTGCCGATCGTGGCGCCGGCGCTCCTGAAGATGCCGGGCGTCGATCCGGTCTGGCTCGGCATCCTGATGGCGGTGAACCTGCAGACCTCCTACATGCACCCGCCACTCGGGCCGACGCTCTTTTACCTGCGTGGCGTCGCGCCGCCGGCGGTCACCACGCGCCATATCTATGTCGGCATCATCCCGTTCGTCGTGATCCAGCTTTTTGCGCTCGTCGTGCTGTGGTTTGTCCCCGCCCTTGCCACGGCGCTGCCGCATGCGCTTTATGGGCAGTGAAAGACTTCCGGGAGACGAGGACCGCCATGAAAGCCGCTGACCTGTTCAACCTCAAAGACCGCGTCGCGCTGGTCACCGGTGCTTCCAGCGGGCTCGGCGTCCAGTTTGCCCGCGCGCTCGCCGACAACGGCGCGGCGGTGGCGCTGGTGGCGCGACGGGTCGAGCGGCTGAAGGACCTGCAAGCCGAGATTGAAGGAAACGGCGGCCGCGCGATCGCGATCGCGGCCGACGTCAACGACCGCACCGCCATGGTGCGCGCTTTCGACGAGACCGAGAAGGCCTTCGGCACCGTCACCATCCTGGTCAACAACGCCGGCGTGGCGCAGGCCGCCCAGCGCGCGATCGAGGTCACGCCCGAGGAATGGCGTCGCGTGCTGTCGGTCGACCTCGACGCCGTATTCTATTGGGCGCAGGAAGCTGCCCGCCGCATGCTGGCGGCGGGCAAGCAGGGCTCGATCGTCAACCTGGCGTCGGTGCTGGGCTTCGGTGTCGCCAAGGGCACGGCGGCCTATGCCATTGCCAAGACCGCCGTCGTCCAGACCACCAAGGCGCTGGCGCTCGAACTCGCCTTCAAGGGCGTGCGCGTCAACGCTATTGCGCCCGGCTGGTTCGTCACCGAGATCAACGACACCTATCTCACGGGCGAAGCCGGCGAGCGCATGAAGCGCGACATCCCCATGGGCCGTTTCGGCGAGGCCGGCGACCTCGACGGGGCGCTGCTGCTCCTGGCGTCGGACGCTGGCCGCTATATCACCGGTGCCACCATCTTGGTCGACGGCGGTCAAGTGGTGCAACTCAAAGGCTGATAGCCGGGTGCGGGACCCCGCGTATCGGTGCTAGAATTAAAGCCAGCTCCTCGCGATTGTTTGGAGCCGCCCTCCTCGTGCAGGGGAGGAAGGAAGAAAGGTTTCAGTCATGGATTTCACGCTATCCCCCGAGATCGAGGAACTGCGCGCGCGGGTGCGCGCTTTCGTCGAAGAGCATGTGCTGCCGCTCGAAAGCGATCCGGCCAATTTCGCCGACCACGAGAACATCCCGCACGACCGGCTACAGCCGGTGCGCGAGAAGGCCAAGGCCGCCGGGCTATGGGCGCCACAGTCCCCGCGCGAGTTCGGCGGCATGGAGCTGCCCATCGTCGCCTGGGCGGCGATTTATGAAGAGGCCGCGCGCTCGATCTTCGGGCCGCTCGCCATCCACTGCATGGCGCCCGACGACGGCAACATGAATGTGCTCGCCCGCACCGGTACACCGGAGCAGAAGGAAAGATGGCTGCGCCCGATCGTCGAGGGCAAGGTGCGCTCCTCCTTCGTGATGACCGAGCCGCATCCGGGCTCTGGCTCCGATCCCGGCATGATGCTGACCCGCGCCGAGAAGAAGGGAGACCGCTACATCGTGCGGGGGCGCAAATGGTTCATCACCGGCGCCGAGGGCGCGGCGCATTACATCCTCGTCGCGCGCACCTCCGATGACAAGCGCCGGGGCTTGACCGCCTTCCTCTATCACAAGGACCAGCCCGGCTGGCGCGTCGTGCGCCGCATCCCGATCATGGGCCCAGAGGAGCACGGCGGCCATTGCGAGATCGAATACGACGGTCTCGAAATCCCGGAAGAGAATATCCTGCTCAACGTGGGCGACGGCCTGCGCATCACGCAGATCCGCCTGGGTCCCGCGCGGCTCACCCACTGCATGCGCTGGCTCGGCTTCGCCAAGCGCTGCATGGAGATCGCGCAGGCCTATGTCGACGAGCGCGAGGGCTTTGGCATCAAGCTCGCCGATCGTGAGAGCGTGCAAATCAAGCTCGGCGAGGTGGCGCACCAGATCGAGATTGGCCGCCTGCTCACCATGCGTGCCGCCTGGATGCTCGACCAAGGCTCGCGTGCGCGCAAAGAAGTGTCGATGGCCAAGGTCTCGGTCGCTGACACCCTGCACAACGCCGCCGACGTCGGCATCCAGCTTTGCGGGGCGCGCGGCTATTCCAAGGACACCATCCTGGAATGGGTCTACCGCTACGCGCGATCGGCGCGGCTGGTCGACGGCGCCTCGGAGGTGCACAAGATGGTGCTCGCTCGCTTCCTGCGCGAGGAAGGCCGCGACTTCTGGCGTTGGGGTGCGGAAGGCGGGTGATCTTTCTTAATCCTTCCCCCGCAAGGGGAGGGATAAGGAGTTCAGCGCGGCGCTGAAGCTACTTGTCGCAGCTCACCTTGATGTCCACCCGCCGGTTCGCCTCATTGGCGATCCCGTCCGGCGTCCATTCGGTGAGCCGCCGCTCGCCCCATTGGGTCTGCGTGATCTTGACGGGCTCGCCGGAAAAGGCCGCCTTCAGCTTGTCGGCGACCGCCGTCGCCCGCTGCTTGGACAATTCGTAGTTGACCCGGTCGCTGCCGAGCGTGTCTGCATGGCCGGCGACCGCAATGGTGCAGTCGCTGTGGCCCTCCATGATGGTGCGCAGCCGGTCGGCGATGACCTTGGCCTGACCGTCGTCGTTGATACCGCCGATCTTCTCGTAGTGCACGGCGAGCGGCGGCGGCACCGCTGGCGTCAGGCCCTCTGCCGCGGCGGATTTTGGCGCCGGCGCGGCGCCCGGCATCGAGACGTAGAACACGACGAGATCCTGCTCCGGCCCTGCCTGTTGCGCGGGCGCTGGTTTTGCGACCGCCTTGGCCAGGTCGGCCTGCTTCGCGGCCGTTTTGGCGAAGCCCTGCTTGACCGCCGTGTTGAGCGCCGTCAGCGACGACGAGGTCTGATCGAGCTTGGTGGCGTTGGCGCTGACGTCGTTTTTGATCGCGTCGAGCGTTTGGCCGAGCGCGTTCAGCGATTTCGAGGCGTCGGCAAGCTTGGCGGCATTGGCATCGATGCCGGTCTTGAACCCATCGGCGGTCTTGCCGAGCGCGGCGAGGTCTTTCAGCGCGTCGTCCAGCTTGGCGTTGGCCTGGGTGAGGGCGGGGTCGGTCGGCCGCTTGGCGATAGCGTCCTTGACGCCGGCAATAGCGGTCTGAATGCGGGCGAGCGCCTGATCGCGGGCCTGGTCGCGCGCTTCGTCGTCGGGCTTGCTCGGCAGCGTGGCCACCGCCTTGCTCAGCGTATCGAGCTTGTCGGCAAGCGCCTTGTTGGCGTCTTTGACCATGCCGCCGAGCTCGGCGAGGCCATTGCGGGTGCCGACCAGCGACACCTGGTCCTTCACATCGCGCAGCGTCGCTTCGGCCGTCTTGAGCGCGCCGTCGAGCCGCTTAAGGTCGCTCGTCGTCTTGCCGAGTTCGGTGCCGACGGCCTGGATCTGCTTGTCCTGCGCCGCGAATTGCTGAGCGACGAATTCCTGTTGCCCCGCCGTTATCTTCCAGATCACCACCGCCGCGATCGCCCCGGTGACCACGGCAGCGATCAGGCCGGGCACCAGTTGATCCAGAATACTCTTCATCGTACCTGCGACCGGCCGGCAACCTGCCGACCGTTATCGTCCTCGCATCGTTTTGTTGGGCGGCCTAGCCCTTGCAATTCACCGAGATGTCGACCCGGCGGTTGTTCTCATCGGCGGTGGCATCGGGCGTCCACGTCTGTAGCCGCCGCTCGCCCCAGGCCGCCACGTTGACCGTCACGCCCGGCATGGCGGCCTTGATCTTCTGTGCGATGTTCTTCGCGCGTTCTTGCGAAATCTTGAGATTGAGCTTGTCGCTGCCCAGCGTATCGGCGTAACCGGCCACCGAGACGGTGCAGTCCTTGCGGCCCTCGAGCAGTGTCCTCAACTTCGGGATGATCAGCGCCGCCTGGCCGTTGTCGTCGGTGCTGCCGATCTTGGCAAATTGGATGTCGAGCGGCTGCACCGAAGCGATCTTCTGCGGCAGGTTCTTTTCGTTCGGCATGTGCAGATAGAAGACGACAGCCTCCCTCTGGGTGCTGCCCGCCACCGCCTTGTTGGTAGTCTCGAGCTTGCTGCTCAGCGCCGCCAGTTGCTTCTTGACGCCGTCGAGCGAGGTCGACTTCTCGATGTCGGCGAGGGTCTTGTTGAGCGACTTGATCTTGTCGTTGAGTGGGCCGACCTGGTCGGCCAGGTCCAGCTTCGGCATCGCGTCCTGTACGGCGGCGATCGACGATTTCAAGTCCGCTATTTTGGCGCCGAGCTGGCTGGTGGAATCGCTCAGCGAATTGACCTTGGCGGCGAGCCCATTCACCTTGCCGCCGAGGTCTGCCGCAGCGTCGGCCTTCTGCAGCGACGTCAGCGACGTGGCGATCGCCGTCATGTTCTTTTCCAGCGTATCGAGCCGCTCGCGCACGTTGCCGGCGGCGATAGTGCTCTGGATCTTGGCGAGCGCCGCGTTGGTGCCCTTGATGTTGTCCTGAAGCTGGGTCAGTCCCTCGGCGAGGGCTTTGGTCGCGGTCGCCTTCTGGACCTCGGCCAGCTTGGCGTTGGTATCAGCGACCTTGGCGCTGAGCGCCGCCAGATCGTTCTTGGTCGGGCCGGTGGTCACCTTCCACAAAGTCACCCCGGCGAGGGCGATCACCACCAGGAACCCGGCACTGAGCCAGAAAGTCTTTTGTCCGTCGGACATCGCAGGCGTTCCCCCGTATTTTAGTCTTATTTTCAAAGAATATACGCCCCATTGCCGAATGCAAACAGCTTCCCCGCGTGGCTTTGGCCACCGCGGTTCGAGTTGCTGTGAGCGTCGGAAAAGGGCGCATTCCGGCGCGCGAGCGCCATATGCCGTTAATTCGATAACGGCTTTTCGACACCGGCCACGACTGCGGATTGGTGCGCGGCCTCGCCTTCGCGCCGGCCCGCATAACCGGCGGCGGCACGCATCAGTTGCGATAGGTCGGGTCGATCCGATCAAGGATGCGCAGGTAAGCCGGCCAGTCGGCGCTGCCGCGGCCGCGATCGTGGTGCTCGAACTGCGCCGCGGTCTTTTCACAGACCTCCGGCGGAATCTCGACCAACTCGCCGCCGGCCGCCTCCATCCTCAGCTGGATATCGGCCGCATCCATCAGGTAGTGCATTAGCACGAAGGCCTCGCGCGCGCTGCCGCCGACGGTGAGCAGTCCGTGATTGTGCATGATCATGGCGCGGTTCTGCCCGAGGTCCTGGTTGATGCGCTGGCGCTCCTCGAAATCCTCGGTGATGCCTTCGTAGGCGTGATAGCCGATGCGGTTGTAGAAGCGGATTGCCGGCTGCGACAACATCCTCAGGCCCCGCTTCATGCCGGCGATGGCCATGCCGGTCCGGGTGTGAACGTGGATCGCGCAATTGACATCGTCGCGCGCGCTCAAGACGCCACCGTGCAGCGTGAAGCCAGGGCGATTGACACCGGCGCGCTCGTCGAGGTCCTCGTCCATCGACACCTTCGCTAGATTGGAGGCGGTGACCTCGGTGTAGAGCAGCTCGTGTCGCTTCATGAGGAACATGCGCGGCTTGCCCGGCACCCGCATGGATGAATGATTGTAGATGACGTCGTCCCAGCCGTAATGGGCCAGCAGGCGATAGACCGCGGCAAGTTCGACACGCGCTTCCCATTCGGCCTGTGAAATTTCATCACGTGACACTTTGGCGGCGGTCCCGCCAACGACCTTGGCATGCGTGTTCATGGGCCGTGTCCTTCCCAAGCGTTATGTGTTGACGCCAAGACTATCACATGCGCCCGCCTTGGCCAGCGGTGGCAACGCCCGTATAGAAACTATGTCGCAATGCCGACGGGAGTGAACGTCGATGAGTCAACCGATTCAAATCCGCATGGGCGGCTATGGCCCGCCGTCGACCGGCTTTTCCAAGGCGCTGCAATTCATCGGCGACAGATTGCAGACGCGTTTCGGCGACCGGGTCGATATCAAATACGTCTGGAACATCATGGATCTCGGCTACAAAGCCGAGGACATTTTGTGGCTGGTCGAGCACGGATTGCTCACGCTCGGCTACCAGTCGTCGAGCTATCTGACCGGCCGCGTGCCCGAGCTCGGCTTTGTCGATCTGCCGTTCCTGTTTGCCGACAACCGCCATGCGCGTTCAGCGATGGACGGCGTACTCGGCGAGTTCCTGGTGAAGAAGACGGAAGAACGTGTCGGCTATCGCATCCTCGGCTGGTTCGAAAACGGATTCCGTCATGTGTCGAATAAGCTCAGGCCGATTCACGTGCCCGCCGATGTGAAGGGCATGAAAATTCGCGTGCTGCCGAGCGAGATCCAGCGCCGTACTTTCGAATTGCTCGGCGCCGAGGCGATGCGCATGGATCTGACCGAAGCCATCGCGATGATCAAGGCCGGCACTCTGGACGCGCAGGAAAATCCGCTCGCCAATACCGTGACGTACGGCGTGCACAACTTCCACAAATTCCATACGCTCACTTCGCACTTCTACATTTCGCGGCCGATCTTCCTGCACCGCGCCTCGTTCGCGGCGTGGCCCGCGGACCTGCAACAGGCGATGCAGGAAGCGGTGACAGAATCCGTCGCGTACCAGCGCAAGCTGGCGGAAGAGGAGCACACGCAGTCGCGCCGCATCATCGAGGATGCCGGCTGCGAGATCGCCGAATTAACGGCGGCCGAACACGGCAAATTCGTCGATGCCGTGCCGCCGCTCTTGAAAGACGCGCGGGAAATGTATGGCAACGCGATGTTCAGGATGGTGGAGAGGTAATTTCCGGTTGCGCAACATGCTCGGCGTCATGCCCGGGCGTCGGATGTCCGTTAGAGCTTGGTCCCCGCGCAGGCGGGACGGGCAGGGGCGCAACGATAATGAGTCGCCGGCACTCCCGCGGGCATCGCCTTCACAATGTCCTCCCGCGTGCGCCGGCGCCCGCGGTTCCGGGCCGGTCCAAAAACACCGCCCGCCACCCCGAACACGCAATTTCCTTGCAAGCCGCGCACGGCGCGCGCAATGCACGCGCAGGCTGTTGATTTTCCGGGGCTTCCGCATTCACCCCGGTTCCCTGTGCCGGCCTATCGGCCTATATGTTAGGGGCTGCGACCTGGATTTCAGAGGGAGCGTGAGGGCCTCGCATGACGCTTCGATCGGTCAGCCTCGACGACAAATACGATCTCGCGAAGGATCGCGTTCTGGTCACCGGCTATCACGCGCTAATTCGCGCGTTGCTGATGCAGAAGGAGCGCGACCGCCGCGCCGGTCTCAACACCGGTGGCTACGTCACCGGCTACCGCGGCTCGCCGCTTGGTGGTCTTGACCAGCAGATGATGCGCGCTGGCCGCCACCTCGCCGCCGCCGACGTCAAGTTCAATCCCGGCATCAACGAAGAGCTCGCCGCCACCGCTCTGTGGGGCACGCAGCAGGCCGAGCTGCGCGGCGAGGGCAAGTTCGATGGCGTCTTCGGCATGTGGTACGGCAAGGGCCCGGGCGTCGACCGCTCCGGAGACGTCTTCCGCCATGCCAACCTCGCCGGCACCTCGCCGCAAGGCGGTGTGATCGCCCTCATGGGCGACGATCACACCGCGGAATCCTCCACCACCGCGCATCAGTCCGAATTCCATTTCGTCGACGTGATGATGCCGATCCTCAATCCGGCGGGCGTTCAGGAGATTGTCGACTACGCGCTCTACGGCTGGGCAATGTCGCGCTACGCCAGTGTCTGGACCGCGCTCAAATGCATGCACGAAACGGTGGAGTCGACCGGCGTCATCGACGGTAGCCTCGATCGTTTGCAGATCGTCACGCCCACCGATTTCGTCATGCCGGAAGGCGGGCTCAACATCCGCCTCGGAGACACCATCCTCGGGCAGGAAGCGCGCCTGCACGATTTCAAGCGCGACGCCATGCTCGCCTTTGTGCGCGCCAACAAGCTCAACAAGACCATCACTTCCGGCGGCCGCAATCCCAAGATCGGCATCATCACCACCGGCAAGGCCTATCTCGATGTGCGCCAGGCCTTCGACGAGCTCGGCATCGACGAGGTGAAGTGCAACGATCTCGGCCTGCGCCTGTTCAAGGTCGGCTGCCCGTGGCCGATCTCGCGTGATGAACTCAAAGCCTTTGCCGACGGCCTCGACCTCATCATCGTTGTCGAGGAAAAGCGCTCGCTCATCGAAGTACAGGTGCGCGAAGAACTCTATGGCACGGCCAACCAGCCGGTCTGTATCGGCAAGAAGGACGAGCAGGGCAACTGGCTGTTCCCGATCAAGGGCGCGCTCGATCCCAACGACGTCGCCATCTGCATCGGCGAACGCCTGTTGAAGGTTGCGCCCAACGACGAGCTCGCCGCCAATGTGGCGCGGCTGAAGTCGGCGCAGAAGGCGCTCGCCGAGACCACGGACGTCGCGCTGCGCATTCCTTATTTCTGCTCCGGCTGCCCGCACAACACTTCGACGCGTGTGCCGGAAGGCAGTCGCGCATATGCTGGCATTGGCTGCCATTTCATGTCGCAGTGGATGGACCGCAAGACGCTCGGCTTCACCCAGATGGGCGGCGAGGGCGTCAACTGGGTCGGCGAGGCACCGTTCTCGAAAACGCCGCACGTGTTCCAGAACCTCGGCGACGGCACCTACAACCACTCCGGCTATCTCGCCATTCGTGCCGCGATCGATGCCGGCACCACCATGACTTACAAAATCCTGTTCAACGACGCGGTGGCGATGACCGGCGGGCAAGCCAACGAGGGCGGCCTCAACGTGCCGCAGATCGCGCGCCAGGTGGCAGCCGAAGGCGCCAAGCGCGTGGTCGTGGTCACCGACGAGCCGTGGAAATATCCCAAGGACACCGACTGGCCGAAGGGCCTCACGGTCCATCACCGCGACGAGCTGGATGCGGTGCAGCGCGAGCTTGCCACCGTGCCCGGCGTGACCGTGCTGATCTATGATCAGACCTGTGCCGCCGAGAAGCGCCGCCGCCGCAAGCGCGGCGCCTTCCCCGATCCGCTCAAGCGCGTGGTCATCAACGATCTCGTCTGCGAGGGCTGCGGTGACTGCGGCATCAAGTCGAACTGCGTCTCGGTGCAGCCGCTGGAGACCGAATGGGGCCGCAAGCGCACCATCGACCAGTCGAGCTGCAACAAGGACTATTCCTGTCTCAAGGGCTTCTGCCCGTCCTTCGTCACCGTGCACGGCGCCAAGCTGAAAAAAGGCGAGGGCGTCAGTGAGCCCGCCGATTGGGCCGCGCTGCCGACGCCGGCCGCGCCGCTCACCAACCACCCGTATGGCATCATCGTCACCGGCGTCGGCGGCACCGGCATCGTCACCGTCGGCGCCATTGTCGCCATGGCCGCGCACCTGGAAGGCAAGGGCGCCGGCGTTATCGACATGGCGGGGCTGGCGCAGAAAGGTGGGGCGGTGTTCAGCCACATCCGCATCGCCAACACGCCGGACGACATCCACGCCATTCGCCTCCACGCCGGGGCCGCCGATTTGGTGCTGGGCGGCGATATCGTGGTGGTCGGCAACAAGAAAGTGCTGGGCGCCATCAAGCAGGGCGGGACCCGCGTCATCGTCAACACCGCGGAGTTCCTGCCCGGCGACTTCACCCGCGACGAGAACTTCTCGCTGCCGACCGAGCGGCTCAAGCGCGCCATCGTCGAGCACGCCGGCAAGGAGCGCAGTCATTTCGTCGACGCCGGCCGGCTCGCCACCGCGCTGCTCGGTCAGTCGTTGGGCGCCAACATGTTCATGCTCGGCTACGCCTATCAGCTCGGCGCGTTGCCATTGAGCGCGGAGGCGATCGAAAAGGCGATCGAGATGAACGGCCAGGCGGTCGACATGAATCTGGCCGCCTTCAGCTACGGCCGCCGGGCGGCGGTCGATCCGGCGGCGATCGAAGCGCTGGTCGGTCCGCGACCGGAAGAGCAGAACGATGCGCTGAAGCTCTCGGAGTCCTTCGCCGAGACGGTGGAACGGCGCGAAGCCTTCCTCACCGCCTATCAGAGCAGGCGCTACGCCAAACGCTACCGCAAATGGGTCGAAAAGGTGCGCGCCGCCGAAGCCGCCAAGACGTCGGGTGAGAGCGGGCTCGCGGAAGCCGTCGCGCGTTATCTGTTCAAGCTGATGGCCTATAAGGACGAGTACGAAGTCGCTCGGCTTTATACCGATACGACGTTCCTCGAGCGGGTGAAGAAATCCTTCGACGGCGACTTGCGTTTCGAATTCCATCTGGCGCCGCCGCTCTTGTCCAAGGTCGATCCCGCGACTGGCGAGCCGAAGAAGAAGGCTTACGGCCCCTGGATGTTGAAGGCGTTCGGCGTCCTCAAGCGTTTCAAGTTCCTGCGCGGCACGCCGCTCGACATCTTCGGCTACAGCGACGACCGCCGCACCGAGCGTCAGTTGATCGCCGACTATGAGGCTCTGCTCGAAACGCTGATGGCGGAGCTTAACGCCACCAATCACGCGGTCGCGGTCGAGCTTGCCTCGATCCCGGAAAAGATCCGTGGCTACGGTCCGGTCAAGCAGCGGCATCTCAAAGCCGCCAAGGCGGAAGAGGCGGCCTTGCGTGAACAGTTCCGCAGCGGAGCCGAGCCGTTCCTGAAGGCAGCGGAATAGGTGGTGGGTGAGGCGCGGTCGGCTTCACACACGAGTTGGGGGCCGACGTCCGGAGCTGGGCCGTGATTTCAGCTGAACGCCTGCGCGAGATTGCGTTCTGGGCCGCCGAGCTGAGCGAAAGCGAATTCGAGCAGGCGCGCCGCGGCATCATCGAGAAGGCCTATCCCAAGGGTGCCTATATCTGTCATCGCGGCGACCGGCTCGACTCCTGGACCGGCGTCGCCGCCGGCCTGCTCAAGCTCAGCACCGTATCGCGCAACGGCAAGGCGGTGACGCTCGCCGGCATCCGCGCCGGCGGTTGGTTCGGCGAAGGCACCGTGCTGAAGAACGAGCCGCGCCAATACGATCTCGTCGCCTTGCGCGATGCGCGCATGGCACTGATGGACCGCGCCACTTTCCTATGGCTGTTCGAGAACAGCGTCGCCTTCAACCGTTTCCTTGTGAGGCAGCTCAACGAGCGGCTCGGCCAGTTCATCGCCCTGGTCGAGTACGACCGCATGCTCGATGCGCCGGCGCGGCTCGCGCGCAGCGTCGCCTGGCTGTTTAATCCGGTCCTCTACCACGACCGCGAAATGCATCTGAAAATTTCGCAGGAAGAAGTCGGGCTGTTGTCGGGTGTGTCGCGCCAGATGGCGAACAAGAGCCTGCAGATTCTCGAAGGAAAGGGTCTGCTGCGTGTCGAGCGCGGCGGCATCGCGGTGCTGAATCTGGAGCGGCTGGCGCGCTACGGCGGATAAAGACGGCCGATCGCCGCAAAATAAATAACCGCGTCCATAGCGGACATTGCTACCATCTGTCTGTCAAGTGGCTTGTTGCGGAAACATTGTTTCGCAGCAATCTAGTTCAGGCTGATGCTGGGGGCGGCGCATCGGCACGGAGGGGAAGACAAACGCTCGGCCCGGGGTCGAGCACGGAGCTGGGGGCTCGCAGAACGTTCATGTGCGCGGCCGCTCGCCGGTGGCGTGCTATGCCTGTTTTTTCTGTTCGTGGAAGGGGTTAGCAAGAATTTGCGGCCTGCTTTCGAGCATGAAAGGCTTGACCGCGACGCCTGCGTAGTTTTCATATCCGTACAAACAAGCCCGCCATCGAAGGCGGCGAGGGGAAACGCAATAAGGTCGCACAAAAAGCGCGGCCGCTTTGGGAGGGGATAGGCTGTGGCGACAAACGCCGCCGCGTCTGCGGATACGTTTGCGAAGCTGCTGGTGCGCAATGCCCGCCTCTACGGAGCACGGCCAGCCATGCGGCATAAGGATCTCGGCATCTGGCAGACCTGGACCTGGAGCGATCAGCTCGAGATCGTGCGCGCCTATGCCGTCGGCCTCAATCGCCTCGGCCTCAAGCGCGGCGAAACCATCGCTATCGTCGGCGCCAACCGGCCGAAGCTCTACTGGTCGGTGATGGCGGCGCAGATGCTCGGCGCCGTTCCGGTGCCGGTCTATGCCGACGCGGTGGCCGACGAACTCGCCTTCGTGCTCTCCCATGCCGAGGTGCGCTTTGCCGCGGTCGAGGACCAGGAGCAGGTCGATAAGATCCTCTCGGTAAAGGAGCGCTTGCCGAAGCTCGAAGAGATGGTCTACGACGAGGCGCGGGGTCTGCGCGATTACGACCACAGCCACATGCACCCGATCGACGAAATCATCGCGGCGGGACGCAAGGCGCTGGCCGACGACCCATCCGTCGCCAAATGGATCGATAGCGAAATCGAGAACGGCAAGGGCTCCGATCCATCCATCATTCTCTACACCTCCGGCACCACCGGTGCCTCCAAGGGCGTGGTGCTGACCGGCGCGGGCTCGATCAACGCGGCGACCGATACGGTCAAGTTCGACCATCTCAGCGAAACCGACGTCTCGCTCGCCTATCTGCCGCTCGCCTGGGTCGGCGATCATTACCTCAACTATGCGCAAGGCATGGTGGCGGGCTTTTGTATTGCTTGTCCGGAATCGACTGACACCGCTATGGCCGATCTGCGCGAGATCGGCCCGACTTTCTATTTCGCGCCGCCGCGCACGCTCGAGGCGCTGCTGACGCGGGTGATGATCCGCATGGAGGACGCTAGCCCCCTCAAGCGCCGCATGTTCCGCTATTTCCTCGGGGTGGCGCGTAAATACGGCGAGGCCATTCTCGACAAGAAGCCGGTGCCGCTCACGGGTCGGCTGCTTTATTGGATCGGCAATATCCTGATCTACGGCCCGCTCAAGAACGTTCTCGGCTTCTCGCGCGTGCGCACCGCCTACACCGCGGGCGAGGCGATCGGCCCGGACCTGTTCGCCTTCTACCGCTCCATCGGCCTCAACCTGAAGCAGCTCTACGGCCAGACCGAAGCGTTCCTCTACGTTACCGCCCAGCCGGACGGACAGATCTACTCCGACTCCGTCGGTCCACCCTGTCCGCATGTCGACATGCGTATCGCCGAGAACGGCGAGGTGCTGTTCAAGTCGCCGGGCATGTTCGCCGGCTATTTCAAGGACGATGCCAAGACCAAAGAGGTGATGACGCCGGACGGTTACGTGAAGACGGGCGATGCCGGCTATATCGACGAGAAGACCGGCCATCTCAAGATCATCGACCGCGCCAAGGACGTCGGCAACCTCAACGACGGCACGCTGTTCTCGCCCAAGTTCATCGAGAACAAGCTGAAATTCTTCCCCAATATCCGCGAGGCCGTGGCCTACGGCGACAAGCACGATTTTGTCGCCGTTATGATCAATATCGATCTCACCGCCGTCGGCAGCTGGGCAGAGCGCAACAATGTCGTCTACAGCTCCTACCAGGAGCTGGCGCAACATCCGTTGGTCTACGACATGATAGAGAAGAATGTTGACGAGGTGAACCGCGACATGGCGCAGGACAAGGTGATGGCGGGCGCGCAGATCAAGCGCTTCCTCATCTTGCACAAGGAGCTTGATGCCGACGACGGCGAACTGACCCGCACCCAGAAGGTGCGTCGCGGCTTCATCGCCGAGCGCTACGCGCCACTGATCGCCGCGCTTTATGATGGTTCGTCGGAAGCCGACATTGCTACCGAGGTGACCTTCGAAGACGGCCGCAAGGGCGAGATCAAGGCGCGGGTGAAGATCCGCGACATGAAGGTCGTGCCTGCCGCTTCGACCATGGAGAAGGCGGCATGAGGGCCCCCACCGGCTCCGAAATCGCCGCCGGCGAGGTGCTGCTCGCGGTCGAGGACGTCTCGCTGTCCTTCGGCGGCGTCAACGCGGTGAGCAACGTCTCCTTCGATATCCGTAAAGGCGAAATCCGCGCCATCATCGGGCCGAACGGCGCCGGCAAGACGTCGATGCTCAACGTCATCAACGGCTTCTATCAGCCACAGCAGGGCCGCATCACTTTCAAGGGCCAGACTCGCTCCAAGATGCGCCCCTACGAAGCGGCCGAAGGCGGCATCGCGCGCACCTTCCAGAACGTCGCCTTGTTTCGCGGCATGACCTCGCTCGACAACATCATGGCGGGCCGCTCGCTCAAGATGCACAAGA
>Ga0316583_10000147_pt1 | contig 16849 bp, 17 predicted proteins | sample J_170502JBrBrA_D_FD_204513 | JGI IMG/M metagenome (GOLD analysis project Ga0316583, IMG submission 204513) | Rhizosphere microbial communities from salt marsh grasses in Alabama, United States - J_170502JBrBrA | ecosystem: Host-associated > Plants > Roots > Rhizosphere | place: USA: Alabama... | reverse complement strand
TTTAATTGCCGAAGTTGAATCGGGCAAAGTCTGTTGTTATTTAGCTTCCATTGCCCGGCGATCCGCCATATCCATCAAGACCCTTTCTCTGGCTTTATCGATGCCGAGTTCTTTTCGCTTTTTATCGATATGCGCAATCATCATCGCTGCCATTTCATAAGGATCTGCGGTAAAGCCCCATTTTCCGAGACCTTGTTTTTCCAGTCCGTCAAACAGCAGTTTGTGGAACTTTGTTTCTTCAACAATGGGGAAGGTTACCCCGAAAACGGTGAATACACCCGAGGCCACAAAGTACTGACCGATGCAAATGGCCTTTTCACTCATCCATTCGGGAGCGGCGCCGGCGGCAGGAAGTTCAGCGATGCTATGCCCCAGACCGCCTTCTTTAACCATAGCGGAAGCTGCAATAAGAATCCGGCTGTTGTCTACGCAAGAACCGACACCCAGAACCGGCGGCATCCCGACCGTTTCACAGACTTCCTGCAATCCGGGGCCTGCAAATATTGCCGCTTCAGGGGTTGTCAATCCGGCCTTGGCAAGGGCAATCTGGGAACACCCGGTTTGGAGCACCAGGATATCATTTTTAATTAACTCCTTAACCAGCTCCACATGAACCCAGTCCTGTTTAACTCTTGGGTTGGTACATCCCACCACACCGGCAACTCCCCGGATCCGGCCGTTAATGATATTGTCATTGAGTGGTGTATAGGATCCTCGAAAAGTTCCGCCGAGCATGTAGTTAATGTACTCATGGGAGAATCCGTGAACACCGATGTTTTTAATTCTCGGAATTTCGATTTCCCCTGTTCTGTTTTTGAACCTTGAGATAGCCTTTATCACGATCTCGTCGGTGCAGGCACTCGGATGGTGTTCATCGAATTCGATATGCTGTGCGCCTTCGATATGACATCTCGGGTTTGTGGTTATGAGATGGGTCCCGTAACATTCGGCAACCTTGGCCAATCCCTGTTTGATACACTGTACATCCACCGTCATTGCATCCACGGCATTAGTAACCAAAATCGCTTCCGTTGACATGAAGTTGCCGGCATGGGGGATACCGTGTCGTACCAGCATTTCTGCGCCTGAGCAGCACATGCCAACCAAGTTGATGCCTGCGGCCCCGGCTTTTTGGGCGGCTTCAACGAGTGTCGGTTCATTCACGGATACCAGCATGGATTCAAAAAGATTCGGTTCGTGCCCGTGAACGATGATGTTGACATGGTCTTCTTTTAAGACCCCCATATTCACTTCTATACTGACCGGAGAAGGGGTTCCGAAAAGAATATCGGATATTTCCGTTGCCACCATGGATCCACCCCAGCCGTCTGCAAGGGCGGTTCGGCTGCACTGTTTGGTGATGTTTTCATAATGCTGGTCCACGCCCATATGGCTTCGGTGCATCAGCTCCATGATTTCACGCATGGCACCCCTGGGGACAATGCCCAGCTTACGCCAGGTTTCCAGGGTCTTTTCCGGAACGCGCTTGGCAAAGGGGATTTCGCCATCCACCTGCGTATAAGTGCGTTCGAGTTCTTCATACAGATCCATGGCGATATCATTTATTTCCCGCCCTTCGGTTTCGATACCGATGGACGCTGCCACTTCTTCTAGTTTTATCGTATCCTTGATGGCATAATCTTTGATATTCCCTTTTACAACCTCTCTGAAAAGATCGAGCATACTCATGCCGTGATCGGTATGGGCCGCACCTCCGGCGGCCACCATGCGGGCAAAATTTCGAGCCATAATGGTGTCAATGGTCGCGCCGCAAACGCCGACCTTTCCGTAAGGATCCCTGGCATTCAGCCGACAGGGGCCCATGGCGCAGTGCTTGCAACATGCTGAATCCGCACCGATGGGGCAAGCTTTCATGTTGGCCGCTCTGTCAAAGGCGATCTCTACGCCGTCTCTTTTTGCTTTTTTAAGCATTTGTATGGTAGCATCACATATAGTGACATCCTTTGGATTGATCTCTTTTTTCTTCGATGTAAGTTCCTTTTTTTCCATTTGACCTCCTTCGCGGAAAGACTTTTTTGTGATAATGATAGGATTGATTCTTATTAATAATGATTACTAATAATACTAAATTGCCTTTCGGTTTCTTGTCAAGATAAAAATAGATATTATTATATGTTGTAGTATGTTACTATTTGAATAAACTACTTTTTTTAAAGTTCATTCAATTAAAAATTCGATTACGACATCTATAGATTTTGTTTGTTAATTGTGTATAGATAAATGGTAATTTGAAAAATCTAATAAAGTGTGAGATAAAAAAATATCTAGAAGCTATCTCAAAATTAGGATTTTCGATCGATATCAAGGCGAGGCCGAAAATCAACCCGCAGGCATACTCAAGTATGTTGAGGGCTCGAGTCGAGGGCTTAACGCAGATATAGGACGAAAAGACTTTTTTGAGGTGGCTTCTAATAATTCATCTAAAAGGATATTCACATGTCTGAAAAACCGATCAAGCTGTACTCGTTGAGCACTTGCAGTCATTGTAAATCGACCAAGAAACTCTTGAATGAGTGTACGGTTATGTATGAATTTGTCGATGTTGATCTTTTAGAAGGAGAGGAACGACGGGCCATATTGGAGGACGTGAAAAAATTCAACCCCAAATGCTCTTTTCCGACCATAATCATCGGCGATAAAGTTATCGTGGGGTTCAAGGAAAATGAGATAAAGGAGGCCTTGGGGCTTTAATGGATAAGTGACGGGGCGCCGAAAGCCCGCAAGCTTCAACAAACGGCAACTCCCTGATCCGAATTCTTCCCTTTGTCTGAAGTGACGTGTAGCGCCTGTTTACTACGTCTGTCGGATTTTTGTCTGCGTTCTTCGCTGTATCTGCGTTCGGGAATATGTACGGTATAGGAATATCTTCGACGATCAGTTCCGGAGCGTCTGCCGCCATTATCTGATAATAAATGCCTGTCCATATTTTTTTGACAAGCAAATTTCGTGCAAAGTCGGCATGTTCAATATGAGCAATGTGCTTAACTTGGTGATTTCAAATAGATAGAAGATGGGACATATGCAGGCAGTTTGAGATTGTATTGAAAGCTTTGAAAGTTATGTAAACTATTACATAACAATTGGGTGGTTTTATATATAGGTATAAAACCCTTGAAGGTCGACGGCGGACAAATTCAAGCTCCCCGCTTCGCGGGTGGTCGTTGACTAAAGAAAAATAGAAGGCCCGAATAAATCGGGCCCAGAAAATATAGCCAATATTACCCCCCTATCAGACGTTATGCTTGATTTTTGCGAGAACCTCCGGGGTGGGTTTGGGGAGTCCGGCGATTTTCCATGCGATAATGGGGTCCGGGAATTGCTGGTAATGACAATCCCTGTCCTGCTTGACGTTCTTACAGACAGCACGAAGTATGGGAAACGCCTCGAATTTCTTGTAATAGTCCCTCATGAATTTAAGAATTTCCATTCTTTCCTGGGTCAAAGGGCATTCCCGGGAAATCCCTTCCTTATCCGCCAGTTCGCAGGCTACATTTTCGTTCCAATCTTCAAAGTTAATCAGGTATCCTTCTCTATCCAAGTCGAGATTAAGATTGTTTTGTTCAAGCGTCATGATATTTTACCTCCCCTATCAATATTTATGTGAGTCCCGAAATCCGATACCCTTAACAAACCTTGGACATTCATTTAAATGCGAGCGCGACATCTGAACAAAATTAATGCCTGCAACACGGTTGTCAAGGCAGGATGCCATTTCAATTCGATTGGTTTGGAGACGATCGAACCCTTCGGTATAGTTTTTTAGCTCGATAAGAACTTCGGACAAACGGGCCGCAGGCGACTTCGATAAAGCCCATTTCAAGTGCAATTTTGCGCCAGTTGTCGAATTCCCAAGGAGGAACAAAGCGTTTAACCGGCAGATGGGCTTTGGTTGGTTGCAGATATTGTCCCAGAGTCAGCAATCGGCATCCAGTCTTCAGCAGATCCTTCAACGTGTCGAGAGTCTCCTGGGTATTTTCTCCAAGACCAAGCATTAATCCTGACTTTGTAACGATATCCGGGTCAAAAGCGATCACCTGTTTTAAAAGATCAAGAGAACGTCTGTAGACGGCTTCCGGCCGAACGACCGGATAAAGCCGCGGAACGGTCTCTATATTATGATTTAAAACATTCGGGTGGGCGCCGACAATACTTTTGAGGGCCTCTTTATTTCCCTGAAGATCCGGAATGAGCAGTTCGATGAGTGCATCCGGGACCTTCTTACGGATTTCATCTATTGTTCGGACAAAGAAAAAAGCCCCGCCGTCTGAAAGATCGTCCCGTGTGACCGATGTGATTACCACATAATCCAGATTCAGGCGCATGACCGTTTCAGCAACCCTTACCGGTTCATTGGGGTCCGGTGGATGTCGGGGACCATGGGCAACAGCGCAAAATCGACAGTTACGCGTGCAACGATCCCCCATAATCATAAATGTAGCAGTCTTACGGGAAAAGCATTCCCAAATATTGGGGCATTGCGCTTTTTGACAAACGGTATGAATTTTTGCCTTGCTGATGAGCGCCCCGACCTCTTCATGGACGGCGCCGGATGGGAACCGCTTCTTGAGCCAGATGGGTTTTGCCCCATGTTCTGTTCGAACAGGACGTTGTGTCATGTCGGCCTCGACAACTTCGTGAGAATGTTCCTGTCGATACATTTTTCTAAGAAGGAAACCATCTTGGAGGGTTCAAATTTAACCAGGTTAAATCCAAACACAGATTTGAAATGATGTTTCATTGCTTTTCTCACCCGTTTCATGGGGATGGTTTTCGATAGCTCCTGGGCCATGGATGTAACGCCGACATCGACAAGCCCGCATGGGTGGATCCACTGGAAAGGTATCAGCGACGAGCTGACGTTCAGGGCGCAACCATGGAAGCAGACGCTCCGTTTAACGGAGATGCCGACACTTCCCAGTTTTTTATCCGCCACCCAGATTCCCCTGTTGAGCACATTCCTACCGGCAAATATCTTCCAATCTGAAACCGTACGAAGCATGATTTCTTCAAGACCCGTTACGTAGTCGGTGATTTTCAGTCCGGCTTCGGCAAGATTGATAATGGGATAAACCACCAATTGGCCGGGGCCGTGGAATGTAATATCTCCCCCTCTTTCCACTTGAATGACGGGGATATTTAACTTCTTAAGAAAGGCCTTCGAAACCTTGAGATTCTCTATGTCGCCCCTTCTTCCAAGGGTAAATACAGGAGGGTGCTCCAGAACTAAAACAATATCGTTTTCAAGAACGCCGCCTTGTCTGGCGCTTACAAGGCGGTGCTGAAGATCCAGCGCATCCTGGTATTCCAGCAACGGCAGGTCCAGACAAAGACACGTTTTACCGTTAAGACCGCGCATGATTTAAATTTTCATATTTATAATAAGGATTAATCTAATCCAAATTTGAATCGCTTTGTCGTTAAATAATTTTCGTCGGGGGCTCACCCTTTGCCATGAGTACGATATCCCTTGGGTTACAGAGCTGTCCCGGTAATTCTGCCACACGACCGCAGGACATGCAAACAAAATTGATGTGCTGCAGTTTTGGCTTGCAGATATGCCTGGGGTCTGTGCTGGATTGACCGCAGTGCTCGCAAAGGTAAGTATCCTTCATTTCTACCGGATCGCACAGATGGCCGGTATCTGTTGCGGCTTTCCCACAATTTTTGCATATACGAACTTCATTTTTCATGATCATTTTCCTTTTTGATTTGCAATGAAGATATATGAAACTTGATTTTCATCGTTTGGTTCGCCGGATAGTGCAGTATTCAGATTTATCCGGTGTTTTATGTATAGAATACATTAAATCAAAATTTATGCCAATTTTACCTATGATTCATTTAGATTGAATAAATATATATAACAATGTGTTATAATGGGTTAAGGTTTTTTCCGGGTAAAATTGCAACGTAAGAAAATCCTCATGATACATTATCATGATACACTAATGTTTCAAACAGTATCCTGAGAGTGTATCGAATGTCGTTCTTTTTTTAACGTCTTGCCAGGAATTCGTCATGATGATATGGAATCGTCACCATGAACGTCGTCTTCATCCTGATGGTGCTGTGCGCATTCTGCTTTTCAGGCTGGCAGCAAATTTTCTCTGCGCCGGTCCAGGGGGTTCCGTCGCCCATGGCCGCGCTCTCTGCCGCGATGATCAAATCAGCCGGCGGTTCCGTGGAGCTGGCGATCGGTCTGGTGGGGGTGATGGCCCTGTTTTTGGGATTGATGAAAGTGGCTGAAGCCGGCGGCATGCTCACTATTTTGGCACGACTGATCCGTCCATTGATGGTGAGGCTGTTTCCCGATGTTCCGTCAGACCATCCGGCCATGGGGGCGATGATCCTGAATCTTTCCGCCAATATGCTGGGGCTCGGCAATGCCGCTACACCCTTCGGCATCCGGGCCATGCAGGAACTTGACAAGCTGAATCCGCAGCGCGGTACAGCCACCGATGCCATGGCATTGTTTTTGGCCATCAACACGTCCAGCGTAACCCTGTTACCCACCGGCGTGATCGCCCTTCGTGCGGCTGCCGGCTCATCCGATCCGGCGGCCATTTTACCGACCACGTTATTTGCTACCATCGGTTCCACCATTGTTGCCGTTATTGCCGCCAAAACATACCAGAGATTTGTGCCTCTTAAACCGGTTACGGGTGATACTGTTTTGAAAACACCTTTGGAAAATAAAGAAGATATGCCTTTAAATGAGGCGGCCGACGGTTATCCGATATGGGCCAGCCTCCTGGCGCTCGCATCTCTGGTGGCATTGATACCCGTTGCTGTAGTTTACGGGCGTTCGGTATCCCCGTGGATTCTGCCGGCGCTCATGGTCGGGTTTTTAGGTTTCGGTCTGGTGCGGCGTGTGCGTGTTTATGAGGTGTTTGTTGAAGGCGCCAAGGATGGATTTAAGGTGGCTGTTCGGATTATTCCATATCTGGTCGCCATACTGGTGGCAGTGGACATGCTCAGGGCCAGCGGCGCCATGAAGGCCGTTGCGGGCATGCTGGGCGGCGTTACCGGTCGTTTCGGCCTGCCGGCTGAGGCCCTTCCTATGGCATTGATGCGGCCCTTTTCCGGTTCAGGGGCATACGGCATCCTCGCTTCCATCATCAATGATCCAAGTATTGGTCCCGACAGCTACACGGGCTACCTGGTTTCAACACTTCAGGGGTCCACTGAAACGACTTTCTATGTTATGGCTGTCTATTTCGGTGCCGTGCAGGTCCGTCGTATTCGACACTCGCTGGCTGTAGGATTGACGGCGGATGTCGCCGCGGTGATCTTTGCGGTTCTCGCCTGTTCGTTTTTTCTCAGATAGGCATGTGTGTAAATATGGTATTATCTGTCCTTTTCGGGAGGCTTTAATTTCAGGCCGAAGATATAGATAAACGCAATCCCGATCATGCCGATCAATCCGGCTTTTCTCATATCTTCGAGGCTTGCATAGCTGGATACATAACGGTAAAGAACATATCGCGGGTCGATTTCGGTTGCTTTGTTAAAATCGGCGTTGGCCAATTTCTTTTTGCCTAATGTCTGGTATGCTTTGCCTCGGGTTCTGTACACATCGGCCAATATACGCTGATCGCTTTCGAGGGCGATGGCCTTGGTGGCATCCTGAATCGCTTCATCCAGTTGACCGTTCAATCGGAACGCTTCCGCCCGGTAGCTGAGCACGGACGCCATTTCCGGTTTCAACTCGAGGGCTTTGTCGAAATTGACAATAGCTTTTTGGTAGTTGCCGATTTTGAGATACCCCATCCCCAGCATCTGGTAGGCATTGGCTTTATTGGGAACCAGGTGGATATACTGGGTAAAATCATGGATGACCTTGTCCCATTTTTCCTGAAAATAATAATTCAGCCCGCGTTCTTCGTAGGCCTGCGCAAAATGAGGATTCAACTCCAGGGCCTTGGTGAAATAAATGATTTTTTTATAGGCAAATGAGGTTTTCATTCCCAGGTTGAAATAATGGGCGGCGCTGCCTTCAAAAGCATAGGCCTGGGGCACCTGTTTGGACCACAAGACTGTCATCAAAAGTGTAAGCAAGCAGATGGTTATTTTTTTCATATTCTTATCTCTTTTCTAAAGTATTCTTTCAAAATTGTACTTACTAAATGCCTAATTTAATACCTTGACACGGTCAGCAGTGTTTTTGGATGGGTTCATTAAAAGGTAAGTTGGAGTATGCGGATCACTGTCGATCCGCTAGCGCATCAGACATTCATTTCCACTTTCCCATAAAATATGGCATGGTTTCCGGATTGCAACATTTAACATTGCATTTTTATCGATGTTTTTCCAGGGCGCATCGATAATCACCGTTAATTATAGCAGTAGCAAATTTCGTTCCAAAAAGAAGTCGGCGAAAACCTAATTTTATTTTATTCATCGATTCAACCGGTTGTTTTTGTGAATGGTCGAGAATTCAGGATGTGAAAAAGTGTATCTGCAAAAATGTGATACAACTATTTTACAATTTGTAAAGAATTTTGACGATACTTCCGCGCTATTGTATGTCTGCACGATACAATCGAAGACTGTTGGAAACCACCGAGATGCTGCTGAAAGACATGGCCAGTGCCGCCAATATAGGGTGAAGCTGCTTTAAAAAAAACGGAACATCAGGAAAAGGTGCAAGAATACCGGCGGCAACGGGAATAAGGACGATGTTGTAAATAAATGCAAAAAACAGGTTCTGCCTGATGGTGGCCATGGTTGCGCGACTGATTCGGATGGCCCTGGATACGCCGGTCAAACTCCCGCCGGACAAGATGACATCTCCGGTTTCGATGGCAACATCCGTTCCGGTTCCGATGGCCATTCCAATATCCGCCTGAGCCAAGGCCGGCGCATCGTTGATCCCGTCTCCCACCATGCCGGTTTTTTCGCCATTTTCCTGAAGCGCTTTGATTTTGGATGACTTTTCTTCAGGACGGACCTCGGCGAAAATTTCATCGATGTTGACTTCCGAGGCAATGGCCCGGGCGGTCTGGTAGTTGTCTCCGGTGAGCATGACCACTTTGAGGTGTTGTGCATGGAGCTGTTCAACAGCCTCTTTTGATTCCGGTTTCAGCGTGTCCGACACCGCGACAAGGCCGCACAATTGATCTTCCTTTACCAGAATCATCACCGTTTTTCCCTGTGCCTGGAGTGCATCGATGGTTTTTTGGGCAGGTTCCATATCGATGTCTGACGCGTGGAACCACTTGGGTTTTCCCATTTTTACCCATTCACCCTGGATTTTGGCTTCGACGCCGAAACCTCGCAGTGCCCTGAAATTTTCAGGTTCCCAAAGATCGATGCCCCTTGTTATTGCTTCTTTAACGATGGCTTTTCCCAAGGGGTGTTCCGAACCCTGCTCCACGGAAGCCGCGATCCTCAATACCTGATCGTTGTTTTCAAGAGCGGCATCTAAGGGGACAATATCGACCACGGCAGGCTTACCCATGGTAATGGTTCCGGTCTTGTCGAGCACGATGGTGTTAAGCTTCGTTGCGGTTTCAAGGGCTTCGCTTCTTTTAAAGAGAACCCCTTTTTCGGCGCCTTTGCCTGTTCCTGCCATAATTGCCGAGGGTGTCGCAAGACCGAGGGCGCAGGGACATGCGATGACCAGCACCGCCACCAGGCGGATCATCGCCGGCACGAATTCTCCGGTAATGCCCCACCATAATCCAAAGGTAATAAAGGCGATGGCAATCACACCGGGAACAAAGACAGCCGCCACCCGGTCTGCGACGGCCTGGATGGGGGCTTTGCTCCCCTGGGCTTCCTGTACCAGTTTGATGATCTGTGCCAGGGCGGTTTCCTTTCCAACTCGGGTGGCCTCAAACTTTAACAGTCCCTCACCGTTGATGGTACCGCCGACAACAAGATCCCGGAGATGCTTGTCCACCGGAATCGGTTCGCCGCTGAGCATCGACTCGTCCACCGAAGATTCACCTTCGTAAATAATGCCGTCCACAGGAATCCGCTCGCCCGGCCGAACGATCACCCGGTCGCCCAGCCGAACCCGGGATAAAGGAATTTCTTGCTCTTTGCCGTTTTGAACAATGGTTGCTGTTTTGGGCTGGAGTCCGATCAGTTTTCTGATGGCGCCGCCGGTTTTGCCTTTGGTTCGGACTTCGAGCATTTTTCCCATCTTGATCAGGGTAATGATGACCGCCGAGGTCTCGAAATAGACATGTTCCCCGAATATCGGGAAAAAAAGAACCGATATCGAATAAAAGTATGCAATGGATGAACCCATGGCCACGAGAACATCCATATTGGCGCTCATATTTTTAAGGCTTTTAAATCCATTTACATAATAATCCCACCCGGTGTAGAATTGCACCGGTGTGGCAAGACCCAGAAAAAACCAGTTCACCCAAAGCGCATGGCTCCAGGCGCCGATAAGGCCGAAATCCCGCATCATGCTCATGATAAACAAGGGCAGGGAAAACACCACACCGACGATAAACTTACGGGTCTGATCTTGGATTTCGGCCCGGTGTACGATTTGTTCCGCATCTTCGGATTCCGCGGCATCATCCGGAAGTATGGCGCCGTAACCGGCCTTTTCAACGGCCGATACAATATCGTCGATGCTGGAAACCCCGGGGATATATTCCACGGATACCCGTTCCGTGGCAAAATTTACGGCGGCCTGAACCACACCGGAAACTTTTTTGTTTAAGGCCCTTTCGATGTTAGCCGCACAGTTTGCGCAGGTCATTCCGGTTACCGGAAATTCTGCTGTGGCGGTGGCAACGGCGTAGCCCGAGCCTTGAATGTTTTGAACGAGGTCTTTGACATGAAGCTGTTTTGGATCAAATGCGACAGCCGCCTGTTCAGTCGTAAAATTGACATTCGTGGTTTGAACCCCTTCGAGTTTTGTTAACCCTCTCTCGATGTTAGCCGCGCAATTGGCGCAGGTCATCCCGGTTACCGGCAACGTAATGGTTTGTTCGGCCACGAGATCTTTAGCCTCCATAAAAAATTTACATGTATGCCGAGGAAACGAATTGTCAGGAATCCTTATCTTTTCTTGGCGGTGGCAGCACCAATTTAAAAATCAGCACAAACGCAATGGCAATCATGCCGGCAGCCCCCATCCATCCGATGCTCATCACGCTGCCTGACCGACCGGCGGAATCTGCAAGGTATTCGGTGGTGGTAAAGTATTTATAAATATCATATGCCGGATCCATGTTCACCGCTTTTTTTAAATCGGCCTCGGCCCTTTCCTTTTCCCCAAGTGTCTTGTAAGCCTTGGATCGTGTCGAATACGCTCTGCCAATGACCCGTTTTTTACCGCCGATTTCGATGGCCCGGGTGGCATCTTGAACTGCAAGGTCCAACATCCCCATCAGACGATATGCCTCCGCGCGATAGACATAAGGTTTAGCGACCTCAGGTTTTAATTCAATGGCTCGTGTCAAGTTGGATACCGCAACCTTATAATCTTTTTTTTTAAAATATGCCATTCCCAGCATGGTGTAGCCATATGCATTGTCAGGGCTCAACTTGGTAACCTTCTTAAAATCTCGAATCGTTTTCGTGTAATGCTCCTGAAAATAATAGAGCATCCCCCGTTCTTCATAGGCGGCGGACAATGCAGGTTTCAGTTCAATGGCCCTAGTAAAATAGTTAATTTTCGTGTTTGCTAGATCGCTGTCCATACCCAGTTTAAAAAAATGCTGGGCATTATATCCCCAGGCCTGCACCGCGCCATAACAGGCCAAAACAGCAATGGCCGTTAATAGTCTTTTCATGACCCCCCCTCATCTTCCCCGGGCAAAGACTCGCTGAAAGCATTTATCTAAGCTCTGGAAATGCCCTATCAATCATTTATCTTTGAAATTTAATTTAGCACAAAGTGGTACATTTTAAAAGGTTGTCAAGATCAAGGCTAAAAATTATGATGCCATTGAGACGGGTAATGGAAGGGGAGACAAACAAAGGCGGGTCAGTTTTTCGTTTCCCGGGCTGGCGGCACATCGGAAGCCGACGTTGGAGAAAGCTTCCCATGGATATCTGAAATTTTTAAAGGGCAGGCCGGGATGCTGGGATGTGGCCGCCACCATGCTCGGATAGAAAATATTCTCTTTTTTACTTGAGATCAAGTGTTTTGAAACCACATACGCCCATTCGGACTCTGTCAGGAGGCGTTTACCATAATGGCGGGCATAGGCTGACGCGCCATACCATGTCACTCGGGTCACGGGTTGAGCCGCATTTGCAGCATCAGGCAAAATAAAGCGGCCGTTTTTTCGGATATGCTCTGCAGAAATTATTTTTCGCTAACCCAACGAACAGATATCGCAGGCGACCGAGTCATCGCCGCTATCGGTTAAATCAAGTTCTGCAATGGTACCCGGTGAATTCAGATTTTTCAAATATATTAACAACAGGCGCAGAACTTGTTTTTGACGAAATGTTTGCCCGGGAAAACCGAGTGGATGCCCCAGTGGCAAACCGGTGTAAACGGCTCGGGGCGGCAGCACCTTTTGACTGATGTTTTTGGACAGGCTTATGGAAATGGTGGCAATCCCTGTTGCTTCGATAATTCGCTGGATCAGTCCCACGGACTGATTACAAATCCCTCAAGCAGGCGTTAAAATGACAATATCGACGTGATCCGATTTTAAGGCTGCAGCAACCCGCGGGGCGGACTCTTTCATAAGTGTATTAATGTGACGTTTCATAATGTGCCCCATGAAAGAAAAGTGCCGATGATTGACGTCACCGATTTCACTGGATTGTCTCAGTTCCTGAACGCGCTCTATCGGGAAGATGATATTGACATCTTTATCGGCATCGGCATGGTCGTAATAATTATGCGTAATTTTTAAATCTGCCGGCCGTGCGTCTGCCGGAATTTCTCTGAATGTCGGGTCCCCGGCGGGGTCCTTCATATCAAAGGGTTTTTGTAACGCAAGATGAACGCCGCCGGTGGTCACCAATGCCAGACGGCATGTTGAAATATCTTTTTCAAAAGGAGTCCATGGAGAATCGGAGAATTCTATAAATGTTGAGTGACGGACCCATTTTCTAAACAGCATCGGATATTTTGTAATCAATTTAGCGAAGAGCTTGTCTTTTTTTTCTCTGAAGTCGAATTCATTGCTCCTTTTTTTTGTTTTTTAATAGCTTGAGAGATATTTCATAACGATTCCGTCTGTTCGTTTCCCAAAATCCCTCTTAACTTATCAATTCGGATTTCCAACATTTTCTGTCTTTTCAGCATGCTTAAGATATATACGAAAATTATTCCCCAAGTAAAGCTGAATGCTGAAAAAAGGTAAATTGCATTTTCCATAATTTGGTCCTTCCAGTTTTTAAAAGTGATGACGTTCTTCAAACATTGCGATGACGGTTTCGGTTGCCCTTTTCATCTTTTCCAACCGCATTCGGGTTAAAAGCAAGAAGATAAATAGCAGGCAAAAAGCTGAAAACGTCAATGCCAGCGTATCTTTCATCGGACCCGAGATATTTATGCCCCGCGAGGTAATCATTACAGGATGTATGGTTCTCCATAACCTGATGGCAAAAAAGGTCAGTGGGACATTGACAAATCCGATTATTCCGAAAACAGCAGAAAAGTTGGCTTTCTTATTTTCACCCACGACACCTCTGAGCATCAGGTAGGCCACGTAAATGAACCAAAGGATCAAGGTCGTCGTCAGCCTGGGGTCCCAGGTCCACCATACATTCCATACGGGTTTGGCCCATATGGGTCCCGTTACCAAAACGATTGTGCAGAATATGATGCCGATTTCGGCGGAACACAGCGCGATCAAGTCCCATTGGTTATCTTTTTTGACAAGGTAAAGTATACTGGCGGCAAATGTTATGAAAAATGCCAAAAAAGCGATAAATGCAGCGGGCACGTGAATGTAAAAGATTTTTTGAACCAGTCCCATGGTTTTTTCAACGGGTGCGTAAAAGAATATGGCATAGAGCGCCAGAAGCATCATGACAAATGTAAAGAGTTCAAAAATGATTTTTGTTATTCGTTTCGGGGTCAACGCTACTCCTCCATAATATGACTGAAAGTTAAATATGCAAGCAGCAAAAATACCATATCAAAGGCAACCAGAATCTTGAGCCAGGCATAAACGGTCTGTATCGATCTTCCTTCCAAAATCAAACCGGTGGCTTTAACCGACGCGATAATGACCGGTACGGAAATCGGGAACACAAGGATTGAAAGGATGACGTCTCTGGCCTTTGTAGCGGAAGACATGGCGGAAAAGATTGTGCCGACAATTGAAAAGCCCAAGGTCCCTAAAAAAATAACCAATGACAGCGGCACGAGAAAAGGCAATACATTCTGATTATACAGGATGATAAACACCAGAAACGTAAATATTTCCATAATCGTGGTGAAGATGAGTGTCCCGATCATTTTGGCCAGAAAGATTTCCCATGGCGCCACCGGACATAACAGCAAGCCTGAAAGTGTTCCTTTATCCCGTTCTGTCCCGAAAGAACGATTCAATCCCAACAGGCCGGAAAAAATGAACGCTACCCACAGGATCCCGGGAACCATCCCGTTATAAACTTGCAGATCCGTTCCGAACGCGAAACTGAAAATAATCACGACAAGGAACGAAAAGAGACACATGGAAAGAATCAATTCTTTGGATCTGAGTTCGGAAAGAAGATCTTTCCATAAGATCGCCTGCTGTTTTCGTACGAAACTTGCGCTGATATTTGATGGGACCATGTTTTTTCCTCTGTAAGTTTGAGATACATTTGTTTAAATTCATTTTTATCAATTCCGGCGGTATTTTCGTGATAGATGAGCTCCCCTGCATTTAATATCGCTGCATGGCTGCACAATTCCAGCCCCCTGGCCAGATTGTGAGACGCCAGCACGATGGTTTTCCGCTGATCACGAAACTGATTGAGGAGTCGCTGAAGATCGTCGGCTCCCTGCTGGTCCAGACCGGTATACGGCTCATCAAGAAACAATATGGCCGGATCATGGAGAATCGCCCGTGCTACGGACAGGCGTTGCTTCATGCCCCTGGAATAGGTGTGAACCGGATCATTTTTATATGCGCGCAACCCAACCTGATCGATAAGGTCGTCGATCCGGGCCTTGAGTTTCGGAACATTATACATCCTTCCGTAAAAATTAAGGTTCTCCACAGCCGTCAGATCGCCGTAAAGAAAGGTATCGTGAGCGATGACTCCGATAAGCCGATGGATTGCCGCACGATGATAACGCGTGTCGAGCCCCGCAATGACAACCTTGCCCGAAGTCGGCAACGTCAGCGAGCATAGAATTTGAATCAATGTGGTTTTTCCTGCCCCGTTGGGGCCGAAGAGTGCCAGGCAATCGCCGGATATTAAAGATAGGTTTACTTGGCGCAATGCGGTTTTAAATCCGAACTTTTTTATCAGTTCCCGCGCTTTGACAACATATTTTTGTCCGTGCAACTCGTCCATTTTTCAAACCCGATTTTTAGGTATACTTTGAGGCGCATTTGGGCATAATGGTATGGGCCTTAAACATTCCGTCTCCCATATACGTACCCTCTACGATAACCTCTCTTCCCGGTTTAAAGGAATCCGGAACAACCCCCTTGTAATCAACGGTGATTCCGGTTTCGCCGTCCTGGATGACAAACTGTAAGCTCAAATTCTTGGGGTCCCATGACACAGATCCCGGAGAAACATTTCCCCCGAGCCTTAGTGTTTGAGGCCGGCTTGCCGGGGGTTGGGCCAGCACTTCACTCACCGTCAGATAATAGGTCATGGTATCTCTTAACCCGGTATAAACGAGATACGCGACCACGGATACAACTACCATGGAGATTAGAATCGGTTTATATTTCGATTTCATTTGCAATGTTTCTCCTGTAAATTTTAAAATTCGGACGATTCCGATTTTCGTCAGGATGTCATCAATCGAGCGCCGCATCTGACACAAAATCCATCTTTGGGCGATGCCCCTTGACCGCACCGGGTACAAAAAATCTCGACTGAGCCGAGGCTATCGCCGGTATGCCGCGCCGAAATTTCTTTTTCAGTCTCGTTTCCAAGATCCTTTTCGGTCCGGCCGGCTTGCTTTTTTCTTTGCATATTCAAGTTATCGATCGCTTTCATACATTTGAGCGCATCATTCATATATTGAGCCTTTAATGTCTCAAAATCATCTTCCGACAGCTTTTTCATACTTAAATCGAATTCAAGCTCTCTGATGGCTTCATAAGCATTTTCTTTTTTAAGATTTAATTGGGCCAACATGTTGTCTGTGTTTGTATCAAAACGTGCATTTCCCCTGCCGGATCTTAGCAAGGGATTGAGGACAAAAAGGCCGGCCCCAATGATTAATCCCGTAATGGCAATATATTCAAACATGTTACAGCTCCTAAATCTCAAAATCCTTTAATTCTTTTTCAAGTCGGTCTAAATATTTTTTTTCAGACATCTGTTTTATTTCGGAAGCGGCCGGCAGGTCCTCAGCGCTTTTCCTGGAAGAAAGGCATTTATCCAAAAAAATATAGACAAGGCCTCCCCCCAGAAGGACGGCCAAAAAAGGCAAAATCCAGGCAACGAGGTTGAACCCTTTTCGGGTGGGCGCTGCCAGTATTCTTTCACCTTCGGTATGGACGAAATATTGGATGATTTGTTCCTTTGACTGTCCCTGGGCAATCATTTTTTCGACCCTGTCGGTTATCTTTTTCGCCACGGAACACTCCATGGATCCTTCACAGGCGCTCACCAGCATATTGCAGCCACAGGTGCAGGTTAAACCCTGGGTGATTTCCCCGGCGGTCAGCGCTTCGGCAGAAGGTACCACTGCCAGCGATAGGGTTAAAGC
>Ga0316583_10000146_pt1 | contig 16893 bp, 9 predicted proteins | sample J_170502JBrBrA_D_FD_204513 | JGI IMG/M metagenome (GOLD analysis project Ga0316583, IMG submission 204513) | Rhizosphere microbial communities from salt marsh grasses in Alabama, United States - J_170502JBrBrA | ecosystem: Host-associated > Plants > Roots > Rhizosphere | place: USA: Alabama... | reverse complement strand
ATGCCGGCAAAAGCCAATCGCGAGGGCGAATCCCGTCCGCGTTGGCGACCACCATCGCGTCGAGAATCGTTCGAGGCGTGTCCGGACCGTCGCGCAACAGGCGGAGGACCCTCGAGCCATCGCTCTGCTGGTTCCCGATCCGGATGGGGATCACCTGGGCTAGACCGACGACCACGGACATCAGACCCAGGAGCAGCAACCAGGAGAGTCCGTCGGCGTGAGCCGGAGGGAAGAGGAGAGAGACGACGAGGGCGACCACTCCTGCAATGATGCTCACCCCGGGCCCGGCGGCGAACATGGCGATCATGCGCCTACGGAAGGTGGCGAGGTCGTCCTCCCGCGGGTGCGACCGAGGGAGAACGACGACGGCGCCGCCCCACAAGCCCAGGCGGCGGTTGAGGTCGACCCTCACCCCCCCACCCTTGGGCCACTTCACGCGGAAGGGGCCCAGGTAGAGGAACGCCACCCGGAGATCGGACAGCAGTCCTGCCACCGCGTGACCAAGCTCGTGGGTGAGGACGACCGCCACGTACGCCGGGAGCAACAGGAGATAGGGGCGGTCGATACCGATCCAGGCAGCCAACCACCCCGATCCCAGGATCCCCACGCCGAAGACGACCAGGACCGAGAGCGCGTGCGTGAAGCGAGGGGATCCGTCCTTCCGATGTGGCCTGCCGTAGGTCATGGGCGTGTGCACGCGGGTTCAGTGGTAATCCAAGACGCTCTTCAACAATGCCACGTCCCGGCCCGTGGGTCGAGCGGGTTGCACGAGACGGTTTCGAAGACCGAGCCCTGTCCGTGACCCGGGGTCGGGGTGGACGGCGGACCTCGCCGCCCAGTGGCAGTCCGGCGCCGCCGACACCCCGCGCTTCGACTACATCTGTCGGTAACGCTCCGGTCACGCCACCTTGAGGAAACCGGATCCCACGCTTCCCGGCACGTCATGACAGCGCACCCCGACAACGGCGAGACCCGCGGTCACGGCTTCGGCACCGGCCCCGTCTTCCTGGCCAGCATCAGCACCATCCTCGGGGCCATCATGTTCCTCCGCTTCGGCTACGCGGTGGGGAACGTGGGGCTCCTCGGGGCGTTCCTCATCATCCTGTTGGGTCACGCGGTCACGGTCCCCACGGCGCTGGCCATCGCCGAGATCGCCACCAACCGGCGGGTGGAGGGAGGCGGCGAGTACTTCATCATCTCGCGCTCCTTCGGCACCACCATAGGCGGAGCCATCGGCATCTCGCTGTACCTGTCGCAGGCGATCTCGGTGGCGTTCTACATGATCGCCTTCGCCGAAGCGTTCCGGCCCCTGGCGGGCCTCTGGCAGGAGAGCGTGGGGATCCCCTTCGATCCCCGCTTCGTCTCGCTGCCTGCCACCGTGGTCCTCCTCGTCCTCGTGCACAAGCGGGGAGCGAGCATGGGGGTGAAGGCGCTCTGGGGGGTCGTGGCCATCCTGGCGCTCTCGCTGGCGGGCTTCTTCCTCGGGTCGTCCCCTCCGGAGATCCGGCCCGAAGGGCTTCCGCTGGTCTCGGGGCTCGCCAACCCGGACCGCTTCATGCTGGTCTTCGCCATCGTGTTTCCCGCGTTCACCGGGATGACGGCGGGGGTCGGGCTGTCCGGGGACCTGGAGAACCCGCGCCGCTCCATCCCCCTGGGCATAATGAGCGCCACGCTGACGGGGATGGTGGTGTACGTGTTCGTCGTGATGAAGCTGGCCCGGTCCGCCGACTCCGTCTTCCTGGCGCAGGACCAGCTCATCATGAGCCGCATCGCTTTGTGGGGGCCCATCATCCCCATCGGGCTGGCGGCCGCCACGCTGTCGTCGGCCCTCGGCTCGGTGATGGTGGCGCCGCGCACCCTCCAGGCCCTGGGGGGGGACGGCATCATCCCCGTTCCGAGAGCCAACAGGTTCGTGGCGGCGGGAGTCGGCGGAGCCAACGAGCCCCGGAACGCCACCCTGGTGACCTCGGTCATCGCGGTGATCTTCGTGATCCTGGGAAGCGTGAACCTCGTGGCCCGTATCGTGTCGATGTTCTTCATGGTCACGTACGGGGCCCTGTGCGCCATCTCGTTCCTGGAGCACTTCGCCGCGCGCCCGTCGTACCGGCCGAGCTTCCGCTCCAAGTGGTACCTGAGCCTCTTCGGCGCGGTCATGTGCCTGGTCCTCATGCTCCAGATGGCCCTCGCGTACGCCATTCTGGCCATGGTGGCGATGGCGGTGATCTACGTGCTGGTGCGGCGCAACCGCTCGGGCGTGGACGACCTGACCTCGATCTTCCACGGCGTCATGACCCAGGCCACGCGCTATCTCCAGATCCGCCTGCAGAAGATCCGCCCCGGCGATTGGCGGCCGAGCGTCATCGCCCTCACGCCGCGCACCTTCGACCGCTCCTCTCCGGTGCAGCTCCTGGAGTGGCTCTGCCACCGCTACGGCTTCGGCACCTATCTGCACTACATCCCCGGAAAGCTGGAGCCCCAGTCGTTCGAGGAGAGCCGACGGGTGCAGGCGCGCCTCGTCAAGACGATGGAGGAGCGCAAGGGAGCCATCTTCGTCGACACGATGATCAGCCCCTCGATGGCCTCGGCGCTGGCGCAGAGCCTGCAGATGCCCGGCGTCTCGGGGATGGAGAACAACACGATCCTCTTCGAGTTCAGCGTCCACGATCCCGACGAGGTCCTGGACGAGGTCGTCGACGGCTCGCGTATGGCCGGCGTGCCGCGCATGAACAGGCTGGTGCTGCGTCACGGGGAGAACTTCTTCGGGGCCCGCAAGAGCATCCACCTGTGGCTCACCTGGCACGATGCCCGCAACGCCAACCTGATGATCCTGCTGGCCTACATCCTCCTGGGACATCGCGACTGGCGGGGTGCCGAGATCACGATCCTCGCAGCCTACCCACGAAGCGACGTCGAGCGGCGAGCCGCCGAGCTGCACTCGATGATCGTCGGAGGGAGGCTGCTCATCAGCGAGAAGAACGTCCTCGTCATCCCCACAGACGACGACGTGGACTTCCAGCGCCTGGTGGAGGAGCGCTCGGGGAGCGCCGACCTGGTGCTCACGGGCTTCACCACCTCGCGCCTCGAGAAGAAGGGGCGGGACATGTTCCTGCGCTTCCCGGGACTCCAGGACGTGCTCTTCGTCTCCGCGCAGGAGACGATCTTCATCGACTGAGCGTCGGGGGCTGCGCGGAGCGCCCTGCGGCTCCATCCTGTCGGACGCGTGCTGCTCGAAGCGCGGCACGACGTCCTCCCACCAGGAGCATCCGCCATGGAGCGGGACGAGGACCGGTACGACTACATCGTCATCGGGTCGGGGTTCGGGGGAAGCGTGTCCGCCCTCCGCCTGGCGGAGAAGGGGTACAAGGTCGCGGTCCTGGAGAAGGGGAGGCGGTACCGCACCGAGGACTTCCCGAAGACGAACTGGAACCTACGCAAGTACCTGTGGATGCCTTCGCTGGGGCTCTACGGCATCCAGATGCTGACGTTGCTCCGCCACGTCCTTGTACTGCACGGCGGAGGCGTGGGCGGCGGGAGCCTGGTCTACGCCAACCAGCTCCTCGTCCCTCCGGACGAGGTGTTCGGGAGGCCCGGGTGGGGCCCGGGCGACTGGAAGGCCCGGCTCGCACCGTTCTACGCCGAGGCCCGCCGGATGCTGGGGGCCAACCCGAGCCCGCAGGTGGGAACGGCGGACCGGCTCCTGCGAGACGTGGGAAAGGAGATCCGGACAGAGGACACGTTCCACGTCGGCGACGTGGGGGTCTTCTTCGGGGAGCCGGAGCGGACGGTGCCGGACCCCTACTTCGGAGGCCGCGGGCCGCGACGCACCGGATGCACCTTCTGCAGCGCCTGCATGATCGGTTGCCCCGTGGGGGCCAAGAACACGCTGGACAAGAACTACCTGCACCTGGCCGAGGAGCTCGGCGTCCGCATCCTCCCCGAGACGGAGGTGACCGGCGTTCGGCCCACAGGCTCCGGCTACGAGGTCATCGCGCGCAGGTCCACGGGGTGGACGCATCCCACCCGCGCATTCCACGCCCGTGGGGTCGTGTTCAGCGCCGGCGTCCTCGGCACCGTCCGACTCCTCCTGGAGTGCCGGCGCAGGGGTTTCCTGCCCGACCTCTCGGACCAGCTCGGCCGTTTCGTGCGCACGAACTCCGAGGCGATCCTCGCGGTGCACTCCCGGGACCGGAGCACGGACTGGAACGACCAGATCGCCATCACGTCGGGCATCTACCCGGACGAGAAGACCCACGTGGAGCTCGTCCGGTACAACAAGGGCTCGGACGTGCTCTTCGGGCTGGGTACCGTGTTCACGGGCGGTGGGGGCCGCATCCCGAGACCGCTCCGGTTCCTGGGAACCGTGCTTCGCCACCCCCTGAAGTTCCTCAGAGCCTTCTGGCTCCCGGGGAGCGCCGCCCGCACGACGGTCGTGCTCGTCATGCAGACCGAGGAGAGCCACATCCACCTGACGTGCCGCCGCAGCCGGTGGCGGCCCGGCGCCTGGAGGCTGACATCGGAGCTTCCCGCAGGTGCCCCGAAGCCCCCGTCCTACATCCCCATGGCCAACGAGGTGACGCGTCGGCTGGCCGCCCGCATGGACGGCGACCCCATGAGCGTCTGGTCGGAGGTGCTCCTGGACGCGCCCACCACCGCGCACATCCTGGGTGGGTGCAGCATGGCCGAGTCGCCGGAGAAGGGCGTGGTGGGGTTCGACGGGCAGATCTTCGGCTACCCGAACCTGTACGTGGCGGACGGCTCCGTCGTCCCGGTCAACCTGGGCGTGAATCCCAGCCTGACCATCACGGCCCTGTCAGAGTACATCCTGTCGCAGGTGCCGGAGCGGTCGGCGGTGCGGCTCGGATAGCCCGACCTACTCCGCGCGCAGCGAGCGCACCGGATCCACGCGGCAAGCCCACCGGGCCGGCGCCCAGCACGCGAGGAGCGCGACGATGCCCAGGGCGATGGCGGTCGCGGCCAAGACGAGGGGGCTGGCCGGAGAGACCCCGAAGACCATGCTCCTCAGGAACCGGGCCAGGATGAGGGCCCCGACGATTCCGCCGAGAATCCCCGCGGCGGAAAGAAGAGTACCCTGCCGCAAGACCATGGCCATGATGTCGCCCCTCTCGGCACCCAGGGCCTGGCGGATCCCCATCTCCACGGTCCGCGTCCGTACCGCGTACGAGATCACGCCGAACAGACCCAGGGCGGCGACGAGGATCGCCAGCCCGGCGAAGACACACATGGCTATGGCCACCAGACGGGTGGGCGCCGCGGAGAGGCCCACTCGATCCGACAGCTTCTGGACCTTGTAGGGCACCAGCGTGGGATGGATGTCCTGCATCATCCTACGAATGGACGGCATGATCCGCTCGGGCGGCAGGGCGGTCCGCAGAGCGAAACTCCTCGCCGCACCCCGTCCGAAGACGCCTTCCGGAAAGAACAGAGCCTCCCGGCTCTCGACGCCGAAGTCCTTCATGAGCATGTGCTCGACCACGCCCACCACCACGCCCTCGGTCGGACCATCCCGCACGTCATAGACCAGGGTCTTCCCGATGGGGTCCTGTCCGGGCCACGCGATGCCGGCCAGCTTCGCGTCCACGATGATGGACCCCGTGGAGTCCTGCATCTCGGCGGCGGTGAAGGTCCTCCCCGCCAGGAGACGGGTCCCCATGGCCCGGAAGTAGCCACGGGTGACCACGATGTAGTCCGCCCACTCGGCGCTCTGCGCGTAGCTCTCTCGATCCGGAGCGTAGGTGCCGTTCCACACGCCGCCGGAGAAGGGAACCATGCTGGCGCGCCCCACGGCCTCCACGCCCGGGAGTGCCGAGAGCCGCTCTTCGGCCATCGTGTAGAAGGCCGCCCTTCGATCCCGGTCCCGGAACTCCTGCGCGTAGGGGCTCACGTCGAACGTGAGCGCCCTCTTCCCGTCGAATCCGTGGTTCACCGTCGTCATCGCCATGAGGGAGCGCACCATCACCGCCGCTCCGCTCAGGAGAACCATGGACAGGACGAGCTCCGCGACGACCAGACCGTTCATCAGCCTGCGCCGCTCCCTCCCGCCGGCCCCCCGCCCCTCTCCGGCGAGCACCCGGACCAGGTCGAGTCGGCGTACCTGGGCGGCGGGGATCGCCGCGAAGAGGACGACCAGAAGCGCGGCCGCGGCGAGACCGGCCACGACCACGTGGGCGTTCATGCCGACCTGGTGGAGGACCGGGATGTTCCCGGGGGCGGTGGCGTCCAGGATCCGCACGGCGATCCAGGCCACGGCCAGGCCGACGGCACCTCCTCCCGCAGCCAGCAGGAGGCTCTCCACGATCTTGCCCACGACGAGTCGGGCCCTACCGCACCCCACGGCCGAGCGTACCGCATCCTCGCCCGAACGGGTCCAGCCCCGCACCAGAATGAGGTTCGCCAGGTTCGCGCTCACCAACAGGAGCAGGAAGAGGACGCCTCCGGTGAGGACGAGAAGAGCCGGCCGATAGTCCTCCCTCCACACCCTGTCCAATGGCTCGGGGGCGTAGTGCATCTGCTCCTGGGCGTATCCCGGGTACTCGGCCCGCAGTCTGGCGGCGAGGACCTCGAGCGCCGCCCTCGCCCTCTCAAAGGTGATTCCCGGCTGCAGCCTGGCTATGGGGATCACGCCCCGTGGTCCCGGACGCGGCCCGGAGGAGGTGAAAGCCCTCTCGGGCCAGGCTACGAACAGGTCGGCCGTCCTGTCGCTGACCCATCGCTCTGCCGACGTGTTTCGGACCGTGAGGTCACGGGGCAGGACGCCGACGACGTCGAAGGGATTGCCCCATATGCCGAGCGATCGATCCAGCGCCGTCGAATCCCCGCCGAATGCGCGCTGCCAGAGATTGTAGCTCAGCACAATGGCGGGGGCCTGCTGACCCTGTCCCTCGGACTGCACGGCGGGTAGGGCGTCCTCCCGGGTGAACGTTCTGCCCAGATAGGGCTGGATCCCGAGGATCGAGAAGTAGTCGTACGAAACCTGGAGGCCCGTGGCGTGCTGCGGAGGCTCGTTCCCGACCTGGATCATCACGTCGAAGATGGCGAGCCCACGCGCCCCGACGCCCTCGAAGACGCCGGTCTCACCACGAAGGTCCGGAATGTCCCGCCACGGTACCGACAGACGCTGGCCGGCTACGCTCTGCTGCGCGGCGACCGTCCGCTGCCAGAGAGTCAGCAGCCGATCGGGCTCGGAGAAGGGAAGGGGACTGAAGAGCGCCGCATCGACCACGCTGAACACCGCCACGGTGGCTCCGATGGCGAGACCCAACGACAACACGGACAGGAGCGTAAACGCACGATGTCGTCGGAGGGTGCGCAGGGCAGCGAGGAGATCGTGCAACATGCTCTTTCTCCCGGCCGAGATGGACCGACGCGGTCGAGGGCCGCACGTCGAAATCAACCCACCGTTCGCTACGTGGGACCATCAACGCGGGTACGCCATCGGGAATATTCCGCGAAGGGATGTGGGGAAAATCCGAACTTGCCTGGGCCGGCGCCAGGAACGAGGGCTCCGGGATCCGAGCCCGGATCTCCGGCGGACCAGAGGCTGGAGTCCGCGACGCCGGCTGCAACCATTCGGAGCCTGCTCTCGTCTATTACTATGACGATGCCAGGGTAATATCCGGAGCGCCGCTATGGGACACACGGGGGAGTTCGAGCTTCTGGTCATTCTGGCGGTCCGCCGCCTGGCCGATGATGCGTACGGCGTCACGATCCTGGATGAGCTGGAGGAGCGGACGTCGCGGACGCTCACCCTCGGAACGGTCTACAAGACGCTGGGGCGGCTGGAGTCGAAGGGGTATCTCGAGACCCGTACCGCGCCCCCGACGCGTGAGCGGGGAGGGAGGCGCAAGAAGCTCTACGAGGTGACCGCCACCGGCCTCGAGGTGGCACGGAGCTCGCTGGCCGACCTCCGGAAGCTCACGGAGGGCCTGGAGCCCGACCTGGAGGTGCCATGACCATCGGGCATGGTCCTGACCGGCGACCTCCGGCCGTGGTCAGGCTCCTTCTCCGGGTCCTGGTCCCCGCCGACGAGCGGGAGTTCTTCCTGGGGGATCTGCGGGAGGGCCGACGGCGCTCCTGGCTCCGTGAGATCCTGGGTGTCCTCTCACTTCGCTTTGTCTCGCCACCGGGGCCACGTGGGCGTCCTTCCGACCGGGGAGACGGCATGTTCAAGGAGCTTCTCGCCGACCTGCGGTACGGCGTGCGCATGATGGTGCGGAGCCCGGCCTTCACCATGGTGGCGCTGGTGACCATGGCTCTCGGGATCGGCGTCAACACGGCCATGTTCAGCATCGTCCACGGCGTCCTCCTGAAGCCTCTCCCATACCCTCACGCCGACCGGATCGTGTATCTCCGGGCGAACAACCTCTCACGGGGATGGTCGTCGTTCACCATCGCACCGCTCAACTTCTGGGACTGGCAGAAGCAGAACCACTCCTTCCAGGCCATGGCGGCGTACCAGAGCAGGGGCATGACGTACACCGGGGGCGACGAGCCGCAGGTGTTGCACACGTACCAGGTGACCGACCGGTTCCTGGGGATCCTGGGTGGGGAGCCGACGCTGGGCAGGGGGATCGCCGCCGCCGATCTGGAGCCCGGTGCCGCCGACGTGGTCCTCCTCTCCCACGGCTTCTGGGAGCGCACGTTCGGGGGAAGCCCGTCGGTCCTCGGCCGAACCATGACGCTGGACGGAAGACCGTTCACCGTCGTCGGCGTGCTGCCGGCGCGTTGGCACTCCTTCTCGTCGAGCACCTTGGATCTCGTCACCCCCCTGAAGCCCCGGCCCTATTGGTACACGGCGCGGGGAAGCCACTTCCTCAGAGCGGTGGCGCGGCTGAAGCCGGGTGTCAGCGTCGAGCAGGCGCAGGCCGATCTCTCCGGAATCGCCGCCGCTCTGGCGGCTCGGTACCCCGACTCCAACAAGGGGTGGGGGGCTTCGGTGCAGTCGCTCCAGGACGCCGTCGTCGGCTCCTCGAGGGCCCAGTTGCTCATCCTCATGGCGAGCGTCGGCCTCGTCCTTCTCATCGCGTGCGCCAACATGGCGAACATGACGCTGGCCCGTGCCATGGTCAGGACCCGGGAGCTGGCCATCCGCGCCGCCGTGGGGGCGGGCAGGGGCCGGGTGGTGCGGCAACTCCTGGCGGAGAGCACGGTCCTTTCCGTCGCCGGGGGAGCGCTGGGAGTGCTGCTGGCGTACGGCTCGGTGGCGGCTCTCGTGGCCGGATGGCCCACGCTTCTGCCTCGCAGCCGCAACATCGGCATCGACCCCGCCGTCCTGGTGTTCGCCCTGGGCCTGTCGGTGGCCTCCGGCGTCCTGTTCGGCCTCGTTCCCGCCCTGACCGTGGTGCATCCGCGTTTGGCGGGGTCTCTCGGGCAGGGTGGCCGCAGCACGACCGGGGACCGGTCCCGGCGCTGGCTCCGCGCCGCCCTGGTGGCGGGCGAGCTGTCGTTGGCGGTCATGCTGCTGGTTGGCACGGGCCTTCTCGTCCGGAGCTTCGCCGCGCTGCAGAAGGAGAGCCCAGGGTTCCAGACCGACGACCGGCTGGTGTTCACGACGCCGCTGCCCTCCGCCAGGTACGGGGACGACGAGGCGGTGGAGCAGTTCGTCGACGGGTCCCTCGCCCGGTTGCAGGCCCTGCCCGGCGTGGAGTCCGCCACGGTGGCCAACATGGTCCCCCTGAGGGGAAGCGACGAGATCTGGGGCCTCTGGCTCGCCGGGCACGCGGTACCCGGCGCGCAGGAGGACGCCTCCGCGCTCTTCTACCGGGTGGGGCCGGGCTACTTCAAGACCATGGGAATCCCTCTCCGGGAGGGACGCGGCATAACGCCGGACGACCGCGGCGACACGCTCCGGGTGGCGGTCATCAGCGCGTCGCTGGCGCAGCAGTGCTTCCCCGGGGAGGACCCCCTGGGCCGCATGATCAAGTTCGGCCGCGGGGACGGCCAGCCTTCGGTGGAGGTGGTGGGGGTGGTGGGGGACGTGCAGCACTACGACCTCGGTCGCGCATCCGTACCCCAGGTCTACGTCCCCTTCGCACAACGCCCCACCCGCGGCGTCAGCTTCGTCGTGAGGTCGTCCGTGGCGCCGGCGAGCCTCGTCTCTGCCGTCCGCGGGGCTATCGGAGCCGTGGATCCCGACCAACCGCTGGTGGGCATCGAGACCGGGCGAGAGATGATGGAGGGAGCGGTGTCGCTGCCGCGCTTCCGCACGCTCCTCATGAGCATCTTCGGCCTGACCGCGCTGCTTCTGGCCACCGTGGGCCTCTACGGGGTCCTCGCCTACAGCGTGTCGCAGCGTACCCGGGAGATCGGCGTGCGCGTGGCGCTGGGCGCGTCCCGCGGATCGGTGCTGGGGCTCATCGTCCGGGAGGGGGCGCCGCTGGTGGGCGCCGGCCTGGCGGTAGGGTTGGGTGGCGCTGTCGCCTTGAGCCGGATCTTCAAGTCCATGCTCTTCGGCGTGGGGACCCACGATCTCCTGGTGTTCGCCGCGGTGCCCCTCGTCCTGGCGCTGGTGGCTCTGGTCGCCATGTTGATCCCGGCGCGGCGAGCCACCCGGGTGGATCCCGTCCGGGCACTGGGAGAGTCGAGCCCGTGAGCGTCCGTTCCGGCGGGGGCCGACGGTGATCGCCGAGATCGGGAGATAGGCCGAGGGTGTGACGCCATCGGCTCCCGCGCTTCCCGGCGATGCGGCGGAGAGCCTCCGGACGCTACCAGCGCAAGCGGAGCAGCGTGATGAGCGCGTTGTTGACGCCGCCCGTCTGGTCGGTTCCCTCGCGGGCGTTGTGGATATCCAGCGCATGGGCCGTCACCGCCCAGCCCAGCGCCACGCCGACCGCGACCACCGCCGCCGTGCGGGTCTTGGACAGACGGCGCACCTCCAGCGTCTGGACCGCCCGGGCCGGGATGGACACCGTCCCCCGCAGACCGCTCTGCCCGGTCTCGACCCCCCAGGGCTGGAGCAGGACCGAGCACCGCAGCGTGTCCGCCGAGGGGCCGGGAACGAGGGTCCCCCGGACGACGTTGCCGTCGCCCTGCGGGACGGGAACCGCTCCCACGGACAGCGTCACGTCCTTCTCGACGCGGATGCGCACGTTCGTTCCCGGTGGGACGGCGGCCGGCTCCACGGGCGTGTACACGTAGCACCCCGCAACTAGGAGGGCCGCCACGGCCGAGAAGGTGCGGAGGGAGCGGCCGCGGCCGCTCCCTCCCATCCTCGAGCTCGAGTTCATATTACGAGCCACAGGTGGGGCACCCACCCCACAGGTCCTTCACGTTCGGGTTGGACAGCTGCTCGTTCCTGCTGATGGGGAAGCAGACGTCCCTCCCCTGGACGAACGGGTCCTCCATGGGCGCGCCCTCCACCTTCCAGCGACGCATGTCCCACAACCGCCGGCCTTCCAGCCACGTCGTGGCGTACCGCTCGAATCGGAGCGTGGCCCAGGCCTCCGCCGGCACGGTCGACAGTGTCAGCGGCGCCATGCTCCAGTGCGCCCGGGCCTGGTTCAGGTACGTCTCGGCTCCGGCGTAGTCCCCCTGACGGAGGGCCGCCTCGGCCTGCAGCACCCGCATCTCCGTCCCGTGGGTGAGCGGGATGTCGTCACCCGGGTCCGTGTACTTGAGCTGGTGGTAGAAGATGGTCTGGCCGTCCTGACCCTTCAGCGGATCACCGTTGCTGTCCACGGGGATGTCCCAGGGCACACGGGGGTCGTTCGTAACCGTGTCCCACATGGTGTTGTACAGCGAGAACTCCCTCCGGTCGTTGGTCTCGTACTGGAGGTCGTTCTGCAACGCCACCGAGAATATCGCGTAGTACACGAAGTCCGTGGGGACCTGGGCCGCATCGGCGGCGGCGGCGGTCCACTGGCCCATCCATGCACGCACCGACGCGCGACCACCGTAGGCCGCGTTGACGATGTCGGTGCGACCGGCTGCCGTCCCCACCGCGATCGCCCGGGTGAATAGGCTGTCCGCCCGGGCGAAGTTCTCGGTGTGGGCCACGTCCGAACCACCGTCGACGGTGGTCCGGCACTGGGCCTCGCCCATCCACCGGTTGGAGAGCCCGGCCAGCAGGTAGGCGCGGGCCACGTCGCCGTTCTTCTCGAACTGCGTGGCGTCCAGGATGTCGGCGATGCGCCGCAGCCCCGCCTCGGCGGTCCAGCGCGCCTGGGACATGTCGGCGTACTCGCCGTTCCAGTCCTCGGGAACATGGGTGAACGTCCCCATGGGGATCGCGCCGAAGTCGTAGCTGCCTCCGTGCCCGATCTCTCCGCCGGCAAGGAGAATCTCCTCGATGCTTCCGTTCACGGAGGTGGTGAGGTCGTACGACATCCCGGCGACGATGCCCGGGATGGCGTCCTGGTTGTTGAGGTCGGTGTCCGCTATGCGACCCGGCGCCTCCACGTTGAGGGAGAGGACGTCCGAGCAGGCGGCCAGCGGCACCAGGACCGCCAGCGCCACAAGGCGATGCCAATTGCGTGTCATGCTCATGATCGCCTCCCCCTAGAAGGTCACGCGGAGCGTGAGCAGGAAGCTCCGGGACGGAGGCAGGTTGTAGTACTCCCGCCTGCCGTACTCCCCGGCGCCCTCGCTCACCTGACCGGCGCGGTCGGTGAAGTCCTCGACCTCGGGGTCGGTGCCCACGAAGTCCGTCCACGTGAACAGGTTGCGCGCCGCCAGCGTCAACGTCGCACGGCTCGCGTACCGGGCCACCCACGCCTCGGGGAGCTCGTACGCCAACGAGACGCTCCGCAGCTTCCAGAAGTCCGCCTTGTCCACCCAGAAGTCGCTGTTGTGCCCGCCGAGAGCGTTCGTGGCGCAGCGGGCGCGCTGCAGCGCCGTGTACGGCGCCAGCACGCTCTCGTCGCCCGTGTTGTACGCCTGTGCCATGGCCCTCTGGATGTCGTAGCATGCGTACCAGACACCGCGACGGGAGTTCTGGTATCCCGTGTAGTTGGGCAGGTAGTTCCCACCGTGGAACTCCATGAGGGCGTCCATGGTGAGGCGCCGGCCCAGCGACACCGTCGTGCCGAAGCCCAGGAGCGTGGTCGGGTAGACGGGCCCGATGGCCTCCATGGTGTCCGACTCGATGGGAGCCGCGTGGGCGTTCGGGTTCGTCACCCGGTAGCCCCAGTAGGTGGGCACCGCGTACCCGACACGGATGTACGCCTTGTTGTCAGCCGAGATCTGCTCGCACGAGGGCGTGGCCTGGCCCTCGACCTGGTGGCAGTTCAGGTCCACGGCGTCGCTGGACTGGAACGACATGTTCGCCCGCACACGCCACTCCACGTTGGCGAGCCGAAGCAGGGCGGCGGTGATCTGGAACTCGGTCCCCGAGCTCTTCAGGGTGCCGACGTTCTCGGTCCTCCGCGCCAGGAACCCGTTGGACGGCGGCAGGAGCACCCCCACCAGCGCGTCCATCGTCCTCGTGTCGAAGTACGTGGCCTCGACGCCGAGGAGGCCCTGCCACAGGCTCGCGTCGAACCCGGCCTCGATCTCGCGGGTCCGCTCCGGGCCGACGTCGGGGTTGCCCACGTCGTTGGGCGTGAAGCCCGGCGTGCCTTCGTCGGCCGAGACGGGGCTCCAGGTGCGCAGCTTGTCGAAGACCCCCGGGGCCTTGCCCGAGAATCCGAACGCGCCGCGGAGCTTCATGGTCTCCCACCAGCTCGTGGGCCAGAAGCTCTCGTCCGAGATCACGTACGCCAGGCTCGCCTTCGGGTAGGCCTGCAGCCCGAAGTTCTCACCGAATGCGGAGTTGCCGTCCACCCGGAGACCGCCGGTGAGGAACAGGCGGTCCTTCCAGCCCACCAGCTCCTGGACGAAGACCCCCGCGTTGGTCTCGGCGAAGGGGTAGTCACTGGGCGGATCCCACAGGGAGCCCGACTCCAGCGTGGGGACCCCGGGGCCGGCGAAGTTCGAGGTGTAGACCTCGAGCCAGCGGTGGTTGTCCCGGAAGATCTGGCCGCCCCACGAGAAGGTGGACTGGTACTGCTTGCCGGCGCCGAAGCTGTGCAGCCACGACCCGGCGTAGTCGATGGTGAGCTTGCTGTGCGTCGTCTGCGCGTCGTTGTACGTGCCCAGCGGCACGCGCAGCCCTCCCCACGGGCGGATCCACTTGTTGTGGATGTAGTCCCAGTCCCACCCGAACGACAGCCGGTTCGTCAGTGACTGGCTGGCGTCGTGCTGGATCGTCAGGCCGCCGGTGAAGCGGTCGGTCCGCGTGAGGTTCTGGGTGTCGAAGAGGTACTGGTTGGTGACACAGGTCACGTCCGACGGCACGGCGGCGCAGTCTTCGCCCTTCCCGCCCTTGAAGTTCCCCGAGAAGCCCCGACCCACGTTGAGGAGGAAGCCGCTGGCGCTGTTCCCGTCCTCCACGAAGCTCAGGCTGCGGATGCTGTAGGCGGTGTTGACCTGGATCTTGACGCCTTCGTGGGGCGCGAAGTCGAAGTTCGCCCGCATTCCACCCGTCCGGGCCTGCTGCGTCTGCAAGGTGCCGTACTCGTCGTTGTAGTTCCCCGACACGAAGTACGTTACGTTCCCTGCGCCGCCCCGCACAGACAGGTTGTAGCGCTGTAGGCCGCCCTTCTTGAACCAGCTCCCGCTGGAGGGGCACGTCGGGTCCATGAACTTCACGTCCTGCCCGAACGTGCTCCGGCTCATGCTGATCCCGGTCATCTGTCCGCCGCACTTGGTGAAGAGCTGCCAGGGATCGTTGCCCATGTTCAGCGGCGGCTGATCGTTGAAGCCCGCGGTGACCTCACCGGACCAGATCGGTGTGCCGGCCACGCCACGCTTGGTGAAGATCTGGATGATGCCCGCGGCGGCCTCGGTACCATACAGCGTAGCGGCCGCGGCCCCCTTGAGGACCTCGATGCGGTCGATGTCCTCCGCCGCGATGTCCTGGAGCGGAGACAGGCCCAGCCTGGCGCCACCCTGCGTGCCCACCATGTCGCTGAAGATGCGCACGCCGTCCACGTAGATCAGCGGCTCCTGCGTGGCCGACACCGTCACCTGCTGGCGGATGCGGATGGTGTTGCCCGCTCCAGGCTGCCCGCTTCCCTCCATGACGGTTACGCCGGGGATGCGGCCCGCCAGGATGTTCTCGGGGTTCGTGACGGGGATGTTCTCGAGCTCGTGCGCGGTCACGGCGTCGATGGTGTTGCCCACCTCCCGAGCGCGGACCTCGGCCGCGGTGCCGGTGACCACGATGCCCTCGAGGGCCACCGCGGTCTCGGTCAGGGAGAAGTCGGCGTTGGCCGTCTGGCCCGCCGTCACCGTCACGGTCGCCGTCCCGGTGGTGAACCCGATGACCGTCACCCTGACCTCGTGGGTGCCCGGCGGCACGCTCAGGATCAGGTAGCGGCCGTCCGCGTTGGTGAGCCCCCCCATGCGTGTGCCCTGGAGGAACACCTGCGCGCCTGCCAACGGCCGCGCGGTCTCTCTTTCGCGAACGATGCCCGTGATCCGACCCGTATCCTGTGCCCCGGCCGGCGGCGCCGCCGCCAGGGAGCCGGCAAGGACCAACATCGCCAGCAGGGTTCGCGCAGTAACGACAGGTCTCATCAGACCCTCCTCGCTGCGGTGTCCGACATCAGGCCACGGGGCTGCCGTGGCCATGGCATGCCGGCAGGACGCTGAGAAGGGACTGTCCGGGCAGGGAACGTCGAGGTGCCGCACTTCGGCGGGTAGGCGCCGGAGGCAGGTCGGAGCGGGCCTCGGAGGAGGTGATGCAACCGGTGGAATCGCTAGGTCGCTGGTGTCCTCACGTTCGGGTTCTTCTGCTCCCTGCCGAACAAGCAAAACTACAAACGTAGAATCTCCGAGGGCAAGGACTCTCCGGTCAGGACTTCCACCCCGGGATCTCGCACCGCTCGGGCTCCACGTAGGGCATGTCCATCCGCCGACCGCGCTTGGTCTGGATCCGGACGAGTCCCCCGGAGCCCCCCGTTCCCACCTCCCACCCACCCGACGCGCCCCGGAACACCTCGATCCACGCCACGTCCGACGGGTGGATCCCGGAGAGCTGCTCGGTTTCGAGAGTCCCCAGGCGGACCCCATCCACGATGAGCGCCGGCGCGACGTCCGAGCGTGCGCTCACGCTCCTCCGGCCGCGCACCCGGGCCTCCTGCCCGGGCTGCGAGGGCGGTGCGCCGACAAAGCCCGGTGCCATCCGGGCCAGGACATCGGCGAGGGTCTGGACGTGCAGCGCCTCGATCTCCGGGGCCGTCATCACCTTCCCGCCGGGGGACCGCCTGTGCCGGGCGGCCTCCGCAGCCGCCGGATCGAAGACGATCTCGAAGCCCAGGGTGCGGTGCTCGCCGGGCCGCAGCTCCAAGGACGCGAAGGTGATCTGGCACCCGGGGGCCACGAGAGCCAGCCGATGGGGCCCGGGCGACAGGTCCGTCAGAGCATAGGCGCCGTCCGCGTCGGTCATCACGCGCTCGCCGGTGTCCACGACCACGAGCACGCCGGGGACCCGCGCACCCCCGGTGGAGGCGATCACGAATCCGCCGAGCCCGGCGACCTGGGCCCCGGCGCCGCAGGGGAGGAGCAGCAACACCGCCACGGGGAGTGTGATCCTCCGGATGAGACGGGATGGGTTCACGGCGACCTCACCTTCGGCGACGACGCTCCTCCCGAAGCACCGAGCCACACCGGATTCGCCCAGTTCTTCTCGCTGGGATCGATCTTCAGGGCCGTGCCGTACTCGATTCCGGCCTGAGCCGTCATCCCCAGATAGAAGTAGATGTCCCCACCGATGCTGTGCTGGGTGGCCTCGAAGCGGCGCTGGACCTCGCCCGCCACCGTGGCGCGCTCCTGGTCTGTGTCCCCGGTGTCCACGAGGAGGGAGACGGGGCTTTCCCGGTAGCGCCGGAAGTTGAC
>Ga0316583_10000145_pt1 | contig 16915 bp, 21 predicted proteins | sample J_170502JBrBrA_D_FD_204513 | JGI IMG/M metagenome (GOLD analysis project Ga0316583, IMG submission 204513) | Rhizosphere microbial communities from salt marsh grasses in Alabama, United States - J_170502JBrBrA | ecosystem: Host-associated > Plants > Roots > Rhizosphere | place: USA: Alabama... | reverse complement strand
CGCAACGACTGGCGCTCGGCGCTGCCGGGCGAGCGTCTGCAGCTGCGGGGTAGCCATTCCCACTTTCTCGCCGAGACGATCGACGCGACCATCCGCGAGCGCGTCGCCAGCGGCGACGTCCAGCCCACCGGGCCGCTGTTCGGCGCCGGCGAGCCGCTGACGGCAGGCGAGGTCGCGGACCTCGAGGCCGGCGTCGCCAATGCCTTCTCCCGCTGGATCGACGGCCTCGCCGCGGCCGACCTGCGCCACGAGCGCCGGCCCCTGGGCCTGACCCCGGAACGGCTGGTCATAGAAACCCCGGCGCCGGACCAGGTCCTGTTGCACTTCGCGTTGCCCGCCGGCAGCTACGCCACCGCGCTGCTGCGCGAGCTCGCCTATTGGCGGGAGTCATAGGCTGGGGGAGCAACAGACGACGCCGTTCTGCCGTCAGCCCCATGTGCGCCAAGCGTCGCGCCGACCGGATTCGGTCGGACGCGCCGGCTTTCGCCGTCGTCACCCACGGCAGTCAGCGCCCCCTGTCCGCCGACGGAGGAAACCCGCGCCTTGACCATCTGGCCGCCAATCGCAAGTCGCGCGCGGCTTCAGCGGTCAATGTAGAGACCGGGCAGCTTCTCCTTCAGCGCGTCGATCTTCGGCAGGTCGTTGATGACGATATAGGGCTGGTTCGGATGCCGCGCCAAGTAGCCCTGGTGGTAGGCCTCGGCGGGATGGAAGCCCTCCAGCGCCGTGATTTCGGTGACGATGGGACGCCGGAATGCCTTGGCCGCCTGCAGCTGCGCCACGTAACCCTCGGCGATCCGCTTCTGCTCGTCGTTGGTGTAGAACACCGCCGAGCGGTACTGGGTGCCGGTGTCCGGACCTTGCCGGTTCAGCTCGGTGGGGTCGTGCGCGACGCCGAAGTACACCTTCAGCAACTGGCCATAGGTGACGACGGACGGGTCATAGGTGACGCGTACCGACTCGGCGTGGCCAGTGGTTCCCGAACTGACCTGCTCGTAGGTGGCGGTGTCCGCATCGCCGCCGGCGTAGCCGGATACGACCTGACTGACGCCTTTGACGTGCTCGAACACGGCTTCCATGCCCCAGAAGCAGCCGCCGGCCAGCACCGCGGTCTCGTTGCCGGGCGCTGCCGGTTCATCGACCTTCGGATCGGGCAGGGTGCTGGCGGCCCGCAGCGAGGCGCTCGCCGCCAGCAGCAGCGCTGCGGCCAACGCGGCGGCCGAGCGCCCGGTTCTCGGTAGGTTCGGTCTCATGGATCGCTCCTCGGTGATGACGGTGTTCTCGATCGATGCGGCAAAGCGACTCGCCCTTGTCGAGCTCGCCGCATGTCGCGGTCGCGGACGGATGCCTACTTGGTCATCTCGTCCTTGCCCATGCTGTCTTTCGACACGCTGTCCTTGGACATCGTGTCTTCGGACATGTTGTCCTTGTTCTTTGCGTCTTTAGCCATGCTGTCTTTGCTCATCTCCTGCTTGGCCATGTCGTCCTTGGCCATCGAATCGTGCTCCATCGCCTCGGCCGCGAAGGCGCTTCCGGTGAGGAGCAGGGCGACGGAAACGACAAGGGTGCTGAGTTTGGTCATAAAGATCTCCGTCGGGTGGTTTGGATGATGTGGCCGTTGCGGCCGGTGTGTCGGCGCACAGAGCGGAACTCAGCTGCCGCCGAACCAGTTGTACCCCTGGTCTTCCCAGTAACCGCCGGGGTAGGTGTTGGTGACGAAGAGCGCCTGGATGTGCTTGGCGTTCTTGTAGCCCAGCTTGGTCGGCATCCGCAGCCGCAGCGGAAAGCCGTAGCGCGCCGGCAGCGTCTGGCCGTCGTAGCTCAGGGTCAGCAGGGTCTGCGGGTGCAGCGCGGTGGGCATGTCGATGCTGTTGTAGTAGTCATCGGCGCATTTGAAGCCGACGTACTTGGCGCTGAGGTCGGCGCCGACGCGACGCAGAAACAGCGACAAGGGCACGCCGCCCCACTTGCCGATGGCGCTCCAGCCCTCGACGCAAATCAGCCGCGTGACCTGATCGGTCTGCGGCAGCGCGCGCAGCTCCGCCAGCGTCCAGGCATGCTTGTCCGCCACCAGGCCGCTGACCTCCAGCCGGTAGCTGTCCGCGTCCACCTGCGGCACATCGGCGAGGCCGTAGTAGGCGTTGAACGGGAAGGGCCGCGTCATCATGGATTCGGGATAGGTCGGCGCGAGGCGCTTCGGGTCGAAGAGCCAGGCCTGGACCTTGTCGTTGAAGCGCGAGACGCGGCGCAGCGCGCGCTCCACGCTCGGCGTGTCCGTGATGTCGCAGCCGGTCAGCATGGCCAGGCCGCCGAGGCTCAGCGAGCGTGTCAGGAACAGCCGGCGTGCTGGCGCATCCAGGCCGCCGAGCGCCTCCTTGAGAATAACCCCTCGATCGGGATGGGCGAGGACCTTCGGCGGTTCTTTGGGCATCGTGGCGTCTCCTCAACGGCCGCGGATCATGGTCAGGACCGTGCGCGGCACAAGTGCGGCCATCACCAGGTGCACGGCGACGAAGGCGACCAGCGCCGCCATGGCGAAGAAGTGGACATAACGCGCGCTGTCATAACCACCCAACAGCTCACGCAACAGCGGGAACTGCACCGACTTCCAGAGCACCAGCCCGGACAACACCAGCAGCAGGATGTCGAATACTACGAACAGATAGGCCGCGCGCTGCACCGCGTTGTAGCGGCGTGGGTCGGCATGCGATAGGCGGCCGCGCAGCGCGGCCGCCAGGTCGCCGAAGAAGGCGCGCGGCGTCAGCGGCAGGAGCCTGTGCCAGAGCCGGCCGCTGACGATGTTCAGCAGCAGATAGAGCAGGCCGTTGGCAACCAGCAGCCACATGGCCGCGAAATGCCACCAGAGGGCGCCGGCCAGCCAGCCGCCCAGCGTGATGTCGTTGTCGAAGCGGAAATCGAACAGCGGCGACGCGTTGTAGATGCGCCAACCGCTGGTCACCATGATCAGCACCGCCAGCGCGTTCACCCAATGGGTCAGGCGCAGCCACAGCGGGTGGACCGTGCGCGTGGTTGCCAGCGTCGTCTCGGTCATGCTCTCTGCCCTCGGATATCCGCGCATCGCGCCGCGCCGACTGAACGCAGCACCCAGCCGCTGCGTCGGTCCTGGACGAAGGCGCTTAGCTCCAGTTGCGCAGGCTGCCAGCTCGGGGCCAGCGGGATGCTGCGCTCCCATTCGATCGCACCGGCGTTCAGTTCGATCTGCCCGATCCAGACCCGTACCACATGGCCATGGTTGAGCCTACGGCCCTTGTTATCACCGGCCCGCACCCGTGAGCTGAGGCCATTCTCGGCCAAGGCAACATAGAGTGCGGCGCCGTCGACGGCGGTCCGCGCGCTGGCGCTGATCGCCAGCGCGTCGCCGCGTTGGGTGTGCGCCTGCAGCCGGATGCTGGCCAGCGCCGGCTGCTCATTGAGCCTGTCGATCGCAGCGGCCAAGTCCGCGGGTCTCACGTCGGTGCCGCCGACGAAGAACTGCGGCGTATACACGGCCTGCCGACCGCCGCGTCCGGTCAACCAGCGCTGGCGAGCGGCAAATTCGTTCCGCGCATAGGGGTCGCTGCAGCCTAGGTCGTCCCAGTAGCCGACATGCAGGGCCAGAGGCACCAGCGCCGGACCGACGCGCAGCTCCGCCAGCCGGCGGTCGGCGGGCGGACAGCTGGAGCAGCCCTCGGAGGTGTAGAGCTCCACCAACGCCGCGCTGTGCGGTCCGCGTGCAATGTCGCAGGCCGCGATGCCGGCGGCCGGCATGCCAACGATCAGGGCGCTGGACAGGGCGCGGACTAGGGACATGGCTACGACCTCTACGTGCGAACGGCGCCGGAGTCGGGGCCGGCTCGCGGTTGCTGTCTCTGCAAGCTAGTTCGCGCCGGGCTGGTGGATGGTTACAGGCCGGCGCAAAATGCCCTGCGGGTCGGCGGGCAGTGACCCTGTAACCAGAGGCGGCGATCTAACGAATGACAGAACAGGGCCGGTCGAGTCCCAACGAGGAGCGTCTCCGGCACTGGCTGCTGCGCGGACTCGACGGCGACGCGGCGGCCTATCACGCGTTCTTGAAGGAAGTGACCGGCCACCTGCGTGCCTATTTCAGGCGGCGCCTGGCCCAGTTGCCCGACGAGGTGGAGGATCTGGTGCAGGAAACCCTGCTCGCCATTCACAACCAGCGCCATACCTACGACATCGACCTACCGTTGACGGCCTGGGTGTACGCAATCGCCAAGTACAAGCTGGTCGACCTGCTGCGCCGGCGGGCGGCGAAGCAAGCGCTGACCGACCCGCTGGACGGCCTCGCGGAGAATGCCTCCGAGCTCCTGTCGGCGGCCGACAGCGACGCCGCCGACGCCCACCGCGATCTGAGCAAACTGCTGGCGCAGTTGCCGGATCGCCAGCGCCTGCCCATCATCCACACCAAGCTTCGGGGTCTGACGGTTGCCGAGACCGCTCGCGCGACCGGCATGTCCGAATCGGCCGTGAAGGTCGGCGTGCACCGCGGTCTGAAGGCCCTTGCTGCGTCGATACGAGACGACACATGAGAACCGATGACCTGGTCGCGCTGCTGGCAACCGGCGTCGAGCCGGTGCCGCGCCATGCGGTTGGCCGCCGTTACGCCGTCGCGCTGTTCCTCGGAATGGCCGCCTCGGCGATGCTGATGCTGGGTCTGCTCGGGCTGCGCCCGGATCTGGCCCAGGCGGTGCGCCTGCCCATGTTCTGGGTCAAGCTCGGCTTCGTCGCCTGTCTGGCGTGGGCCAGCCTGCTGGCGACATTGCGGCTGTCGCGGCCGGGCATGCGGCTCGACTGGGTGCCGGCCGCGCTGGTGACGCCGGTGTTGGCGATCTGGGTCATCGCCGGCGTGGCGCTGGCCGGCGCGCCGCCGATCGAGCGGCCCGAGCTGATCTTCGGCACGACCTGGCAGTCCTGCCCCTGGCTCATCGCACTGCTGTCGCTGCCGATCTTCTTCGCGGTGTTCTGGGCCATGCGCGGACAGGCGCCGACCCAACTGCCGCTCGCGGGCACTGCGGCCGGCCTGTTGGCGGGCACCGTTGGCGCGCTGGTCTACTGCCTGCATTGCCCGGAGCTGCAGGCGCCTTTCGTCGGGACCTGGTACCTGGTCGGCATGCTGATCCCGGGCCTGTTCGGCGCCCTGCTCGGTCCGCGGCTGTTGCGCTGGTAGTGCGGTCGAATCGAGAGCCCGGGGGACCAGGGGGCCGAGGACTGCCGCGCAAACCCATATGGGCCGTCAACGCGGTTCTGCACAACGTCGCCACTGGCCTTGCCCGCCGCCCGCATCGCGGCTAACCTGCCAGTCATCGGGGCCGGGGGCGGCTCGACCGGCCAGCCGCGCCCGTCCGGGACTCCCCTTCCGTGTGTTTCGACGAGCAACCGATGACCACTCTCCTCGACTTGTGCCGTGACCTGCCCGTGCAGCACTTTGCCCCCGGTGACGCGCTGCTGACCGAGGGGGAGCGCTCGGGCAGGCTATACATACTGATCGAAGGGGAGGTCGAGGTCCGCAAGGGTGACGTCGAGATCCCGACCATCACAGAGCCCGGCTCCATCTTCGGCGAGCTGTCGGCACTGCTGGGCCTCCCGCATACGGCGCTGGTCCGGGCGCTAACGCCGTGCCGGGTCCATGTCATCGAGCAGGCGGATGCGTTCTTGCGGTCGAATCCGGTCGTGACCTACCAGCTCGCCCGGCTACTGGCACAGCGACTGAATACCATCACGACCTACCTGGCCGACCTGAAGAACCAGTTCCAGGACGCTGAGGATCACCTCGGCATGGTCGACGAAGTCCTCCACAACCTGCTGCATCAACAGGTCGAGGAGTGCGCGCCGGGCTCGGTGCGTGACCCGGACAGTGCTACCTGAGCCAAGCCGGCAGCTCCGTCAGCTCTGCAACCGGGCGGCTGAGGGGCTCGTCGAGGCGAATCACCTCGGCACCGGCGAGTGAAAACCACAGGGCCATTCGCTGTTCGGTATCGCAGATCACGTGGGTCGGGCAGTCGCCGATCTGGCGACCGGGATTGAAGACCCAGGTCGATCCGATACGGTCCACCCAGGAGCCGTCCTGGCGAAAGGGGGCTTGATGGATATGGCCGCTGAGCACGAGATCCGGCTGATACCGGTTGATCCATTCGCGCAGCGCGCTGTCACCGAAGTCCTTCTCGCCCACTCGGCCGGTCGGTGAGGCATCTGGCGGTGCGTGGTAGACCCAGACCCAGGCATCCTTGGCCATGGCCGCGTCCTGCGCCAGTTGTTCGCCCACCAGCGCGCGGGTCTTCGGCCCGTCCCACCAAGGGCAGATCGTGAACAGCACACCATCGAAAGGGAACGCGTCGCCATCCGTCGGGATGCCGAGACGGCGTACCTTGGTCTCGATCCAGCGCGCCGTCTTCTCGCCCAGCGCGTTGTTGGCATCGAGGTCATGATTCCCCGAGCACAGGATCAGGCGCGTCTTGGTCTGCAGGCGGCGGAAATACGTCAGCATGACGGACATCTGCGCCCGCAGGTCCACCGTACCGGCGATGTCGAGGTGATCGCCGGCGATCACGACTAGATCGAAGTCTCCGGCCGTTCGATACACCCAGTCGAACTGCTTCAAGGCATAGTGCAGGTCGGAGACGAGGAGAAACCGCATGGGCTTGCAGTAGGGGACAGGGACGCCGTGCCAGCGGGAAGCATAACCCTTGGCCACGCTCTGGCGACAGCATGGAGATGTGTTGCCGCATGAGGCCATGCGGCAGGGGAGGCGTTCACGGGCGAAATCCTCGGATCGCCGCTGTCAGGCGGGATCAGCAGTACGGGGTCGCTGACGCCGAGCGTCTCAAGTGTTGCCGGTCTTCGGGGGCCTGAGCCTGGGGATCTCATCTGGATCGACCAGCAGCCGGATCGAACGTGCCTTGCCCGGCGTGCGGCTGATGAGCCGCACCTCCGCAAGCTTGACGAGCATTTGGTGAATTGTCGGTGGCGAGGTGCCGAAGAAGCGCTGGAGATCGGTCTCCGCGGGCGCTTGCTGGAACATGACCGAGTAGTTGTAGATGAAGGCCAGATACTGGCCTTGCTTGTCCGTGAATGCTTGGGTCATCGAGCGTATGAGGCGGATCCGCAGATAAGGTTCCAACAACGGTGTCGACCGAGACGCTTGTTGTCAATAGCTCGCCCGGTGGGCTCTTGGGCGAACGCCGACGGCGCGCGGCGGCCCGGCATTTCATGCCAGGGGTCGAGCGTCCGATCTGCGTCCCGCCGCGGCGGCGGGACCCCCTGTGCCCAATTGCGCGCGTCCATCGGCAAAACGGACAGCGGACGATTGCAACCCTAGCGCTTTTCCGCGACCATCTGCGCCGCGACAGCCACGGCACGACTGCCGCTGCGTTGTCGTCTCGGTTCGAGTCCCGGAACCCTTTCCCTGTTCGACGACGCCGGGTTCTGGCGTATCCGTCTCCTCAGGCATCGCCCAGGGGCCTGGGCGGGGTGGATGTCCGCGCCGGGCCCGGCACCGCTTCCGGGCAGGCAAGGTGGCGACCGGCAGCGCCCGAATGATGTATCCAACCCTCTGCGGCTCCATGCTTCCCGAGCCAATGGAATAAGCGATGACTGAGGTTCCCGTCCACGCGCAAGGCTTCGAGATGCTGACCATGGATGCCCCCATGGCGGTGTCCGGGTTCATCCTGGCGCTGACCTTTATCGGCATCTTCACCGAAGGCATCCATCACATCCATCGTGCGAAGATCGCGATGCTGGGCGCCGCGGCCATGACCTTCGCTGGCCAAATCTGGGGTTTTTACACCCCGGAGCAGGCGTTGGAGGCGATCGACTGGAACGTTATTTTCCTACTCGCGGCGATGATGATGATCATCGCCGTGATGATCCCCACCGGCGGTTTCCAGGCGATCGCGTTCTGGATCGCACGCAAGGCGGGCGGTCGCCAGTTCGTGCTGTTGGCCATGCTCGGAACCGCGGTCACGCTGCTGTCGCTGCTGCTCGACAACGTGACGACGGTCGTGATCTTCGGGCCGCTGATCGTGCTGATCGCGGAGGTGCTGAAGGTCTCGCCGATCCCTTATCTGCTGGCGGCGGCGCTGCTCACCGACACCGGCGGCGTCGCGACGCTGGTCGGCGACCCGCCGAACCTGATGATCGGCTCGGCCGCGGACATCGACTTCAATACCTTCTTCCTGCGGATGGGCGGGGTGGTGTTCGTCGCCTGGCTGGCAACCCTGGGCACACTGTGGCTGCTGTTCCGCAAGGAACTGTCCGTGAAGCCCGCGACAGTCAAGTTCGCGGAAGATTTGAAGCTGGAAGATCCCAAGACCTGGACGCTGTCGCTGGCCGTGCTGGGTCTGATGGTAGTGCTCTTCGTGTTCCACCGGGCGCTGAACTGGGAGGCCTGGGTGGTGGCGGCAACCGGACTGGTCATCCTGCTGGTGGTCGGTCGAACGTTGCAGCTCGATCCCTATCTAGAAAAGGTCGAGCACGCGCTGCTGCTGTTCTTCATCTCGTTGTTCGTGCTGGTGGGCGGGGTGGAGCACAGTCGGTTTCTGCAGTATCTCGGGCAGGGCATCATCCCCTTCGTGCAGCAGAATCTGGTGGTGGCATGCGTGGCGCTGCTCTGGGTAGCCGCCTTCCTGTCGGCGCTGATCGACAACATCCCGTTCACGGCCGCGATGATCCCGATTCTGCTCAGCATGGAGGCGCGCGGCATCAATGTGACGCCGCTGTGGTGGTGCCTGTCGATGGGGGTAGGCATGGGTGGCAACGGCACGCATATCGGCTCGACCGCCAACGTCTTCATCGTGACCCTGTCGGAACGCCTGGCCAAGCAGGAAAAGAACCCGGCACTGGCCATCACTCCCGGGCTCTGGTTTCGGAAGGGCACCCCGGCGATGCTTGCGACATTGGTGGTGTGCTCGATCTTCGTGATCCTGTTCTTTGAGTTCTTTGCCGCGCCGATTCATCCCTGATGCGCCCGCCGCCCTGCCTGTCGCACGGCCGTCCCGCAATCGATGAGGCGCAGAGGTATCCGAGATGACCTGCCAGACTGCGATGCTTGAAGAATTCGTCTCCGTGGGGCCACGCCAGACCATCGGCGACGCCCTGGGGTTGCTGGCGACGAAATGTATCCGCTGGGCCCCGGTGCTTGATGCCGACGGGCGTTTCCTCGGTCACTTCGCGTATAGCGACGTGCTCGCGAAGCTGCTCCCTGGTCCGCTCTCTCTTGATTCCCAGTCGTTGCTCGGTGCGCATCTGCGGCTGGACTATATGCTGGATGCCGACTCGGAGGTGGCCAAGGAACTGCATGCGCTGCTGCCGGTGCCCATCGAGGACATGATGGAGGGCAATACGATCGTGGTGCGTCCCACCACGCCGTTGTGGGAGGGGATCCGGCTGCTCGTCCTGCACGGCGGGCCATTGCCGGTGGTCGAGGAGGACAGCGGCAAGTTGCTCGGGCTGCTGTCGGTGCAGTCCGCAACCATCGCGCTGATGAAGGCATTCGGAGTGCCGACACCGGACGACAGCTCAGGGAATTGACGGATCGATGTCCGGCGGCATGCGCTGCTACGCCGGCGCGACAGCCCCGCGCACCGGCGCCTATCCCAGGTCCAGCGCCCGTATTTGGGCGCTCGATCCAAATTGTGCGCCTGGGGCACGGGACGTCATCCGCGTGCACGGCGCCAGTCCAGTCGTGGCGGAAGGGGTGGGCTCCTCGCCGGTGCCGACGTCGGGGCCGACTGCCAACGGCGGTGCACTCTGCGCTCGCCTGCCGGGGTCGCTCTCCCACGATCCGCTGCTCGACCCTCAGCGGGACCCACGCTGATCCCCGCTCCCACGATCCTGTATCATGCCGCGGGCCGCGCCAGCCGCGGCGATCTTGGTCGTTGCCGTTGAAGCGGAGGTATTGCCCGGGTGTTCGAGTTGCTGGAGGCCGGGGGCTGGCTGATGCTGCCGATTCTGCTGTGCTCCGTCGCTGCCGTGGCGATCGTGATCGAACGCTTTTGGGCGCTGCGCCGGGTCGTGATCATGCCGGACAACCTGGTCAGCCAGATCTGGCAGCTCCATCGGCGCCGCCAGCTCAACGATGACCGTATCGCCGAGATTCGGGATGGCTCGGCGCTCGGGCGCATGCTCGCCGCCGGGCTGATCAATCGGTTCCATTCCCGCGAGGTCATGAAGGAGGCGATCGAGGACACCGGCCGCCAGGTGGTGGCTGACCTGGAACGCTATCTGAACACCCTCGGCACCATCGCCGCGGTGTCGCCGCTGCTGGGACTGCTCGGCACGGTGTTCGGCATGATCCAGGTGTTCGGCGTGATCACCCAGGCCGGCGTGGGCAATGCCGGCCTGCTCGCCGGAGGTATCTCCAAGGCCCTGATCACGACCGCGGCGGGCCTGTCCGTTGCGATCCCGGCGCTGATGTTTCACCGTTACTTCAACGGCCGCGTGAACAAGCTGATCATCGCGATGGAGGAGCAGGCGCTGCGTTTGATCGAGGTCATGAAGGGTGAGCGCGAGTCCGGCGAGGAACGCGTGCTGTGAACCTGCGCCCCACCAAGCCGGACCAGCCGGACATCAATCTGACGCCATTGATCGACGTGGTGTTCCTGCTGCTGATCTTCTTCATGGTCTCGACGACGTTCAAGGACGACGCCCGTCTGCGCCTGCAGCTGCCGCAGGCAAACGGCGAGCCGGTGGCCGCCGAGGAGCTCGATCAGCTGCAGATCGTCATCGATGCTCAAGGTCACTTCTACATCGGCGAGCGCCAGTTGGCCGACGCCCGGATCGGCACCCTGCGTGACGCACTGCGCGCCGCGGCCGGTGCGCGACATGACCTGCCGGTGCTGATCAAGGCCGATGCCAAGACCCCGCATCAGGCGGTGATGACAGCCCTGGACGCCGCCGCCCAGCTCGGGCTGACGCACATCGCGTTTGCCGCCAGCCGCGGCGAAAACGGCCCATGAGGGATGCGGTGCGGGCGGAGACCCCCTCCGGCCAAGAGACCTATCGGCGCTTGATCGGCTATGTGCGGCCCTACTGGCGCATGTTCCTGCTGTCGATCGTCGGTATGCTGGTGTTCGCGGCCACCGAGCCGCTGTTTGCGGCGATGATCAAGCCTTTGCTCGACGGCAGTTTTGTCGAGCGCGATCCAAAGACCGTGCGCTTGATCCCGATCCTGCTGGTGGGCATCTTCCTGGTCCGGGGTATCGCCGGCTTCATCAACACCTACTGTCTGAGCTGGGTCGGCCGGCGCGTGGTCGCCGATTTGCGTCAGCAGATGTTCGACCACCTGCTGCGGGCGCCGACGCGCTACTACGACACCCACGGCTCCGGTCAGATCCTGGCCAAGCTGACCTATAACGTCGAGAACGTCGCGACGGCCACGACCTCGGCCGTGACCACGCTCGTCCGAGACGGCTTCACGGCGGTCGTACTGTTGGCCTACATGCTCTATCTGGATGCGGCGCTGTCGGCGATCTTCCTACTGATCGGGCCGATGATGGCGTTCTCGATCAAGTACGCGACCAAGCGCTTTCGGCGCTACGGCAAGCGCATTCAGGAGCGCGTCGGCTCCCTGACCCATGTTGCCCAGGAGGTCATCGACGGCCACCGCGTGGTCAAGGCCTTCGGCGGCGAGCGCGCGGAATCGGCCGAGTTCTCGCGCATCAACGAGAAGACACGCTCGCTGCAGATGAAGATCATCGCCACCGAATCGATCAGCGTGCCGCTGGTGCAGTTGCTCTCGGCGGTCGCCATCGGTGTGATCGTTTACCTGTCGACGATGCAGGGGGTGCGCGAGGACATCACGGTCGGGACCTTCATGTCCTTCGTCGTCGCGATGGGTCTGATGCTGCCGCCGGTGAAGCGGCTGACATCGGTGAATGCCCAATTGCAGCGCGGTATCGTCGCCGCCGACAGCCTGTTCGAGCTGTTGGACACCGACAGTGAGCGCGACACCGGCACGCGCGTGCTGGGACGCGCCCGGGGGCGCATCGAATATCGGCAACTGACCCATGCCTACGATACCGACAAGGGGCCGGTGATCCACGACCTGGATCTGGTCATCGAGCCGGGGGAGAGCGTGGCGCTGGTGGGGCGCTCCGGCAGCGGCAAGTCGACGCTGGCGAGCCTGCTGCCGCGCTTCTACGATCCGTCCGCGGGACGGATCCTGATCGATGATATCGATGTCCGCGAACTGACGCTGGCGAGCCTGCGCGCGCAGATCTCGCTGGTGACCCAGGACGTCGTGCTGTTCAACGACAGCGTCGCCAACAATATTGCCTACGGTCAGACCGCAGGTGTGCCGCGTGCCGAGGTCGAGCGTGTCGCCGAGGCGGCCCATGCGATGGGTTTCATCCGCGCACTGCCCCAAGGCCTTGACACCCTGGTGGGCGATCGCGGTGTACTGCTCTCGGGCGGCCAGCGCCAGCGCCTGGCGATCGCCCGGGCGATGCTGAAGGATGCGCCGATTCTGGTGCTGGACGAGGCGACCTCGGCGTTGGACACCGAGGCGGAACGCCACATTCAGGCCGCGCTTGCCGCGTTGATGGCGCACCGCACGACGCTGGTGATCGCACACCGGCTGTCGACCATCGAGCATGTGGACCGCATCGTCGTGCTCGACGGCGGCCGTATCGTCGAGCAGGGCCCCCATGCCGAACTGCTGGCCAAAGGCGGCTACTATGCCCGGCTGCATCGGCTGCAGTTCCACGATGCGGACGATGTCTCGGCAGGGCGCGTTGGCGAGCCTGCATGACACCGACCGACTTGTGGTACGGACGGGCGCCGCCCGGGCGCGTCCTGTCCTTGCTGCTCGCACCGCTGGGCTGGCTCTATTGCGGCGTCGCCGTGCTGCGGGCACTGGCCTACCGCCGCGGCTGGCTCGCCTCCGAGGCGGCCGGCGTGCCCGTGATCATGGTCGGCAACCTGACGGTGGGCGGGACTGGCAAGACGCCGTTGGTGCTGTGGCTGGTGCGGCACCTGAATCAGCGCGGCCTGCGGCCGGGCATCGCGTTGCGGGGTTACGCAAGCAGCGCCGGCGGCGCACCACGGCTGGTCCCGGCCGACGGTGACCCCTTTACGTTGGGTGACGAACCGGTGCTGTTGGCCGCCCGCGGCGGCTGCCCGGTGGTGATCGGCCGCGATCGCGTCGCCGCCGCGCGGCTGCTCGCGTCGGCGCATCACTGCGACGTCGTCGTCTGCGACGACGGGCTTCAGCATTATCGGCTGCGCCGCGACTGCGAGATCCTGGTGGTCGACGGCGACCGCCGTTTCGGCAATGGTCGCTGCCTGCCCGCCGGGCCGTTGCGCGAGCCCCGCCGGCGGCTGCGCCGGGCGGATTTGGTCGTTGTCAACGGCGACGCGGCGGATGATGCATTCCACATGACTCTGGTGCCGGGGCACGCCGTGAATCTGTATGATGCGGCCCGAAGCCAAAGGCTCGGCGACTTTGCCGGCACCCGCGTGATCGCCGTGGCCGGCATCGGCAACCCGGCGCGCTTCTTCGCGATGCTGCGTCGCTCGGGTCTGGACGTGGAGCCACATCCGTATCCGGATCACCATCGATTTACCGCCGCCGACCTGGCATGCTGGCCGGCCGGGCCGGTACTGATGACCGAGAAGGACGCGGTGAAGTGTCGCGTGGTCTGTCGGGCCGGTGCCGAGCACTGGTACGTGCCGGTGCGGGCCGAGCCGAACCCGGCCTTCGTCGTCGCGCTGGAGGGCGTGCTGGCGCATGTCGGCATCTAAGGCGATTTCTGTGAACTTTCATACCACCTGACTTGCCTTGACGCCCGCCTTCGGTGTCGGGCTGGTGGTCACAGAGCTTGCTACGCTCCCGCCAGCCCTCCTTGAAGGCAAACGGCAATCCTGCGTCATCTGGTATAAAGGTTTCCGGCAATTGCCTAACCTCGTCGCCAAATGATCCGTCTAACTCAGTTAGGTATTGCGATGGACAAAAGACTGCTCGAGATCCTGCGCTGCCCGAGTTGCAAGGGTGAGCTGTACTACGACAAGGGCGCCAACGAGCTGATCTGCCGCGGTGATCGGCTCGCCTATCCGATCCGCGACGGGATGCCGGTGATGCTCCCGGAGGAGGCCCGGCAGTTGCCCGCGGACGAGGAGGTCGGCAGGCGTTGAGCTCGCCGTTCAAGGTCGTCATCCCGGCGCGCTACGGGTCAAGCCGGTTACCGGGCAAGCCGTTGGTGGATGTCGGCGGCCGGCCGCTCATCGCCCATGTCTGGGAGCAGGCCCGCGCGAGCAGCGCGGCGGAGGTGATCGTCGCCACCGACGACGAGCGGATCGCCGAGGTCTGTGCTGCGCTCGGCGCCGACGTGGTGATGACCAGCCGCGCACATCATAGCGGCTCCGACCGTATCGCTGAGGTCATCCAGCAACGCCGCTGGGACACGGACAGCATCGTCGTCAACCTGCAGGGTGACGAGCCCTGCATGCCTCCGGCGCTGATCGATCAGGTCGCTGCAGACCTGGCGCAGCAACAGCAGGCAGGTGTTGCCACGTTGGCGTGCCCGATCGCCGATGCGACGCTGCTGTTCGATCCGCATGTGGTCAAGGTCGTCACCGACGCCCGCGGTTTCGCGCTGTATTTCTCACGCGCGCCGATTCCATGGCATCGCGACGAGTTCCTGCGCGGGCGCTCACGGCTGCCCGACCGCGTGCCCTTTCAACGACACATCGGGCTCTATGCCTACCGGGCCGGCTTCTTGGAGCGCTACGTGGCGTGGCAACCGGCGCCGCTGGAGCTGGCCGAGTCCTTGGAGCAACTGCGCATCCTGTGGTACGGGGAGCCTATCCATGTCTCCGTCGCAAGCGAGGAGCCAGGGCCGGGCGTCGACACCGCCGATGACGTGCAACTGGTGTCGAGGCGCCTCGCGGCACGGGGCTGAGCGACGCCGCGCAGCGACATTCAGGCGTCAGCGTTGACTCCGTCGAGCAGATGCATCAGGTCCTCGGAGAGCTCGCCGTCCTGGTCGAAGACCTCGACCTCGATGTGCTCGCTGCCCCGGTAGGCGGCCTGCCCGTATTGGTCCACCTGAATCGGTGGGTTCGTGTCGCGCGACTCGAGCACCAAGCGGGCGTCGCCGTCGAGGATTTCAACGATGCGATAGCGGCGGCCGTAGAAACGGCAGTCGCGGCCGATCAGTTGGTGCAGGCGTTCGATGAAAGGCTCGGCGTCGGTCATGCAGGGGCTCAAGATCTGTGGCGGTTGGGCCTCGATTGCGGCGGCAACATCGCGGGCAATGGCGGGTGCTCAGGTCAACATGGGGTTATGCCGGCTCCATTTCCCACCGGTTCGGCGGCGCTATCTGCAATGGACGCTAGCTTCAGGACTTAGGACGAAACAAAGGCTTCATCTTGCGGGGAGGCACCGTGCCATGATCGTTGGAACAGTCGAGCCGCCGGGGAGGCCAAGAATTGCGCGCAAGTCGGGTCGCGATGAATGGCCAGGCGCGCGGCGGCAACCCAGCGACCCTCTGAGTCTCAGGACAGTTCAGCCACTCCTTATTTCGTTGAGTTGGAACTTTGCGAGGTTACCCAAATGGCGCAACCCCTTGAGGTCTCTTTTCCCGGCGGCAAACGCGTCGACGTCAAGGTTGGCGATTTCGATATCGCCACGGATCAGGCGGTCAAGAACGGCGGGGACGCCTCCGCCCCTGAGCCCTTCATGCTGTTCCTGGCCTCCATTGCGGCCTGCGGCGGCATCTACGCATTGAACTTTTGTCAAACCCGAGACATCCCAATAGACGGGCTTGGACTGTCGATGGACTGGGAGCGGGATCCGCAGGATGCTCAGAACACCCTTGCCCGGCTTCGCCTCAGGCTCCCGGCGGGATTTCCGCAGCAGTACCGGGACAGTATCGTCAGGGCCATCGACCTGTGCGCGGTGAAGAAGAACATCTTGCAACCGCCGACCTTCGAGGTCTTGATCGAGGATTGAGCCTCGGATGGACCGCCGATGCCCGGATGCTGAGCGAAGGGATCCGAAGTTGGCGACCATGCGGTGGCTGACGCAAGCTACTACGATTTCCGCCAAAAAAATGCCCCGCACGAGGCGGGGCAATTCACCACTGAGGAGGTCAGAGGACGGAAATGGCAGAGAGAGGGAGATTTCCGCCTCGGTTTGGTTGAAGCAGATGGGATGCCAACTTTGCACTGGGGCCATTTTTGCCCGTAGACGGGACGTTTTGCGTTAGGCCGGGCGCGCTAATGCCGGGGTTCGCGGTTCAAAACGGGTCGCAGTGTCGCAGAAACGGTGCATATTGCACTAACACGGTGCGTTTGGGGTCAGAGACCTTGAGGTGGTCCGGGTTAATGCTGGCGGTCGTGACCCTGTTGGGCGCGACGCCGGCCGCGACCGAGGCCGGCACCCGGCGAGAGGCGCGCGGCTGGCTGGAGCTAGAGCGCGAGCAGAGCCGGTATCGCGAGCGGGTCGAGCCCTTGACCCTGCCCCAGCAACGTCAGCTGGAGACCATCGAGCGTTCGCAGTACAACGATCTGCGTGCGCTTCAACAACGCCAGCGCCGGGACGTCGAGAGCGATCGCCGCCGAGCCCTGCAGAGGCCGAATCTCGATGCGCCGCGTCCGGTTCCGCGGCCTGAGCCCTTCGGCGAGCAACGTCGTGCCTTGGAGCGGCAGCAGCTGCAGATGCGCATGCGTCAAGGCTGGTCGCCGTTCGGCAACCAGTAGGTTCGGGCGCCCGCTTGGCGATCGGCGGGCAGTGCTAGAATGCCATCGACATCGGCTGAACACGGGATTCGTCGACACGATGAACGAAACCACGCGCGTCCGGGTGCTCTTTGTCTGCATGGGCAACATCTGCCGGTCGCCCACGGCCCACGGCGTGTTTCGCAGGCTGGTGGAGCAGGCCGGGCTGGCCGCGCAGATC
>Ga0316583_10000144_pt1 | contig 17007 bp, 16 predicted proteins | sample J_170502JBrBrA_D_FD_204513 | JGI IMG/M metagenome (GOLD analysis project Ga0316583, IMG submission 204513) | Rhizosphere microbial communities from salt marsh grasses in Alabama, United States - J_170502JBrBrA | ecosystem: Host-associated > Plants > Roots > Rhizosphere | place: USA: Alabama... | reverse complement strand
TATCGGCATAATTTCTTTAATAATTAAATGATTATGTGCGTCGGCCGTGCTTGACTCTTGGCCAGTTTAAATTGCGGTTGTGTGCTCGCCGGTTATTTGTCGGCTGCGTCTTGAACTAGGGGGGTGCCGCGTGGTCTGTTCTTAATGTGGAGACTCGAAGAGAGGAGATTGAACATGGTCAGTGTCTACACACCCATGCGCCACAGCACCCTGCCGACCTCGCTTACGTTGAAGCGTCCGGAGCACGGGCCGTTGCATCGTGTAACAGCGGACAGCCCTGCCATCGAGGTGATGACCGACCTGTATAAGATCACCCCGGTGACGGTGATGCCCTATGTTTCCATCGAGGGGGCCAACCGCAAGATGATTGATCACGGTGTACGGCTGTTATTCGTCACCAACGATGAGCGTGAGATCCTCGGCATCATTACCGCTACCGACATTCTCGGTGAAAAACCCATGAAACACCTGCAGCGCGTCGGTGGAACGCGGGGCGATATATTGGTCCAAGACATCATGACGCCGCGGGATACCCTGGAGGCGTTGGATTTCAGGGACGTGGCCAAGGCCCGGGTGGGCGATATTGTGGCGACCCTTAAGGAAGCGGGCCGTCAGCATACCTTGGTGGTGGAGCGGGACGGCCACACTGACCAGCCGATTGTGCGCGGCATGTTTTCATCCACGCGCATCGGCCGGCAGCTGGGTACGCGCATCGTCATCGGCGACGTGGCCAAGACATTCGTGGCGCTGGAGAGGGTATTGGCCTCCTGAATAAGACAAAGTCGCAGGTCCCGGGTCTCAAGTCGAGGAAAACCCAAGAAAATTGTGACACATGTGAAGAATGCGGGTTGACAGTCGCAAGGTACGCAGCGCACGCTGATTGTCGACCTGCGACGGGTCTTTCCCGTCAGGCGGACTCTGCCTGCTCGTAGAGTTCGTTCACTTTAGCCGCCATGATGAAGTCGTTTTCATGCAGACCTTTAATCTTGTGGGTGAAAAAGACCACCGTGGCATATCCCCAACCGAAGGTGATGTCGGGGTGATGGCCCTCTTTTTCCGCGGCGTCACCTACCGTGTTGACGAACGCCTGGGCCTGCCTGAAGTTTTTGAACTTGAACGTCCTGGAGATGCGCGCGGCGTCGTCATCCAGGGTCCAGCCGGGCGTCTGAGCCAGATACGCCTGCGCCTTGTCCCGGTTCAGGGGTGGAATACCCCCTTGGCAGGGGATACAACTCTTTTGTGCCAGTGACATGTCTTTCCCTCCTCCTTGGTACACCCAGTTGGTGATGGTGTGTTGCGGCGGCGAGCGCCGCAAGGGGCCGTGAAAAAACGAGGTACTGCAGCCCTCGACCTTTGTGATGGGGCTTACGCCAGTAGCCGGAGTTCAAAGCCCACCAGCACGGCATATAACACCAGGCTGATGAGCAGCAAGCGGCTTCCCGGTAAGCCCCGCAGGATGCGGAACTTGCAATGACAGATCATGATCATCACCCCGACGCTGGTCAGCGCCATTTTGACACCGACAAACAGCCCCGGGTTTCGACTCAGCAGCATCTCCATGAGGGGGTTGGCCTCGCGGGCGCCGTGCTGCAGCAAGTAAAGCGTTGTCCAGCCATCGATACACCCAAACACCATGATAGCCACGGCCGCCGCAATCCATCCGGCCTCGTATCGATCAACGTAATAGCCATGAGACTGGTCAGCAAGACGCCGGTTGTGCCGGCGTCGGCCGCGCAGGCTGTGGAGCGAAGCAGGGCGCGTCGGCGTCCTGCGGCGGTCGCGGTTTAGGCGGCGGTTTTCCTCAAGGGCGGTATTTTTCATGGCCGGCGGGTGTTGAAGGAATCGCGGGATCGCCAATCTGGAATGGGCACTATTATATAAAAAACATGCCCCCGAATGCACGCGGGCTGGTCGGGATTTGATCAGAGGCGTCTTAGAGGTGATCTAATGTCCACCTCCCATTCTCTGTTCAAAGCTAATTTTCCGTCTGGATGATGCTGAATTCGCCTATGTCCTTCATTGCGCCCAGGGACTCGGCCAGGCGGGAGAAGTTGCTGATGTCGCGGGTGTGTATGGAGAGTTGGTACTGGGCCGTATTGCTTTCATTGGCTTGGTGATAACTGATGCTGCCGCCGCGGATATCGTGGCCCTTTATGAGTTCTAAGAGCGACTGTTCGGAAATGCGTTCCCCGCTGCGGGTGCGAATCATCAATCGACCATAGTGGAATACGGGCATGTGGCTCTCCAGCACGCGGAACAACCCCAGGACGCCCAGCGTCAGCACGCTGGCCAGAATCGCCGCGAAATAGAATCCCATGCCGATGATGATGCCGATGGAGGCGGTGATCCAGATGGATGCCGCGGTGGTGAGTCCGCGCACGGCGAAGCGTTCCTTCATGATGACGCCGGCGCCGAGAAAACCAATGCCGGTCATGATGCCCTGGGCCATGCGTGTGGGGTCTATGCGGATAGTTTCAATGGGGACCGAGGGCAGCAAGCGCCACTGGTAGACCATGAGCAGCATCAACAGGCTGGACGCGGTGCACACCAGCGTATGGGTCCTGAACCCCGCCGGCCGGCCGTGGTAGCTGCGCTCAATGCCGATCACGCCGCCGACGACCAATGCCATTATCAGGCGCAGTGTCACGGTCAGGTACTCGTTGTCCATAATCGTCTTTAATTCCTTCCTGCGGCCGAGTGTCCGTATATGTCACGTGCTCACGTGACTGCGCAGCGCCATGTAGCGCAGGATGAACTCCATCAATTCCACGTGGTGATAGGTCTGTTGCAAGCTCTGTCCCCAAACCGTGACGCCATGGGAATGGATGAGCAGTGCCGGGACGCGGGGCGGCTTTTTCTGAAAGCGGTCCTTGATTTGCTGCGCCACCTTGCGCACATCCAGCAGATTATCGAACACCGGCAGGTCCACACGCGGGTCCTGCTCCCACAGATCGAAACCCTTGATCATTTCCAGCGGCGGCAGGCGCAGTGTCTCCGCCCCGGCATGGGTGTGCTCGGCGGCCAGGCATGCCTCGACGCTGTGGGTATGAAATATCGCCCGGGCCTGGGGAAAGAGCTGATAGATCACGCGGTGAATCGAGGTCTCCGCCGACGGCCGGTGGCCGGGCGTGGGCGACTCGAGCACGGCCTCGTCCTGGATGGCGACGCGCATCAGGTCGTCTTCGTTGAGCTGGCCCTTGGGTTGACCGCTGGCGGTGATCCAGAAGCTGCCCGCGTCGCCGTTCATCACCCGCGCGCTGAGATTGCCGGCCGTGCCCACCATCCACCCGCGGGCATGGAAGTCCCGTGCGATCATGGTCAGGGCGCGGCACGGCGAATACTGGTCGAAGGTCGTGGCCATGTTTATCGATACTCGTAGATGGAGAATTCGCGCAAGGTAATCATACCCATTGTCATGTCTCTCCGCCCCACTTTTGCAGCGCCGTCTGCAGGGCCTCCTCGGTGCAGTTCCGCACGGTCAGCGGCACACCGCGGCGGACCAGGTCCCAGGCCTGGAAAAAGGCCAGCGCGCCCTGTGTCGGGCCCAGGGGGTGGTCGAAAATGGCGGTGCCGGCGTTGATGACCACATCATCCCCGTAGTCGCGCCACACCCTGCCCACCACGCCCGGGTGCATGCCCGCCGACGGCACCGGCATCACTTCCGGCGCAGCACCGTGCAGGATGTCGCGTATGCGAAACTCCGTCTCCCGCGCGAACGGCAGTGAGCCGTAATGGGCCGGGTGAAGCACCGCGTCAGCGCCCGCGTGGCGCATGAGCGTACCGAGCAGGACGGCATAGTCGATGCCGTAGTCGCTGGTGCCGTCGGCCGCCCCGCCCAGGGCGCCGGCCAGGGCCGGGTGGGTGAACACCGGGACATGTATCGCCGGGTCCGCCGCGAGGCCTTCCAGGGCGGCAAAGCCGTAGCTGAAGACATTGAACAACAGCGCATTGGCCCCTGCCTCCATGAGCCGGCGGGCATTGGCGTTGAGACGGTCGCCGCGGCCGGTGAGGTTGACGGCATAGAGCATCTCCTTGCCGCTGCGTTGCTTGGCGGCGTCCAAGACCCGGCGGCAGGCGCGCACCCGCTCCAGGGTGGGTGCCTCCGGCAGGTCGCCGAGGATTTCGTCGTCCTTGATGATATCCAGCCCCGCCGCGGCTACCTGTTCCAGCAACGTGGCGTGATCCGCGGCACTCAGCCCCAGGGCCGGCTTGAAGATGCCCATGAACAGCGGCCGGCCCTGGACCCCGGTGAGCCGGCGCAGGCCGGTGATGCCGAATTTGGCAGGCGTGCCGTAGGTCGCGGGCAGGTCTACCGCCATGACACGGGCCGGCCCGCCGAGGCTGTATTTGCCGAAGATCATGGTCAACAGGCTGCCGATATCGCCCTCCACGTTGGCTTCGGGAAAGGCGATGTGCGCGATGGCGCCCCCGCCGTCCAGGGATTCCACCCTCAGCACCTGCCCCAGGTGGGCGCGCAGCTGCTGCTCGCGGTGTTTGAACTGGGCGCCCCACGAGCCCGCCGTCTGGCCCACGGCGATCACCTGGGCCTGTTTTTCGGCGTCGACGCCGGCGGGAAACCGGTAGGTGACTTCGATCATTGACGTCGGGGGGAAGTCAGCATGGCAAGGGATCGCGCTGAATTTATAGTACTGGTGGGGCAATTATTCCCGGGCGCCGCCCGGGCCGCGCTGAGCCGGCAAAGGTCACGCGGCGCTGCCGTGTATCTGCGGTCGTGTGAAAAAATCACCGCCAAAGGCCGGGGGCCGCTTCGTATACACCGGTGACCAGCCGCTGGTATCGATGAAGTAACGTACCGCCTTGATGCGCGACGAATCGCCCAGGGTAAACCAGTGTTCGCTGTTGGCGGGCACGTTGATGTAATCCCCCGCGGTGACTTCCAGCATGAACTGGTCGTCGGACGGGTCCACGAAACCGAAGTAGCCACGGCCCGCCAGGATGTAGCGCACCTCGTCATCGGTGTGATAGTGGATCTTCTCGAACTTGGCCAGCATGTCGGCGAGGCCGGGGATGTCCTCATGGAGGACGATCATGTCGCAGGTGCTGTAACCTTGGCTCTCGCGCAGTTCTTCGAGGCGGTGTCCCACGGTGTCGAGCACGGCCTGTTTCTCGTCATCTCCCAGCGCCGCCTTGTTCAGCAGCGCCAGGACGTGCGGCTGCGCGGGGACGGACCAGTCGCGCAGGGTGATGCCGATCTGGCCCAATTTGTCCCGGATTTTGGCGAGGTCGTAGGTGCGGCTGCCGTCGGGGAATATCATGCTTGCCATGTGCCGTTGCCCCCTGTGGATGAATGCTGGATAGAGGGTGTTAGATTACTGCAGAGCGGCGGGCAGATAAAGTGGCGCGCCCCCGGTGCGGCCACCGCGTCAGGCATTCCTGTGCCGCCGGCCGGCGCCCTTGGCGCGTCCGCCACCGCCGCCTCCACCCCCACTGCGGCGCGCCCGGCCGGCGGGCCGGGTCGGGGGGCCGTGGGGTTTCTCCGGGACGGCGAGCAGGCCGGGATCGACGGCCTTGGCCGGGATCTTGTGCCCGATGAATTCCTCTATCTCGGTCAGGGAGTACACATAGTCCTCGCAGCCGAAGCTGATGGCGGTACCGTGCATGCCGGCGCGGGCGGTGCGGCCGATGCGGTGGACATAACTCTCGCCGTCCTGGGGCAGATCGAAGTTGAACACATGGCTGACGTTGGGGATGTGCAGTCCCCGGGCCGCTACGTCGGTGGCCACGATGATGGGCAGAGTGCCCTGTTGAAATTGTTTCAACACGCTCATGCGCTTGTTCTGGGGGATGTCCCCCGACAGCACGCCGGCCTCGATGTGGTTGGCCTGCAGGTAGCGGGCAACGCGGTCGGCGACATGCTTGGTATTGACGAACACCAGCGAGCGCTTGGGATTGATGTCCTTGATCAGCCCGAGGAGCAGGGGGATCTTCTCATCGCTGGCTGGGAAATAGATGCTCTCCTCGATGTTGTCGGCGACGATGGCTGCGGCGCCGGACTTGATCAGGCGCGGATTGTTCATGTGTTCGTAGGCCAGCTCGGTAACACGCAGCGACAGGGTGGCGGAAAAAAGCATGCTGAGGCGTTTTTCCGGCGGCGGCATGCGTCGAATCAGGTAACGCAGATCGCGGATGAAGCCCAGGTCGAACATGCGGTCGGCCTCGTCGATCACCAGGACCTGTATGGCCTGGAGGCCGAGGACGGATTGCTTGAACAAGTCAATGATGCGCCCCGGCGTGCCGATAAGTACGTCGATGCCCTCCTGGAGGGCCGCGCGCTGGTTGTCGTAGCTGCTGCCGCCGTAGATCAAGCCCATGCGCAGGCCCGTGTACTTGCCCAACTGCACGGCGTCCTTGTGAATCTGGATGGCCAGTTCACGGGTCGGTGCCAGGACCAGGGCGCGTGGCGGTTGCCCATTGCGCTGCTTGGGCGGCGGGGATGGAACCTTCAACAGGTAGTCCATCAACGCGATGAGAAAGGCCGCTGTCTTGCCGGTGCCGGTCTGGCTCTGGGCGGCGATGTCCACGTAGGACAGGGCCAGTGGCAAGGATTTTGCCTGTATCTCTGTGCAATGTGAAAACCCCGCCTCGTCAATGCCTTGTTTCAGGGAGTCGGGGAGCGTGAAGGCCGAGAACGGCGTTTGTGTTACATGTGTTTGGCTCATAGTGAAATTAAGCATAACAGAAATCAACAAGTGTTGACTTTTGCCGATATGCAGATTAGGCTTCATTCAAAAGAGGGCTCAAGGGAATATATTTTCGAGCCGGACTGTAGACGCATACCCCTGTTTACCATTCATTCCTTAAGTGAAGGCACATCCTCTGATCAGGGAGCTTAACGCCCTTCCCAGATTACGTTGTCCGGTCATTTGCTAGCACTATTGGAGGTAATGTGAGCGACAATATCATCCATGTCAGCGATGATGGGTTCGATAATGATGTATTGAAGTCGCAGGAGCCGGTACTGGTGGATTTTTGGGCCGAATGGTGCGGCCCGTGCAAGATGATTGCGCCGGTACTGGAAGAGATCGCGTCTGAATACTCCGGAAAGATCAAGATCGCCAAGCTCAATATCGATGACAATCCGGCCACCCCGCCGAAATACGGCATTCGAGGCATTCCCACCCTAATGTTGTTTAAGAACGGAAATGTTGAGGCCACCAAGGTCGGGGCGGTTTCCAAGTCACAGTTGGCGGCGTTTATTGACAGCAATATTTGATATACGCCGATCATAGGTCATAAGACGGTCATCGTCGCCGCGCAAGCGTTTTTTATAGCGGTCATGGGAGTGTCCGATCCGGGGGGATAGGGCACGGGCAGCGCGGCGATCGAATACGGAATTTTAAGATTTAACAATTAACTACCGGCAATTCCAGAATACCAAGACCGTGGGGCGGTCTTGGAAAACACCTTACGCTACCTGTATATATCAAATACGAGAACTCCTTGTATGAACCTTACCGAACTGAAGCAAAAGTCCGCGTCAGAATTGATTGACATCGCCAATACCCTCGGTCTGGAGGGGATGGCGCGATCCCGCAAACAAGACATCATCTTTGCCATCCTCAAGGCCCAGGCGAAAAAGGGTGAGGATATTTACGGCGACGGTGTGTTGGAGATACTCCAGGATGGTTTCGGATTCCTGCGCTCGGGCGACAGTTCGTACCTGGCCGGCCCGGACGATATCTATGTCTCGCCCAGCCAGATACGGCGCTTCAGCCTGCGCACCGGCGATACCGTATCGGGCAAGATCCGCCCGCCCAAGGAGGGTGAGCGCTATTTCGCCCTGCTCAAGGTGGATCAGATCAACTTCGAGTCGCCGGAGACCACCAAGAACAAGGTATTGTTCGAGAACCTCACGCCGCTGTTCGCCAATGAACGCCTTACCATGGAGATTGGCAACGGCAGCACCGAGGACCTCACTGCCCGGGTCATCGACCTGGTCTCGCCCATCGGCAAGGGTCAGCGCGGCATGATCGTCTCGCCGCCCAAGGCGGGCAAGACCATGATGCTGCAGAACATCGCCCAGTCCATCGCCGCCAAGCACCCGGAGTGTTACCTGATCGTGCTGCTCATCGACGAGCGCCCGGAAGAGGTGACCGAGATGGATCGCTCGGTGCGCGGCGAGGTGATCTCCAGTACCTTCGACGAGCCGGCGGCGCGTCACGTCCAGGTGGCCGAGATGGTTATCGAGAAGGCCAAGCGACTGGTGGAGCACAAGCGCGACGTCATTATCCTGCTGGACTCCATCACCCGCCTGGCGCGAGCCTATAACACCGTGGTGCCGTCCTCGGGCAAGGTGTTGACAGGCGGTGTGGACGCCAACGCCCTGCAGCGGCCGAAGCGCTTTTTCGGCGCCGCACGCAACATGGAAGAGGGCGGCAGCCTGACCATCATCGCCACGGCGCTGATCGACACCGGCTCGCGCATGGATGATGTGATCTTCGAGGAGTTCAAGGGCACCGGTAACATGGAACTTCACCTGGACCGCAAGATCGCTGAGAAGCGCATCTATCCGTCCATCAATATCAACCGCTCCGGCACCCGCCGTGAGGAGTTGTTGACCAGCCCGGATGAGCTGCAGAAGATGTGGATACTGCGCAAGTTGCTGCACGCCATGGAGGATCTGGCGGCCATGGAGTTCCTGCTGGACAAGCTCAAGGCGACCAAGACCAATGCGGAATTCTTCGACTCCATGAAGCGCTGACGCAGATAACGTGGTCCGGCGCAGACCGACTCAAGGTCCGGCGGCGCCGTTTATCTCTTTGGCCACATCACACCGACCCGCCTTTACCTCATGCGTCTTTCTTCCCCGCCCCCTCGATGCGAATGGGTACCGGTTTGACGTCCCATATCTTTTTTGCGTACTCGCGAATGGTGCGGTCGCTGGAGAAATATCCCATGTGAGCCACGTTGAGGATGGCGCGCCGCGCCCACTCATCGGGCTTGAGGTACAGGTCCGCCACCCGCTGCTGGCATTCCACGTAGGAGCCGTAGTCGGCCAGCAACAGGAACGGGTCGTTACCGGTGAGCGACTCGATCAACGGACGGTACAGCTCGGGGCGGTCCGGTGAAAAATAGCCGCTGCCGATCATATCCAGGGCCTGCCTCAGTTCCTGGTGGCTGTGGTAATAGCCCATGGGGTCGTAGCCGCTGTCGGTGAGTTCGCGAATCTCCTGGGTGGTGAGGCCGAAGATGAAGATGTTGTCCTCGCCCACCTGTTCATGTATCTCGATGTTGGCGCCGTCCAGGGTGCCGATGGTCAGGGCGCCGTTCAGTGCGAGTTTCATATTCCCTGTGCCCGAGGCCTCGGTGCCGGCGGTGGAGATCTGTTCCGACAGGTCGGCGGCGGGGATGATGTCCTGGGCGGTAGACACGTCGTAATTGGGGATGAACACCACCTTCAAGTGTGAACCCACCGCCGGGTCGTTGTTGACGATGTCCGCCACATCGTTGATCAGCTTGATGACGAGCTTGGCCATGTAATAGCCGGGTGCCGCCTTGCCGGCGAAAATCATCGTGCGCGGCACGGTCCCGGAGTGCGGGTTGGCGCGCAGCCGGTTGTACAAGGTGATGATGTGCAGGACGTTGAGCAACTGGCGTTTGTATTCGTGCATGCGCTTGATCTGCACGTCGAACAGGGATTCGGGATACACGGTGATACCGAGCCGTTCGCGGATCAGGCCCGCCAGTCGGATCTTGTTCTCGCGCTTGACGCGGCGGAACGCATCGAGGAACTCCGGGTCGTCGGCGTAGGGCGCCAGCGCCTTTAGCATTTCCATGTCTCCGAGCCAGCCGTCGCCGATACGTGAGGTGATCAGTTTGCTGAGACCGGGATTGGCTTGGTTGAGCCAGCGGCGCTGGGTGATCCCGTTGGTGATATTGATGAATTTCTCTGGGAAGAACTGGTAGAAGTCGGCAAAGATGGTGTGGCGCATCAGTTCGGTGTGGATCTTGGATACGCCGTTGACCTTATGGCTGCCGACGATGGCCAGGTGAGCCATGCGAATACTGCGTTCACCCTCTTCACTGATCACGGACATGCGCCGCAGCAGCTCTTTGTCCCCCGGGCTGCGATGCATGATGTCCTTCAGAAAGCGGTGATTGATTTCATAGATGATCTGCAGATGGCGCGGCAGCAGATCCTCGAATATGCTCACCGGCCAGGTCTCCAGGGCCTCGGGCATGAGGGTGTGGTTGGTATAGGCGAAGGTGCGCACGGTGATGCCCCAGGCGCGCTCCCAATCCAGGTGGTGAATATCCACCAGGATGCGCATCAGTTCGGCGACGCCGATGGTGGGATGGGTGTCGTTGAGCTGTATCGCCACCTTGTCCGGTAGTTCGTCGAATGAGTCGTGGAATTTGTTGTAGCGGTGCAGGATGTCCTGCAATGAGGCGCATACGAAAAAGTACTGCTGCTTCAGGCGCAGCTCTTTGCCCATGGTTGTCGTGTCGTCGGGATACAGCACCTTGGAGATATTCTCCGAGCTGTTCTTGTCCTCCACCGCCTTGATGTAGTTACCCTGATTGAAGTACTTGAGGTCGAAGTCGCGACTGGACTTGGCGGCCCACAGGCGCATGTTGTTCACGGTATTGGTCCGATAACCGGGAATCGGCGTGTCATAGGCCATGGCCATGACGTCGTCGGTGTCCACCCAGTGATAGCGCATGTGGCCGCGCTCGTCGGGGTGCTCCACCACGCGACCGTGAAACTTCACCGGGTACAACACCTCGGCGCGGGGAAACTCCCAGGGGTTGCCGTAGCGCAGCCAGTTATCCGGGTGTTCCACCTGATGGCCGTTCTCGACACGCTGATTGAACATGCCGTATTCATAACGAATGCCGTAGCCATAGCCGGGGATGCCGATGGAGGCCATGGAGTCCAGGAAGCAGGCGGCGAGGCGTCCCAGACCGCCGTTGCCCAGGGCGGCATCGGACTCCATGGCGCAGATGTCCTCGAAGTCCAGCCCGGATTCGTTGAGGATATCCCGCAGGGCGTCGTAAATACCCAGGTTCAACAGACTGTTGGACAGGGTCCGCCCCATGAGGAATTCCATGGACAGGTAATAGACGCGCTTGGTGTCCACGTTGTAGTAGGAACGCATGGTCTGCATCCAGCGCTCCATGCAGCGGTCGCGGGCCACGTGGGCGCACACGTTGAACCAGTCCCGCGAGGTGGCGGTGATGGTGTCCTTTCCCGCGGTGTACTCCAGGCGGTTGGCCAGGGAGTTCTTCAGGGATTCCGGGTCACCCCCGGTGAAATCGAATTTCAGGGGGATCTTGACCTGCCGTTTGGTCTTGGCGTCCATTGATGATCCTCCGGGTGGTTGGCGTTTATTGTTGGTATTCCATGCCGGACCGGGGGTATTCCCAGTGGGCTAAAAAAATGATTTGTATTTCAGTCAATTGACGCATGTCATTGATAACGGCCGGCGAAGGGCCGGGTTTAGAGAAAATTGCAATTTCGGCGCCACAATGAATGTGTCGCGGTGGTCAGGGATAAGGTCCTGTTTCTCAGGGGGTTTGCTTGCCGTAAGGGTTCGATTGGCGTACCATTAGCCCCTTCATACGGTGCCTGGTATGACGCTGGGTGGCGGTATGTTGACGTCAATGTGAAGAGGGTTGTGCAATGAAGCCGGATATCCATCCCGCCTATAGTCAAATCAAGGTGACCTGCAGCTGCGGTAATATTTTCACCACCGGTTCGACCGCGGGGAAAGACCTCCATATCGAAGTGTGTTCCAAGTGCCATCCGTTCTTTACCGGCAAGCAGAAGCTGGTGGATACGGCGGGCCGTGTGGATAAATTCCGCCAGAGATACGGTCTCAAAGCCGATAAGTAGCATGCCGCTGGGCGGAAGCATTCTGCCGGCTGTCTCCTTGAATGTCCTGCTGAATACGCACTGCCGCCGCGCCGCCTGGGCGTGGCTGGTGGCGGTGGCGGCTGTCCTGGGATCGCTGCCGGCGGTCGCGGCCGATACCTGCGCCAAGCCGCGCATCGATGACTACGCCGCCGTGGCCTATGTCTACGACGGCGATACCGTGCGCCTGGGTGACGGGCGTCACGTACGACTGATCGGTATCAATACACCCGAGATCGGCCACCACGGCGAGCCGTCCCAGCCGTTCGCCATCAAGGCGAAACAGGCCTTGATGAAGTTGTTGATGAGCCACCGCCAGGCACTGGGCCTGCACTACGACAAGGATCGCTTTGACCGCTACCATCGTGTCCTGGCCCACGTCTACGTGGACGGGCGGAGCGTGGAGGCGTGGCTGTTGGATCAGGGGCTGGCCACGCTGCTGATCGTGCCCCCCAATGATGAGAATCTCGCCTGCTACGCAGCGGCGGAACAGGCGGCCCGGGACGACCGGCGCGGTCTGTGGCGGTTGCCCGAATATCAAATCACGCCGGTGGAGCGACTGTCCGGGGATGATGATGGCTACCGCATTATCCGCGGCGAGGTGACCCGTGTCGCTCACAGCGCCCATGCCGTGTGGGTGCACCTGGGGGATCAAGTGGAATTGCGTATCGACCGTCAGGACCTGCCCTTTGTGCGCCCGCTGGACCCCGATGCCCTGGTCGGCAAGGATGTGATTGCCCGCGGCTGGCTGCATACCCGGGGCGGCAACCGCTTATGGATGCGCGTGCGCCACCGTGCCGCGCTGTACCTTGCCGCACCGTCCGAAAAATAGGTCGCGGCCTCCCCCGTCGCCGATCCCGCGGGACCCACTGCGGTTGATGAGCCTGTGCTGATATAAAGACGTAAAATAGGCGCTTTCCACCATACACTGTTCGCCCCTCATAGCGGGCGCGCGATTGTTGAGAGGTCACTGAACATGTCATCTGCCACCACCAGGCTTTCGCCGGAGGAATTAAAACGCGCGGCGTTGCAGTACCACGCCGAACCGCGGCCGGGGAAGTTGTGTATTTCCATTACCAAGTCCTGCACCACCCAATACGAACTGGGGCTCGCCTATTCCCCGGGGGTGGCTGAGCCGGTGCGGGCCATTGCCGAGAATCCCGAGGCGGCGTACCGCTATACCGCCAAGGGCAACCTGGTGGCGGTGATCACCGACGGCAGCGCCGTGCTTGGCTTGGGGAGCGCGGGCGCCCTGGCCAGCAAACCGGTCATGGAGGGCAAGGGTGTGCTGTTTAAAAAGTTCGCCGACATCGACGTCTTTGATCTGGAGCTCAACACCAAGACGCCCGAGGAATTTATCGAGACCGTGGTGCGCATCGCCCCCGGATTCGGCGGTATCAATTTGGAAGACATCGCTGCCCCGGCGTGTTTTGAAATCGAAAAGGCACTCATCGAGTGCCTCGATATCCCGGTGTTTCACGACGATCAACACGGTACCGCGATCATCACCTGCGCCGGCCTGCTCAACGCCCTGGAACTCCAGGAAAAGTCCTTGGGTGAGGTGCGCATCGTGTGCATCGGTGCCGGCGCAGCGGGCATCGCCTCCATGCGCCTGCTGGTGTCCATGGGGGCGAAAAAGGAAAACATCCTGCTGTTGGACAGCCGCGGAGTGATACACAGCGGGCGCAGTGACCTGAATGTCTACAAACAGGAGTTCGCCGTGGACACGCCCCTGCGTACCCTGGGCGAGGCGTTGCAGGATGCCGACGTGTTCATCGGGCTGTCCGCGCCCAATGTGATGACCATGGAGATGGTGGCGGCCATGGCCCCGCGGCCGGTTATCTTCGCCCTGTCCAATCCCGATCCGGAGATTAACCCGGCGCTGGCCCAGGCGGTGCGTGATGACCTGATACTGGCCACCGGGCGCACCGACTATCCCAATCAGGTCAACAACGTACTGGGCTTCCCGTTTATCTTTCGCGGCGCCCTGGACGTGCGCGCCTCGTGCATCAACCTGGAGATGCACATCGCCGCAGTCAACGCCTTGCGGGCGTTGGCCCGCGAGCCGGTGCCCGAGGATGTGCTCAAGGCCTATCATTTGGAGAGCCTCAGTTACGGCCCGGGTTATATCCTGCCCAAGCCCCTGGATACCCGCTTGCTGGATTTCGTGCCGGCCGCGGTGGCGCGCGCCGCGGTACACACCGGCGTGGCGCGGGCGCCTTATCCGGAGTTTTATCCCAAAATATAATTCATTTTACAAACAGACACTTAATCTATGTCAGACTTAAGAATCGGACAAAAACTACGCTATCTCTTATACAGGCCGCCGAGTACCTCCGTTAGATATCTGAAAGCGATCGGCAGCGTGAGCTGCCTCAACAACCCGAAACTCGGAACCCGGAACTCGAAACTGTGCTAGGGGGAAGAGCATGAGAAAGATAAGCGTATACGGTGCCGGTCGCGTCGGCGAGTCCACGGCGCAGATCCTCGCCAACCAGGAGCTGTGCCAGGAAGTGGTGTTGATCGACATTGCCGAGGGCATGGCCCGCGGTACCGCCCTGGACATTCAGGAATCGGCGCCCCTGTTTGGATTCGACGTCAAGGTGAGCGGTGACGTAGACAGCGCCGCCGTGGTTGATTCCGATCTGGTAATCATTACCGCCGGCCTGCCGCGCAAGCCCGGCATGTCCCGATCCGACGTCCTGGACACCAATGCCAAGATCGTCTCCGGCATCATCGACAATGTCATGGAATATGCTCCCGATGCCATGATTCTGCTGGTGACGAATCCGGTGGACGTGCTTACCTACCTGGCATGGAAGAAGACCGGCTGGTCGCGAAATCGCATCTTCGGACTGTCCGGCGTTCTGGATGCGGCGCGCATGGCGAGCTTCATCGCCATGGAGACCGGATATTCGTCCAAGGACATCACCACCATGGTGTTGGGTGGTCACGGCGACAGCATGGTCCCTATGCCCCGGTTTACCACCATCAACGGAATTCCCATCGAATACCTGATGGATAAAGAAACCATTGCGCGCATCGAGGAGCGCACGCGCAACGGCGGCGCCGAGATACTGGCCCTGAAAAAGACCAGCAGCGCCAACGACTCCCCGGCCGCGGCGGTGGCTGTCATGGTGGACGCAATCAGGCATAATAGGCGGCGTATCCTTCCGTGCGTCGCCATACTGGACGGGGAATACGGCCAGCGCGACGTGGCGGTGGGGATCCCCGCAGTACTGTCCGGGCAGGGTCTGGAGAGCGTGGTCGAACTCCCCATGACTGCGGATGAGGCACGCCTGTTCGAAGGGTCCGTGGCTCAGGTCAGAGCGGATCTGGCGCACTTGTTTTAGTCTGTACTGGCGGTGCAGGGTTCCGTCCCTCCAGTGATAGAGAGCGCCAGCGGCGATGGGATCGAGCTGCAACATTCAACTCGAAACCTGTAACCTTATGCGGCGGACGGGCCGGCCGACCAAGATCTCCGTGCAAAGCGCCGGTTGAGTTCACCGCATACGCTTTTGTTCAGGTTCAGCAGGTTCAGAGGGAACACCATATGCCGAAACGCAGTATCACCATTACCGACAATGTGACGGGTAAACAGGTTGAGCTGCCTTTGACCGAGGGCGTGATGGGGCCGTCCGCCATGGAAATTGGCAAGCTCTATAAAGAGCTGGGGTATTTTTCCTATGACCCCGGTTTTATCTCCACCGCCAGCTGCATGAGCAACATTACCTATATCGACGGTGAAAAAGGGGTGCTGCTCTATCGCGGTTATCCCATCGAGCAGTTGGCGGAGCGCAGTTCATTCCTGGAGGTGGCCTATCTGCTCATGTATGGGGAGTTGCCGGCCCCGGCGCAGCTAGCGGATTTTTCGCGCATCATCCTGCACCACACCATGATCAACGAGAGCCTGAGGAGCTTTTATTCCGGTTTTTATCACGATGCCCACCCCATGGCCATCATGGTGGGTGTCGTCGGTTCGCTGGCGGCCTTTTACCACGACTCCACGGATATCAACGATCCGGACCACCGGGAGTTGGCCGCCCACCGCCTGATCGCCAAGATGCCCACCATCGCCGCCGCCAGCTACAAGCACTCGGTGGGCGATCCCTTCGTCTATCCCCAGAACAAGCTCAGCTATACCGCCAATCTGCTCAACATGATGTTTGCCGTGCCCAGCGAGCCTTATGAGATAGATCCGGTGGCAGAGCGCGCCCTGGACCTGATCTTCATCCTGCACGCCGATCATGAGCAGAATGCCAGCACCAGCACCGTGCGCCAGGCCGGCAGCTCCGGGGCGGACCCGTTCGCCTGCATAGCGGCAGGCATCGCCTCCCTGTGGGGGCAGGCCCACGGTGGTGCCAGTGAGGCGGTGGTACATATGCTGGCCGAGATCGGCGAGAGCAAGCACATCCCCAAGTACCTCGCCAAGGCCAAGGACAAGAACGACCCGTTCCGCCTCATGGGGTTCGGCCACCGGGTGTACAAGAACTACGACCCGCGGGCACGCATCATCCGCCAGATGTGCCATGAAGTCCTGGCGCGGTTTGAAGACGGTGATGATCCGCTGTTCGAGTTGGCGCTGAAGTTGGAAGAGGTGGCGCTGAAGGACGAGTATTTTATCGAACGCAACCTGTATCCCAACGTGGATTACTACTCCGGCATCATCTACAAGGCCCTGGGCATACCCGTCAACATGTTCACGGTGATGTTCGCCATCGCCCGCACCGTGGGTTGGGTGGCCCAGTGGATGGAGATGATCGCCGACCCCGACCAGCGCATCGTGCGGCCGCGGCAGGTGTATCGGGGGGCAGCGAAACGGGATTACGTCGACGTGAAGGACCGGTAGTAATTCGATAAGCAGGTCGCAGGTTGGGAAAAAACAGATTAATAGATGAGAAATTCAGGTTGACTGCCACAGCTCAGTGGTGTTTGATCCCTTCTCCCTCTCAGGGAGAAGGTTAGGATGAGGGGGATCAAAAAAGTGATTGCAGTTTCTATTACTCCCCCTCACCCCGGCCCTCTCCCTGGGAGGGAGAGCGGGGATTAACGCGCCAAGTAGGTCGTAACATGTTGGCGACCTGCGACCTGCGACCGGGTCATTCCTCTTCCCACCCCCCGTTTCCGCCGGA
>Ga0316583_10000143_pt1 | contig 17023 bp, 16 predicted proteins | sample J_170502JBrBrA_D_FD_204513 | JGI IMG/M metagenome (GOLD analysis project Ga0316583, IMG submission 204513) | Rhizosphere microbial communities from salt marsh grasses in Alabama, United States - J_170502JBrBrA | ecosystem: Host-associated > Plants > Roots > Rhizosphere | place: USA: Alabama... | reverse complement strand
GTCGGCGGCGCGGTGTGCCACGGCATCGGCGTCGGCAAGCACTTCGATCTTCATGGCTCCTCCGTACTGAAACGACAGGGGCGACGCTTGATGACTTCGGGTGCGGCAAGCCAATCAGCCGCCGGCGCCGGCCGGCTGTGCAAAGCCGGCGTGGGCGAACGGAAAGGGGGACTCACTTGGCCACCGTTGGTCGAACGATACCCGAATGTTTCATGTCGCGGCGAGACTCGTCGAAACCTCGGGCGTCACCGCCGGGTTTACCCAGCCACCGGGTGGCGTCACGCTACCGTTGGCTTCAACGGGTCCCCAGCTGCCGGCCGCGTACTGGTGAATCGGCGTATTCGCCTTCAGTACCGGATCGACGATGCGCCAAGCCTCTTCGACATAGTCCTCACGCGCGAACAGCATGCGGTCGCCGGCCAGCGCGTCGCCGAGCACTCGCTCATAGGCGTCCATCTCCTTGTCGCCGGCGCGATGGCTGGCCAGAAGTTCGATCGGCTGGCCGGTCATGCGGTCCTCGGGATCCATCACCGTGGTGCCGATGGCGATGGTCATGTCCGGGCTGATACGAAAGCGCACATGATTAGGCACGCCGGCGCAGCCGGGGAACATCTTCGGTGCCCGATTCAGACGCACTACCACTTCGGTGCAGGTAGTCGGCAGACACTTGCCGGCGCGGATGTAGAACGGCACGCCAGCCCAGCGCCAGGAATCGATCTCGAGGCGCAGGGCGGCGAAAGTCTCGCGCGTCGAGTCCGGCGCCACGCCCTTCTCCTTGAGATAGCCGGCGAACCGGCCGCGCACCAGATTCTTCGGCTCGATGGCCGGAATCGATTTCAGCACCTTGACCTTCTCGTCGCGCATCGACTCGGCGTCGGCGCGCGCCGGCGGCTCCATGGTCAGGTTGGCCAGCACTTGGAACAAGTGGTTCTGCACCACGTCGCGAATGGTGCCGACCGTGTCGTAGAAGGCGCCGCGGCCCTGGACGCCGAATTCCTCGGCCATGGTGATCTGCACGCTCTTGACGAAGCGGCGGTTCCAGAACGATTCCAGGAAGGCGTTGGCGAAACGGAAGAACACCAGGTTGTGCACCGGCCGCTTGCCCAGGTAGTGGTCGATGCGGAAGATGTGCTGCTCGTCGAAAGAGTCGAGCAGGATGCGGTTGAGTTCGCGTGCTGAGGCGAGGTCGCGGCCGAACGGCTTTTCGACCACCACGCGCGAGCCTTCGGCGCAGCCGGCGTCACACAGCTGCTGTACCACCTTGCCGAACAACGCCGGTGGAATCGCCAGATAGTGGGCTGGCCGCCTCGCTTGGCCGAGCTCCTGGCGCAGCGCGCGGAAGGTGGCGGCGTCGGCATAGTTGCCATTGACATAGCGCAGCAGCGAGGCCAGGCGCTCGAACGTCGCCTCTTCGAACCGTCCGTGCGTCTTGATGCTCTCGCGAGCGTGCGCCTTGAGCTGGTCGAGCGTCCAGCCGGCGCGGGCGACGCAGATCACCGGCACATTGAGGTTGCCGCGCCGGACCATGGCATTCAGCGACGGAAAGATCTTTTTGTAAGCCAGATCGCCGGTGGCACCGAAAAAAACCAGGGCGTCGGATTGCTGTTCGTTCATCGTGCTCTTCCTTTGTCTATTTCCCGTCGGGTTTCTCGCAAGAAAGCGAAGGGCCGCCCCGAGCTTTCTTGGCCCCTTGAAGGGAGGAATCCGCGCAGCGGATTCATGGGGTGGGCTCCTTGTGTCCGCCGAACTCGAAGCGCATCGCCGACAGCACCTTGTCCTGGAATTCCGCCGCGCCGCGCGAACTGAAACGCTCGAACAGCGCCGTGGCCAGTACCGGCACCGGCACGCCCTCCTCGATGGCGGCTTCGATGGTCCAGCGTCCTTCGCCGGAATCGGAAACGCGACCGCCGAATTCCGCCAGTTCCCGGTCTTTGGCCAGGGCGTTGGCGGTGAGGTCAAGCAGCCACGAACTGATGACGCTGCCGCGCCGCCAGACTTCGGCGACGTCGGCCAGGTTGAAGTCGTACTGGTAGCGCTCGGGATGGCGTAGCGGCGTCGTCTCGGCGTCGGCGGCATGGGACTGATTGCCGACGTTGGCGCCGCGCAGCACGTTGAGTCCCTCGGCATAGGCAGCCATGAGGCCGTACTCGATGCCGTTGTGCACCATCTTGACGAAATGGCCGGCGCCGTTGGGTCCGCAATGCAGATAGCCCTGCTCGGCTGTGCTCGTACCCTCCTTCTTTCGTGCCGGCGTGCGCGCGATATCGCCTACCCCCGGCGCCAACGCGGCGAAGATGGGATCGAGATGCCGCACTGCCGCCGTCTCGCCGCCGATCATCATGCAGTAGCCGCGCTCCAGTCCCCAGACGCCGCCGCTGGTGCCGACGTCCACATAGTGGATGCCCTTGTCTCCCAGATCCCGGGCGCGCCGGATGTCGTCGACGAAATAGGAATTGCCGCCGTCGATCAGAATGTCGCCGACATCGAGATGAGGCACCAGGTCGGCGATGGTCTGGTCGACGACGCCAGCCGGCACCATCAGCCACAACGCCCGCGGCTTGGCGAGTTTCCTGGCCAGGTCGGCAAGCGAGTCGGCGCCGATCGCCTTTTCGCGCGCCAGCGCATCGACGGCCGCGGCCGACATATCGAAGACCACGCAGTCGTGGCCGCCCTTGAGCAGCCGGCGTGCCATGTTGGCGCCCATGCGGCCGAGTCCGATCATTCCCAATTGCATGACAGCTTCCTTTCTTCAGTCATTTGCGGCCGGCCACCGGCTGCCAAAGCCGGAAGCCGCCCACGAAGGCGTTGGCGTTATCGCCGAGCCGGCAGCCCGGCGGCAGTTCGTCCAGTTTGTTGGCGTTACCGCCGCCGATGACGACGTCGTCGGGCTCGAGCGCCGCGATCAGGCGCTCGACGACGTCGGCGACATGCCGGCGCCATTTCTTCTTGCCGCGCCGCTGCAGCCCGCGCTCGCCGACGTAGTCCTCGTAGGTGGCCTTCTTGTAGGGCAGGTGGCCAAGTTCCATCGGCTCGACGATGCCGTCGACGATCATGGTCGTGCCGAGCCCGGTGCCCAGCCCCAGGAACAGCATCTTGCCGTTGTTGTAGCTGCCCAGCGCCTGCATGGCGGCGTCATTAACGACCTTGGTCGGGCAGCCGAAGGCCGCCCCGAAATCGTAGCCGACCCAGCCGCCACCAAGGTTGTGCGGCTCGGCGACCGGGCGGTTGCGCAGCACCGGCCCCGGATAGCCTATCGTCACCGCCTGGTACTTCCAGCCGGCGGCGAGTTTCTTGACGCCGTTGACCATCTGCTGCGCCGTCAGATCGGAGCCCGAGACGAACTTGCGCGGCACGCGCTGACCGCTGGCGAGAATCTTGACGTGGGTACCGCCGACATCGACCACCAGTACGTCCATTCTTCCTCCCTATGCGGACTCGACGAGCCCTGCGCCCTTCGAGGCGATGACGTCCATCAGGTCGCGCCAAGACTTGGCGAAGGCCGCTGCGCCATCCTCTTGCAGCTTGACCGCCAGGGCGTCGACATTGATGCCGGCCTTGGCGAACTCCGCTAGCACGACCTCGCAGTCGCCCCCGTCGGCGGACATCAGCGCCGCCACCCGGCCGTGGTCGGCGAAGGCCTTCAGCGTCGCTTCGGGCATGGTGTTAATGGTTTCCGGCGCCGCCAGGGCGTCGATGTAGAGCACGTCGGACGCCTGAGGATCCTTGGTACCGGTGCTGGCCATCAGCAGGCGCTGCGGACGAGCACCGGCCTCGGCCAAACCCCGCCAGCGCGGTGACGTCAGCAGCTCGCGATAGGCCTGGTAGCTGCGCTGGGCGACGGCGATGCCCAGACGATTGGTCAGCGCCGCGGGCACCTTGCCGGCCACAGCGGTATCCCAACGGCTGACGAACAGCGATGCCACCGACATGACATCGGCACGCAGACCGGCGGCCAGGCGACGCTCGATGCCGCGCAGATAGGCTTCCGCGGCATCGAGATAGTGTTCGCGCGAAAACAGCAGCGTCACGTTGACGGGTACGCCGGCCAAGATCGCTTCCTCGATCGCCGGCAGGCCTTCGCGCGTGCCGGGAATCTTGATCATCAGGTTAGGCCGGCCTGCGCGGGCATGCAACTGTCTTGCCGCGGCGATAGTCGCTCCGGTGTCGTGCGCCAGCAGCGGCGAGACTTCCAGCGAAACCCAGCCGTCGACGCCCTGCGAGCGGTCGTGGATCGGGCGGAAAAGGTCGGCGGCACGTGTGACGTCGTCGAGCGCGAGTTCGAAGAACAGCCGCTCGCCGGACTTGCTTTCCTCCAGCTTGGCGCGGATATCGGCGTCATAGGCGGTGCTGTTCTTGATGGCATGGTCGAAGATGGTCGGATTCGAGGTCAGGCCGGTCACCGAGAATTCGTCGATATAGCGCAGGAGCGTGCCGCTGGCGAGGAGATCCCGGGTGATGTTGTCCAGCCACACGCGTTGGCCGAGTTCATGCAATTGCTGCGTTGCTCTCATCGCATCGTCTCCCTCGAGGGTATTTCGGACAGCAGGGTTGACAGCGGCTTCGGCGCGGATGTTCCTGAGCCGGTCACGGAACGTTCGCCGTACCGCGCTGCCTCAGGGACAAAAGCACTGGGACAACAATGCTGGCGGCGACCATAATGACACGACCATGAAGGATACTAAAGCCCCGACTGCGGAAGAGGAACGACTGGAGGCGGCACGCGCCGGCGAGGCGGCTTGGCGCCGCTGGGGCCCCTATGTCAGCGAACGGCAATGGGGCACGGTGCGCGAGGATTACAGCGCCGAAGGCAAGCCTTGGGACTACCTGCCCCATGATCATGCCCGTTCGCACGCCTACCGCTGGGGCGAAGACGGTATCGCCGGCATCAGCGACGACGATCAGCACCTGTGCTTCGCGCTGGCGTTGTGGAACGGCGCCGATGCCATCCTCAAGGAACGCATGTTCGGCCTTAATGGCACCGAAGGCAACCACGGCGAGGACGTCAAGGAGTACTACTTCTACCTCGACAACCTGCCCAGCCATGCCTACATGAAGTATTTGTACAAGTATCCGCAGCGGGCCTACCCTTATGATGAACTGGTGGCCGAAAACGGCGGCCGCGACCGCAGCCAGCCCGAGTACGAACTGCTCGACACCGGCATCTTCGACGACGACCGCTACTTCGACGTCTTTGTCGAATACGCCAAGGCGGCGCCCGATGACATCCTGATCCGCATCAGCGCGGTCAACCGCGGTCCCGAGCCGGCGCACCTGGACCTATTGCCGACCTTGTGGTTCCGCAACGACTGGTCGTGGTATCTCGATCGGCCCAAGCCGCGCATCGCCGTCGATCGCGAATACGCGGCCGGCGCCGCGCTCAGGGCGACGCACCGATTGCTCGGGCCCTATTGGCTGAGCTGCGAGGCACCCGATGAGCTCCTGTTCACCGAGAACGAATCCAACCTGGAGCGCCTTTACGGCATCGCCAACACCTCGCCTTTCGTCAAGGACGCCTTCCACGAACGTATCGTCGGCGGCCGGCGCGAGGCGGTGAACCCGGCGCGCGTCGGCACCAAGGCCGGCGTGCACTACCGCCGCCTGCTCGGCCCCGGCGAAACCGTCACGCTCCGCTTACGTCTGGCCGCCAGGGCGGCCAAATCGGTCGTACCGGGCGACGCGTTCGACGCCCTGTTCGAGCAGCGTCTGAGCGAGGCCGACGCCTTCTATCGGCGTGTGACGCCGTTCCCGTTGCCCGACGACATGCGCAAGGTGCAGCGCCAGGCCTTTGCCGGCCTGCTGTGGAACAAGCAGTACTACCATTTCCTGGTCAGCCACTGGCTCGACGGCGATCCGGCCGAACCGCCGCCGCCCGAGGCGCGCAAGCAGGGCCGCAATCATCGTTGGTGGCATCTGGCCACGAGCGACGTGCTGTCGATGCCGGACAAGTGGGAGTACCCGTGGTTCGCCGCCTGGGACATGGCCTTCCACGCCGTCGCCTACGCCCTCATCGACCCCGACTTCGCCAAGGAACAACTGCTGCTGCTGACGCGCGAGTGGTACATGCACCCGAACGGCCAGATCCCGGCCTATGAGTGGCGCTTCGGCGACGTCAACCCGCCGGTGCATGCCTGGGCGGCGATCCGCGTGTACCAGATCGAGCAGAAGATGACCGGCCGGCGCGACCGCGACTTTCTCGAGCGCATATTCCAGAAGCTGATCATCAACTTCACCTGGTGGGTGAACCGCAAGGACACGCAGGGCAACAACATCTTCGAGGGCGGCTTCCTCGGCCTCGACAACATCGGCGCCTTCGACCGCAGCGCCGGCCTGCCCGGTGGCGGCGAACTCGAGCAGGCCGACGGCACCAGCTGGATGGCCATGTACTGCCTCAACCTGCTCAGCATCGCGCTCGAGCTGGCTACCGACGATCCCGTCTACGAGGACATCGCCACCAAGTTCCTCGAGCACTTCGTCTACATCGGCGCCGCCATGAACCGCGTCGGCGGCGGCGGCTTGTGGCACGACCAGGAAGGCTATTACTTCGACATCCTCAATCTGCCCGACGGCCGCTGCCTGCCGGTCAAGGCCTTCACCATCGCCGGCGCCGTGCCGGTGGCGGCCATCGCCATCGGCACCGCCGAGCACCTGCGCACCTACCGCGGCTTCAGCGAACGGGCGCGCTGGTTCGCCGCCTACCGGCCGGAACTGCTGAGGTGCGTCGCCGACATCGATCACCGCGGCATCGAGGACCGCGTGCGCCTGGCGCTGGTGAACTCCGACCGGCTGGCGCGCATCCTCGACCACGTGCTGCGCGACGAGGGCATGCTGAGTCGCTACGGTGTGCGCTCCGTTTCCAAGCGGCATGCCGGCGAACCATTCGTGCTGCGCCTGGACGGCCACCAGTTCGTGCTCGACTACGAGCCGGGCGAATCGTCGACCGGGCTGTTCGGCGGCAATTCCAACTGGCGCGGCCCGGTCTGGCTGCCGCTCAACTACCTGCTCATCGAGGCGCTGCAGAAGCACCACTATTACCTCGGCGACCAATTCAAGGTCGAAATGCCGAGCGGATCGGGGCACATGGCGACGCTCTGGGAGGTGACCAGCGATCTCTCATACCGGTTGATCAGCCTCTTCCTCAAGGACGACAACGGCCGCCGTCCGGTGAACGGCGAGCGCGCCAAGTTCCAGGAGGATCCGCACTGGCGCGACCTGATCATGTTCCACGAGTACTTCCACGGCGACACCGGCGTCGGGCTCGGCGCCAGCCATCAGACCGGCTGGACCGCACTGGTGGCCAAGCTCATTCAGCAGTACGGCGAGTACGCGCTCCAGGGCAAGCCGCCCAGCCTGGCCGAGGCCGAGCAATCCGGTTTCGGCATCTCCGTTCCGGCAGGCCGCCGTTGATCAGGGAGTTCATCGCCCACTACGGTTATCTCGCCGTCTTCCTCGGCACCGTCGCCGAAGGCGAGACGGTTCTCGCCGCCGCCGGCTTTGCCGCCCATCGCGGCCTCCTCGATTGGCGGCTGGTGGTGCTGGTGGCGATGGTCGGCGGCAGCTTCGGCGACATGCTCGCCTTCCTGATCGGACGCTGGCAGGGCAAAGCCCTGATGCGCCGCTTTCCGGTGCTGGCGCGCCACGAGCCGCGCGTGCAGCGGCTGCTCGCGCGCTATGACGCCATCCTGATCGTCATGGTGCGCTTTCTCTACGGCCTGCGCGTTCCCGGGCCGATCATCCTCGGCAGCTATCGGCTGCCGCCGCTGCGCTTCGCCGCCTTCAACGCGCTCGGCGCCGCCCTCTGGGCAGCGCTGATCACCGCCGCCGGCTATGCCTTCGGCGCCGCCATCAGCGCCCTGCTCGGCAACATCGAGCGCATCGAGGGCATCGTCATCGCTGCCATCCTCGTGCTCGGCGGCGGTATCGCCCTGGCGCGATCACTCGCCGCCCGGCGTGCAGCGCACCGGGAAGAGAAACGCGACTAGCCGGCTAAAGCGCTGCCATCACCTTGCGCATCTTCTGCTGCACTTCCTCGCCGAGTGCCGCGACCTCGGCGTTATCAGTCATCGACCCCATCAGGGCAGGATCCATGAAATCCACATGCACGGCACCGAGCCCGTCTTCGCGCACGACGACGTTGCACGGCATCAGCAGGCCGATGGTCGGTTCTGCGCTGACGGCACGATGGGCAAAGGGCGGATTGCAGGCGCCGAGTATCCGATAGGCCGGCATGTCGTGGCCGAGCCTGGCCTTGAGCGTTGCCGCGACGTCGATCTCGGTCAGCACGCCGAAACCTTCCTTCTTCAACTCCTCGGTCACCTTGGCCACTGCCTCGTCAAATCTCAGCGACACGGTCTTGCCGAATCCATAGCGATTTTCCATTTGCTCTCTCCTGAGGCTGCCAAATGCGGCGAGTCTACCGCAACAAGCCGGCATAGCCCGGCTCGTGGCAGGGTACGAAGTGGGTACCGAAAGACGGAGAACGCCGGAGGCTACGCGGCCTTCAGGGATTCCAGGGCGCGGCTGACGGCGCGATCGAAAATCGGCTCGACCGGCACGACGGCGGCATCGCCGCGCCGCAACTGTACGGCCAGTGCCGCCGGTGTGACGGCCAGGGCACGCGGCGACTGCGAATTGGTGAACAGCAGGATGCCACGCTGGGGACTGATCCACGACAGTCGGTAGCGCAAGAAGCCTTGGTCGGCATCCAGGAACTCGACCCAGTCGCCGCGCTTGAGTTCCGCCACTTCGGCAGTGACGTCGTAAGACTCGTTGGCTGATGGCGCGCCGGTGTCGACAAGGCAGATGTTGTCGATGGAAGTGTCGCCCTGCTCGATGGTTTCGCTGGCGATCTCCGGCTCGGCCGGAGCCGGCGGAGGCGGCGCCGGGGCCACCTCCGGCGCCGCACCGCGCAGCACGGCGGCATGAAGACTGAATAGGCCATCGATCAGCGCCAGTCGGCGCGAATCCGGCACCTGCGCGCGATCGAGCGCGTCGTGAATGCGCTTGACCAGCATCGGCAGCTTGGCCGCCAGCATTCTGCGCTCGCGCACGTCGGGCTGCGGCTGTACGCTCGCCACCAAGTCGGCGACGGTGCCGACCGCCGCGGTCCATGCGTCGTTGTCGCCACCGAGATGGCAGTCGACCAGTAGGCTGCGCCACTCGTGTGCGAGCAGGTCGGTCAGCACGGCGGGCAGCGGCATGGCCAGCCAGCCGGCCAGCGCCTGGTCGGCAGCACGGGTCGCCATCTGACGTTTCTCTTCGGCCGCCACCAGCGGCGCCATTTCGGCGGCACGCTCGTCGGCCATCGCTTCCTGGCTGTCGAGGAAGGCATCGAGTTCCCCGCACAGGCGCTGGAACAGATCGGTATCCTGGGTGAGCTCGCCTTGCAGATGTTCGATGATCTCGGCCACGCGCGCATAGAGCGGATCGTCATGGCCGGCATTCGGACCACAACGCACGGCGGCCCGCGAGATGCCGTCAAGCAGCCGGCGTGCCGGATGCGCCTTGCTCGAGAAGAAGGTCTTGTCGGCCATCGCCACCTTGAGCACCGGTATCTGGATACGGCCGATCAGGGCCTTGATCGGATCGGCGATGGCATCGTCGTCGAATATGAAGTCGAACAGCGTGGCGACGATATCGGCGGTCACCGCGTCGAGGTAGCCGAGGCTGCGGCCGGTTTCGCTGTTGCGGAACTCCCGCAGCACATTGGTCGGCACCCAGTCACCCGTCGGCGGTATCGAGCGCTGCAGAATGTTGAGCGAGGTCGTCACGGCCTCCATGGCCATGGCCATCGACGTCATCGAGACGCTGGTGTCCTGCTGCCCGAATCGGGATGCCGTCGAGGCACCGGCCGGCATCGCCGCCGCCGGTGCGCCGCCGCCCGCAGCCTGTCCTACCAGGCGCTGCAGCAAGGCGAATACGTCACCGGCATCGGGCTGCGTCTCCCGGCTTTGCCGCTTGCCGGCGTCCGGACGCACGTAGTTTCGACGCAGCTTGGGCAGCACGTCGTGGTCGATCAGGAAAGTGTTGGCAGCGTGTATCGCCGGCGCCAGAAATGTCGCGGCTTGGCGTCCAATCGCACGCAGCACTTCGACGCGGGCCGGAGCCGAGAACTCGACCTCGGCCACCGTGGCGCGAAACGCATCGGCCAGGACCTCGGCGATCGGAAGACTTTCCTCCGGACAACCGGACAAGAAGGCCAGGCGCCGGCCGGCGGCGAACAGGCCGTCCTCGCAGTCGTCGCGCAGGCGGCTGGCGATGGCCCTGACGGCCAGGTCTTCGTCGACGTCGCCGAAGTCGACCAATTGCAGTTTGTCGAAATCGTCGACATCACCGCTCAGCCCCGCCGTCTTCGACTGGGCCGCGTTACGGCTCGTCTCGCCGAACAGGCGCAGCCAATGGGCCGGCAGCAGGTTTTCGAGCCGCGCCGCGTTCTTTCGCAGTACATCGTGTGCACCGTAATAGAGCTGGCGTTGCCCGCGTTCGTCGGCCAGATCGCCGCGCGTGAGCAATTCCTCATCGATCTCGGGCAGCATCAAGCGCCAGGCAGAGCTCAGCTTCTTGGCCAGATAGTCGTTCGACGCCTTCAGGGTGCGGAGACGTTCCGACCACTCCGCCTGCTCACGACCGGCATCGGGGAACCTGATCACGTTATCGAGCGCCATCGTCCGCCTCCTCATCGCGCCCGACGTTCTGCTTCCGCCCATCCGTTCCGCGAGATATGCTCCCGGAACAAGTCATTAGGCATATAGCTTCGGTCGGGCTGCCCTAGGTCTTTGGTCAAGAGGCGAAGATTTGCCCAAGACGCGCCGCCCGGCGAGTGTCGCGTTTCGGCGACAGGACATGCCAACGCCGTCTACCCCGGCGGCCTTCGGTGCCAAGTTTGCTGGCCAGATAGGCCACGAAGTCGTCTGGGCTGACCAGCCTGGCGCGATCGGCCTCGGGCACGATGAACTAGCGTTCGGGAAAGCGACGGGCAGCGCAAGTGCCCACTCACTCCTGTTAGCAGCGAGCCCACACCGAAATGATCTCCGCCTTGTCAGTGCCAAGCGAGGACATGCGGTTTCCGCCTGCTCGTCGCTGGCGTCGTGCCCCGCGGCTGACCGACGATAATCGGCGCGACAGCCACATATTCGTCCGGAATGCCCAGTTGCGCCCTGATCTCGGGCTCGCCGAGCGCCGGCAGAGCGGAACCGATGACGCAGGTTCCCAGCCCCAGGGCACAAGCCGCCAGCATCAGGTTTTCGGCCGCCAGCCAGCAGTCGGCAGCGACGAAGGGGCTGCCGGGACTGGCGCAGATGATGATCAGCGTGCCCGCATCGTAAAACAGGTTGGCATCGGGCCTGATCAGGACGTCGGAGGAATGGGCGATGCGCCACCGGTCTTCCGGTAACAGCGGCTTGCCTCGTTCCGACAGGTCATGCAGGATCTGCTGGTCCTGGACCACGACAAACGCCCAGGGCTCTTCGTGCACTGCCGTCGGCGCACGTACGGCAGCCTCGAGCAAGGTCTGCACGACCCTGCGGTCGAGCGCCCCTTCGCGGTAGCTGCGCACCGAACGGCGCGCCAGGATCGTCTCGAAGACGTTGACATCGGCGTGTGGAAGTTGCATCGGAGGACTCCGATCGCGCACCTTGGGGGCATGTACGCTACGCCCAACCATGGCGGCAGGTAATCAGTGCAAGCCCCTACGTCGCTGTCGGCCGCCCGCAGCCGGATCTCAGGAGCGTAGGCCGCCCGCCTCGGCGATGCGGGCAAGATCGAGCACGGTGTCGGCGCCGGTCTTGGTCATCACACGCCCCTTGTGGATCTCCACCGTGCGATGGCTGATGCCCAGGCGGCGCCCGATCTCCTTGTTCGGCAGCCCTTCGACGGCGAGCAGCATCACCTCCCGCTCGCGTTCGGTCAGACTGGCGATGCACATAGCGGCGGTCTGGCACTCCACGGACTGCTGGCTCAGCCGTTCGCTCTCGGCCAGCGCCGCCTGCACGCTCTCGAGCAGTGCCGAGCCGCTCACCGGCTTGACCAGGAAGTCGATGGCGCCGGCCTTGATCGCGCGTACGGTCATCGGCACAGTGCCGTGACCGGTCAGGAAGATCACCGGCAGCGGAATGGCCCGTCTGGCCAACTCCGCCTGCAGTTGCATGCCGTCCATGCCCGGCATGCGGATGTCAACGATGGCGCAACGGCGGGGCTCCGAACGGCACGCGGCCAGGAAGCCCTCCGCGTCGTTGAAAGTCTCTACCGCAATGTCCTCCTGCTCAAGCAGCAGCGCCAGAGAGTCGCGCACCGCCGGATCGTCGTCGACCACGTAGACCATCGCCTGATGCGTCATGATGCGAACGGTACCGTAAAGTGGAAAGTTGCCCCCGGCCCGCTGTCGAGGTCGGCCCAGAGCTGGCCGCCGTGCACTTCTACCAGTGCTCGGCTGATCGCCAGCCCGAGGCCGATGCCGCTGGGCTTGGTGGTGAAGAAGGGCTCGAAGATGCGATGGACCGTCTCGGCATCGAGGCCCGGACCACTGTCCCGCACGGTTACTTGGGCGACGCTGTGATCCGCGGCTGTGCGCACGGTAATGACGATGGCCGCAGAAGGCACGCCGGCGCTGCGCATGGCCTCGACACCGTTATGCAGAAGGTTGACCATCACCTTCTGCATGTGGGCGCGGTTCGCCTGCACCGCCGGCAACTTCGGTTCCAATTCGACCATGGGCGTGAATCCGCCGTAGCCGCCCTCCTCGGCGATGCCAACCGCCTCGCGCACGATCTGGTTGAGATCGACTGACTCCGACACGACTTCTCCTTTGTGCAGGAAGTCCAGTAGTTCGTGCAGGGTGTGCCCGGCGCGCTGCGCCTGAACCGCGGCGCCTTCCAGGGCATGCATCAGCTTCTCAGGGTTCTTGCTGCCGCCACGCAGGATGCGCAGGGCCGCCTCGCTGTAGGCCGAAATCGAAACCAGCGGCTGGTTCAGTTCGTGCGCGATCGCCGCCGCCGTGTGTGCCGCCACCTGTTGTTTGGCCAGCCGCTCCAGCTCGGCGCGCCACGCCTGCGCCTCGGCGTCCGCCAACTTCTGCGCCGAGACGTCCTCGACGGTGCCGATCAGACGCATCGCGCGTCCGCCTTCGAAGAACACTTTGCCATTGGCCTCAACGTAACGTACGCCGCCATCGGCGCGGTTGACGACGCGGTATTCGGCGCAAAACTCGCCGCTGCCGCCCGGATTGAGGGCGCGCTCCACAGTCGCCTGCACGACGGCCCGGTCGTCCGGGTGTACGCCATTGATGAAGGTGTCGAAGGTAGCCGTTTCGTCGGTACCGATGCCCCAGAACGATCTCGCCAGATCGTCCCACTCACCTGTCCGACTGACCATGTCCCAGTCGAAGATGCCAAGGCCAGCCGCAGTTTTCGCCAAGCGCAGGCGGTCCTCGCTCGCCTGCAGTTCGGCCAGCGCCCGTTTGCGTTCGGAAATGTCGACGACGACGAAGACGAACTCGTTCTCGGCGGGACGATAGGCCGTTACCGAGAACCACTTGTGGATGGCTGCGAAGTATCTTTCCCACTGTGCCGGTTCGCCGGTGCGTACCACGCACGCGAACAGCGATAGCGAATCGTCGTTGCTGTGGCCGTAGCCGGGCACGACCTCGGTCATGCGCCGGCCGACGACATCGTGCAGTCCGGTCACGGTCTCGAAAGCCGGATTGACCTCGAGGAATTCGAAATCGGCCGCGGCGCCGTCACGAAAGATCATGCGGCAGTGGGCCAGGCCTTCCTGCATGTTGCGAAACAGGAAACGATATCGGTTTTCGCTCGAACGCAACTCGGCCGTGCGCTGCTCGACGACCTCCAGCAGGTGCTGCCGGTAGCGCTGCCGGTAGCCGGCGAGTTCCTCACCGTCGTGGCGCTTCTCGGTGATGTCGTTGAAAGTCGTGACAACGGCATAGGGAGTGGCTTGGCCGTCGGCAATGAGCGGCTGCGAGTTGACGGAGATCCAGGTCCGCGAGCCGTTTGGCGCGCGAAAGCCCATCGTCACCCCGGCCTGCGCCCGGCCTGTAGTCAACGCCACTGCCGCCGGTTGCAGGTCGGCCGGGAAAGGGCTGCCGTCACCGTGAACGGCATCCTGCAGCGGCGTCAGACCGAGTTGGCCGAGCAGCTTCGCACTCGGCTGGCCAAGGATGCGCTCCGCGGCTGGATTGACCGCCACCACCTCATGGTCGGCCGTCTGCACGCAAACGCCCTCGCTCATGGCGGCAACCAGGGAGCGGTAGAGCATCGCGCTTTCCAGCAAGTCGTGCTGCACCCCAGGCCTGGAGGGGCCACTGTCCGGGTCCTGACTCGTCGGTTTCATGCGGCCGCCTGGGCAGTGGCAAACGCCCCGCCGCCTGCCTCAACTCGGACCAATCCGTCCCCCATCGACTTGCCCCTCCCTGTTCCACGACTGCCCTGGTTGCCGGTCCGGCATGGCGGCCGCCCATGCGTTGCCGCGAAGTTCGAGACGTCGCCGCCTGCCGGAAGGAAAGAATGCCATATACGAGCCATTCATGCCGCCGGTCCGATCGGCACTTCGGTAACGTAAGCCTCCGGCGGACCAGCGTCAATCGCCGGGGCTGCCTTCCATATGAGGGTAAGCCCTTACGCGCCGGCACGTATTTTCCCCTCCCGCGTCCACGGGTAACGTGGCGCCCCAACGCGGCCGCCTGGTTCATTGCCAACCGTTGTCATCGACATATTCAGGAGAGCGTTTCTGCATTCCCCCAAGATGCCGGCAATGGAGAGAAGCGCCTTGCTGGAATTCGCCAGGAGCCAACTCGGCGCACCGACTTGTGCCGCCTGTGGCCAGCGTTTCAGACTTTCGTTCCGCGACGGCAGACTGGCGGAGTTGAGTTGCGCCTGCGGGACGCGGCGCAGCGTCGCGGCCCCACAAGCCGAGCCGCCACCGAGCGGCGGCGGTCTATGCCAGGAGTCCGACGCAGAGCGTCGCCGGACCTGAAGGCTGACTCCAGCGGCCGACCAACAAATCGCATCATTCCGCCGGCCCGCCGTGAATGCGTGGCATCGTCGCGTAGGTGTTAACTCCTACGCGTCCACGCGTATTTTCCTTGTCACCACCTGACGGTATCTTTCGCTTCTCCCGACGGTGGCGCGGCAACCCATATCAGGTGGCCGTAGGGGGAGCGTTGTCGAGTGCCGCCTCACGCACCCCCCAACCTCAACAGGAGACCAATATGCCCATCGCCGCCAGCAAGCCGGCAGGCACCAGGAGCCGAGCACGCGCCAAGAGCGTGCCCAATGTGATACGCGAAAGCGACCCCGGTCCGGACACCGAGGCGCGGCTTGAGCACATCGCTACCGCGGCCTACTACAAGGCGATGGCACGCGGCTTCATGCCCGGACAGGATATGGATGACTGGCTGGAAGCGGAAGCCGAATTCGACGAAAGAGCCGAACAATGACCTTGCCGACCAGCCAGACGCGAGTGCCCCTGAACGGCGCGCCAAGAACCGGCTGGCAGGACGCGGCGCGCTCGGTTGTTGCCGACGACGTCGCCGTGCTGACGCTTGACGCGCGGGGCATGATCCTCGACTGCAGTCGCGCTGCCGAACGCTTGTTCGGCTACCGGCGCAGCGAGATGGCCTGGCACCATGTTTCAATGCTGTTGCCGCAACTGGCCAAAGTCGATCTGCTGCCGGACGGCCAGCCCAATCCGGAACTGCGTTTCCGTTGCCGCGTCGGCCACCGGTTCTGGGCTGTGGCGCAAGACGGCGCGACCTTCGCCAGCGAACTCTATTTCACCGCGCTCTCCAGCGAAGGACACCACCGCCTGCTGCTGATCGTACGTCCGTCCACGCAGCCCGCTATCGATGACAGGGCACCCGCCGCAGGGTGAGATTTTCGGGCGGCAAGATACCCATACTTTCACGTGGTAAAGCGCCTGGCAGCGAAGACTCCCGCGCCCACCGTGGATGACGACGCGACGCGCATTCTCGAGCGCGCCGACGGTTTCTATTGGCAACGTCGAACCGACGGCACGGAATTCGGGCCCTTTGACACTCTGGCGAAGGCAATCGCGGACAGGGAATACGCCGACAACAACGAGGAAGCCGGCGAATCCCTGGACGAAGCGAAGAGCGAAATCGGCATCGCCGATTGGACCGACCCAGAGACCGGTCAGCCGGCCGAAGAGTCCATTCCGCGCATCGACGACAACTGAGCATCCGTCCGCCCTGCGTCGCGCTCAGCAGCCAGGCGGAGCGCAGCGTCTTGGCTCGGTGGTCGGTCGACGCTGCCATGAAGACTTGTCCAAGACGTGCCGCCCGCTGAGTGTTGCGTTTCCGTGACAAGCACCGAGTTGACACATCCATACCGGTTGGTATGTAATACCGCCATGACTGCCAGGCAAACCGACCTCACCCGCGAGAAACTGCTTGATGCCGCTTTCGGCGAGATTCATCGGCAGGGCTTCCAGGCCGCCAGCATTGCCAGCATTCTCCACGACACCGGACTGACCAAGGGCGCGCTCTACCATCATTTCCCGACCAAGCGGGAGCTGGGGCTCGCCGTGGTCGACGAAGTGATCCGTGCCAAGCTCGAAGAGCGGGTCTTTCGCCCTTTGCGGGAGAGCTCGACGCCGGTGCAGACCTTGCTGGAAGTGATCGGCGGTTCGATCGGTCGCTATCAGGACACCGAGGCGATTCGGTTGGGCTGCCCGTTGAACAACCTGATGCAGGAGATGAGCCCCCTTGACGACGCCTTCAAGCTGCGGCTCAACGACATCCTGACCACCTGGGGCCGTGCCGTCGAGGACGCCTTACAGCGCGCCGATCAGGTCGGCGAGCTGCACCCCGGCGTCGATTGCCGGGCAGCCGCGCTGTTCATCGTTTCCGCCTGGGAAGGCTGCGTCGGCATCGCCAAAAGTCTCCAATCACCGGACAGCTTCAAGCTGTGCATGCGGCAGTTGCAGGACTACGTGCGCAGCCTGACGACGAACCCGTAAGTTTGACTTTTTTGCAGCAACCATACCGAATGGTCGG
>Ga0316583_10000142_pt1 | contig 17050 bp, 37 predicted proteins | sample J_170502JBrBrA_D_FD_204513 | JGI IMG/M metagenome (GOLD analysis project Ga0316583, IMG submission 204513) | Rhizosphere microbial communities from salt marsh grasses in Alabama, United States - J_170502JBrBrA | ecosystem: Host-associated > Plants > Roots > Rhizosphere | place: USA: Alabama... | reverse complement strand
GGTCGTCTCCAAGACCCTTTAGACATCATTCATCCTTTGCGAAATAAAATCTTCTTCACTTAGTTTAAGAAACTCTTCGTAAGCGTCTCGAATCATCTTGAAAGTTCTGATATCTCCACCCTTGATTATAAATTGGGTAACAGATACATCAGGGTCAGAAGCTAGATTACCAAGAATAGACTCATGCAACCTAATCTGTCTATTCAAATAGATAAGGAATACTTCTCTGTTTTTATTGTGGTCCATTTTCTCCCTCAGGAGTCGGTGGTGGCATAACCAACGGAGGAACTGGAATCTCCGGAGGAACGTCAGCGATTAGCTTGTTGGCAATCCAGCCTAGGCCTCGTGCTTCGAGAGCGCGGCGCACTGCGAAGGTCATGAAGTGAGGATTCATCTGGAGGAGACCAACCGCGTTCGGCATCTGAACAAGTTCATCAGCTTCGGAGACCTTATCAGCTCGTGACTTAAACTGCAAGTCGGAGCGCAGCTCAATCATGTAAACGTTGTCGTAGGCTTGACGAGCAATCTCATATTGTTGCCGGGCAGAAGAAGGGTCAATTTTGTTATCACTAACGTAAAACACTTCTGATTCGTCAAGAAACATGGAATTTAGTTTCGCATTGTTCTTCATTAGCTGAACAAAAAGGTCTCCGTACTTTTCAGCAGGAACACCAATCATAGAATTCATCTGTTCTACGCGGCTTTGAAGTCCACGAGCCGTTTCGCCGCTCTTTCCAGGCTCTCCACTCATCAGAGCTGGAGTGTGACCGGCGCTTTCTGCCTGGCTCATTAGGATTGAAAACAAATCAATAAGCTGAGGATTAGCACCACCAAAAGATAGAGGAACAATTGAGTTTTTCAGGTCAGAAGCATGAACATTCTTGGCTACATTAATTTCACCTGGACCAATCTTCATCTTTGTCATACCAAGATTGCCAGCAGTGATGTAGCTTCCTCCATTTGCCAGAGTAGCAGCGTCAGAAAACTGGTTAAATACCTGATTCGTTGATTTGTTGAGCTGAGTATAGATAAGACCAAGTCCAACGCCATGATTTCCGGTCATTGGCTCAAGGCACACGGCATGAGAAAACATGTGGATAGGCTTGGTGATGACAGGGTCAGGCTCCATGTCATCGGTCAACATCCAGCTAGGTGGAATAGGCCTCGAAGGCTCTGGGAATTCGTCTTCTACCTGCTGAGCTGTAGCTACAAGGTCACCAACCATAGAGGAGTTTTGAGGTAGCTCAACAGCTGTGTCAGCAAGAGTTTGCTGCGTTTCAAGTTTTTGTTCCAGCACTTGATTGTACTGCTGAACTTCCATTTGATACTGCTCAAGCTGACCCATCTGGTAGTCAAAACGCTGACGGTCAAGAGGGTCCTCTTCTTCATGAAGAGAAAACTTCAGAGGTATACTTGATTCGTAGTCAAAGATTAGCTGGCAGTAGCGGTATTCCTCCTCGTTTGGCAACTTCATCCAGCCTTCGTAGTGGATGATTACGTACTCGCATGGGCGCGAGTCGTCTTTATCTTCTTTGAAGAATGTGCCCACAGTTTGCCGCAACTTCGGGTCTAGCTCACCTTCACCAGATTTCATCGGTTCGTGCTTGAGAAGTTTATCAACGTTCTCCCAAGCCTGCTTCATACGTGACAGTTGATGCTTAAAAAAAGGCATCCTCTTGGCTAACCAAGGAACGTCAGAGAAGTCTACAGACGTTGAAACATGAGTATAAGGAACCACGAAATCATCACATGTAAGCATATTGTGGACATTCTGCTTAGTCTGCGTGTCGTAGTAGGAGTGGAACGTAACCTCTCCTGCGCCAAAGAAAGAGAAAAGGCCTCTGTGCTGCTGCCTCTTGAACCCTGGCAGCTTGTTTCGAATCTGCCAATTGGTGTGTTTGGTTACTAGGTCTGCAACAGGCTGCTCATCACTCGAAACAGGAGAAAAAGTTACTACATGATGGAGGTCACCAAACAGTTCACGGTAGACCTTGTTAGTTAGTCGAGTGAGATTAGTGAGAGCCGACGGGATAGCCGTGTTTGCGCAATGTTGGAAAGGAGCATTTTTAGGAGGAAGGTCACAGTAGACAATCTTCCACAAGTCAGAGACACGCTTTCGGTATCCTTCAGATTTCTCCCAAGCATCATGAAAGTCTTCACGAGCAGACTCAACAATCTTCTTTATCTCCATCTTACCGTCAGGATGTTTTTGGAACTCGGTCACAAGATTTACAGCATTGATGTCATACGTGAAGTCAACGTCTTGTTGCTCGGCTTCTTCTTGAGAGTAAACGCCGTCTTTCTCTTGAATGTCTTCGTATTTATCGACCATGGTTAATACCATCTTTCGCTGGTTGATTCGTCTGACTGGTCATGTTCGTAGTCGGGTGGTTTTAGCTCTGTATTTTTTGCATACTGACAAGCATAAGTAACCATATCATACCAATGGTCTTGACCACCCTTAGTTGGTTGCTCAAGATTGTTTGGGTCAGTCTCAAGAGCTGGAATAGTTTTGATGCTGTTGACGCAGTTTTCGAAGAAAACAATGCCGGGTTCACGAGTCATGTCCTGATGTGCTCTTAGACGCTCTTGGAATACCTGGCAGTTAGCTTCACGGCTTCTCTGATTTGCCTTCTGCCACGAAATTCCTTCATCAGACATCTCAGCGGCCTTGGTTTTGAAGGAGCTGCCTCGTTCTTCGTATATCTGACGGTCAGATGGGCCGCCTCCGGCAGAGTCGTTGAGTTTACTCTGGTTGGTCTTGTGATTCCAGAGTTTGTTCTTGATTTCGAATTGCTTCAGGATTTCTCTTGCTACGTATCCTGCGTCTTTCTTGCGAAAGGTGAACTCTTTAAACATATAGAGAGTATCGTCAGGAGAGAGAGCGAAGTAGCCAACAGTTCCATTTGAGCTGAATCCCCAGTCTTGAGCCCTGAATATGGGCCAGTCTACTGGTATCTTGAATTTCTTGCAGACGTGGATATCAGGGTTCCAATCTTCTTCGAAGTGGCTGCCAATTACTCCGTCCCATTTGCCGTAGAGATAGCAGTCTCTTATGTGTTTCGGCATTGACAGAAGACGCTTCTCATAATCGCGCACAAATTCCTTATCAGGATTGTCGTAAAGAGTAGCAGGAAGATAAATGCGAGTAATAGGTTCTGTTGTTCCGTCTTTTCTAGTAACAGTTCGCTTGAGTATGACATTGCCGGAAGGGTAAGGGTCAACGAAACGACGTTTAACCCAGTAAGGGTCATCAACAACAACATCCTCCCCTTTATTCCCAGCGAGTCTAGGATTAGACATACTGCAGCATCGAAGAAAATACTTAAGAACAGGGTCACTAGTCCTAAGGCGAGCCCTAATTGCATCATATTGTGTCTCCAGAATCTTGATTAGCTCATCAAACCCGATGTATGTGAATTCGAGTGATAGGTAGTTGATGTGGTCATTACGGTCTTTGACGTGTCCATACTCATAGCGAAGTCCTGAAGAGAACTTGAAGTAGCTTTGCTTCTCATTCCAGACGACACCAGGGTCAATCTTAGGGAAAGCCTTCTGTGCGCGCATGATGTTTTGCCGGTGGTTCGGCATCAAGCGCATTACTTGCAAAACCCAGCCAACCGAATCGCCCCATTGAAGAGGATTGTCCTTGATTAGCTGAGTAATACCAGGACTATCCTCCTCCCACTGCTTAGGAATCAGCTTGTCATCTTGCTGACAGCGTATGTGCTCAATCATTATCTGCTGAAGAGGGTCAAACAGAAGCACCATTGAGTTGTGTGTAACAACATTCGAGTGGCCAATGATGAATGAACCGTCTCCATCAACCTGAATGCACTTAGTAGGAACGCTCAAACATGGCTCAATTGTTACTTTTGGATTAAAGTTTCGATTCTTTGCAATGCATCCATTAAATGTCTTGTGTGAGAACCTGTAAAAAGCGTGTTGCGACCTATCGCGCTTGTAATTAAAAGCCCCGTCAACAGCAAGATTGTTAAACAGTCTCTGTACAGAGACACTCGAAGGGGAATCTTTCTCATAGCGCGGAACTACTCCTCTTAGGCCTGCCCAGATTCCTCTGAGTACGCCCTTCATTGTCTTTGCTGAGTTGTAGAGATACAGAAAAGGTATAGTTCTTTCGTGTCCAGGCTTGAGAGCATTCCTTATATATGACCTGTGCTCTTCTGATTTGAGCTGATAGACTCCTAGACGTATTTCTTCAACGTATTTTTCCCAGTAAGGACACGGATAGTAGGGGGTATCGAGGCTTTCGGCGTCGAAAACCGATGGGTCGTCGTCTAGACCCCTAGAGAAAAGGTATCCGACGAGCTGAGCCGGCATGGGAAGCCGAGTTGCGGCGTAATCGAGCCGTTCTGCCGGCATGAGGCGTAGCGTTTTGCCTCCCTGCTGGAGCCGAAACATGTCCTCGGTGCGCATGACGCGCCCAGTGCTCAAAATCCACAGATGATTTTCGTCACAAACGAATTGCTCTTTCTGTGGATAGTGGACTGTTATTCTGTAACAGGGTCTTCCTACGAATATCTCTGACTCTGCAAGCACTCTCGTTCTGCAGCCAGCCATGTTCATCACACGGTCACCTGGATGCACGTCTTTTAAGTACCTTGGGCCGCACCTAGTTTGAACTATGGTGTCAAGCGCAAGAGCTTTGCCAGGGCCTGCAGCACCGGCACCGAAACACTCGTCTGCACGTGTGCGATGATAACGAGCACCCCATTCTGAAGGCACGTAAACTGGCTGTTCTTTAGACATATACTGCTGATAGTCTGAAATCGCGAACGATTGGATAATCCTGCTTATTCTGATAACAACCCACCATGTGGTATTTTGCTCTAAATGGTTGAAGATGTGTCTCTAGCTCGGATACCTGTAAGTATACATTCCTGACAATCGGTTCTTTGCTCATACAAACAATGTAGGACTTGGAAATCTGCTTGCGAGTCACTGAGTTGACCAGTTTGAAGTTGCAAGTGTGACCAAACTTGCTCCTTACCTCTGCAGTGAACATGATTTTCCTGCGTTTGTCACCCTTTATTGCAGGATAGTCATTGGGGTCAAACTCAATTGACATTAGCTTTCTTTGGACGACGAATGTGTCAATAGGAAGATAGCAGTTACGTTCAGCGTCGAAAGGCTTGTTGCTAGTCATTTCAATGACTTCACCATCGCCAGTTAGCTTGTTGATTAGCACGTTCAACTGGTCTACAGCCGGAACAAGCTTGTCGGAGATGTAGTGTTCGTCTCCGTCCTCACGCAGAGCATCTGGAATGTAGATTTTAGAGTTACTCATATATATACACCTCCAATCCATTTTTCTTTGCGTAATCAATACAGTGCTTAGTTCCTGGTCCACCAGTTGGAAAAGCCAATACAGTTGCATCTGGGTTGTTATCAATCATAGCCTCGTTCCTTCTAGGCCCTGCAGATTTACCAAACTTCTTCCAGTCTGCCTTGAAAACAGTGCATTTTACATCGAAAGACTTGCACCATTCACGAGCAAACTTGTCAGCGCCGGTAGGACAATCACCAACTATTACTAGACTCGGAAGATGAGACTCAATCTTCTCAGTGAACAGCCATTTATCATCAAAATTTCTGCCACCAGTGACAATTAACTTACTCATGACACTCACCAATCATGACTTCTCTAATAGCATTGTAAAGCTTAAGCCGTAGTAGCTCACTTTTCTTAAATTCAATCTTTCCTTCAATCCACTTGGCTTTTTCTTGTGGATGCAAGGATGCCCATTCTTTGGTGGATTTGAATTCTCTGTGCGCTGAGCACAGTGCTCGGTCGGCGGCGTAAGCGACGGATGCCAGCGCTCCTGGTGGGAGCTTAGTGGCTTCAACGTCTGAGATGAAGTGGTGATGTTGAGTCTCGGGGAGAGATAGCGGATTGCGAGGATTATCACGGAAAAACTTGCCTTCTCTGTAAAAGAATAAGTCGCCAGTACGCTTATGTCTTACTGGCTCTCCTTCTTTGAAGTCATGAAGTTTCTGGATTGTCATTCCTCAACCTCTATAACAGGTATATCACGCATTGGAGTAGGGGTAGTGAACTGGGCGTACTGAATATTTAGGACGTTCTTGTTCGTACTCTCATCTTTTCTGGATTTGGTGATTGCAAGAACAACGCGTTCAGCCATCTTGATACCATTGGGTACATCGCTGCTTGACATCCAGTTCGCCTTGGCAATACGTATCTTCCGTTCTCTCTCACTAGATGGAAGAGCATCCCATTCACGCGGATACGCAAGAACTTCTCCTTTGTCGTCGAACTCGATTTCGGCAAAACGTAGTGAATCCTTTACAATCTCAGAAGAGTCACGGAGTAGCGAGTCTTCAATCTGTTTTACTTCTGCAAGAGATAGCTCCTGCTCGACCTTTGCCAGCTCCTGTGCAGCCTTCTTGACTGCAATAGCCTTGGAGTTAGTTCTGATTAGCTCAGTGTGAGTTTCTCTCTTCTTAGGCAATTTTCAAGTACTCCTTCCAGGGAACGTGTCGACCGTCTACTAGGAAACCCCAGTCTCTTCCTTTTCCGTAAGAGAAGACAAGGGTGATGGTTCCAGGTTTGACGTAGATGACCTTGTGATATTCGTGCTTTCTAACGAAGTTGAAAGACGGCGCTCGGTAGCGCTTCAGATGAAGCACTTTCTCTCCTCCGTATCGAAGTTCTGAGTAGCCGCCCCATAGGATAAAGGACACGAAGAACTGCCACGGGTGCGAATGGAGGGCCGCGTCCTGGTCAGGCTGATGAAACCTATGAAGAAATAGCCTGAAGGGCAACCTGCTTTTGACCTCTTCATTGCCTTCGTAATGGTCTGAAGGCTCGTGGCCTTTGAGGTATCCGAGGATTCGCCAACGCTCCAGATACTTCTTACTATTTTTAATGATTGTTTCTTTTTCAAACATTAGTCTTTCCCTTTCATATGAATATCCAAAGATTCAAGCATAGACTCCTTTGTCATCGGATAGTCAGCCATAACAACAAAAACCCCATATCCGTAGTTAGTTACCTCCCAGTATGGACTAATGCCAAGCACTTGTTTCCATCCGTCACCAGGTATCACACCAGCTTTTTTAAAACCATCCTCGATGAACTTTATAGCCGAGGAACAAATGTTCGACGGGTCTCTCTTCTTGTTCTTCTCGCACACGAGATAGGAGAAGTGTGCGGCTTCTACTGGCGTCCACTGGGTATCATGGCATACTTGAACGACTGCACCACTCCAAAGTTGCTTGACCTTGTTGTATTGATTGAAACGCTTGAATGGATTCTTGCTCTGACCCTTCATTCTGATGAGACTGGAGGTCTGCGGAGACTGCATTCCTCTAGCGTTTTCTAGTTCGTTGAGAGAAGGAACTTTGCCGGGAATAAAAAATGTATTGTAAATCATGGCTACCTTTAGAAAGCAAACAAGACCGGGTCCAACTAAATACGTAATCGCAGATTACTTTGGTATTGAGCCAACAACAGTTAAAAGAGTACTTTTAAAACTTGGAATCAAAGAACTTAAGAGTAGACAGGGATATATCATTCCTTTCTCAAAAGAAGAAACATACAGAATAATAAGACACCTAAGGTTCACCGAGGGTCAAAAGATAACACGAGCAATTGAGAAAGACAATGAGAAACGAAGACTTTAAAACAGAGCGCTCATCGAAGCTAACTATTTATGATGTGATGTATATCAGATACAAGCGATACTATGGAGAATTCAACATGACGAATCACGCGAGCAATCTTGGGGTCGACCACTCATGCGTGTTCTCTGCGGCATATGGCAAAAGCTACAAATGGCTACCACTTAAGAAAGAAGATGTAGAAAAATGGTGGATTCATTTCATCCTGACTGGAGAAATGCGTCCCGAACGGAGGGAAATCAAAATACACGATTCTACCAGTTGACTTGTAACGTCGTGGGGCGGTAGAAACCTATCTTAGTGGTTCTCACCATAGGTGTCCCGAGAAAGCGGAAGCGCCGGGACGCCTGGTGAGACTTAGGACTGGTCCTAGGATTCACTCGGTAGCTGCCCCTGAATCAGTGGAAAGAAGCGGCCTGCGTTGGCCGCCCCGACCGTGAGGCTGTAGTCCGAACGGTAACAGGATTGATTCACTGAGTGGCTTCGCGCCCCCAAGCTGGTTGGGGGCCTGGGTTAACCAATGCGAGCCGCCGCAGAACACCAGTTCAGGCGAGCAGCAGTGGATAACTGATAACAGTCCGAGAGAAGACCTAACGGCAAGTGGTTTGAGACGCCTCTAGAGTTGAACTCTAGGGGCTTACTTGTTTGAAGTAAAAAGAATCAGTCTGATTACTCTGGCACTGACGTGCCTTGTTTTCCCTTCGGGTTAGTGGCTGGTTGGAGAAGGCTGGACTGAACCCCGGTTTCCTTGCCTACCAGACACCTAGGTTGTCACCAGACATCTAGTTGTATCCAATGAGAGTTGCTTTACTATTGGTGGCATCAATCAATGCTTGTTAATAGTCCAAAGTCATTTTCCAAATCCTGGGGAATATGGGTGCCCCCCTGCCAGCAGGGGGTTGTTCTCTGAGGGTACCCGGTGGGTCCATGTAGGTGGAGTGCCGCAGGGATATCAGGGGTGAAGCGGTGTGCATGCATGCACAACACTTCACTCACAAGTAGGTGTTGGTGTGGTACCAGACGACACACAAGCTGACGCAAGGCACTTGTGGGTTGCCTGGAGTTGTTGTAAGGTGTAGTCTCCTGATTCAGTGGGAGGTAGGGGAGGGAGGGTTGGTCCACCCCCATCTCCACACTCAACCATCCAGTCACCAGCTGGAGTTGAGACGGTGCTCAACCCGAGTAACCCCGGCAGCCGCTGCCTCCTTTGCCGGAAGCAGCAGCCACCTAGAGGGTGGGACCAGCGGTAGCCTAGCCACGAGAGGCGTACGAGTCGACCAGCTCCAGCCGGCCAGTAACAACCTCAGGAGCCCACCAGCTAGCAGCGTCGACTGAGCACTGAGGTGGCAGCGAGCCGTGCTCACGGCCCACGAGGCACAGTTCGTCGGCGAGCTTGCGGGCCTTGTCCCAGCAGCGGGCGTGAAGGGCCATGAGGAGGTCATTGTGCAGGGAGTGGGCGTGGACGTGGTGGTTGGTCATGGGTCTGGTTTCCTTGGTTAGCTGGGCAGCTTGCTTGCTGCCCACCTCTTAGGTGTAGCTCATGGCTGAGCCGGTGCCAGTGGTATCAGCAAGCTGAGCTCAGTTTTGTGAGCAGAGGTAGGCGCCAGTGGTTTTTTCAACTTTCTGTGCTGCCGAGCTTGCACGGCTCTCAGCATCAGCTAGTCTGAGCACTGAGGCAAGGGTGACGGCCTGACCAACTAAGTCACCCACCGCTGAGCCAGCGGGATACAAGCCGGCCCCTGGCTGAGCAACCGGAGCGAACAACTGCTCAACTTTTCCCACTGCCCCTCGGGGCGTCTACCAACCACAAGCAACCTAGGAGCCTGCCAACCATGACCACCATCCGATTCACCAGCCTTGCCAACCAGCCCGCAACCATCACCTTTGAGTCGCTCGCTGACCGTCTAGACCGACGCCACAGGCTGCTCTCTCTGGCTAAGCTCGCCGAGAGCGCTGGATGCCCCAAGAGCGCCGAAGACTACCGGCGTATGGCAGACGCTCTGCTCTGATTGGTAGGGTACGGAGCCGCGGCCCGCTGCTGGTACAGCGGGCCTCACTCTGAATCCAACCTACAGCCAACAAGGAGAAGCCAGACATGAAGACATGCTGCGAAACTTGCATGTGTTACGCCGTCAACGGCGACGCAACCGCCTACGACTACGACCCATACACCGCTGACCGTCGCCAAGCGTCGGCTGACAAGGCCCTTGAGAACCTCTCTGAGAGCGAGCTGAGCGACGCAGACCCTGAGTACGTGGAAGGAGAGGAATGCTCTCTGTGCGGCGAGGAGTTCTCCGGCTACGGCTGGCTCATCTCTGAGTAACCCACAGTAACCTACCAATCTAACCCGTCAGTGCGTTTTCAGCGTCTGGCGGGTTGCAAGGCCCCGATTCTCTTCCACACTGTACTGTGGCTCCGGGAATACCGGAGATTGAACCTCTCAACTAAGGAGTAGCCACTGTGTCTAAGTCTCACTACCGAATCGTCCGCCGCAACTTTCGCAAGGGTAATGTAGTCCGTACTTGGGTGACTAACATCCCAGTCACTGAAGAACAGGCTAGGTTTCGGGCTCACCAGCACTCGACTCGTGGAACATGCGTAGAGATTATGCCGGTGGGTTCAAACGAGGAACGCTCCCTCTTTAGGGAGATAGGCCCTTGCCCGGCAGAAGGCCTGTTTATCTGAGGTAGCCCACGAGCCACCCTGAGCCGCTGCTTAGCGGCCGCTCAGGGGAGCTTGTGAGCCACCTACCAATCCAAGGAACCAACACCATGATGCACGCAATCCTAGCCGTCCTCGCCCTGTCTTCGGCTCCTGTCGAGTCGCCCAAGCCGGATTCCGGGGGCGGATGCCATGAGTCACGCAAGACGACCATCCAGCACACCACGGATGGCCGTGTGGTCATCAGGACCCGCACAGTGCTCGTTTGCGAGCCGAAGGGAGGCAAGTGATGACTAATCTTCAGAAGTATAGTGAATTCAGACCAGGCGCCCACGACCGCGCAGGCCTCGGATTGCCAGATTGCCAGGATTGGCTTGTTGCTGCTGCCGTTACCAACCGCGACGCTGATTGCCTCACTGAGAGCAACTGGATATGTCAACTGGACGCCTTGCGCGCTGCTGATGCGGACGGAGAAGGGAAACCCGAAGGGCCAGACGACACCGATGCCAGTTGGTTCGTCGCATCGTTCAACCACTGGGCGTGTGGGTGGTTCAAGATTGTGCTCGTGCGACCGGATAGCGCGGCACACGCCACGGCAGAGGACATCGCTCGGCGCCTGGACAGCTACCCTGTGCTCGACGAAGACGACTTCAATGAGCGAGAGAAGGAAGAGGCCGACCGTGTGTGGTCCGAATGCTACGACACGGAAGACCGAGTCCAGTACATTCGAGAAAACCGCTACCACTTTGACTTCAGTAGCTTCGCTGACATGCTCTCGTGTGCGCGCGGGAAGTACTTCGCAGGCTACCCAGGGGAGTTGCTGTCATGAAAGTACAGCTCGGAGAAGCTTGGGAGTAACGAAAAGGAGCGAGATATGACGATTGAAAAGCGTCTCAAGGGCGGGTACAGGGTAATTGCTCTGTTTGAAGACAGTCGTGTTCCTGTAGTGAAGGTTATTGGCCACTGGGCAGTGTTAGCTAGGACTGAGTCTCCGCTCATTCATCTGAATACCATTAGAAGCTGGATTGTGAAGGAAGGTATAAACCCACTGCGCTACGACTACCATTGGTCTGTCGAGGGCGGCAATGCAGACAACCTTGGCTCTTTGATGGGACTGGATAACCTAGTTGCCAAGTGGGCAGCTGACAGCACTGCCAAAAAGACAAGGCTCAACATTGATAAAGCAGAGCGCGAGTACCGCGCTCACAACGGAGAGAAAGGACTGCTGCCATGAAGGTTAGACCGCTCCGCTATGACTACCACTGGTCTGCAGTGGGCGGCAATGCCGGGCACCTGGACACGTTCGAGGAACTGGACTCTTTGGCAGCCAAGTGGTCTAGGCCTTACATGACTAACCAATACATGTTGCCGGCTGAGCGTGAGTACAACGCTCACGGTCGAGAGGAAGGACTACTGCCATGAAGGTCTGCCAGACATGCGTCGTCTACGCTCTGTATGACGACCCTACGGGTTACGACATCAACCCGGAGACGTCCGACGCTCGATACCAAACAGCCGCTGAGAGGCTACCGGAGCTAATCAAGGGATACAGCGCAATCAAGCATGAAAAGTGGGATGAGTCTTTTCACTGTGACGCTTGCAACAGTGAGCAACACGGACTACACACAGTAGTGGGTTAACCCATGGTACATCGGCCACTGGAAACAGTGACCGACATACTGTGAGCCAACACACATCAACAGCTCTGACCGGCAGCAAGGCTGGCGGGGAGGGCTGCAACACACAGGAGAATTCAAGTCATGAAACATCGCAAGCCAGATTACCATTGGGAAGCAATCAAGTACTGCGCGGAAAAAGGTGTTCACGTATGCCATCATCACACGGCATTCCAGGATGCCGTCTGGACCCTAGAGCGCTCAGCCGCTCGTGGATATGAGGCTCTAGACGCCTACTGCCGGTCGGTCAAGTCAACGTTAAGAGCAAACCGTTGGTAGGCGCTGTGAGCGCCCCGGTGAACCTAGACTGCATGTCCAGAGAGGAACTTATTGAGTTCTGGGATAAGTACAGAGGAAGGTCTAGGAAGACCGCAGAGGGACTAATGGGTAAGCGACCTAGGTACGTTGCAATCGCCAACACTCTAGCGGCGTATGCAATATCCAAGGCCTCTGCGATAGCTTGTCGCTTAGAAGGACGTATCGAGAGCGCTCAAGCCTACGAAGAACACTGCGAGTCTTACTACGAACGACTACCTGATGACATCAAGTGGTAAGATAAAGAAAGGTATGACAATGGGAAAGTATGTAGTTCAAGTTCCGTTCGCTGGCTCGTTCACTGTTGAGGTCGAAGCAAGCAGCGAAGATGAAGCGATTGAAAACGCACTGGAGCATTACCCAGACTTCAGCCAAGAACAACCTGACGGACTAGAAGTGTGCGATGTAGAGGTACTGAGGCACATCACTAACGGAAACGTCTGCTACGCGCCATGCTGGGATGCCGAGGTAGTAGATTATCCTGAAGAGGATGAGTAAGTAATCAGACAGTCGGCTCCCCTAGGGGAGCCGGCAATCTGGAGACTCACTCAAACACGAAAGGTAGACCAATGTCATACGAGACAGAGAAGAAACGCCGCGCGCGTCGAACAGACGAGCAGATGCTGGACACAATCCGGGCAGAAGACGGCGTGGCAGGCGAAGTACTGTGGGCCAAGAAACGGCTCCTAAACAAGTTAGACCAGGGGCGCGAGCTGATGGGTCAGCTGAGCCCCGAGGCCCGTCAGATGCTTCTTGAGAGCCGTCCTGAGCTGAAGGTGTTCGACTGATGCTGGCGCTATGTGGGATTATCGTGCTCGCTATCGGGTTCTCTGCTGAGTCTCTCGTGCTAATGGCAGTAGGTGGTTACCTATGCTACATTGGGTGCTAACATGATGTTCAAGAAACCAAAGGTGCGAGTATGGGCACCGTGTGAGTGGATTCCTTACGAGGATGAGCACGGTATCACAGAGCAGTGTGTGAGCACTAGGACACTCCTGTCGTTCGACCGGCGAGAGAAGGTGCGAGAAGGTCGAAAGCCTCCCTGCTACGCGGTTGCTGTGGAAACACACAGGCTCTATGGCGGGCCCGAAGAAGGAGGCTGGTACTACGACCGCTCCTACGTGGTAGAAGCGTTCGCAGCCGTTGACTACCGCTCGCTGCTGGCAGCCGTCAGAGTCCTCTGCGAAGACCATCCTACCTGCCCATACGGTCGCCACTCGGCGGCTTCTAGCCGACCTGACGTGACAATCTACCTGGTCTATGACAAGGCTCACATAGACCACTTCGATGAATCCAATGAGCCGAAGCCGAGGTATGAATGATGAAAAGAATCGTGTTGATTGGGCTTGCGCTAGCATGTGCTAGCGAGGATAGCCGTGAGTGTGTACCTGGTGCGTCAGAAGCTGACAGGTTCTGCAGCGATGACGGGTATTGGATTACGAGAGAAGATAATGTTGAGGTTGTCAGAGAGCCAGCAATCGAATGCAAAGGACTCGATTCTGGAGAATATCTATTGAACTATAGGCTGTCCGGTGGCTCTTCAGTTTGCCCACCATTGCCACCTGAACTATTCGTTGTTAGGACAGACGGGACAGTTGTATCTGGAGAAAAAAGCGACAACTGTCATGATTCTGTATCTGTTGATTCTTGTCAGAGGACAGGCATAAGAAAGTGCCGAACAGATGACTGTGAAGTGGATGTTATCGTGACAGTTGACATGCTTGACATGTCCGGCAAGGCACAGGTTTCTGTTGACTGCGATGGTACGTTCGTAAGGTGCTTGTATGATGTGGAGATTAGCAAACAATGAAGCAGCTAACTGCCAACATCTACCACCCTGTAAGCAAGTGGACCCAAACACAGACATTCGTATACAATGTAGAGCAATCTGATATGTTCTACGTTGGAATAGGTCTGATGAGCCGTGTCAACTACAAGTGGGACAAACCAACACTACTCGCGCAAAGCGTGATTGACTCGCGCGTACCGCCTGTCAGGGTAACCGTTCACAAGTGCATCGAGGTAACACAATGAAAGCAAAAGCAGTACTGTACATCAACGGCAAGAAGGTCGGAGAGTCCGATAACCAGAGTCTCGTTCGAGAGCTGTTCAACGACATCCTCTCCCAGAAGAAAGAAGTCAAGCAACAGTCTGATAATGAGGAATACACTCTGCATATCTTAGATGTAAGCAATAAGATTGCAGCAATCAAAGCTGTAAGGGATATTGCTGGAATGGGTCTCAAGGAAGCAAAGGACTTCATTGAGGGTTTTGACAGGAAACTTACACTGAAAGGATATGAAAACTATGAGAATGCTTGCCGCTTGCTCCGTGATGCTGGCTGTTTCGTGCGCCCAGCCTAGCGAGCCTCCTAAGGGCCAGTCTTCTGACCCCTACACGCTCCTGAGAGCAGCCCGAAACCGCTGGTACCTCGCGACTGGAGTAGTCCAGAGTCACTCCGAGAGGCTAGTGGTGCACGAGAAGAACTTCGACTGTAACCACACTCTTGTGTGTACCGGCGGGCACTCTTGGAACCCTCATACCATCCACTACTCGCTTCAGTCGCCTGACGTAGGAGTCACGATGCTTCATGAGGTAGGACACTGCTACGGTGGCAGCTGGCATCACAATCAAGTAGGAGTCATGAATGAATATGGCTCGCACTCATGCATCACCAAAGATGACCTAAAACACATGTGCTCGCACATTGAGTGCCTGTGGGAGAAACCAGAATGTTGAAACTATGGGCAGGATTCATTGCATCGAGTACACTAGCCGTGCTCGCCCCAATCGCTGTGTTCTCACAGATAATCCCTGCGCAGGCGCAGGAGAAGCCAATCATCAAGTGCTCGCGCGGTAAGGTACTAGTTTGCACTGAGCGTAACCTAGAACAGGAATCAGGAAAGGTGGTGGAGTGTGAGTGTGTCAGAAAAGAAGATTGAGACCGTTCGTTTCATTGGCTATCTGTTGGAAACCAATGGCACTACCGGGGCAATTGCTAGGGGTAAGGACGGAAGTGCAGTAGTTGAAGATTGTGAACAAGCGTGTAAATGGTGCCTACATGGTGCTAGGTATGTTGCAGTTAATCGTCTGAATCTTCAGTTTATATATGGATTAATCACTGCAAACTATTGGGACAATCTAAGTGATGAGGAAAGAAAGTCCTACATCAACAAACTCAAGAACTACGATGGCACACAGGACTTGTCATGTGTGTGAGTGATGATGACTTACGCAAGTTCTGGAACAGAATGGAACTTTGGGCGATAGTACTTGACAAGCAACTTCGTAGTGAGTACATTGAAGTGTGCATCATTGAAGAAGTCTACGATGCATGGCTCGGCTGCCCCTCTGAGAGTGTGGAGAACTAATGAACGAAGAACTGAGGATGAAGTGTGACTCACTGAAAGCAGGCTGGAAGCGTAACAGGCGTGAGCTAGACCGGCTACGTGATGAGTCAATCGAGGTTGCTCGCACGCTCAGGCAGGCAGGCTGGAGCTACCAAGCGATAGCAGAGGAACTAGGTTCATACCCGAATCAGATTGGACGTTGGGTTGGACACGGTAGTAGATACTAAGTATGAGTGGAAAGCCAGAGATGGCCTAGACTTAGATGAGATAAACTGGGAACTCAGGGTTGACGGTAGATATGTAGGCCAATTGTCTAGGATTGGGCATTGTAATTGGAACATATATTCTTCTGACTTATGTTTAACCAACAACGGCTCACATTCAATAAGAGAAGCTGCATTCCTTCTATTAATTGCAGCAAAAGAAAAATACGGAAAGTAATCATGAAAAACAACGAAGATAATTGCGAGTTTACGAATTGGGTTGAGTCATGGGACGGAGTCGTCGACGACGGCTCATGGGAGGATGCCTCCTCTCTGGTTGACTTCGGTGCAGACGTGGACACGCTTGTTGGACCATTCCCTGGCGACCTGGTAGCAGTGCGTGCCGAGCTTGTGAAAAGTGAGCTAGAGCGTGCCCCTACAGAGCCTTGCCCTCCAATGATGAGCTACTGTGAGGTAGACGAGCTGGAGCAAGAACCGGACTCCGAGCCGCTCACTGTCAGGCAACGAGGAGTTGACGAAGAACCGTTTGAGCTGGTCGAAGAAAGAAAAGTGCAAGTCTTCGCCAATGCAGACTTGACTGCCGGCTACTGGCAACTATACTGAGACCCGTAACAAGGATTTAGCCACTGACCACAGTGGCAGCTTTTAACTGAAAGGATACACTATGTTGTTTAATAAAGAGACGGTCGAAGTGACCGAAGAGAAGCCTGCCCGTCGGCAGAACCGCACGAACCTCGCGCAGCTCGCGCATCTTGGCGCTGGCGCTCGCCATGTTGAGCAGGCGATGGCGCTCATCAAGTACCTGCGCGCTAACGATGCAAAGCGAGTGAAGCTGATTCAGGCTTGTACGCCTGAGGCGCTTGAGGTCGCTGCCAAGCAGGTTGACGTTAGCCTGCCTGAAGCGGCTGAGTAAGACCACGCACGAGAGAGGTGTCCATAACGCCCATGGTTATCTCTCGATGCTGGCCCATAAGCTGTAGGCCACGACGCAGCTAGGTCAGGGTTCCTCCACATGCACCCGTTGTATTGACCTCAGTCCAGTCATAGACCAACATAGGACAGGCATTCTGGTAGATGCCCCCACAGCCCGCCACTCTTCTGAGTGAGCGGGCTTTCTGGGTGCCACTACATAGGGCAATCTTTAGTGTTGAAGCCCGACTAG
>Ga0316583_10000140_pt1 | contig 17125 bp, 12 predicted proteins | sample J_170502JBrBrA_D_FD_204513 | JGI IMG/M metagenome (GOLD analysis project Ga0316583, IMG submission 204513) | Rhizosphere microbial communities from salt marsh grasses in Alabama, United States - J_170502JBrBrA | ecosystem: Host-associated > Plants > Roots > Rhizosphere | place: USA: Alabama... | reverse complement strand
TCTTTTATGGCTTCTACACCTTCAACTGATTTTCTCAACGGTGGCGAGATAATTATATCATCGGTATAGTAAGGTAGTATTGAATCAAAATCACCGCTTAACATTGCTTTCTCAATAACTTTATTTATTTTTTCAATTTTTCCTTTTAGAGTGGGTTCTTCCTGCTGTAGCTGCTTGTTTGATCTCCGGTCGTCATTCCGTTCCGTATTTCCGCAGGAGGTGAAGAATATGAGAGATGCAACTAAAACAAAATGATTAATTCTATTTTTCATATTATCGATTCTCCTAATTAATTTTAGATAATAAGAATAACTTTTTATTCTAAAGCTGCATTTTTATTCTTTCACAAATTTTGTTGCAGCGTCAATATTCATTGCGGTTACATCTCCCTTCGCGTTCTTTTCGAAATAAATTGTGTTCTTATTAAATTCATCCAACCAGCCGCCATTTTCATCTGGCGGTTGAAGCCTTATTGTTTTATTTTCGGTCGGATCATAAACTCCAAGAGTTTTATCCACATACTCAACTCTGAATACAGCATTGACAGCTGGGAAGTAGTAATTGCCAATGTAAGGTTTCATATCTGCAGGTATTTCATTCGGAATTTTTAAAGTATCATTCTGTTTTTGCATAGCAACAAGGTTATGAAATACCATATGTGAGATGCTATCGTTTTCAACTTTGCTGAATTCTATAAAAAGTCTGTTTGATAATTTGCAATACCATTTCCCATTTTCATCCGGTTGGTTAAAGGGGAGAACAGCCTGTCCCGGAATATCTACAGAGAGATTCCCTTCTTTTTCAAGAACTTGGAAAATTTTTCCACTTTTTGGTTCTTTATATTTGCCGAGATAAGGAGCAAACATTTCATTTGCTGATTTTGATACTTCAGAGGATTTATCACCGAGTTTGTAATCAAGTATTTCAATGCTCTTTGCATTGAATGATGATGAAGCAAGCCGATGTTCAGAAATTCTTATATGTCCGGCGTCTATAAAGTCGGTTTCAAAAGCCGTAGCGTCAACCGGGATCCAGCCAGCCTCTCCCATAAAAATTTCATTCCATGCATGCTGACCAAATGCGCCACCCATATTGGGCACATACATTCCTCCGTAAACAACTCTGGCAGGGATTCCAACAGCACGGCAAAATGCAGCAAGCAGCATTGAGTGAGCACCGCACTCCCCAGCTTTCATATCGTAAGCACCTCGAGCCGAACCTCCGCCAGGAATTGCATAATGAATCTTTTCAGCTACCCATTTGCTCAACATTTTTGCAGCCTCCCAGCTGTTCTTTGCATCCTTTGTAATTGTTTTTGCTTCATCTATTAATACCCGGTCGTCTGATTGAATACTGTTTGAAGGATGAAGGTATTCTTGCAATGATAAATCTTTGCTGAAATCCGGTGGGAAAGGAGGGGCATTTTCACCGTTATATCTATCATATTTAATTTCCATTATTCCTTTAATGAGATTATCTTTTACGGTCCCTTCAAATTTCTGTCCAAGTACATTTAAATCTTCCGGTTTAAGATTTATTCCTGTAGGTTGAATCTCAACTTTAAGCTTCATATAAGAAATTGCCTGAACATCCGAGATAGATTTATTAGTTTTGGTTAGAATCGAACCATCCATACTTGCAACTTTGATTTTATCAACAATTGTTTGGTCGGTCAGATACACTTTTCTATTAAGAACGTGAAACATTACAAAGTATCCTAGCTCCGGTGCAAGCCAGTATTTAATTTTAACCCCTGTTTTATTGTTATGTTGTTCTATTATTATTGTTTTATACCTTTTCCCTGCGAGTTCTATTTCTTCTTCTCCTATTTTCTTAAATGTTGAATTTTGTATATCAGAATCGATTGCTTCCAGAATATCGTAGCTGACCTCCTTTGCATTATTTTCGACAAATTCTCTCTTTAGATTTGTAAAGACTTCATCAGAGCCGCAAAGAATTTCCGGAGTGAGTTCAATACTTTTTGGTTCTCCCATCAGGGATGAGCTAATTACAGCTTTCCCGTTTTCTACTTTCACATCAAACTTTCTATTAATAGGTCCCTGGTTTATTTCTCCGTTAATCTGGTAACATCTTTTTGTAACCGGATCCAGGATCGATGTAATATTCATATTTGTATTAAATTCGCTCTCGAAAAGGGAGAGCATAATGAACATATTGAGCTTTTGGCTTAAATACTTTTTACCTTCCAACTGAATTGTTTTTTCAATTGATTCAGTATAACCGCAAACAATCCCATTTATTTCAATAGCATAATAGACTTTTTCTTCCTGCCCTTTAGAGGCATAGCACGAATTGCTAATAATTATTAAAATTGAAATCAGAAATAACTTTATATATTTCATCTCAACCTCCGGGAAATATTGTGTTTGATTTTGTAATAGTAAGTGGAATCGTTATAAAAGAGGCAACAGGCAGTATTTGAATTAAAGGATTGTAGTTTATAACAAATAACTGCAAATATTGGCAGTTCGATATGGTGCAAAAGAAATTTTGCTTTATTACCAAGCAAATTTTATCTGCTGTTTTCACCCCCCGTTTATTTTCTTTATTCCCCGCAAATGTCATCAACAGAAACTTTAATAACGGGAAATGAAGCTTTGATAACTTCATTTCGTTGCCCCATGATTTATTCAGCCTGTGATGCAGCCCTACGATTTGTTCGGAAGGAATAATTTGGGCAGGAAAACCAAATCGTTTAATAGAATTATATGTTTTCCTCCTTTAAGTATCAATTCATTCACACAAAAATTTGCCCGTTTATGTAAAAGTGGGTTTTAGGTGCTATCTCACACAAATACAATAATTAAGAGTCTTTTGAAGTTTCACAGAAATTATCCTTGTTGAGCTTGAAAAGCTGACACTGTTTCGTTTTTCATTATTAGCCTAAATCAGAAGTTTTGGGATTGCAGGCAGAGATATTTTAATAGACCTAGTTCATCCTTTACTAAATATTAGGAGCAATTCCCTATGTAGTTCATACTAGCTGTTGATGAAGTTTATTGATTTGTCCTTTTGTTGAGTGATTCTGTCAGGAAAAGTACTTCTCTTAACTCTACAATTCTTATCTAAAAATAATAACTACCTATGATATATCATTAGGGCGGGGAGGAGGCTTGTTATAGCGTTATCAGAGCGTTTTCAAAGCGTTTTCAAAGCGTTTTCAGAGCGTTTTCAGAGAGTACCTGAGAGTGGGATCAAAAACTGAAAGGAATGGCTGATAATGCCTCAGATGAGATTTGATATTGTCTATCGCAGGCGGACATATTATTTAGAAGATTGTGGAACAAAAATTTTTCTGACCAGCAGGTCATTTAAGGCCAGGTGAAGGCTGGTTGTACCCTAGTTGTGACGGCAGGAATTGCTGGGAGATTCATCGGAGGTAGAATGCAAGATAAGCGCAATGGAAGTGCAATAAAAGATCAATAGCAGGCCAATTGGGAAAAGCCCAGATTATAGTTCATTCTTTTAGCCATTTCAATGCTGCATCATATTCCGAAAACAACATTACATCATAACCAGCGTTTCGAGTAACAGTCTCATAAAAATTAAGGTCACGTGATTCCGAACCGGCGTAAAGAACTGCTATTTTATTACTGCGGGGCATACTATGCTCCATGTACTTACGAGGAATATCATAAATTTCAAAAGTACTTAATCCAATTTCAATTTTGTTTAAATCAAGCAAAACCAACCTACATCTATTTTTTTCCATAGATTCAAGAATTTCTTTACGCAGCTTTTCTTCTGATTCAACATCAATAGTACCTTCGACTTTTGCAGAAAGTATATCATCATTCTCGTTATAATTGATTTCCCATTTCATATTACACCTCTCAAATTGTTGAGTGGTTAATGATTATTTGCACTAAACATTCGCACAAAAACAGGAAGTATATATTGGTTAGGCCTCTTAATTGTAAGATGTTATTAACTTAAAAAATAGAAAGGAATTAAGCAATAGAATCTTTAAAGCAAATCAAAATATGGCACATTGGTCTACAATGTTATACTTTTATATTATAAAAAGAATGTTAATTTAATACCGTTATTTAGCAAGATTTTAATGAATGTCTCAATAAAAGAAAAGATCAGACAAATAGTGAGCTCAAAGAATTACTTCGATTCAAAAGAAGACTGCCTTTGTTATTCCTTCGATGCTACACCTCTTTTAACACAAATGCCTGAATGCATTGTCTTCCCAGAAAGTGAAGAGCAGATATCAAACATATTGAAGCTTGCAAACCAGGAATTTTTTAACATTGTTCCGAGAGGATCAGGAACAGGGTTAAGCGGCGGTGCGATTCCGGTTGAGAATTGTGTTGTGCTTGTTATGACAAAATGGAATAAAATCCTGGAAATAGATAATGCCAATCTTACAGCAACGGTTCAGCCGGGAGTAGTAACAGGAATTTTACAAAATGAAGTTGAAAAGCTTGGACTTTTTTATCCGCCTGATCCGGGAAGTGTGAGCGTCTGTACAATCGGGGGAAATGTTGCTAACAATGCCGGCGGATTGCGAGGATTGAAATACGGTGTTACAAAAAATTATGTCCTCGGTACAGAGATGATTCTGCCTAACGGTGATCTGTTAAAAACAGGCGGCAAAAATGTTAAAGACGCTGCCGGTTATAATCTCAGAGATTTTATTGTCGGCAGCGAAGGAACTCTGGGCATCATTACAAAAATATTGTTAAAGCTAATTCCTAAACCGACGGAATCAATTACAATTCTTGCTTACTTCGATAAGCTTTCATATTCGGCAAAGGCTGTTTCTGATATTATATCGTCGCATATCACTCCTTCGATGATGGAATTTCTTGACAACACAACAATCAACTGTGTTGAAGATTATACCAAAGTGGGTTTACCACGAAACAGTGAAGCTATATTATTGATAGAAGTCGATGGCAGGGGAAGCATAGTAGGCGAAGATGCCGAAACGATCAAGAATATTTTGAAAAATAATCATGCATCTGCCGTAAAAACTGCATCGGATATTAATGAAGCATTATCGTTAAAGTCAGCAAGAAGGAGCGCTTTCAGTGCTCTGGCAAGGATGCGTCCGACTACAATACTTGAAGATGCAACAGTGCCTAGAAGCGAACTGCCTGTTATGATTGAAAGAGTAACTGAAGCAGGGAAGAAGTTCGATGTGACTTTCGGTAATTTCGGCCACGCAGGAGACGGCAATCTGCATCCAACCTGTCTTACAGACGAGAGAGATAAGAATGAAATAGAAAGGGCACACAAAGCTTTTGATTATATTTTTAATGAGGCAATTAAATTAGGCGGAACTATAACGGGTGAACATGGAACCGGACTTGCTAAAAAACAGTTTTTAGAACAAGTTGCGGGCATACCCGGAGTAGAAATGATGAAGAAGATTAAGTCGGTTATTGATGAAAATAATATTCTTAATCCGGGCAAAATATTTTCCATCTCTCCCCGGTGTGAAAGTCCTTTGCCATTTAGCAGAGAACAAATCTCAAATTATAAATGAACCCGGATTTCTTAAGAAATATTCCTGCCGATATTCTTCCGCCCGATGATGTTTTATCACAATGCATTCATTGCGGAATGTGTCTGGCTGTTTGTCCAACTTACGATTTTACTAAATTAGAAAGATCATCTCCTCGTGGTAGAATTAAAATGATTAGATCTGTAGCAGATGGTGAAATTCAGATTTCAAATATATTCTCGGAAGAGATGAATTTTTGCCTCGATTGCCAAGCCTGTGAAACAGCCTGCCCTGCCGGAGTAAAATACGGTAAACTTGTTGAATCAGCAAGGGTATTGATTGATGAAAAATTTTTAAGATATTCTTTTAGAATCAAGTTAAAAAGGTTCCTGTTGAGAAAAATAGTAGCAGACAAGAATAATCTTAAATTATCCGCCAGGATATTGAGATTTTATCAAAAATCTTTTTTGAAAAGTTTATTAGAGAAATCAGGATTATTAAAAATATTTTCAAAAGAATTACCTGAAATTTCAAAGCTTTCACCTGAAATTTCCGATTTCTTCAGTGACGAACAAATTCCTGAAATTTCAAAACCGGAAGAGGATGTAAAATACAAAACTGCATTTCATTTCGGCTGCATTATGAATGTGGCTTTTGCAGAAATCAACAAAGACACTATTGATGTACTCAAGAAATTTTCCTGCAAAGTCTTTACTCCGTGTAACCAGGTTTGCTGTGGATCGCTTCATGCGCACAACGGCGATATTGAATTTGCGAAATCGCTGGCAAGAAAGAATATCAGTGCATTTGAAGAAGAGGAATACGATTATTTGATATCAAATTCTGCCGGCTGCGGTGCATTCCTTAAAGAGTATGATTACCTTTTGAAGGATGACCCAAATTATTCGGAAAGAGCAGCGATTTTTTCGGAAAAGGTAAAGGACATATCAGAATTCCTTTTTGACAAGAAGCCGGAACATGGCTATAAAGACATTAATACTCGTATAACCTATCATGATGCCTGTCACTTAGCACATTCACAAAAAGTTGTATCTGAGCCAAGGGAACTATTGAAATCAATAAATGGTTTAGATGTTGTGGAAATGGAGGGTACGAACTACTGCTGCGGCAGCGCCGGAATTTATAATGTAACAAGATTCTCTGATTCAATTTATTTCCTGAGAAATAAAATTGACCATATCAAAGCCACAAACCCGGCTTTTATTGTCACTAGCAACCCGGGTTGTATATCACAGATTAAGTATGGTGTTGAAAAATTCAATTGTGAAGCGAAAGTCATTCACATTGTTAGTTTGGTAAAAATGGCCTTGAACGATTTTAATTCTCGAAAATGAAAAAATGAAGGGTCAGGCTATGGTGTGTTATAACGAGTAATGGGTGTAAAGCAATATTGACCGGAGAGTTCAAAAAAATAAAAATTATAATAAATTTTCTATTTAAGCCCTTTGTTTTATTAATGTAATTATTTAGTTTAATCGACTAAGATTTATTAGGTTTTAATCTAAATAAATCATTGCGGATCAGCCTTTTAGCCGCATCATTTTTATCGTAACAATAACTTAAACAATACAGGACAAAATAATTTTATTGGCCGGATATTAATGTTGTTATGAACATACTTTTTACAAAATTATTGCTTGTAAATCTTATAGGTAAATGATGAAAAAATCTTTTTTGGATTATGTTCTCAGAGTCAGATTACCCATCACTGTCTTCGTCATATTAGCCTCATTTACAATCACATATTTTGCTTCGCGTGCAGAAAGAGACGGCGTAGGTTATACACCTGTTCAACCGATAAATTTTTCACATAAGCTTCACGCAGGATTAATGAAGATCGATTGCCAGTATTGTCATACCGGTGTGGAAAAATCGCGTCATGCCATGGTACCTGCAGTTTCGACGTGCATGAATTGTCACACAATCGCCAAAAAAGATTCACCTGAAATTAAAAAATTAACAAAATATTACGAAGAAGGTATTGCTTTACCCTGGAAGAGAGTGCACAGAGTACCGGGCTTCGCTTATTTTAATCACAGTGTGCATGTTGATTCAGGAATTGATTGTTCGAGCTGTCATGGTGATGTGAGAAATATGGATCACATAGGACAGATGAATTCATTTACAATGGGTGCCTGCCTAGATTGTCACAGAAACGCACATGAGAAGCTACCGTATTTAAAAAATATTAAAAATGGTCCCGACAATTGCTGGGCATGTCATCGTTAAGCGGGAGTTAAAATGGAATTGGAAAATCTTAACCTTAGTAAAAATATGAAAAGAAAAAATTTCTTTTTTAGCCTAGCTGCAGGCGTTGCAGGATTTTTAGCCCTTAGAGCTTTTCCATTTAAAATATTTTCGAAGAGAATTGGTTCGACAAAATCAGAAAATAAACACAGCAGAATCAAAATTAATCCGCTTGCAGTTAGCAGAAAAAATATAGGTGGTAATAATGTCTGAGTTGAAGGACGGAATTAATAAGGAAGAAAAAGAACAGAAAAAAGATCATAATTACTGGCGGAGTTTTGCAGAATTGCATAAGGACCCTGCTTTAATTGCAGCCAGTCAGAATGAATTTGCGGACGGAGTTACCGATGATTTTAATCCTTCCATATTATCAAAAGTTTCAAGACGAAAATTTTTAGCTCTTGTAGGTGCTTCTGCGGCCCTAGCCGGAGTCGGCTGTTCGGATTACAGAGATAAGGGAGAAATTATTCCTTATACGAAAATGCCTGAAGATACTATCGTCGGCAAACCAAAATATTATGCCTCGACTTTTAATTATGGATCGCTGTCACAGGGAGTTCTGATCAAAACACGAGAGGGGCGACCAATTAAAGTTGATGGAAATCCTGACCATCCTGTTAGCGAAGGAAAAATTAATGCGATTGCGCAAGCAAGTGTGCTGAATTTATATGATCCTGATAGATTGCAAAACCCGATGAGGAAAGCCAAAAGCGGTGAATTTTTGAAATCTACCTGGCAGCAGGTTGATTCCGAAATATTAAATGCATTAAACTCGAATTCCGGGAAAGGTATTGCAATTATTACAGGGAAAATTCTCTCACCCACTACCAAAAAAGTACTTGATGATTTTGCTTCAAAATATCCTCATACAAAAATTTATTCTTATGAATTATTTAATGATGAGTTGAGAAATTCCGCCTGGAAAAAATGTTACGGAACAGATTTTTACCCACTGGTAAAATGGGACGAAGCAAAGGTCATTGTTGCCCTGGAATCGGATTTCCTTGGCAATGACGGGCACAAGGTAGAAAATTCAAGGTTATTTACTAATGGCAGAAACGTTAGCGATGCCAAGAACTTTAACAGGCTATATGTAGTCGAAGGAAATATGTCACAAACCGGTATGAATGCCGATTACAGGCTCAAGCTCAGGCCGGATGCACAGCGTGAATTTGTTTTGTGTTTGTTGAATGAAGCAGCGAGAAGAAAAGGCGTACAGCTTTCTTTAGATCTTCCGGATTTTTCGCTAGATGATTTTGCAAAAAGCTATACTCTTAATACGAGAAAATTAAAATATCTTATTGATGATCTCGTAAACAACGCCGGTGCTTCTATCGTTTATGCCGGCAGAACGCTACCTGAAGATGTTCACATTGCAGTTAATTTACTGAATGAAATTCTCGGAAATACAAAGTTATACAGGACAGATTCGTCATCCTATTCAAATTATCCACTCAGCAGCCTGGAAGATTTTGAATCGCTGGTAACAGATATGAATTCAGGTAAAGTAGGAGTTGTTATTCATTTTGATACTGATCCTGTTTATTTATTTCCTAGTGATCTAGGGTACACTAATGCATTAAAGAAAGTTCCTACAGTTATTTCTTTAACTGAAAGTGCAAATGATTCATCTGCTGCAGGAAATTATACCTTGCCAATAAATCATCCGTTCGAATCCTGGGGCGATGCGAAATTCAGAACCGGCTTTTCCTCTTTGCAGCAACCGGTAATTGCTGCTATCTATAATACAAGAGAAAAAGAAGCAGTGCTTCTAAACTGGATCAACGGAGCTAAAGGTAAATTCAGCGATACTATTTATCACGAATATCTAATGAAAAATTGGGAAACTAATGTTTATCCTTCACTGAATTCAAAATTAAGTTTTAAGGAATTCTGGTACGGCGCATTACAGGATGGCAGCATATTAACAAAGGATTCTCCTGAAAGTTATGGGAAATTTAATTCATCCGCCTTAAGTGCTTTAAATATTAAAAAATCAAAGCTTTCGGGATATGCGGTTATTCTAAATGAAAGCTATACTTTGGGAGATGGGAAGTATTTGAATAATGGATGGCTGCAGGAACTTCCTCACCCGGTAAGTAAAATGACCTGGGACAATTATGCTTCAGTATCGCAAAACACTGCAAGAAAACTGGGCGTTGAGAATAATGATATGCTTTCTGTAACAGTTGGAAAAAGGAACCTGAATATACCTGTACTTATTCAACCAGGCTGTGCCGATAATACTATCTCAATTGAATCGGGATGGGGAAGGACAGTTGTTGGAGAAGTTGGTAAAAACACCGGTTTTAATGCGAATGTATTATTATCAAAAGATGCTAAAGATTCATCCTGGTTGTTTAATTCCGGCAGCATTAAAAAAGGAGACGGTTCTTATAAGTTAGTTTCAGCACAGGAACATCATCTCTTTGCAAAGTCACCGGATGATAATATTCTTGGAGAGAGGCATATTATAAAAGAAGGGACAGTAAAACAGTATTTGAAGAATCCTCGTTTTATAGCTGAGATGAGAGAAGAAGAACCTGTCGATCAGATTTACCCAAAACATTCAAATTATTTTACAGGCGTTAAATGGGCAATGTCAATCGATCTGAACAAATGCACGGGCTGTAGTGACTGTGTGGTTGCATGCGTTGCTGAAAATAATAACCCTGTAGTAGGCAAGGATCAGGTTGCTGTTGGAAGAGAAATGCAGTGGCTTAGAATCGATACATATTATTCAGGTTCAGAGGATGATCCTATAGTTAGTACACAGCCTATGCTTTGTCAGCAATGCGATAATGCTCCCTGCGAAAATGTATGTCCTGTTGCAGCAACAACTCACAGCAAGGATGGTTTGAACCAGATGGTTTATAATCGATGTGTGGGAACAAGATACTGCTCAAACAACTGTCCTTATAAAGTGAGAAGATTCAACTTCTTTAATTTCAGGGATCACTTCAGAGATGGTTTCCAGCAGAAAAAATTATTAGACCTTGTTTATAATCCTGAAGTAACGGTTCGATCAAGAGGAGTAATGGAGAAGTGCAGTTTCTGTATTCAGAGAATAGCTGTCGAACGCGCAGATGCAATCAGGGAACACAGGGAAATAATCGGATCGAATGTTCATACTGCCTGCCAGGATGCCTGCAATACTAATGCAATTAATTTCGGTGATATGAATGATAAGAACAGCGAATTTTATAAATACAGGCATCATGAATTAGGATACTACGTACTTGAGCAATTGAATATAAAGCCAAATGTTACCTACCTTGCTAAATTAAGAAATACCCATTCGGAGGAAGTATAGTGAGCATAGATTACAGTAAAGAAATTACTCTCGTTCAAGGCAATCTGACAATGGCAGAACTTGATAATGCCATTGCAAGACCTATGGATGAAAGGCCGGGTAAAAAATATTTTATTGCGCTGGCATTCACAACTTCGCTTCTTCTGCTAGGTATCATCGGTGTATCTTTAACCTTTTATTACGGCATAGGTGAATGGGGTAATAATCAGCCGGTTGCGTGGGGCTGGGGTATTACAAACTTCGTATTCTGGGTAGGTATAGCACATGCAGGAACACTTATATCGGCTATTCTTTATCTGTTGAGACAAAAATGGAGAACAGGAATTTCCAGGTTTGCTGAAGCTATGACGATCTTTGCAGTAATCTGCGCTGGTATATTCCCGATCATTCATACCGGACGTCCCTGGCTTGCAGGATATTTGCTACCTTATCCAAACTCTCATCATTTGTGGCCGAATTTTATTTCGCCACTGATATGGGACGTTTTTGCTGTTTCAACTTATTTTATTGTTTCATTGATGTTCTGGTATACAGGACTTATTCCTGACTTCGCTGTTTTAAGGGACAGGGCTACTTCGAAAATTAAAAAGACAGTTTATTCGCTTTTCAGCCTTGGCTGGAAATTTTCAAACAGGGACTGGAGACATTACGAAAAAACATATATGATTCTGGCTGGTCTAGCCACACCGCTTGTACTTTCGGTTCATTCGGTTGTGAGTTTTGACTTTGCCGCAGCTATTTTGCCCGGATGGCACTCGACAATTTTTCCACCTTACTTTGTTGCCGGAGCCATATTCTCAGGTTTTGCGATGGTTGTGACTGCTCTTATATTTATGAGAAAAGTTTTTAATCTCGAGAATGTTATTACTATGGATCATCTTGACAGGATGAATAAAATTATTCTATTGACAGGATCGATGGTCGGTTATGCTTATCTCATGGAATTTTTTATATCATGGTACAGCGGTATTCCTACTGAACAATATCAGGCTATAAACAGAGCCTTTGGTGAATATGCTTGGGGTTACTGGTTAACTGTAGCCTGCAATGCTGCCTTTCCGCAATTATTCTGGTTCAGAAAATTCAGAAGGTCCATTCCGGTTATGTTTTTCGTTGTAATAATGGTCAATGTTGGTATGTGGATGGAAAGGTTTGTAATTATAGCTTCATCATTGCACAGGGATTTTCTTCCTTCAAGCTGGGGATATTTCCGTCCAACGCTTGTGGATTTCTCTATATTAATAGGAAGCTTTGGATTATTCTTTACATTAGTACTTTTATTTTCGAGAACCTTGCCTGTAGTTACTATGTCTGAAATTAAAGCAGTTGTGGAAGGTGCTCAACCCTCGCACCACGAAGGAGATCATAATGGCTAATAAAAAACTTTATTCACTGGCAGCTCTCTTCAAAACTCCTGATGAGATTATTAATGCCGCAAAGAAGACCACAGCAGCCGGGTATAAAAAATTTGATGTTAATACGCCTTACCCTATGCACGGAATGGATCGTGCAATGGGAATGGGGCAGTCAAAGATTGGGTTTGTAACTTTGTTCTTTGGATTGTCAGGAGCGACATTCATCTTTCTGTTTATGTGGTGGTGCTATGCTGTGAGCTATAATTTAGTAGTGGGAGGTAAACCGTTTTTCGCTGCGCCTGCTTTTATTCCTATAACATTTGAAATCACCGTGCTTTTTGGAGCTATTTCAACTGTGGTTGGAATGATCGCCGTTTATTTCAAACTTCCTGATAATGCTCATCCTTTGCATGATACGGAATATATGAAAGCCGTATCTGCTGATAAGTACGGACTGGTTATTGAAGCCGAAGATGAAAAATTTGATAAGGCCGAAGTGACGGAATTTCTTAAGAAACTCGGCGCATATAAAATTGATAGTATTTACTTTCCGGAACCAGAAAAGTACAGGATGTTTGCACCGAAATTTATTCTCTTCCTGATAGTTGTTGCTGCCCTTACTTCCGGATTGACCTATGTCACATTAAATAAATTAATGTATATAACACCATTTGACTGGATGGATTATCAAAGCAAGTTATCTGCACAGGAAGGAAGTAGTATTTTTGCAAACGGTGAGGGGATGCGTCCGCCTGTAGAAGGCACAATTGCAAGAGGATATATGCCTTATCCTTATAAAGGTGAAGCAAACCCGACACAGGTACTTTCAAATCCAACTATTCCTACCAAGCCAATACTAGATCTTGGAAAAAGAAAATTTTTGACCTTTTGCAGCCCATGTCACGGCAATTTTGGAAATGGTGACAGCAGGTTGCAGGGACAATTCCCAAGCGGACCTACCCTGCATTCGGAAAAAATAATAAACTATCCAGACGGAAGAATTTATCACATAATTACTGATGGTCAAAATGCCATGCCTTCATATGCCAGGCAAATAACCAGAGATGAAAGATGGGCAATTATAGATTATATCAGGGTTTTACAAAGAGCGGAAAACGCCAAAGAGTCTGATTTAAAGTTAGCTAATAAGGAGTCTGTTTCAAATGTCCAAAATTGAATCCGGGTATACTAAAGAAAATTTACCATTATCTGTACAAAAAATCGGGATGATACTTGCCGGTATCGGTTTGGTGCTGGGTGTAGCGGGTTTTCTTGTTAACAGCTATAGAGCATCTTATGCATACCTTGTTTCTTATTTATTCTTTTTAAGTATTGCCGTTGGTTCATTGTTCCTGGTCGCACTGGAATATGCAGCGAATGCAGACTGGAGCACGCCATTCAGAAGAATAAGCGAATTTTTTGCTGCGGCTTTACCTTTATTGCTGATATTTGTTATCCCTCTTTTCTTCAATACCGGTAAATTGTTTCTTTGGTCGCATTCTAGTTATATTCATAGTGATAGTATGCTCGAAGCCAAATCTGCCTACCTGAATACTCCGTTTTTTATGGTAAGAGTGATAGTGATTATTCTGATTTGGTGTGCATTCTACTGGCTGATAACAAAAAATTCACGGAAACAGGACAGTGTGCAGGACCAGCTGCTTACAAAAAGAAATATAACTATATCCGTAATATTTATGCCAATCTTCGCGGTTACAATTACATTAATTGCAGTGGATTGGATTATGAGCCTTGAGTCGAAATGGTTTTCAACTATATTCGGTGTTTATTTATTTGCCGGTGTAGTGTGGAGTTCGCTTGCGGCGCTGACATTAACAGCATTAATATTAAAAGGAAAAGGATACCTTCATTCCGCAATCGGTAAGGATCATTTCTACAGTTTGGGAACATTGATGTTTGCTTTTACCGTGTTTTGGGGATACATAGCCTTTTCACAGTATATGCTGGTCTGGTATGGTAATCTGCCCGATGAGACGTTCTGGTATATGCAAAGATGGGACGGTGGATGGAAACTTATTTCACTCTTATTAATTGTAACTCATTTTATTGTTCCTTTCTTCGGACTATTATCCTACGAGGCCAAAACAAATTTCAAACGATTAAAGTTTATGTCGATATGGATCTTGTGCGTTCATTTCCTTGATCTATACTGGTTAATTATTCCAAGTATGTCAAGAACTGATCACATTTATTCCTTCAGCTGGATTGATTTTGTATATCCCATATTCTTTGTAGGAATTCTGATTCTTGTATTCAACAAAATGACCGAGAAAACTAACTTAGTTCCTGTGGGAGATCCCAAATTAGAACGGGGATTAAACTTTCACCTTTAGTACAGCAGGGCATATATGAGCATTTTTGAAAAAAGTATTAAACAAAAAATAGAAGAAGCTAAAAGAAATCCAGTTACGATACTGGCTTTTGCATATCCCTATCTGCTGGTTATAGGTCTAGCGGTAGGATTATTGTATGTAACAAATTTTAATTTAATTGCCAGGAAAAAAGTTCCGCCGCAGTTGCCCGATACTTCTGCGGTAGTTAAGGATTTACCTTTTAAACATGCTGAAGTTATTCCGCCTGTTGATGTAATGAAAATGAAAAACCCCACACCTGAATTAATTGCGGAAGGCAAAGATTTGTTCTCTGCAAATTGTTCTTCCTGTCATGGGAAGGATGGTAAAGGAGATGGGCCAGCCTCAGCAGGATTAAATCCGCCTCCTAGAAATTACACAAGCAATACCGGCTGGATTAACGGACGAACAACATCAGGTATTTATACAACATTGCAGGAAGGTATAAAAGGAAGCGCTATGGCTTCTTATTCTTACATGAACCCTGAAGATTTGTTTGCTTTAGCTGCTTACATTCGCGCTACATTTATTAAAAATCCGCCAGAAGATACAGATACTGATCTGATGATGTTGGATTTGACATATAATTTATCACAGGGGAAGAAAATCCCTGCGCAAATTCCCACTAGCCTGGCAGAAGATATAATTGTAAAAGAAAATGCCGATAGATATCAGAAAATCCAAAATACTATAAGATCTATTAACCAGGACGCCAATGATGCCGGCGCTAAAATTTTTAAGGATGTAACAATGAATGAAATGAAGGCTCTTGCAATTCTGAGCAATACTCCCGATTGGAAAAAGAACGAGCAGTCTTTTATTACTATAATAGTAAACGAAGTTCATCAGGATGGATTTAATGGAAAGGTATTCAATTTGAATAGTAATCAGTGGGATACGTTGTATAAGTATTTAAGCAAATACATGTGAGTGAGTTTAGCTGGAGGTGAAATTTAATGAACAGGGTTTTCAAACCAACATTGTTCATAATTTTTTTAATTAGTTCGTTTTTATTATTACCAAATTATTCGCTGGCAAAACAAAAAATAGACATTGAAGAGCATCTTGGAAGAAAACTTCCAATGGACGCGGTATTTTTTGATGCTAGCGGAAATAGGGTTGTTCTTAAAAATATTGTCAATAAAACTACTGTGCTTGCGTTCGTTTATTATAAATGTCCGGGAATCTGCACTCCTTTGATGACGGAACTAGCAAATATTGTGAACGAATCGGATTTAGTTCCAGGCAAAGACTATGATATTGTCACGATAAGCTTCGATGATCGTGAGAATCCGCAGGTAGCACTTGAGAAGAAGGGAAATTTTCTGAGTATGATCAATAAACCTTTTCCTTCAGATGCCTGGAGATTCCTAACAGGTGACAGTGTTAATATTTATCGGACAACTGAAGCTGCAGGTTTCCATTTTAAAAGAGTAGGGACACAATTTATTCATACTACTTGCGTGATGTTTATATCTCCGGATGGAAAGATCAGTCGCTATCTTTATCCTGATTATAATTCGAAAGGCGAATTCGGAATTTTGCCTTTCAGTTTTAAAATGGCGGTTTTGGATGCATCAAACGGAAAAGTATTACCCACAGTAGGCAGGTTATTGACATTTTGTTTTAGTTATAGTCCTGTGGATAAAAAATATGTTGTCAACATATTAAATATTTTTGGTGTTGGGACTTTGTTATTGGTTGGAGTATTCGTAGTCTATTTAAGGGTTAAAAAGCCCGGGAAAGTTAAAAGTAAAAAGAGGTAAGTTTTATGGCAGCTGCTGCTGAAACTGTTCAGTCTAATGGTCATGAATCATATTTAGATCATAAAGGAAAGCATAAGGGTATTTTTGCCTGGATACTTTCAACGGACCATAAGAGGATTGGAATTCTTTATATGGTTGCTTTGTTGAGTTGGTTCCTGGTGGGAATGACTCTCGGTGGATTAATAAGAATTGAATTATTAACACCTCAAGGGACAATCGTTGGACCGCAAACTTATAATGCATTCTTTACTCTTCACGGAGTAATAATGCTTTTTATATTTGTAATTCCGGGAATTCCTGCTGTGTTTGGTAATTTTTTCTTACCGATAATGATTGGTGCTGAAGATGTTGCATTTCCAAGATTAAATTTGCTTTCGTGGTATTTATATATAACCGGTGGCATATTAATTATTCTTGCTATCTTTTTACCTGGCGGTGCTCCTGATACTGGTTGGACGTTCTATATACCATATAGCGTGCGCACCAGCACAAACATGATTATCACACTCTCAGCAGTTTTCATTCTGGGTTTCTCTTCTATTCTAACGGGATTAAACTTTATAACTACTATT